>Ga0102924_1002145_pt1 | contig 21850 bp, 18 predicted proteins | sample PaiPotPPM11metaG_FD_80116 | JGI IMG/M metagenome (GOLD analysis project Ga0102924, IMG submission 80116) | Iron sulfur acid spring bacterial and archeal communities from Banff, Canada, to study Microbial Dark Matter (Phase II) - Paint Pots PPM... ...
CCTCCAGCGTGGGGCGGCCCACCGAGAGCTCCTCCAGGCGCTCGCGCGCGGCGAGCGCCTGGAGGAGCTCTCGGTGGGCCGCCCCACGCTGGAGGACGTCTACTTGGAGCTGACCGCCGATGCCTAGCGCCTTGGCCCTCACCTGGCGCCAGTACCGCCTGGAGCGGCGCATGTTCTGGCGCAACCCCAGCGCCGCGTTCTTCAACTTCGTGCTGCCGCTGCTGTTCCTGGCCGGCGGCGGGATCATCCTCAGCGGCAATCAGCACAACCTGGACAAGCTCGTGCCGGCGATAGCGGGCATGAGCGTGATGTCCACCACGTTCACCGCGCTGGCCTACAACATCGTGTTCCTGCGCGAGCGCGGCGTGCTCAAGCGCATCCACGGCACGCCGCTGCCGAGCATCTCCTACTTTGGCGGCGTGGCAGCCAACGCGGTCACCAACACGGCGCTTCAGATCGTCATCATCGTGCTCGCCGGGCGGGCCTTCTTCGGGATCGGCTGGCCGCCGCAGCTGGGCGCGCTGGTCGTGTTCGTGGTCGTGGGCGTCGTGTGCTTCGCCGCGCTCGGCGTCGCCTTCGCGCACGCCATCCCCAACTTCGAGTCCACCGCCGCCTACGTCAACGCGGTCTTCCTGCCGGTCGTATTCGTGTCCTTCTACGTGTTCGACACCAAGAGCGCGCCCGGCTTCGTGCGCACGATCGCCGAAGCGCTGCCGCTCAAGCCGTTGATCGACGGGCTGTCGGGGGCGATGGTCACGGGGGCCAGCCTGGGCGGGCATCTCGACGCGCTGGCCGTGATCGCTTTGTGGGGGGCCGTCGCGGTGTACCTCGCCGTGCGCGGCTTTTCCTGGGAGCAGTCGCGCACGTGAGCATGCCCCAGGGCCGGCCCGGGCCGGGGCACGATGACGAGCCGACGGGACCGGCTAGGTGAGCGAGAGCATCTTCCTCACCGACGGCGGCCGCTTCGTCGCGACCGAGCACGCGCGCGGGCCGTGGGACCCGCAGGCGCTGCACGGCGGCGCGGCGGCGGCGCTGATGACGTCCGCGTTCGAGCGGATGGAGCCCGGCGCCGAGCTGCCGATCGCCCGCCTGGGCTTTGAGCTGCTGCGCCCCGTTCCATACGCGCCGCTGTCGCTGTCGCTGTCGCTCGTGCGGCCCGGGCGACGCGTGCAGGAGCTCGCCGGCGAGCTACACAGCGAGGAGCGGCTGATCGCTCGTGCTAGTGCGCTGCGCGTGCAGCCGGTGCCCAGCGACCTGCCCGAGCAGCCGGCCGCACAGCAAGCGTGGGTCGATCGGCGAATGCCCGGGCCGCAGGGTGGCACGCCCGTGCGCTTCTCCCTGGACGGCGAGGAGAACAGCTTCGCGGCCAGCGCCATGGAGATGCGCTGGCTGAGCGAGCCGCGCGAGCTCGGGCCAGGAAGGGTATGGATGCGCCTGCGCCACCCTCTGCTGCCAGGACAGGAGCTCACGCCGCTCGCCCGCCTGGCCGCCACCGCGGACTTCGCCAACGGCATCAGCGCAGCGCTTCCATTCGAGCGCTTTCTGTTCATCAACGCCGACCTGACCATCCACCTGCAGCGCCGCCCGCGCGGCGAGTGGATCGGCCTGGACGCGCGCACGCTGCTGCACGGCGGCGGCTGCGGGCTATCCGAAAGCGTGCTCCACGACCTCGACGGCCCCGTCGGCCGCTCCTTCCAGACGCTCGTCGTCCAGCCGCGCTGAGCTGAGATAGTTGCACGCGCAAACATCTCTGCTAACGTCGAGGGTAGTCCCTACCGAACAGACCACTGCCCTCGCAAAGGAGATTCCGATGTCAGCAACCGACTCGACGACACTTCAGGCCACGCAGACCCCGCTTCCGACCGGCACCTGGAAGGTCGACCCCGTCCACTCGAGCGTCGAATTTCAGGTCAAACACCTTGGCATCGCCAACGTCAAGGGCCAGTTCAAGGAGTTCGAGGGCACCCTCGAAGTGACGCCCGATGGGGTCAAGGCCCACGGCAAAGCCAACGTCGCGAGCATCGATACGCGCGAGCCCCAGCGCGACGACCACCTGCGCTCGCCTGATTTCTTCGACGTTGACAACCACCCCGAGATCACCTTCTCCTCGACGGCCATCCACCCGATCGACGAGGACACCTTCGAGATCGAGGGCGACTTCACGATCCGTGCCATCACCCGGCCGCTGAAGCTGGTGGCAACGCTCGAGGGCACCGAGACAGACCCCCAGGGCAACGAGCGCGTTGGGCTGGCGGCGACCGCCCAGATCAACCGCTCGGACTTCGACATGAAGTTCAACATGGCGCTCGGCTCGGGCAATGTGGTGGTCGGCGACAAGGTCAAGATCCTGCTTGACGTCTCCGCGGTCAAGGCCGGCTGAACATGCTCTGCGGGTTCGCGCCGGCCACACTCCGGCGCGGACCCGTGTTGTCGCGCTCGTCGCGGTCCGCCGTCAGCGCGCGTCTCACGCGCACGCGCGATAGCTTGCAGTCATGGCTCTCCAATGGCCGTCGGTGTCCTACGAGCAGTGGCGTGAGACCTGCGACACGCTCCACGCCCACACTCAGGTGCTGGGCAAGCTGGCGGTGGCGATGGCGCCACCCGAGCCAGAGCTCCAGCACGCGGCGCTGCGTCTGACCGCACGGGGATGGGAGACAGCCCCGCTGCCGGCACCCGACGGCTCGGGGGCGCTCGTGGTCGCACTCGATCTGCGCACCCACGAGGCGGTCGTCGAGCACAGCGACGGGCGCGCGCAACGCGTCGCCCTCACACCCAACCGAGCGGTCGGCGAGGTCACCCGTGAGGTGCTCGCGCGGGTTCGCAGCCTTGGGGGCGCCATCAAGATCGACCCCAGGCCCCAGGAGGTGGCGTGGAGCGTGCCGCTGGACGAGGACAGCGAGCACGCCGTCTATGACCCTGGTCAGGTTGCCTCCTACTTCGCCGCCGCGACCCACGCGGCACTCGTGCTCGGGGCGTTTCGTGCGCCCTACCGCGGACGCTCGACGCCGGTCAATGCTTGGTGGGGCTCATTCGACCTGGCGGTCAACCTGTTCTCCGGCCTGCCGGCCGATCCACCGTCGCAGGACTTCATCATGCGCAACGCGATGGACGCGCAGGAGGTCGCCGTCGGCTGGTGGCCCGGCGACGCGCGCTATGCCAAGGCGGCGTTCTACGCCTACGCCCACCCGGCACCACAGGGGTTCGCCTCCGCCACGCTCGCCCCCCCGGCTGCGCGCTGGGACCCGGCGCTCGGCGAGTACATCCTCGACTGGGACGACGTTCGCACGAGCGCTGACCCGCACACCGTCGGACTCGAGTTCGCCCGCAGCGCGTTCCGCCATGCCTGCACTGTCTGCGAATGGGACCAGGCGCTGCTCGCCAGCGCCGAAGGACAGCCACCGCCGGTCGTCTGACACACAGCGCGGGAAACCTTGTCCCTCGCGTGCCCCAGCTGGAGCGTCAGCGTGTGACGACGTCTCCCAGCACGTCGTCGATCGCCTCCAGCGTGTCGGCGCTGAGCACCACACCGGACGCTGACGCGTTGGCGCGCACCTGCTCGGGACGGCTCGCGCCGACGATCGCCGAGGCGACGTTTGCCTGGCGCAGCACCCACGCAAGCGCCATCTGGACCATGCTCAGGCCGGCCTGATCGGCGATCGGCCCCAGGCGCCCGACCGCCTCGAGCACGCGCGGCTCGACCAGACGCCCGATGAAGCCGCCCATACTCTCGCTTGCCGCCCTGGAGTCGGCCGGCGGCGGCTCGCCCGGACGGTACTTGCCGGTGAGCACCCCCTGGGCCAGCGGCGACCACACGATCTGGGAGATGCCCTCGCGTTCGCACAGCGGGATCACCTCGACCTCGGGCGCACGCCAGAGCATCGAGTACTGCGGTTGGCTGGACACCCAGCGCTCCACGCCCGCAAGCGCCAGCGACTGCTCGATCTTCTCTGCCGGCCACTCGCTAAAGCCGATGTGGCGAGCCTTGCCCGCGCGCACCACTTCGGTGAGCGCCGACATCGTCTCGCGCAGTGGCGTCTGGCTGTCGAAGCGGTGGCACTGGTAGAGGTCCACGTAGTCGGTCTGCAGCCGGCGCAGCGATGCGTCGATCTGCTTGTGGATCTGGACCCGCGAGAGGCCGCGATCGGTGTCTGACATCGGGAAGAAGACCTTGGTCGCGAGCACGTAGGAGGAGCGCTCGCGCTTTGACAGAACCTCGCCGAGCAGCGTCTCGGCCGCGCCGCGCCCGTACACGTTGGCTGTGTCGATGAAGTTGATCCCCGCCTCGAACGCCGCATCCACGCAGGCCCGCGCCTGCTCGGAGGCGACCCCGCCGGAGTAGGTCAGCCACGAGCCGAGGCTGATCTCCGAGACCTCGATGTCGCTGGAGCCGAGCTTGCGGAAGTTCATGCTCGCAGCAGACTACCCTGGGAACCGATGAGCACGATCGACCCGGCACTTCGTATCCGCTCGGTTGCGCTTGCGGTCGGCGACATCCAGCGCAGCGTGGACTTCTACGAGCGGGTGCTGGGCCTGGCGCTGATCGACCGCCAGCAGGGTCGCGCCCAGCTGGGCGCCGATTCCGCACACCCGGCGCTGCTGCTCGAGGAGATCGCGGCGCCCACGCCGGTTCCGGTGGGCAGCACCGGCCTCTTCCACGTGGCCTGGCTTCACCCCTCGCGGGCAGCGCTGGCCGAGAGCGTGCGCCGCGTCGTAGGCGCCGGCTGGCGCTTTGAGGGCGCGTCCGATCATGGCGTGTCGGAGGCGCTGTACCTGACCGATCCGGACGGCCTCGGCATCGAGCTGTACGCCGATCGCCCGCGTGAGCGCTGGCAGCGTGCCGCCGACGGCAACGGCGTGATCATGGTCACCGAGCCATTGGACCTGGAGGACCTGCTCGCGCTGGCGCCCGAGCAGCCTGCCGCCGCGATGGCACCAGGCACGGCAGTGGGTCACGTGCACCTGAAGGTGTCAGACCTGGCGCGCGCAAACGCCTTCTATCGCGATGTGCTCGGCTTCGAAGAGCAGGCGCAGCTGCCGTCCGCCGCGTTCCTGTCGGCGGGCGGATATCACCATCACGTGGGGCTGAACTCGTGGCAGAGCGCCGGCGCGCAGCCGGCACCCGACAGCGCGCCCGGGCTGCGCCGAGTCGAGTTCGCCCTCGGTGATGCGCAGGCTGTCGAGGCGGTCGAGCGCGGGCTGGCCGACGCGGGCTGGGAGCCCGCACGGGAGCCTGACGAGGGGGGAAGTCTGTCTGTGCGCGACCCGGATGGGCAGCTGTTGGCGTTCACGGACGCGTAAACACCAAGCTCGTAGGCGCGTCTTGGTGGGGCACCAACACACCTGAGCAGAGATAATCTGCCGATGGCTTACGACGAGGATCTCGCCAACCGCATCCGCGAGCTCGTGGCCGCGGAGGTCGGCGTGGTCGAGAAGCGCATGTTCGGCGGCCTCGCGTTTCTGGTCGGCGGCAACCTGTCCCTCAGCGCGAACCGGCGCGGCGGCCTGATGGTCCGCTGCGATCCCGACCAGGCCGACGCGCTGCTCGACAAGCCGCACGTCGAGCAGATCGAGATGCGCGGGCGCCCGATGGCCGGATGGCTGTATGTGGCCGCCGACGGAGTGCGCACCAAGCGCCAGCTGGCACCGTGGGTCGCGCGGGGAGTCGGCTACGCGCGCTCGCTGGCGCCCAAGCGCTGATCGAGTTAGGCGCTGGCCGCGTTCAGCCGCTCGATCTCATCCACGGTGAGCGCCAGCCGCACGCACTCCAGCAGCTCGGCCAACTGCTCGGGCGAAGTGGCGCTGGCGATCGGCGCGAGCACGGTCGGCTGGGCGAGCAGCCACGCGAGCGCGACCGCTGCCACGCTCGTGTCGTGCGCCGCTGCGACCTCGTCGAGCGCGTCCAGCACGGCAAAGCCCCGCTCGGTGAAGTAGCTCTCGCGCACGCCCGCCGCCCGCGGGCTGTCGATCTCGGGGCCGTCGCGGCGATACTTGCCGGTCAGAAATCCCCTGGCCAGGCCGAAATAGGGGATGCATGCGAGGCCGTGTCGCGCGCAGACGCCTGCCAGCTCGGCCTCGTAGCCGTCGCGCTCCATCAGGTTGTAATGCGGCTGCAGCGCCACGTATGAGGCCATGCCGTCGCGCGTGCCGATCTGCATCGCTTGCTCCAGGCGAGCGGCGCTGTAGTTGGATGCGCCCGCGTGGCGGATCTTGCCCTCGTCGATCAGCACCTGAAACGCGCCCAGCGTCTCCTCCAGCGGCGTGTCCGGGTCGTCCTGGTGGGCATAGTAGAGGTCGATCGTGTCGATGCCCAGCCGCTGTAGTGAGCCGTCGATGCCTGTGCGGATCGTCGTTTGAGACAGGCCATGCAGATCGCTCGACATCCCCACCTTGGTGGCGATGACAAGCTCGTCGCGGTTGCCGCGCGCGGCCATCCAGCTGCCGATGATCCGCTCCGAGCCGCCCGCGCCGCCCGCGCCATGCCGGCCATACGTGTCAGCGGTGTCGATGAAGTTGCCGCCCCCCGCCACATAGGCGTCGAGCACGGCGAAGGAGCGCTCTTCGTCCAATGACCAGCCAAACACGTTTCCGCCCAGGCACAGCGGGTATATCTCCAAGTTGATGTTGCCGAGGCGGGCGATCCGGCCAGCCTAGCGAGGAGCGGACCGTCCGTCAGAAGAATTAAGCCTGCGTTCAGCGGGCTGGACCACGGTGTTCATGGGAGGACATCGCCCTCGATCTCAAGGAGAGACACAAATGGCAAGGATCATCGTGACGGCCGATCCGCCGGGAGGCGGCTACGCGGCAGATCAGCATGACGACGCGACCGTGCTACTGGACGAGCGCGTAAAGCCTATACACCTGCGCGACGGGCACGCCGCCGGACAGCTGATCCAGCGGCTCGCCTGGGCGGTCACCGACGCCGAGCAGGCCGAGCGCGACAGGGCGCTCGCATAGGCGCCGAGACGGCGGCGCGGCGCTTGGATCGCGTCGCCATCGGTCCCCTCGAGGCGGATAAGCCCTACCGTCGCCGTCCCCGCGCAAAGCTCTGCACGGGCGGCGCGACCGCGCGCATGCTCGAGCCGACCTCCGCCCCCTGCACCGGCTCGACGTCCTCGCCTTCCCCTGCCGCGTGCCGGGCGCCCGGCAGATGATGCAGGCGCCCGGCAGCGGCGGCTCCCTCTCGCCCCTCGATCCCGTCCGGCAGGAAGCGCTCGAGCGCGATGAGCTCGCGCACGATCACATTGACCACCTCCTGCGTGCGCTCCAGGCGCCCGCGCGCGAGCAGCAGCGGCTCTGCGCGCGCCAGCTGGCGGTGGCGCTCATATACGGCCTTGGGCACTATCAGGTTGACCGTGCCGAACTCGTCCTCGAACAGCAGGAACATGGTCCCCTTGGCCGTGCCCGGGCGCTGCCTTGCGATCACCAGGCCCGCCACCGCCACCTCGCCACCGCTGGGCAGCCGCGCCAGCTGGGCGCTGGTGGCGAGCTTTGCCACGGTCAGCCGAGGGCGCAGGATGGCCATCGCGTGCTCGCCCACGGTCACGCCGCTGGTGGAGTAGTCGGCGATCAGCCTCTGCCAGCGCCCGAGCGGGCGTAGGCGTGGCGCTCGTGCGAGCTCCAGCGGCAGCGCCAGCTGGATGCCCTCATCGCCATCTGCCCCGCCCACGAGCTCAGCCGGGGCGGCCAGCCCCAGCTGCCACAGCGCCGTCCGCCTGCCCTGCTCGCCCAGGGACGCGACAGGGTCGATCAGACCATCGCAGGCGCCCGACCAGGCCAGCTGTTCGAGCGTCCTGTGCCTCACTCCTGCGCGCGCTGCAAGGTCTTCCAGGCTGGCGAACGGACCACCGCGCTGGCGCTCTGCCACCAGCCGCTGCACGTCGGCGCCGGCCACGTCCTTGATGTAGCCGAGACCCAGGCGCACGCCCCCGTCCTGCACCTCACAGCAGGCCTGCGAGGCGTTCACGTCGAGGCCGAGCATGGCGATCCCGCGGTTCTCGGCCTCGTGGACGAGGCTGTCGGGAGCATAGAAGCCCATCGGCTGCTCGTTGAGCAGCGCGCACAGGAACTCCGCGCCGTAGTGCACGCGCAGCCATGTCGACTGGTAGGCCAGCAGGCCGAACGCGGCGCTGTGGGCCTTGGGGAAGCCGAAGCCGGCGAAGCCCTCGACCATCTCCCAAACGCGCTGGGCCGTCTGCGCGCTGGCGCCCACATGGCGCATCGCACCCGCGATGAAGCGCTCGCGGTGGCTTTGCAGCAGCTCGTGCGAGCGCTTGCGGCTCATCGCCCGGCGCAGCCCGTCGGCCTCGCCGGGGGTGAAGCCGGCGAAGGCCTCGGCCACTTCCATCACCTGGTCTTGGAAGATGATCGTGCCGAGCGTCTCGGCCAGGACAGGCTCCAGCGAGGGATGCTCGTAGGGGATCTCGTATTTGGATCCCCGCCCACCCTCCTCGCGCAAGCGCCGTCGGCGCTCGATGTAAGGGTTGATCGCGCCACCCTGGATCGGCCCGGGCCGCACGATCGCGACCTGTACGACGAGGTCGTCGAGGTTTTGCGGGCGCGTGCGCAGCAGCGACTGCATCTGCGCACGGCTCTCGATCTGAAAGACGCCCACCGTGTCCGCCGCGCGGATCGCCCGGAAGGTGCGCTGGTCGTCGAAGGGGATGCGCGAGAGGTCGATTCGCTGCCCGCGCACGCGCTCGATCTCCTGCACGCAGCGTTCCACCGCCGAGAGCATCCCCAGGCCCAGCAGGTCGATCTTCAAAAAGCCTGCGTCCGCGCAGGAGTCCTTGTCCCACTGGACCATCTGGCGACCCTCCATCGCCGCTGGCACCACCGGACAGCAGTCGAGCAGCGGCCTGGTCGAGACGATCATGCCGCCCGGGTGCTGGGAGAGATGGCGGGGCAGCCCGCGCGCCTGCTCGACCAAGTGGGCCAGCCAGCGCCAGCGCTGCGAGCGTTGGCGGTCGAGCCTAGATCCCCCTCCCTCAGCGCCCGGTCGCCTGTCCCCCAGCGAGAGGGCCATGTCGTGCTCGCTGGTGGATCCGTACGCGTCTGCGCCGCGGGCCGCGCGCTCGATCTCGCCCGGGGGCAGGCCCAAAACCTTGCCAAGCTCGCGGATCGCGCCGCGCGATCGAAAAGTCGGAAAGGCCGCCACCAGGGCCGCGCGATCGCGCCCGTAGCGCTCGTGCACGCGCGGGATCAGCCGCTCGCGGATGTCGCGCGGGAAGTCCAGGTCGATGTCGGGCAGCCCGCTCAATTCCTCGTGCAGGAAGCGCCCCAGCGACAGGCGTCCTGCGATCGGGTCGATGTGCGACAGGCCCGTCAGGTAGCACACCAGCGAGGACACCGACGACCCCCGCCCTCGTCCGGGCGCCAGCAGCGCGCGCACCGAGTCCGGCCCGCGCACCTCCAGGGCGACCTCGCGCGACAGCTCGAGCATGTCGTGGTACAACAGGAAGAAGCCGGCCAGCCCGAGCCTGTCGATCACCGCGAGCTCCTGCTCCAGGCGCGAGCGCGCCTGGCCGTAGGTGGCGCGGATCTGCGAGGTAGGGCGGGCAGGATCCGATCCAGGTCCATAGCGGTCCTCCAACCGCTGCATGCACAGCTCGGCCAGGCGCTGCGAGGCGCTTGCGTCCTCGGCCCCCGGGTAGCGATAGCCGAGATCCCTGGTCAGATCGAACGTCAGTCGTTCGGCCAGCGCGAGCGTCTCTGTGACCGCGTCGGGATGGTCGGTGAAGCGGCTAGCCATCGCCTGCGGCGAGCACATCACGTGGCTGTGATTGCCGCGGCGCAGCGGCTCGGAGGCGTCAAGGGTGGTGCGGTGGCGCAACGCCACGAACGCATCCTGCAGCTCGGCCCTCACGCGCGCGTGCGCGTGCACGTCGCCGGTGGCCACGCACCTGATCTCCAGCCGCCGCGCCAGCGCCGCCAGCGCCCGGTTGCGGGCTCGGTCGTGGCGGGCGTAGGGGCGCTGCAGCTCCACGTACAGGTCCTGCGGGCCGAACGCGTCGAGCAGCCGCCGTGCTGTCGGCTCGTCGCGCGCGCCGGACGGTCGGCGACGGCCCGGTCGCGTCAACCCGGCTGCGCCGACCGCCGAGCGACCGGCGCAGCCGGTCAGGCAGACCAGGCCCTCGGCGTGTTCGACCACGTCTCGCAGGTCCACCCACGCCTCGCCCAGCTCGCGTCTGGCCGACCCCTCGCGGGTATGAGCGTGGGCGAGCGTGATGATCCGGCACAGGTTGCTCCAGCCGCGCTCGTCGCGTACGAGCAGCGTGATGTGGCGGGTGCGAGCCCGACCGCCGCCCGCGACGTCCACGGCCCCGGTGCCCGACGCGCCACTTGCGTCCTCGGGCGGATCGACGGCCACGTCGATCTCCGCGCCGTGGATCGCCCGTACGCCGTGGCCAGCGGCGACCTCGGCCAGCTCCATCGAGCCGGAGACCGAGTTGTGGTCGGTCAGCGCCAGCGTGGTGTAGCCGAGCTCGCCGGCGCGCTGGGCGAGCTCTTGCGGCAGCGACACGCCATCCAGGAACGAGTACGCCGAGTGGCAGTGAAGCTCCGCGTAGGCGGGGGTGGGCGCCATCTCACATGCCTCTATGGATCCTGCACGAACCAGGCGCCCGCGCCGGCCCGCGCGCTCGCGGTCAGGTCGTGGAAGACCACCATGTTGCGCCCGCGGGCGCCCAGCAGCTCCCAGTAGCGGCGGCGCAGCGGCTCGTCGGTCCACCAGCGGTCTTCCACCAGCCACGACTCGCGCAGCGCGTCGACCGCTTCGCCGTCGACCTGCACCGGAAAGCCGGGGCCGGCGGGCTGCAAGCGCACGCGCGCCGGCCGGGGAGGGTTCAGCGCCCGCGTGAGGACGGGCGTTGGGGTCGAGGCGGCTCGCGTGACGGCCATCACTCGGGCACCGGCGCGAGCACCACGCGCCGCTCTGGCACACGCGAGTCGGGGTCCACACACACGGCCCGCAGCACGGCGTCCTGCCCAGCCACCGCGCGCACCTGCGCCATAGCCCCGCGTAGACGCGCGGCGCGGGCCGCCCGTTGAGCTGTACGGCGGACTGAGGGGTGGGCGAGCTCGTCATCCAGCAGCGTGCCCTGCTCGGCCGCCGGCGGGCCGAAGCCCTCGACGGTCAACCGCAGAGCATCCGCGGGCGCGGGGAGCGTCAGCAGGCGCAGAGACAGCGCCAGCCAGATGCGCTCGGGATCACACAGCGCCTGGCGAAAGACCACGCGCTCGCGCCAGCCGCCGCCGGCGACCAGCCGCGCGGAGATGACCACCGCGCGCAGCGTGCGCCCACGGCGCTCTGAGCGGGCCAGCAGGCGGTTGACCAGCACGCCCAGCACGCGCTTGAGCGCCGCGCCGGAGCTCGCGTCGCCGACCTCCATCGACTCCACCAGGCGCTCCTGCGGGCGGCGTGGGCACAGGGCGCTGTCCTGCCCGCTGGCCAGCCTGTGGGCAAGCGCGCCCGCCGCCCCGAAGCGGTCGCTGAGCGCCGCCCGCCCCAACCGCGAAAGCTCGCCCAGCGTGCGCACGCCAAGGCGATCGAGCTGCTCCAGCAGCGCCGCGGTGTCCTCGCGCAGGCCCAGCAGTCCGACCGGCTGGCCGGCGAGCCAGCGCCGCGCGTCCCTGTCCTCGAGTACGAGTGGACGGCGCGAACGCGTCGCCAGGGCGGCCGCCAACGCACAGAAGCGCGTCGGCCCGGCGCCCATCCGCGGTGAGCGCCCGCCGAGCGCTGTCCGGCCGGCGCCCTGGGCAGTGGCGATCGTCGCGGTATCCGTTGCGTGCAGCCCGCGCAGGCCGTCCGTCTGGAAGTAAGCCAGGCCGGGACGAGCCGGCTCGACGGCCGCGCCAATCGATTCCAGGGCAGCCATCACCGCCTCCCAGCGCTCGGCCGCCTTGACCGGGTCGGGCGGGATGAGGATCAGGTCGGGGCAGCGGGCGAGCGCCTCGCCGAGGACCATCCCGCGGGCCACGCCGCTGGCCTGCGCAGCTCCCGAGACCTCCCCCACGCGCTGTTCTGAGCCCACCCGCGGCGCCAGCGCCAGCGCCTTGCCCGCCAGCGCCTGGTGGGCCACCCGGTCGCCGGCGGCCACGACCAGTGCGAAGCGGGGGACGTAAACACAGGCGATCATACGAACACATGTTCGTATGATGTCGTGCCTACGTCAACAGATAGCCATCTGCATTAGCAAACAAATGTTCGTATATAGATGGCCAGAGTTCCACCCCCGCCACCGGCGGATAGAGTGCCGCTCAGGGTCCGATGTCGAACGCCCGAAGGGCGCCGACCGAGGTGTACGTCCGGTCGGAGATGACGATGGGCTCGACCGAACCCTCCATCCGCTTTACCAACGAAAGGCAGTAGATGATGAGCAACCCAATGAACCGCGCCAAGCGTGCGCGCGTTCGCATCGGAGCACTCGCTGCGATCATGGCCCTGGCGAGCATATGCACGGTGGGCGCCGCTGCGGCGGCCGGCAACACCAAGACACTCTATGTGTCGGCCAAGGGCAAGCTGGGCGCACCGTGCACCCAGGCGAAGCCTTGCAAGACGATCGCAGCCGCGGTCGCCAAGGCGCACAAGGGCGCAAAGGTGCTGGTGGCACGTGGCACCTACCACGAAGAAGTCAAGATCGCCAAGGACGTCCAGCTACTCGGCCAGGGCAAGCCCGTGATTGATGCGACCGGACTGGGCAACGGCGTGCTCATCACTGGGACAGCCGCGGCCGGATCGTTGGTCAAGGGCTTCGTCGTACGCAACGCCAACTTCGAGGGCATCCTCGCGATGAGCACTACGAGGGTCACGATCGGCGAAAACACCGTGAGTAAAAACGATCGCGGCGGAAGCGCCGTCAAACCTGTCGGCGAGTGCGCGGCCGAAGGGGTGGTTCCCGGCGACTGCGGCGAGGGACTGCACCTGATGTCGGTCACCCACTCGACTGTGCTCGACAACGCGGTGAGCAACAACGCCGGCGGCATCCTGATCACCGACGAGCTCGGGCCTACGGCGTTCAACACGATCAAGGGCAACAAGGTTCTCGACAACGTGCTCGATTGCGGCATCACGCTCGCCGGACACAACCCCAAGGCGGTCGTGCTGAGCACCACTCCCGGGCCGCCCACGATGGTTGGCCTGGCACCCACGATCGGCGGCATCTACAGCAATGTCATCACCAAGAACACCGTCGCGGGCAACGGTACCCAGGGACAGGGCGGCGGCATCCTGATGGCAGGCGGCCCTCCCGGCACGGCCGTCTACAACAACACGGTCAGCGGCAACACCGCCAGTGGCAACGGTCTGGGCGGCGTGACGCTGCACAGCCACGCTCCCGGCCAGGATCTCGATGGCAACGTGATCTCACACAACATCATCAGCAACGACGGCCTCCACGGCTATCCCAACGGAGCACCGGGCGACAGCGACGCAGGCATCACCCAGTCGGTCGGGATCATCGTCTGGAGCGCTGCCGCGCCTCTGACCGGCACCTCGATCGTCGCAAACCAGATCAGCCACGACTACTACGGGATCTGGACCAAGAACGTTCCCACGATCGCCCCGAGCGCGAACACGTCCGCCTCCACGGTGACGGTCCCGCTGCTCCAAGGTTAGATGTAGACAGGAGTACACCACCAACGCACGCCCTGTCCTGTGACCTGCCACGCGGGACAGGGCGCCGCGCCCTGCCGCGCACCTCTCAGTCCATGCTCAGCGGCCCCTCAGCGGACCCGCTGAGGAACTGGCGCACGAAGGCGTTCTCGGAGGAGAACATCCGCTCGGCGTCGCCCGCTTCGACGATGCGCCCGCGCCACAAGAGCGCGATGTACTCGCCGATCTGGCGCGCCGACGCGATGTTGTGGGTGACAACCAGGTAGGTGCCCCCGTAGATCTTGTGCATCTCCTGGATCAGGTCGCACAGCAGCGCGGTGCGCACAGGGTCAAGGCCGGAGTCGGGCTCGTCGAAGATGACCACGTCGGGCTCCATCACCAGCGCGCGCGCGAAGCCAGCGCGCTTGCGCATGCCCCCCGACAGCTGCGAGGGGGCGTCGTCCATCGCGTCGGCCAGCCCCACGTCGGTCAGCCGTTGGGAGACGCGCTCGGCGATCTGCGCCTCGGACATGTCGGTGTGCTGGCGCAGTGGGAAGGCGACGTTGTCGAACACCGACATCGACCCGAACAGGGCGCCGTCCTGGAACAGCACGCCGATCTTGCGGCGCAGGGCGAGCAGCTTGGGCATGGTCAGGCTGGGAACCGATTGGCCGTGCACGACGATGTCGCCGGAGTCGGGGAACATCAGCCCAATGATGTGCTTGATCAGCACGCTCTTGCCCGTCCCGGACGGGCCCAGGACGACCGTGATCGTGTCGTCGGGGAAGGCCACGTTGAGGCCGTTGAGCACGGGCACGCCGCCCAGGCGCTTGTGCACGTCCACGCAGCGGATCGACCAGTTGCCCGCGTCCGGGTCCCCGCTGAGGTCCAGGTCGCTGGAGTGATACTGGAAGTCGTCGTCGGCCGCGCTCATCACTTAGGGGGAGTGGTCGGTTCGGAATACACCACCTGCGGGAACTGGCTGCTCTTCCCGTTGAACGTGGAGGGACCCTGCTGGCTGCATCCTGGCGCTGCCACTTCGTTGGAGCCGCCGGGCTTGTTGGCGACTTTGAATTTCTGGATCTGTTCGATGATTTCTTCGGAGATCGTTTCGTTGGACGGCCCGGTCACCGAAGGTATCGAGTTCGAGCAGGAGCTCGAGTTGAACACCTGCAGGCCGCTGGCGAGCGAGCTGAAGGCGCCGGGCTGGGGGTAGGGGTTGGAGCGGTCTGAGCCGGGGCGCGAGGAGGGGTAGACCGCGAGGCTCTCCGGGCTGAGCACGGGCATCGCCTGCAGGAAGTGCGTCTGGGGGCCCTGGAGTTTGCCGGTCGCGCTTTCGGTGCTGCCGTTGAGGCCATGCCCGGCGGCGGCTGCGGTGATGTTGGCGAAGAACGCCTGGACCTCGGGCAGGTATTCGCCGAGCGACTGCAGGAACGGGTCGAGGTTATGCAGCACCGGCCTGAAGTTTTCGAGGATCGGCACGGTCAGGCCGAGTGCCTTCTTGAGGTCGGGCAGGTCGGTCTTGGCCGATGTGGTAAGCGGCCCGAGCGCGGTAAGGAACTTGCTGAATTCCGGCGCGAACGGTTTGGCCGCGGCCAGCAGCGCGGCAAGCTGGCGCTCGGTGGGCTGGAATTCTTCGAAGTAGGGCTTGGCAACGGTGGCGAAGCGGTCGAGCTCTTTCTGCGCCGTGCGCGCGTTGATCTCGAACTTGGGCAGTTCGCGGAAGGCCTGTGCGAAGCCCTGGCTGCCTTCAGCGGCCGCCTTGAACGTGCGTTCACCATTGACGATCAGGCCTTCGAGCTGGTGGTCGCGCCCGGCGAGCGCGTCGAAGACGATGCCCGTGTTGCGTACCAGCGCGCGCACCGCGCCTTCCTGTTCGTCGAGAATGCTCACCAGGCGGCCGGTGTGTTCGACGAACGGTTCCAGGCGGGCGAAAAACGAGTTGATCTGTTCGCCGCGTCCGTTGATGCCTGCGGCCAACGCCTGATTCCAGATCTTGAAGTCGGCGCGCGTCTTGGGGTCAAACGCCGTGAGGATGTCGTCGAGCGTCACTTCAGGCTGGATCTGGCTGTTGGGCAGCTGGCTGCCGTCGCGCAGGAACGGACCACTGTGACCTCCGTGCTCGGGGATCAGCTGCACGTAGGTCTCTCCCAGCAGCGTCTTCTGGCGCAGCATCGCGTGCATGTCGGCGCGCAGCGGGGCGTACTGGCTGGCGACTTCGATGGTCGCGTGGGTCCGCCCGTCCTTGCCCAGGTTCAGCGAGATGACGTGTCCCACGTCCACCCCACTGATGCGCACGTCTGACTGTTCGGCGAGCGCAAGCGTGCGGGGGAAGGCGACGGTGAAGCGATAGCCCTTGGGCTTGAGCGGCAGCGGGCCGCCAAAGGACTCCCACAGGAACATCAGCAGCCCAAAGCAGCTGAGTACGAACAGGACGATCACCAGCAGGTTGCCCAGGGTGGGCGCGCGCTTTTGCATCTAGCGACCGCCTCCGAATGTGTTGGCATGAAGTTTTGAGAACGGCACGGCCGGCGCGGGTGCGCGCGTCCGCTCGCTGGCGGCGGTCGGCTTGAGGATGCCCTTGCTCTGGCATTCGGCCTTGGTGGGCGGCTTGAGCAGGTTGACCAGCAGGTTGACCGTGGGGTTGATTTCAGAGACGCCTTTGAACAGCGGCAGGATGTTGCAGTTGAAGTACAGCAGGATGCGCCCGACCGCTCCGTTGGCGTCGGCCGAGCTGACCACGCTGTTGAGGTCGTGGATGCCCCAGTCCGAGAAGAACAAAAAGCCGCCGCGGTTGGGACCGGGGTTGTAGGCGAGCTCGTTGAAGAATTCGTTGAGCACCGAGAACGTGGTGGCCAGGTTGGGCAGCGCTTCGCTGAACTGTTCTGTGTCGGGCTTCAGTTCGTTGACGATCGGCAGGATCTGGCGCGCGAACGGGCGGATCTCGTTCTTGAAGATCGACGTGGTCTTCAGCGCGAGCGTGCGGGTCGTCGCGTTGGCCGGTCCGAGCGCTTTGGCGAACGGGTCGAGTTTGTGCAGGGTCGGGCCGAAGAAGTGTGAGGCGGTTGCCAGCTTGGCCAGGCCCACGCCGGTCTTGTGCAGCGCGCCCGGCAGCAGCTGCAGCGTGCGCTGCAGCTGCGCGTCCTCTTGGGCGAACGTGGCGAACACGGCGTTGGACGCGTCGATCAGCTGGGCGAGCTGCTTGTCCTTGCCGCCGATCGCTTCGATCAGTAGGCGAAAGTTATGGATGGCGTGCGCGGTGTTGGCGTGGCGGGCTTCCAGTTCGCGGGCGATCTCTTCGACAAGACGGCCGGTCGGGGCAAAGCGCTTGAGCGTCGCCGCGTATGCCCGTCCGTTGTTCTTGAACGCTTCCCCAGCGCCGGCCAACAGCTCCTGCAGGTAGGCGCGCGTTTCTGCGTCAAGCCCGGCGAGGAACTGGTCGAAGTTGATGTCGGGCGCGGTCTGCGACTGGGGGATGATCTCGCCACTCTTGAGTTTGCCGGCCGACGGTTCGCCGGGGTTGACCTCGACGGTGATGTCCGCCAGGTTGGTCTTGGGACGCAGCAGCAGGGTGGCGTTGCGGTAGAGATAGCGGGCGTACTTTGGCGTCACTTTCATCGACACCAGCGCCACGCCGTTGCGCAAGCTAACGCTTGCGACTTCACCGATCTTGGCGCCCGCGATCGTGACCGCCTGGCCCTGACCGGGGGTGACCGCCTGCGCGGTCTGGAATTCGGCCTCGAGGTTGAAGTAGTTGCGCCCGAGCACGGGGACCCAGCCGGGCAGCTTGAGGTTCTCGTTGGCGAGGATGTAGCCGCCAACGCCCGCCGCGATCACGACCATCGTCACGACCGCGATGAACGACGAGCGGTAGCGGCGGATCTGCTCGGCGACGCTCAGGCCCTCGTGGACGGGGGCCGGCGGGCGACCCCCGCCGGGCGTGTGTCCCTCGGCGGCGCTCATCAGCCTCCGCTCCCGTCTGCGGGCCCTTGCGAAAGAGGGCCATTGAAGTTAGGCAGCGTCTGGGTGTAGCAGGGCACGAGCGGCTCATACGGCGGCTCTTCGGCTGGGTAGGCCGGGCGGGTGCCCTGCGGCGGCAGGGGGGAGCGCGCCAGCAGGCGCAGGCCCTGGATTTTGGTGTTGAGTACCGATACGGGCGCCGACAGCAGCGTCTGGCCGCCGTTGCCAGCGAGGAAGTGGGCGAACTCGCCGTTGCCGTCGAAGCCCTGGCCGAGGCTTGCCAGACCAACCACGCTGTACCAGAATTCCTTGTAGTTTTCGACGCCGGTCGTGCTCGATCCGTCCTGGATCCTAGTGTTGCCCGCGGGGTAGAGCACGTTGGTGAGGCATTTGTTGAACAGGTTGGTCTGCTGGAAAAGCGGCGTCTGTTCGCTTTGCAGGCGCGCCAGCGACGGCACGGCTTCGGCCAGTCCCTTGGCCACGCCGCCGAGTTCCGCGGGAGATAGCGAGGCGCGCACCTGTTCGATCCAGGGCAGCGCCGCCGTGACCGTGGTGTTCGTGTTGCGTACCCCCGGCAGGATGTCGTGGGCGAATTCCCGCGTCGGCGGGAAAGTTGCGTCCAGGCCCGCCAAGCCGCGCTGGACGCTCAGCAGCGCGCTGGGCAGCTCGGCCACGGTGGCGCGCAGCGGCGTGGCCTGGTCGGCGAGCGCTCCGATGAAGGTGTTGAAGTGGGGAAACAGTTCGCCGAGCTGCTGCTCGTGGACGTTGAGCGCCGCGGTGACCTTGCCGATGCTGGCGACCAACGCGGAGAGGTCGTTGGCTTCGGTGCCGGTGATCGCCTGGTTGAGGACGGCGGTTGCGCGCAGTGACTTGGGCCCGCGCTGGTAGGCCTTGTTGAACGCCTGCGCGCCGTCGATGCCCCTCACTTCTGGGTCCTGTTCGGCGTTTTCGGCGGCGTCGGGCTTGCGCGTGAGCCCGTTGCCGAAGCCGATCAGGAAGTTCTGCAGGTTGGCGCGCGTATCGGTGTTGAGCGCGTCGAGCACCTGATCGAGCTGGACCGGATCTGAGGTCTGCGTGGTCGGGATCGTGTAGCCCGAGGAGATCGTCTTGGCCGACGGGCTGCCGGGCTGCAGTTCGACGAACCAGTTGCCTTCCAGGAACGTCCGAGGGCGGAGCTTGGCGGTGGCGTCGGTGTGGATCGGCAGCCCTCCCGATTCGATTTCCATCGTCACCAGGCCCGCGTTGCCCTCGCGTGCGACGCCGCTGACCTTGCCCACGGTGACGCCGGCGATGCGCACGGGTGAGCTCGGGTGGACGTTGATGTTTTGCGCGCTCGCGAACACCGCCTTCAGGCGGAAGCCGTGTTTGAACGGGATCGCCTTGGTGAAGCCGAAGTAGACGATCAGGGCCGCGATCACGATGACCGCCAGGCCGAAGCGCACCGGGTTGGTCCGCTGCAGCTCGATGACCGGCGTCTCGTCGCGGCGTCGCCACCAGCGGCTCATTTCTTGCCCCCCTTGCGCTTGGGCTTGCTCGGCGCCTTGACCGGCGCCGGCTTTGCCTTGGCCAGGCCGAGCGCCTTGAGCGCTTCGGGCGAGTACTTTTCGCCGAACAGGTTGTCTTCGCGGTTGGTCAGTTCGCGGTTGGTCGACACGTCGGCGGCGGGCAGGGTGCCGATGGAGGCTTTGCCGGGTACGTATGTCTCGTTGCCGGCTTCGCACAGCTGCGCCTGGCCGGGGCCGGCGACGTTGGGGTAGGGATTGACGTGCACGAAGTTGTTGTTGATGATCACGGGGCTGTCGAATTCGTGTTCGATCGACGGCCCGTTGGCGGGCGAGGATGAGGGGTAGCCCTCGTTGTTGACGCCGTTGGGGGCCAGCAAGGCGCTGGCGCGGGCGAGCGTCCCGACGCCCACGTTCTCGGACTCCAGGCTCGCGATGTTGCGGAAGGCGAGCGTGATGTAGTTGCAGTTGGCCTGCTCGCCCGCCAGGCCGGCGATCAGCGGGTTGCCGACGTCGAGCGTGTGGGTGAAGTCTTCCAGGGCCAGCTCGACGATCGGGTTCTCGCCGAATTCCGACAGAGCCTGCGCGGATTCGGCCAGGCGCGTGTTCAGCGCAGTCGCCGCCTGGAGGTTGGTCGCGCCGACCGTGATCGCGTGCGCCAGCGGCGGCGCGACCGTGCGCAGATCTTTCGCGCTGGGCGCCAGCAGCTGCATGAATTCCTTGGCACGTTCCAGGAACGGGTCCTCGAACTTCAGCGAGTGGATCGCCTGTTCCAGCGAGGCGGGCCCATCGGCGTTGGCTTCTTCGATCTGGCGCGCGACGCCGGCGAAGGCGGTGAAGAAGGTGTCCAGGTCGGCGTAGTAGTTGGCCTGCTGCTGGGCCACGGGCGCCGACTGCGAGGCCACCCGGTCGAGCGCGGGGAACAGGTTGTGCAGGTCGGTCTCGGGCAGCGCGAGGTTGTGCAAGGCGGGGATCGCGTGGATCACCAGGGGCCGCAGTTCGGCGATCGTGTTGTTGAGGCCCAGGCCGCGCCCGGCGATCCCGTCGCCGAAGCTGTTGGTCGAGACCTTGATCGCCTTGCGCGTGGGTTCATCGAACATGTCGAAGAGATCGTTGATGTCAACCGGTTCGCGGGTCTGGGAGGCGGGGATCGTCGCGCCCGCCTTGAGTGTCTGGCGCGAGGTCCCCTTTTCCAGGTCCAGGTACTTCAGCCCGATCGCCGACACCGACTGCACGACCGCTTTGGTGTCCGCGGGCAGCGGTTCGACTTTTTTTTCGAGCTTGAGGCTGGCGACCGCGGTGATGCGACCGGTCTTGGGGTTCTCCACGGCGTGCATCGCTTCGACCACGCCCACGCGCGTGCCGCCGATGCGCACCTGGTTGGAGGCCTGTAGCTCGGATGCCTCGGGCAGCGCCACCTTGATGTTGTACGTGGGCACGAATGGCAGCCCGTTGTTGGCGTTGTAGGACAGGTACACGGCCACGACCACGATCAGCGTGGTGATCGCCCCGATCAGCAGCGGGCTCGCGGCGAGCGAGTTGCGACGCGAGCGCATCAGGGGGTCTCGCTCGGGTCGCAGGTGAGCAGTTCGTTGTCCACGAACGGCGATGAGCCGTCGGGGGCGGGCTGGGTGGCGGCGCCGGGACAGCGGCGCAGCTGGCCGGTCTTCAGCCCTTCCAGTGCCGCCTGCGGGGTGGTGGGGGTCAGCGTATTGTTCGAGCCAACCTTGAAGTCGGGCAGGATCAGGTTGCCGCGCACGTAGTGACCGTTTGCGTCGTAGTAGGCGCTGGTCTGGCCGAATGTGCGCAGGGTGCCCTCGAGGTCGGGGCTGTAGGGGCCGAGGAAGGCGGTGACCGGCACCGATTCCTTCTCGGTAGTGACCGTCGCGGCGGAGCCTTCGGTCAACGCCTTGGCCAGCGGGGGCAAAGCGCGAACGAGGTCGGTGAGGTCGTTGTTGGGCCCGGGACGACTGAAGGCCAGGGCAAGATTATGCGTGGGGACAGTGGCCGTGGTCAACAGCCCGTGCAGCCGTTCCAGCAGCGTGGTCAGCGGCTTGGTCGTGGGCCGCGATTCGACAACGAACTTTTCCAGCGCGGCGAACGTGGCGGGCAGTTGCGAGAACGTGCGGTTGCCCTGGTGCAGGGTTACGGGCAGCTGTTTGAGGCCCTGCGCCAGGTCCCGCTGCTCGGCGCCGACCGCTTGGAAGATCTTGTCGCTGTTGCCGGTCAGGTCGGTCAGGGCTTCTGAGCGCGCGCCGATCGTCGTGACCGCCTTGGCGGTTTCCACAAGGAAGTTGGTGAACACGGGCTGGTCGCGCACGAGCTCGTCGAAGAAATGGTCGGTCGCCGTCAGGGCGGGGCCGACGTATTCGGCCGATTCGCCCAGCGATCGACTTGCGCCCACATACAGTTCGGCCTGGCCCTGGATGAACTGCTGCAGCCCCTTGCGCGTCTTCGGGTTGAAGATGTCGAAGAACTGGTCGAGGTCGGTCACTTCTTTGGTGGCGCTGGCCGGCAGCGTCGCGCCGGCCGCCAGCGACGGCCTGTTGTTCGGTCCGGGCGAGAGCGCTATGTAGCGGTTGGCCACGCCCGCCAGTCCCGGCACCCTGACCTGGGCGACCGTGCCCTCGTGCAGCGGCGTCAGCGATGAGTCCACATGGATGGTGACTTCGGCTTTGAAGTCATGGGTCAGGACGATGTTCGTGACGCTGCCGACGGGCACGCCGCCGACCTGCACCTGATCGCCCTTGACCAGCTGGTCGGCTTCGCTGAAGATCAGGTGGTAGGTAGCGCCGCCGCC
>Ga0102924_1002146_pt1 | contig 21848 bp, 16 predicted proteins | sample PaiPotPPM11metaG_FD_80116 | JGI IMG/M metagenome (GOLD analysis project Ga0102924, IMG submission 80116) | Iron sulfur acid spring bacterial and archeal communities from Banff, Canada, to study Microbial Dark Matter (Phase II) - Paint Pots PPM... ...
ACACATTCAGAACGGCTATCGCCGGGTCTTTCTGCGGAAAAGGCTGATATGAGGGTGGACCTGTGAACTTCCTCAAGAGCCTCCCATTGCATCAAGCTCATCCCTCACCAAAATCGACGGAGAGCCAGCTTCAAGTTGAATCCGCACGCAAGGGGGACATGAGCAGCTTATTTCGCCGCGCGTAACACGACAAATGGCATCGCGAACCACGCGATCTCACGCCTCTGCTCAATCTTGAAGCCCGCCTGCTTAACGGTTCTTTCGGTATCGCGGTTCCAGTGACAGTTGCCCGCCATCAGCCGCGTAATGGGCGTGGCGATGTTCTGTATGGTCGCGACGATGACTCCACGCGCGCGCACATGCTCGACCATTAGCAGAGTGCCGCCGGGCTTGAGCACGCGCCGCACCTCGCCCAGGCCGCGCAGAGGATCGTCGACAGAGCAGAAGACCAATGTGACGACGGCGCTGTCAAAGCTCTCATCCGCGAAAGGCAGACTCTCCACTGGAACCTGCGTGAGATTGACTGGCACCCGCGCCGTCGCTGCTCGTTGACGCGCATAACTCAACATGGCGCTGGAAGGCTCGGTGGCTTCTACCCTATCGACGGTGTCGGGGTTGTAAAAGGCAAAGTTGAGTCCGTTGCCCGCTCCTATTTCCAACACCAGCCCATGTGTTTGTCCGACCGCTTCCTCGCGCAAAGGATTCATGAAACGCTGTTCCCCATCCCGGAGTGACATACGCTCGTAGGATTTAGCAAAACGTCGATATGAGGTACGGTCGTGCGGCATGGGCGCCATAGTTGCTGGTTGCTGGCTCATGGCTGATTGGTCCCGCTTTCTGCAAGTTATAGTAGAGGTATTTACATCCTGCGAATTTTACCATCCAGCAAGAGTGTAGGATGCGTTAATGTGTTTGTCAAGTAAGGAAGTGCCCTGAAGCGAGCAAACCGCTGCTTGACAGCTACCACAGCCTTATGGTACTGTATCCCCATGAATTCCATATACGCCACAGGCGAGCGGAAAACGCTCGGATGGATGATCCATCGGGACCGTAATCGCCAGACAAGCATCCTCGCCGCATAAGCCTGGCACATGATTGGCTTATGCGGCAGAAAATGGTGCCACGCGACTTAATCAGCTCAGTTGACAGATAAACTGAGGTGTGTTTTCGCGAACGCTCTTTTCTTCCACTCGTTTCTCGCATTCTTCTCTCGTTGTAGCCGGGCAGCACGCCATCTTTCTCTCCACGCGCTAGCCTGGTTCAATACTGTTTGTTTACTTGCATGTTCTCCACGCTCGCGCCTCAGTTGAGATTGTGCGTACTTGCCTGCTTTTTACTCAATCTCAAGAGGTGAAAGAAGACATGAACAACTATATTGCTCCCGGCGAGCAGATCACCACGACGTGGCTAACCGCTGTTCTTCGTCAGGCTGGCGTTTTGCAGCATGGCAAAGTTGTCTCTTTTGAGCAGGAGATGACCGGAGCCTTTAATTCTCAGACAGGCCACTTTGTCCTGCATTATTCCGCTGAGACAGCGCCCAATGCCCCAGCACGGCTCGTCATAAAACGCAATGCCCAGCAGGATGGCGAGTACGAAGTCAAATTCTATAACCTTGTGGCCACGCTTGCTGATCACCCGCGCATCATTGTACCTTGTTATGCGGCAGCTTATGACGAAGAAAGCGGCGATTCGTACCTGCTTTTGCAAGACCTTTCAGACACACACGCACCCCCGGTGACGCGCGATCTGCAGATCAGTAGTGTTGAAGGGGTACCAACTCCTCATGCTATAGAGCAGGTTGTTGAAACACTTGCGCAACTACATGCCTACTGGTGGAATCACCCCTTACTTGAGAAAGAGGCGTTCGACGTTGGCTATTGGTCCCGTAATGCGGAACACTTTGCGCGGTATCTGCAGCGACGTACAACTTCCTGGGAAAGCCTCATAAGCGGCGAGGCAAGCTGGTTCCCTGAGGATTTGCGGGCATTGTATGAGGGCGTCATTGCGCATTTGCCATCCTTCTGGGAACGCTATCTGGAGCCGCGCTTTCGCACGAGAACAAATCTCACGCTCACACATAATGATGCCTACTTTGCGAATTTCCTTGCCCCAAAGCATCCAGATCTCGGCGTGACCTATCTTTTGGATTGGCAAACGCCAATTTTTGATATCGGGGGATACGATCTCGCCAATTTATGTGCGACCTTCTGGACCTCTGAACAGCGCCAGCAAGACCAGCGTGAACAGCAGATCCTCCGCCACTATTACACGGCCTTGCTGGCTCATGGCGTCAAGACCTATTCGTGGGATGACTTGCTGACTGACTACAAATTAGGTCTCATCTTCTGGCTGCTGATGCCTGTTCAGGACTACTATGGTGGATCGGAGAGATCCTACTGGTGGCCTAAAATGCAATGCCTGACAACGGCATTTCGGGAGTGGCATGGTGAGGATCTCCTTGGTATGGAGAGGTAGAAGAATCGACATCCCTTTACAAGGATTATTGTCTGATCATTATTCCCCTTTCGGGAAGGAGAACAACTTTCAATGACCACTATTGTACCCCCAGCGGGCATTGGTATGCGTCCAGCTCAAGATGGCGACCAGCAGGCAATCGCTGAAATGCTGAACGCGTGCGAACAAGCGTATTTTGGCGCTGTCGAGACACCACTCCCAGGAACGCTCGAATGGATAGATTACACGTGGAAAACCGACGGCTTTGACCTGGCGGCTGACTCGCTTGTCGCGGTTGCCCCCGATGAGCATATTATCGGCTATGTGACTGTCTGGCGAACTGAGCAAGAACTACAGAGAATGATAGCCTCACCGCGCATCCACCCTGACTACCGCGCACGCGGCCTGGGAAGCTGGATGTTGCATTGGGCAGAGCAACGCGCCCGGCAGATCTCGGAAACGCTGCCGCAAGATCGAAGCGCCACGCTCTCTTCCTGGGTCGAAAATATCGATGAAGCGGCCAGAGAACTGTTGGATCACGAGGGCTTCGCACCGAAAAACTATCTGTGGAATATGCAGGTCGAAATGGAAGCAGCCCCACCCGCGCCTGTCTGGCACGACGGATTCCATGTGCGAAACTTTGTCCCCGGCCAGGATGAGCGGGCGATCTACGAGGTGCTCTTTGAAGCTTTCTCGACTGACAACTATGATCCTTATGATACCTTTGAGGAGTGGGTCCGCTTCTACAATATCGCGAGCGAGGACTTTGACCCCTCGCTCTGGTTCCTGGCTGTGGGAAGCGATGGCGAGATCGCAGGGATAGTCCTGAGCGAACCGGGCCAGGATGGCAAGCGGGGCTGGATTAATGAGGTTGCGGTGCGCCCCCAGTGGCGCAAACACGGCCTGGCCCTCGCCCTGCTCCATCACGCCTTGGGCGAGTACTATCAACGCGGCATCCACAAATGCGCGCTCGCCGTCGACGCGGCCAATCCCACCGGGGCCACGCGTCTCTACGAACGCGCGGGGATGCAGCCGGACAATCGTACGAAGATATTCTACCGCAAAGAACTGCACCTGGCAGTACTCTAAACGCTTTGAGGGAGAGGTTGGCTGCCAACTTCTCCCTCAAAGCTATCTAAGACAAAGCTACGAAGGATTTTGATAAGCCTCTGGTTTACGGCTATAGGAAACATCGACCGACAACCAGGTTCATGAACCTGACAGACCTGCATTCTCATCGACAAGTTGAGCCAGTGCTGTCCAGTCAGCATCTCCGTGTCCATGAGCAACCACTGACATCAGACGGTCGTGATTGAGGCTGGCAAGGGGCATGGGCACTCGCGCCTGCTCAGCGGCATCCCGCACAAGATTGTTATCTTTCAAGGCCAGTTCCATTTGAAAACCTACTGGCGTATAGGTTTTTTCCGCAATGCGATGGCCATAATTCTGGTAAATGCCACAGGAAAAGATGGTCTGGGCAAAGAAGTCCATAAAATCTACGCGATCCATACCGCTTTTTTCGGCCAGGGAGAGCGATTCGGCCATCGCTTCCATTGCAGAGTTAATCATGAAGTTCCCACAAATCTTGACCAGGTTGGCGTGAGACGCGTCCAGGCCAAAATCGAAGATCCCCTGGCCCATAGAGCGCAAGATAGGGCCTACGCGCTCTTTCGCAGCAGTTTCTCCGGCGATACAGATCCAGAGCTTTTGCGCGGCTGCAGCATCGGGACGCCCAAAGACGGGCGCGGCCACATACGCGCATCCTCGCTCTTTATGCAGTTCGGCCATGCGACTGGCCAGCGCTGGTGAAATCGTAGACATCGAAATATGCACGCCACCCGGCCCCAGGCTGTTCAGAATACCCTGTTCGCCCAGCGTCACGCTCTCCAAGGCTGCGTCATTAGCAAGCATCGTGATCACGACACTACCCGGCTCAACAACATCGCGCGGATGCTCACCGCGCCGGGCACCCACGTTTACTAACGCCTCGGTTTTGCGCGCGTCGCGATTATACACGAGCAACGCGTAACCTGCCTTGCGTACACTTTGTGCCATAGCCTGGCCCATCATACCCAGACCAATAAACCCAATGGTTTCGCTCATGTTTCTCGCTTCCTTCTCTATAACCATTTTATTACCAGTACTCCCACAAGCTATCATAAGCGTTTATGAGAGGGCAAGCACAACCAGCAAGGGCCAACCAATGTGATACAATATCCCCCAGAAGAGAGCCACCAGGAACGACGCGCAGAGGAACCTAAGCTGGTTATCGCCACATAACCAGCTTAGGTCACATTTCGCCAGATATGGGTGAGATTGTTGTTTAGAGGAGAGAAACCGTGCAAACACAGACCAAACGTAATGAGATTGCCAGGGAATATACCTGGAACCTGGAGAGTATTTTTACCACCGACGCCGATTGGCAGCGCGGCTACCAGGCCCTTGCCGAACGCGTCCCGGAGTTGGAAGCACTGAAGGGCAAGCTGGAAGAGAGCGGCAAGGCGCTGTTTGAGGTCTTGCAGGCGCGCGACGCTGCCTTTGAACAGATGGAAAAACTCTTTGTCTACGCATCCATGCGCAAGGATGAAGATACGACGAACAGCACATACCAGGGCATGTACGATCAGGCCATGCAATTGTACGTGCGCGCCACGACCGCAATCTCGTTCATTGAGCCGGAGATCCTGGCACTGCCACAGGCGAAACAGGACCAGTTCATCCAGGACTATCCTGAACTGAGGCTCTACAATCATCAATTGAATGATATGAGCCGCAATCGCCCACACGTTCGCTCGGCGGAGGTCGAGGCAATCCTGGCCGCGGCTGGCGAGATTACGGAGACGCCCGATTCAATTTTCTCGATGATCGATAATGCTGATCTGAAACTGCCGACAATCACCGATGAAGAGGGGAAAGAGGTCGAGCTGACCAAGGGCAACTATCTGGTCTATATCCACAACAAGGACCGGCGCGTGCGCAAAGAGGCTTTCGAGGGACTGCATAGCACGTTCCTGAAACAGCGCAACACGATTGCCGCGACCCTGGCAGGCCAGGTGAAAGGCGGCCTGTTCCATACTCGCCAACGTAGCTTTGACTCCACCCGCGAGCGCGCACTCTTCCGCAATAATATTCCTGTCAGCGTCTACGATAATCTGATCACGACGGTCCATGAATCCATTCCACTGCTCAATCGCTACATGAAATTACGCAAACGCATGCTCAATCTGGATGAGCTGCATATGTACGATCTGTACGTGCCGATTGTGGAAGAGACAGAGGAAGAGATCAGCTACGAGCAGGCCCGCGACATCGTAATTACTGCCCTGGCTCCTCTGGGAGAGAATTATATTACTATCCTGAAACGCGCGTTTAGCGAGCGATGGATTGATGTCTACGAGACGCCGGGCAAGCGCGGCGGCGCGTATAGCGGTGGCGCGTACGCCACTCAACCCTTTATTCTGCTGAACTACCAGAATAAACGCGAGAGCATGTACACCCTGGCACACGAGCTAGGTCACTCGATGCACTCTTTCTTCACACGCAACACGCAGCCTTTCCAGTACGGTGACTACACGATCTTCGTGGCCGAGGTGGCTTCGACGCTCAACGAAGGTCTGCTGACCCAATACCTGCTCAAGACTACCACCGACAAGGCGCAACGCCTGTCAATCCTCAATCATTCGCTCGAAGGACTGCGCGGGACGCTCTTCCGCCAGACGATGTTCGCCGAATTTGAGCAACTGATTCATCAGCGCGTTCAGGAAGGCCAGCCGCTGACCGCAGATGCGCTGAGCAGCGCCTATCACGATCTCAACGCGAGATACTATGGCGGCGAGACGGTGATTGATGAGCTGATCGACATCGAATGGGCGCGCATTCCGCACTTCTATTACAATTTCTACGTCTACCAGTACGCGACCGGCATCTCAGCAGCCTCGGCTCTCGTTCAGCAGATTCTGAGCGAGGGACAGCCCGCGGTGGATCGCTACCTGAACTTCTTGCGCTCCGGCTCCTCTGAATACAGCATTGACCTGCTGAAGAAAGCTGGCGTCGATATGAACACGCCAGAGCCAATCCGCCTGGCGCTCAAGCTGTTCGATGATCACCTGACGCAGATGGAACAATTGATCGGCTAAAACAACTTATTGACGAGAGCAAGAACCCGGCGGCCAGTGGATGCATCCACTGGCCGCCGGGTTCTTGCTCTCGTCAATAAGTTGGCAAACCTTGAGATGCTTTCTGTCATAGTGTATCCAAATTTGTCATTCGGTAGTATGTATAGTATGAATGAAGGAAGCGCTGGTTGCTTCCTTATTTGAAACGTCAACCTTGAAGCAAACGACGAAGGAGTAAAAAAACACATGTCAGAGTATGAGAATAAAGACCTTGGTCAGCAAGGGATGGCCGATAAAATCAAGGGCAAAGCCAAAGAGATGGGCGGCAAAGCTCAGAAACAAATGGGCAAAATGACCGGGAACCGCGAGCAAGAGATCAAGGGCAAGGCCCGTGAGACGGGTGGCACGGCCGAGGGTAAAGCTGGCGATGTTGAGCGCAACATCGACAAGAATCTTGATCGCTAATCGTTCCAGCTAGCGTAGTGCAGAGAGGCCGGTGGAACTAGCTACTGGCCTCTCTCATTGCTCTCCAGCAAAGCCATTCTATTTTCATTAGATGCCTATCTATCGTTTTGGCATAATCCTATTATAAACAAGGAAGTACTGATTGCTTCCTTATTTGGAAAGTCCAAGTAGAAATAAGCCTATCGAGGAGGAATATATACCATGTCGCATCATGATGAGAAAGACCAGGCTGCTAAAGCGAAGGAAAAGCAGCACGAGATTGCTGGTCGTCCTCAGAACCAGCAGAACCAGCAGAACAAACAGTCTGGGAATCGCCCTCAGGGCCAGCAGGGCAATTCGCGTGAGAACAGCGCGTCACAGCTCCGCACCAACGAGACCGACCGCACATCGCAGACTTGGGGCAGCGAAAGCGATCGCGCGTCGCAGCAGCGCTGGAACAGCGAAAACGATCGCGGCGGCAGCAGCTCCGATCGCACCAGCCAGGACCGCTAACTATTCCCACGCTATGCAGATAAGGCAAGCCGGCAGCGAACGCTGTTGTTCGCTGCCGGCTTGTTGTTTGCCATATTAATGGACTGCAACAAATTCGGTTAAGGCGCGTAGCACCTCCTCTGGCTTCTCAATGTGCGGCGAATGCCCACACTCCTGGAGCATTACCTCACGCACCTCACCACCATTGGCCCGGTAACGCTCCAGAACACTCCGAATCTGCGCCTTCATCGGCTGAGGCGGGTAGATTTCGCTGCCCGGCCAGCCAGGCACAGCCCCAAGTTGGCCCAGGAAACCCAGCTCTGAGAGTGAGGTATCAGAAACGATCTGGTCATCGACCCCATGCACCCAGAGGATGGGCGGCTTCGTGGCCAGATCTGTCAGTTCGCCCTGATTCAGGTAGCGCGGTGAGAGTGCATTATTGACGCCCAGAGTGCCCGGAGCAACCATGGGCCAGTTGGGAGACGGACGCATATCACTGGAGTAGTTACCTTCTGTGACTTTTGTGGTCAAGATCGAGGAGACGAACAACTCTTCGCGCTCAGGCGAGACGCGGAAAGGTGGTTTAAAATAGAGCGCGTTCATAACCGTGCGCGGTGAGAATTGCTCGCTACCGCGATCACCTTCCGCAATACGCCGGGCAAACTCGGCATTGATGGTACCACCGCCGCTGCCCGCGAAATCCGGCCAGGTGGGCGTACCCTCGGCATCCCGGCTACCACCAAAGCCAAAGGGTGAGCCAGTAGCCTGCAAAGTCAGCGAACGCACCGTCTCAGGATGATCGATGGCGTACTGTATCACGATATTGCCACCCAGCGACCAGCCGAACAGGTGAAACGCTGGTAGGCCCAGTTGACGCACAAACGAGGCCAGGTCGTCAGCATAATCGCGCACACCGCGCGTGGCGTCCACGGGCAGCGTCTCGCTATCGCCGTATCCTCGCATATCGGGCGCGTAAACCGTAAAGCGCCCCTGAGCGGCCAGCAGCAGCATAAAATCCTGGAAGAAATGCGACGAAGAACAATTGCCATGCACCAGCACAAGCGGCGTCTCGCCTGTGCCAGTCACCAGATACGCCATTTCCAGGCGCTCCGTACGCACCTTGCGCTGCATAATCCCTGGAATTAATTCGACTGAACTCATTGGAAATACGCCTGCCTTTCAGGAATTGGGCGTGACTACCAGTTCGCCCACTAGCAAAACCACAAACATGACTCATCCGTCATATTACTCCGAACGGGAACAAAATGCAAGGAGTCCTTGTCCTATCTATAGATACTTTCTTGTGTAGGCACGACTACATTTCTCTGGCGAGCAAAGGCTATAATCTACCACAGGGGAAACATCGATTTTCAACGCTTCCAGGCCCGATACGGCCAGTTAGCTTCAACACGCTATCATTGTAGGTAAAGCGAGAGGGAGAACATGGATCAAGGCCAAAAATCTGCAAGCAAGCAGTATGATTTAACCATTATTGGCGGTGGATCAGGCGGACTGATTGCAGGACGCGTGGCAGTTTCTTTAGGAGCAAGAGTGTTGCTGATCGACAAAGAGCGACTGGGCGGCGACTGCTTGCGCTACGGCTGTGTGCCCAGCAAGAGTCTGATCCATGTGGCCAGGTTAGTTCAGCAGACCAAAAACGCGGCGCGCATTGGTCTGACTGTCGACGAACCAGAAATAGATATGGGCAAGGTTTCTGGTTATATTCAGAGCGTGATCAAGCAGGTCGAGATGAACGAAACGTCGTTGGTCGAGGGGCTGGATGTGCGTTTTGGTACGGTCGAATTTCAATCAGCTACCGCGCTCATGCTCAATGGCGAGAGCGTGCGGAGCCGCAAGACGATCATCGCCACCGGCTCACATCCGGCAATTCCAGAGGTTGCAGGACTGGCCGAGACGGGGTATCTCACCAACGAGGATGTTTTCGACCTCACCACGCTACCGAACTCGCTGGCAATTATAGGAGGCGGCCCGATTGGCGTAGAGCTTGCTCAGGCTTTGGCGCGCCTGGGCACAAAGGTTACGCTGATTCAGGGGCCAGAGCGCATTCTGCCCAGGGAAGACTCTGAGGTTTCGAGCGCAATCACCAGTGTTTTGCAGGCTGAGAACGTGGAAATTATCACGGGCGCGCGCCTGGTGGGCGCCAGACGCCAGGGCACACATAAAGTTGCCACTATCCGGTACGGCTCGGCGGAACGCGAAATCGAAGCAGACGAATTGCTCCTGGCACTGGGTCGCCAACCCAATGTGGAGAGACTCAACCTGGAAGCAGCCGGGATTCACTACGATAACAAGGGTATCAAGGTCAATGCTCGCCTGGAAACCTCTGCGCCGAGCGTGCTGGCGATTGGAGATGTTATTGGAGGCTATCTCTTCACGCACGTGGCCGCGGCTCAGGCTGCGGTCGCGGTGCGCAACGCCCTGGTGCCAATCGCGAAAAAGAAGTTCGACGAGCGCGTGGTGCCCTGGTGTACCTTTACCGAACCCGAAGCCGCGCACGTGGGTCTGACGTTGGCAGAGGCGCAACAGCGTTATCCGCAGGCGCGTGAGGTACGTTTGCCCTACGCGGAGATCGACCGGGCGCAGGCTGAGAATGCTACCACTGGCTTTATCAAGCTAGTTCTGGTGGGCAAAAAAGATGAGCTTGTCGGCGCTCATATTGTGGGGGCCCAGGCAGGCGAACTGCTCGGCGAAATTTCCCTGGCCATGCACAAAAAGCTGAGCCTGAACGATATTCAGTCGACTATCCATCCCTACCCCACCATAAGCACGGGCCTGCAACAGGCAGTGTTTGAAGCATACCTGGGAGGGAACGCAGCCAGGAGCAATCGCAAGTTGGTGAGCCGACTCCTGGCCCTACGCAGATAGCGACAAATCCGTTTGAGCCGTACTGGTCCTGGATGTAGATATGTTTTTCACAGATTGAGGGTACCCGCTCTTCTGCCCGCCTATTTCGCGGGAGCTTTCGCCTTTGGCTGCGCGCCTTTGGCGGGATTGGCCGCAGGCTTTTGCGGCTGCGCTTTCAACTGCAAATGGATACGCCCGGCGGTATGCAAATGCGCAAAAACGTAGCTCAGCACCATGCAGATCGCCAGGGGAACAAATAAGGTAATAGAAAGCGCCAGGTGGAAATTATAGAAGAGTAGCTCAAGCGCGACCATCAAGGAGAAAAGCAGGATGGAGATCAAGGTCAGGCCAGCGGTCCAGCGTGCCCGTAAGCCCGAGCGTTCCACGTGGTAGCGCTGCCGCGCCTGCTGGCTGACGCTCTCGCGCAAGAGACGCAGGTTCTCACGCTCCACTGCCAGTTCGTCGCGCTCGCGCGCAATTTCCTGCTCCAGCAGTTCGGACTTGTAAAGGGCCTGGCGCATCACCCCCAACAACTCTGCGGTTCGCTGGTCCTCGGTCTGTTTCAACTGCGCCTCCAGCGTCTTCACCACATCACCGAGGAGCGCGGGCGTATGTTCCGGCGAAAGAATCAGTGTCTGGGCCGCTTCCTGGACCATTTTATTGGCCTCTTCCTCGACCGCATCCTGAAAGGAGTGATAGAGTTCCTGGTAGCGACGCTCCCAGTGCTGATTGACCTCCTGCATCTGGTTGCGCTCATCCATCATATCGCGTAGATGCTGCTGATACTGCTCGATCTCGCCCTGGTGCACGTGATGGATAGTTTCAATCTCGTTATCCAGTAAATCCATGCTGCTGCTATAGATCTCCAGTTGCTCCTGCAAACTTTCCAGTTCGTGGTGCAGGCGCAAATTTTCCTGGCGTAGTTGAGCCAGCGGGGAGCGAGGCGCCTTGCCATGAGCGTCCCCTTCATTGAGGCCTGGGAGCATATCGGTATTGCGTGCCCGTTTACTTTTAAGCAATTCGCGCCGACTGGCCGCGCGCGAGGCTCGCATAATCGACCCGGTCGTATCGTAGCCCGTCTCATCTGATGATAACATTGCTCGTTCCTTCGATCTTTCTCTCTCACAGCCACAGGCAAGGCGTTTGCTTGTCGGGCATGGATGGCAACCGCCGGAAATAAACTCTCTCTCCTGCAATTATGCAAAGTTCAGAGCAATTTTGCAAGTCCTTCTGTCCGATAAGTTCTCTCAAGGCGAGGCAAGGTGGCTCGCCAGGCTACGCGAGGGAACCCAGACAATGAGAGATAAAACGGCGCAGAGCCTGGGTATACCCTTCAGGATCGCGGCTATAGGCATCACAATGGCCTGCATCTGCCACAAAGTAAGTGTCCAAGGGAATCTGTTGCTCCCTGGCCCGCGCGGCCAGCCGAAGAGCGTGCGCAAAAGGGATAGCCATGTCGGCCTGACCGTGTATTAAGAGGATGGGCGGATAGGGACAGCGCAGAGAGGGAGCCTTGCGCCAGCAGGTACTCCAGCGACGCAGATTAGCTGCTGGACTGACGATCAGCCTGGAGTGAAAACGCGCAAAAAACACAGCCTGGGCTGCCTCGACGATCGCCCAGGAGATGGCCGGAAAGATCCTATTGAGATAGCAGAAAGGGGTCTTCCAACGACGCGCTCTATACAGCAATTCGAGCTGAACCACGTGCTGAATAACCTTATCCAGGCGAGCATAGGGACTATCCGCCACGATAGCCGCGACCTCTGGCCGGGGCTGCATGAGCAGGGCAACCGCAGCGCCCATGGAGAACCCGTGAATGACAACCTTGCCAGGCAGCGTCTCTGGTTGCAGCACGGCCACGTCGAGGGCGGCCTCGAGATCGCGCACTTCAGCGCTGCCCGCGCTGGTAATCACGCTCTCGCTCTCGCCATGTCCGCGAAAATCGAACAGCAGCACGTTAAAGCCGCCAGCGTATTCAAGCGCGGCCACTGGACGCAGCAGATCGCGGGAAACTCGGTAGCCATGGCACACGATGATAGTTGGAGCAGGTTGGGACTGCGCCCAGAAATCGCCGCGCAAGACCTTGCCATCGGTGGTGCGAAAGGTCACTGGTCGCTGAAAGGCCAGAGGCGGCTCAGAGGTAGCAGACGGAAGTCGAAAGCTAAAGAGCCGCTCATCAGGATGAATATGGGGAAGCGAGAGTTTCTCCACAAAGTGATTGGCCAGAACGACAACGCCACTGGTTGCCAGGAACCCCCCAATGCCCATGCCGGTAGCAAGACCAATGGCCCATCGATGCTGTCTCGCCATAACGAACTCCTTCTCTAAGAAAAAGAGAGCCAGCCAGAGTCTGAGTTTTTACAAGGTTGTAATTGGTTATTCTCTCTTTTTAGAGTATGGCACAGGCGAAAAAGTGTCGCCATTTTCCATCGAGGAATAGAACGGCGTGTTAGCCGCGCACTACCAATTTTACGTGGTCGCGTGGCGAGCAGGGCTGGATGAGGGGAATCTATCTGACTTTTCTACGAAAGAGGAGTGAGACAATCGCCTGTAGCTGATTGTCTCACTCCTCTTCTGCATAATTAGATATATTCCTACAAACGAATATATCAACCACCTTTCGGCGTTTTCGTCATCCCCGGCACCGGGAACGTGGGTACGCCCGTGCCAGTGGGTGGGAACGGGAAAGGATTGCCAGTCGCTGAGGGCGAGGGCGTCGGTGATGGCGTAACAGTAAGCGCGGTAAAGAAGGCGCGCTGATTATCTTTCACGCTACAGGTTTTCGCCCCATCAGCCGAAGTAAAATCAACCTCAATCAGAGTTACATGACCTACTGCGCTCGCTTGGAGAGGAACTGGGAAGACCGCCAGGCCATCGGAGGTTGTGCGTTCATTAATGGCTAATTGCGTTCCATCAGGCCAATAGACAATTGCATGAGCACTAGCCAGATTCATACCCTGGGGGTTGCCATCAACGTTTTGCACAAACTTGGCATAGACCTGGACATTGGCACCGGGATAGTAACCAGGAGTGGACTCGGTAGCCCAGGCTCCGCAGGAGAGAGGTGGGAGCGTTGGCGTGGGCGAGCCAAAGGTCTGGTTGAGATTTACGGTCAGCGTCACAGGAGGAGAGGTGGGGACCTGGGCAGTATTGTTGGCACCGCAGGCTACCACCAGCACGCTCACCAGAAACAGGCAGAAGACAGAGCCGCATTTAAGTGAGAGGCTGAGATGCTCCCGAAATCGCTTCCATATTTGCGAACGCATAAGACGAAACCACCTTTGTCTATATGATTACCATTGCTTTTTTACCTTTTTTACAGCCCTTAGTATAGCATGTTGCAGCCTGCCCGGCATCTCCATCGGCTTCTCACTGCCATAAAAGTACTATGCACCAACAGAACTCTTCACCAATAAACGCAAAAAAATTCTCAATGTGCTGAAAAGTAATCGATAATTGTCGATCTATTTTTCAGCACATTGAGAAGAGTAACCAGGGTTGCGTGCCCTTCTCTGGCTGAACTGCTATTGTACGGTCACCGTCAGATTCATACCTGGATGGACTGTGCAGTAGTAGTGGAATGTGCCGCTGGTCGTAAAGGGGCCAAGCGGGCTACTATCGTTACCATTGAAGGTCTGGTTATAGTTGGGCGCGCCGCTCTCTTTGGCGGATTTGGCCGCGCCGTTATCCCAGGTGCCATTTGCGATAATATGGGTAACCGCGACATCATCAATCAGCGTGATCGACTGACCCTTGCTGATAGTGACGCTGGTCTGGACAAAGTTGGCGTTGCCCATGTGTGCGGTTGGGCCGCTGGGGCCGCCAGTGTCGTGAATGCTACAGGCAGCCAGAACAGTGGTTAGAATCGCGAGCAGCGCAACTCCGACGAGCAGCTTTTTATACATGAGAAAATCCTTTCAGATAACTTCAGACTGAGGTCCAGAAAATCAGAGCGCCGTGGCGAGAATCATTGATACAGTGCTCTAAATAAATATATAGCAGGAATGCAACGATGATGCCAACCACACTAGTTTTTTGCCAGGCGTGCCAGGTTTAAAAAGATCAGCAAAAAAGCTCTGCGCAATGTACCAGAGCTTTTTGTTCCTGCAGAACTCTACAGAGAGCATAGCACAACAACTAAAGGGTGTCAAATCATGCCGCGATCCACTTTTCCCAGATGCTTGCGATTTCCGCGATCCGGTGATAGTGTGGATATACACATCCATGTTCAGGGCGTTTGGTAGCGCGTGAGAGAGGACAAGTCGTGTCACTAGTTGTAAGTATCATTCTCTGGATCTTCGTACTTATATTGCTCCTATTAGGAGCTGCAAGTCTTTATTTCTATAACATGGCCATTATTCGTAGGCCCAAAGAGTTTCTCGCAGGCAGTCCGGATCTGGAGATGGATCAAACCGAGTTGGCAACATTTGATACCTCCTGGCTAGAAAAACAGCCATTTGAAGACCTGGAAATGAAATCCCATGATGGATTATTGCTGCGCGGATATTATCTCGCGGCGCAAGTTCCGACCGGCAAAATAGCTATTCTGGCGCATGGCTATACGGGGAGCGCGAAGAAGGATATGGGTGGGTACGCGAAAATGTACCATGAAGTATTCGGCTACAATGTGCTGATGCCGGACGATAGAGGCCACGGGGAGAGCGAAGGCAAGGTGATTGGCTTTGGTTGGCTCGACCGCTTCGATTACATGAAATGGATTCATTACGTGCTGAACAAAGTTGGACAAGACGCACAAATTGTGCTGCATGGCGTTTCGATGGGCGGCGCGACGGTGCTCATGGCCAGTGGTGAAAAGCTGCCAGAGCAGGTCAAATGTGTGGTCGCTGACTGTGCCTATACCTCCGTGAAAGATATCCTCACCTATCAGGCGAAACGCCTGTACAAATTGCCAGCTTTTCCGCTTCTCTACCTGGTCAGTCTCATCTGTAAATGGCGGGCAGGCTATTTTTTTGGCGAAGCATCCGCGCTCAATCAGGTCAGGAAAACGCATCTACCCATCCTTTTCATTCATGGGGGCGAGGATACGTTTGTACCCACGACGATGCTCGACCCACTCTACGAAGCCAGCAATGGGTATAAAGAAAAATTCATGGTGCCCAGAGCCGGGCATGGGCTGGCGTATGCGGCAGATGTAGCGGGCTATCGTCAGAGAGTGGGCGATTTCTTACAGAAGTTCATCGCATAGAAGCGGAAAAAGATACCTTGTTAACGATCCCCCGCGACGGCGTGGGCTTCCTCCAGTTTGAGAGAGAGCAGGCGCGAGACGCTGTCGCCACCCATGGAAACCCCGTAGATGGCCTGCGCGGAGGTCATGGTGACGCGGTTGTGGGTGATGACGATGAATTGCGTGCGCTGGGCTAGGCGGCGCAGGATGTCGCAGAAGCGGTTGACGTTGGATTCGTCGAGGGCGGCGTCCACTTCGTCCAGCAAACAGAAGGGCGGCGGATTGATCTCCAGCAGGGAGAAGAGCAGGGCCGCCGAAACCATGGCCCGCTCACCGCCAGAGAGTAGCGAGAGGTCCTGCACCTTTTTGCCCGGCGGCTGAACGATCACGTCAACACCAGCTGGCATGCCCTTGGCGCTCGTGCTCTCGCCATTCTCTTCTTCACCCCTGGCCGCGGTCAGTTCCAGGCGCGCGCTGCCGCCCTTGAAAAGGGTGACGAAGTTTTCGCGAAAACGAGCGTTGATGGCCTGGAAGGTCGTCTCGAACTGCCGCGCCATCGTGATATCGAGCTGGGCAATAATACTGCGCAATTGCAATGCGGCCTGATCCATGTCGGTGATCTGCGTGGTCAGGAACTCGTAGCGGGTGCGCGTCTCCTCGTACTGCTGGGGGGCGTCGGGGTCGCTGCCACCCAGCGATTTGAGCTTATTGCGCAGCGTATCAACGCGCCGACGCAGTTTGCGCAATTCGGCTTCTTCCTCTTCCGATAGCGCCTCGCCATCCGCGATTCTCTGTGGGGTCGGGACATCGGCACGTTCTGCGCTCACTTCGGTGACGCTGAACTCTGCCGTAGCATAGTTGGTCAGTTCGCGTGGATCGGTGATGCCCATTTCCTCGTTCAACTGCTCCAGCAGGCTCTCAACGGCGTCGCGGGCCTTCTGACTATCCAGCAAGCATTTCCGATAGGCCACCTCCAACTCGGCCAGTTGCTGGCGAAGAAGTAGGGTTTCCTGCTCCAGTGTGCTGATCTGCTGATCCAGCACGCCCGCGCCTTCCTCGGCCTGACGCAGGATCTCAGCCTGGGCCTGCACACGCTGCTGGGCCTCGGCAATCTCAGCCTGATGCTGCTCAACGGTCTGCTGGAGCGCGAGGTAGCGCTCCTCCGCCTCTTTGATGCGCACCGCGCGCGCATCAATCTGGGCGCGCAGGTCCTGGGCCTGGTGCGACTGCGCGGCCAGTTGCTGGCGCTGTGCTTTAGCCTCCTGGCGCTTGACCGCAAGAGCTGTGCGCGCCTTGCCCAGCTCGTCTTGCTGACGACGAAACGCAATGGTTTGCTCCTCCACCTCTTGCTGGAGTTCCTCAACCAGCCCGCTCAGTTCGCGTTGAGACTTCTCGTGCGCCTGAACACGTTCGGTGGCGGCCTGGATCTCCTGCTCCAGACCGGTGACCTCAGAGACTAATTGTTGCTCAATCGAGATTGCGGCTTTCAATTCGCTCTGCTGGCGATCCTGCTCGCGTTGTGTCGTCGCTACGGCGCGATTCAGTTCACTGAGACGCGCGGCGTTCTTCTGTAATTCTTTCTCCACCGCATGCTGCTCAGCCTTGCGACCTTCCTGGGCGCGTTGGACCTCGCTAAGCAGGTCGTTGATCTGGGCAATCAACGCCATGTGCTCGTCCAACTGACGCGGCAGTTCGCGTAGTTCGCGCTCGTAAGCCAGCAGACCTTGCTGCCCGCCATCCTTGCTGTTGCCGCCAGTCAGCCAGCCCTCGACGTGCAAGACCTCGCCCTGTAATGTAACCAGCCGCTCAATACGCGAGTTGGCGTCGCCTGGGATGATATGAGTGAGGGCATCGAGGAGATGACGAGCGCTGTCCAGGTCGCTGACGAGCAACACGCCGCGCAGGATCGTGCGGAACAGGGGTATGTAGCGCGGCTCACACTGGATAGCGCGGCTGGCCAGGCCGATCACGCGTGCTTGTAGTTCGGGATACGTAGCGAGCAAGCGATTCAGAGTCTCGTGCTCACGCTCGGCGTGAGCGGAGGCAAGCTCTGTCGAAGAATCAGGATGTTCCAGCCAGGCCACCATAGCTTTGCCAGCCTTCGAGGTTTGCAGATACTCCAGGCAGGCGCGAGCCTGATCGAACGTTTCCACAACCACTGCCTGTAAATAAGGGCCAAAGGCGGCCTCTAGCGCGAGTTCCTGCCCGGCTAGAGCGATACCCAACTGTGGAACGGGTCCTAGCAGACCTTGCAGCTTACCCTGGGGGGCGCGTAGCAATGCGCGTACCCCATCGCTATAGCCGCTCAAGCTCTGACGCCAGTTCTTGAGCATGGTCAGGCGATCAGATACCACGCGGCGCTGGCGCTCGGCCTCGACGAGAGAGGATTTCAGACGTTCCATTTCTTGCTGGGCATCGGCGATGGCCCGGCCAATGGCCTGCTTGCGCGCCGTAATCTGCTGCTCCTCGTTGCGCGCGGTGGTTAGCTGCGCGCGTTCGTCTACCAGTCGCGTCTCCAGCGTACGCATAGCTTGCTGGGAATTCGCGATTGTATCACGGCGCGCGGCCAGCAGGCGATTGCGCTCGCCCAGGTGCTTCTGCTGGCGGCCAAGATCGGACTGGCTCGCGCCCAGACGCGCCTGGACCTGAATCAGGTCATTTTGCGCGCTACGCAGGCGGCGCTCATCCATCTCAAACGCTTTTTGTGCTTGCGCGACATTACTCTCGCGAGCCGCCAGCTTGACGGCATCCTCATCAATAGCCTCGTCGGCCAGGTCGCACTGCTCCTCCAGATCGATCAATTGCTGCTTAAGCGCGATCAGGCGTTCACGCAAGCGCTTCTCTTCCTGCTGCTGCTCTCCGCGCTGGCGTTCCAGGCCCACCATACGTTCTTGACTCACGGCCAGATCGCGCTCGATCTGCTTGACTGTATCGCTGGCCTCGCCCAGTACGGCGCGCGCCTCAACGGTCTTCGTCTGGGCTTGCTGGCGTTGCCCACGCAGGGCGTTTCTGCGCTCCTCCATCTCGCGCAAGGACTGCTCTTTCCCCTGGACTTGGCGCGTCTGCGCTTGTTCGGCTCGCTCGGCACGCTCGCGGCTCGTGCGCAAGCGACGCCATTGCAGAGCGTACCAGGTGAGCAAAACATCCTGCAATTCGCCAGAGAGCTGCTTCTGCTCAACCGCGCGGCGGGCCTGCTCAGCGAGTGGCTCCAGGCGGGGCTCAATTTCGCTCACGATATCACGCAACCGCTCCAGGTTCTGCTCGGTCTGGCGCAAGCGATTCTCAGCGTCGGTGCGCTGAACCTGATAGGGACGAATGCCCGCTGCATCCTCAAAGAGGCCGCGCCGTTCTTCTGCACGCAGACTCAGAGCCGCATCGATCAAGCCCTGACCAACAACAGTATAGGAATCGTGGCCGATGCGCGCCTGGGCCAGCAGCAGTACAACATCTTTCAGGCGTACTTTTTGTTTATTGATCAGGTACTCGTTCTCCCCCGAACGATAGGAGCGACGAGTCACGGTAATTTCGCTATATTCAGAGGGCACCCAACCGGTACTATTATCAATGGTCAAGGAAACCTCGGCCATGCCCAGAGCGGAACGGCCCTGGCCGCCAACAAAAATAATATCGTCGCTCTTCTTGCCGCGCAACTGGCGCATGCTCTGTTCGCCCAGCACCCAGCGCACAGCGTCCGCGACATTCGATTTCCCAGCACCATTCGGGCCAACCACTGCTGTGATACCAGTACTAAATTCCAGGTGCGTTTTATTGGCAAAGCTCTTAAAGCCTAACATTTCTAAACGTTTGAGATACACTGGGCGGCTCATCCTTCCAAAAACAGGCTGCGTTTGTCTCGATGATATCATAGTCTCTCTAAGCTCGTCGAGTGGACTGGGACTCAGGAGGAATTCAGCATACATCGCTCTTTACCGTTTGCATGGAGAGGGGGGTAAACACCGAGCGGCAAGCAAGTGTGAGAACTGGAAGATCCTGACATATCGTATTTTATCGATTGACAGACCCATTTTGACTCTCTATACTGATTGCAGCACAGACCATCAAGACAACTGGCACGCTCCCACAAGAGTGCTGCTTTTAGAAACGAGGGCTTTTCAATGTACCAAGGACAGCAGCAACTCCCTGCTGGCCGTTCGTCTCTCAGGGAGTTACGAGAACTGACATCGCACACGCCAGCTTCCGCGCACAAGCCAGGCGTATGGGCCCATGCTTGCGCCATCTCCGACTATTTCCTCCGCCAGAACTGTCACTACCACTACGTCTGTCTGTGTTGTTGCTAATCCTCTCTCAACGCGTTTAGAACGAACTTCACTTGTACGTGAGCGCTCGCTCTTAATTCGTGCCGCCACACACCATTCTGCCAATATCGCGCTATGCACTATGATAGGATGCATTTGGCTTTTTTGGTTACAATGCAGCAGAAAAAGCACCAGGCACGGCGAGCGCCTCCAGTAGTGGGCATTAGACCCACGTTTGACTCCATAAGTCCCATAAGAGGAGAGGTAGAGCTTTTATGTTAAAACTTTTGTGTGTTCTGGCACATCCTGATGATGAGTCTCTGGCCCTGGGGGGAACGCTCGCAAAATATGCCAGCCAGGGCATAGAAACATCGCTGATCGTCGCCACGCGCGGCGAGCACGGCTGGTTTGGCCACCCGCATGAGTATCCCGGAGAACAGGCCCTGGGACATATTCGCGAAAACGAGTTGCGCCAGGCCAGCCGGGCACTTGGCATCTCGCACCTTCACTTCCTGGACTACATCGATGGCGAGCTGGATCAGGCGAACGAAGACACAATTACCGCCCAGATCGCACGTCTGTTGCGCCAACTACAACCGCACGTTGTGGTCACTTTCGGGCCAGATGGCCTCTATGGTCACCCTGACCATATTGCAATTTCGCAGTTCACCACCTCCGCCATCGTCTGCGCTGCTGACACCAGCTATGCACCTACCAGGGAACTGGAACCACACCGCGTCTCAAAACTCTATTACAGAACCGCCACGAGCGACTGGTTGCAAACGTATATGCCCATTTTCGGCGATCTGATTATGCACATCGATGGCCAGGAGAGGCGCGCGCTCCCCTGGATGAACTGGGCAATCACCACGCGACTGGACACCAGCGATTACTGGCGGCCCGTCTGGCAGGCTGTCTGCTGCCACCAAACCCAGATTCCCAGCCAGCAGCTTCTCCAACATCTCTCAGAAGCCGATCACCGCAAACTCTGGGGGTCCCAGGAATATTATCGAGCTTTCAGCCTGGTTAACGGTGGGCGCAAAGCTGAGAGCGATCTGTTTGAGGGGTTGTATAGTTCAAACAATGAACCACTCAGAGAATCTCTGCTGGTTGGTGCCAGGTGAACCACGCTTCCTATTCCAAAAGAGGTTCTCTCTACATGATAAATGACGGAGACGGCTGAGCCGTCTCCGTCATTTATCATGTAGAGAGAACCTAGGCGCTGCGCTCTAGCCAGCGATAAAGGATATCTGGAACGACATCTGCTTTATCACACATGTCAGACAGCAGCAATGTCTATATCCAAAAGTGTGAGCAAAATCATAGCCAAAATTATCTATATGGAGTAATATATAACTCGGCAATGAACAGCGTAGCCTGATGTATGAAAAAGCTGTTCCTTATTTGTCGCAAACTATGACAGGAAGGGTCTTATCCAATGATTTTACCCACAAGGTTAATCATGCGCTTGTTGCGCAGACGCTGGGGCTTGATACTCATCGGCGCCATTATGGTGATTGGTGGCTTGATCTGGGGTCTGACTTCTCACCAGGTCGGCTATCAAAGTAGCCAGCAGAATGTCACCTACCGTATTGCTATTGGCAGCCAGTCAGGCAACACTTACATCCATGCTGATGGGTCTTCAGACTATTTTGCAGCATTTAGCGGAGATTTCAATCCGCCAATCACACAGAGCGCTATCGACAACTCAAACACAATCAGTTTTGTTGCACGCACCGATACCAGCTCGCTCAATCCCGCACTGAATGCACCAGATGGCTCCACAGTTAATGACGCCCATAAAATCGAGAAGCTAGTCTTCTATGATAAAAGCGGCAACGTTCAGGGAACCTTTACCACAACAGAATACGATGCCAATCCCAACGGTTTCAATGATAACGAATGGCTGAAGGCGATCTGGCTGATCATCGCTGGCGTCCTTGTTGCGGTCGCGGCTTTCCTCTACCCAATGTTGGTGAAGCAACCACAGGTCAACACTGGCTTCAGCATCAATGCTCCTGGCGCGCAACCCTACCA
>Ga0102924_1002148_pt1 | contig 21836 bp, 19 predicted proteins | sample PaiPotPPM11metaG_FD_80116 | JGI IMG/M metagenome (GOLD analysis project Ga0102924, IMG submission 80116) | Iron sulfur acid spring bacterial and archeal communities from Banff, Canada, to study Microbial Dark Matter (Phase II) - Paint Pots PPM... ...
AATAAAGGCAGAATGCCGCGAATTTGACCGTTTTCTTCAGCAAGCAAGTAGCGCGATTCGAAGCCAAAAGCTCTTTCTATCGAGCGCTTCCAGGCCGTGGAATGAAACAAGGTGGCCTCGGGATTCTTAAAAACGAAAGCGTCCCAGGCTGATTTCCAATCGTCCTGATAGGGCACGATTTTCATTCGGCTTATCGGAATGGAATCCGCGCCGGCGCTTCCTGGTGATAGATGGGTAGCTTGCAATTGACGATCCCTATGAAGTCTCAGAGCTGCGATCTACTTCAGATTTCCGGAACGAACGCGGTAGTAATCGTAGTCGTACTTATAGATCTCGAAGGCGTTGTTGATCACTATGCCGAGAAACTTTTTAGGGTCCAGCCGGAGGACCGCCCTCTTTAGCGCGTCTCTGTGCGTTTGCCGCATTTGCACAACAAACAGGAAGGCATCGCAATGCGCCGCCAAGAGTTCGAGATCAGCCACCGGCGCTGACGCGGGAAGCGAGTCCACAATGATCAGGTCAAACTTCTGCTTTGCCTGCTCGATGAACTCAGACCAGCGCGGAGTCTCCAAAATCTGGGGAAGCGTGTTTTGCGTGACAAGTCCCGTAGGAGCAATCGAGAGCGAAGAAAAGCCCGTAGGATGGACTACTGCTTCGAACGGCTTTCTGCCCTGCAAAAATTCTCCAAGCCCCGGCAATTGCTTCAACTTAAGGAGTCGAGTTGCGGCACCGGCTCTAAGGTCGGCGTCAACTAAGAGCACGCGTTTCGTACCTATTTGACCAAGACTCAACGCAAGATTCGCGGCGACTAGCGTCTTGCCGTCTCCCGCTTCGGCGCTGGTAATGACGATCGATTGGATCCCGGTCTTACTGTGCACGCTCAGCAGCCGAGACCTTAGGATGCTGAAGGATTCCGAAGCCATTTGGTTCGCATGGTCCAACACCAACGGGAAGTTGGGATCTGCTTGAAATTTTGCGCCGCCGGCGCCGGACGACTTAATGCCTCGTGCACCGTCCGGACCGCCATTCTTGTCTTCGAGCGGCGTGATTTTTAACTTTGTTTGAGACTCCACGGTATTCTCCAAAAGCGTTTTGGCGCCTTCCATTGATTTGTCCGCTAGCGCCATGTCATAACCAGGAGCACGGAATATACTGCAGCCAAAGCGGTGCTTCCCAACCAAGCCAAAATCGTGCGCACCCGTTCGCGACGATCGCCGCCTTGGGTGGGCAGCCAGGGGACTTCACCAAAAATCGGCGCATTCAATTCCCCAACTACTTCGCGCTCGGTTTTTACCGACGGATCCAGGATTTCCAGGCCAAAAGCGCCGACCAACCCAATAACCAGTCCCGCGGCGAGACCCATCAGATTAATGATAGGGCGGTCCGGACTGCTCGGCTTATACGGTACTTGCGCAGGATCGAGCACCTCGAAACGTTCACCCTTTTGACGTATTTCCAGATCCGCTGCCATGTTGGCCGAAAAGTTCCGGTCGACTAAATGCTTATAGTGGTCTTGTGCCGCTTCGTAATCCCGCATGACAGCGCTTACTTGCTGCTGGAAGACGGGTATCTGCGCGAGCATAGCCTGGTGGTGTTGAATCTGTTGCTCAATCTGCTGTTCGCGCCTTTTGTGCTCCTGGATTTCATCTTCCAATTTTGCGATCTGGCTTTGCACCACCGGATTGCGGGATTTCTCAGGCATCGGCTTTATCTGCGCCTTTCGGGCTGCCTCCTCCTGCTTTGCTTTATCGATTCGATCCGTGAGGTCGTGAATTTGCATGGTCTTTTTCACGATGTCGGGATAGCCGACGCCATATCGCTGGCGAAGTTGCTCCACCTCACCTTCCAACTGTGATCTCTCGGTTTCCATGCCGGTAAGCTGCGGGTTGTCTTGCGTGTCCAGGTTCACGACGGCCGGGCCCTCGCCCAAGAGCGACTGGAAATATACTTTCTGTTGTTCCTCCTGGTTCACGGCGTCACGCTCGTTTTGGAGGCTGAGTTGCAGCGAAGATAAGGCTTGCACGTGCATGGGTTCAGATTCCGGGAGCACGTCGACATACTTGGTTTTCAGCTCGGTGATTTTGTCTTCCTTCGCCTTCAAATCTATTTGCGCGGCTTCCAATTCATTTTGCAGGAAGTCCGCCGTCCCTGTCACGGTCCGCTCCCTGTTCTGAATGTTGTCTTCTATAAACAAGGAAGCGAGCCGATTGGTCACCTGAGCCGCTACGGCCGGGTTTGAGTTCACGTAAGAGATTGTAAACGCCTCCATGCCCTTCTCGGCATGGGCGGATGCGGCGACGCCCACGGTTATCTGGTTCCTCATGTTTTCAACGATCTCGTCTTGTGATTCTTTCTTTTTCAACTCTTTGTATAAACCCATTTCATCGACGAGCTGACCAAGCCGCGTAGCGGACAGAATCTGCTGACGCAGGGTGCCGAGCCGATCTCCCGCATTGGATGTAACAGTGGGATTTACGTAATAATCCGGAACTTTTTGTGGATCCACGAGAATCACGGTGGTAGCCCGGTAGGAGTTCGGCAAAAAATACGCCACCACTGCCGTCAACACCGCAACCGCGAACGTGGTGATGATGATGAACCACTTGCGGCGCAAAAACATCGCTCCGTAATCACGCAGCGTGTAATATTCAAGCCCAGAAAGATTTAGATTATCTTGAGAATCGCTCATTGCCGCCTCGCATATAAATTGCCTAACATCCAACCATTGCCGTCACACTAATCTTTTAATTCGTCATCGATGCCAACAATTTCTTTGCGTCCTCTGCGTTCGGAAAGTCCGGCTGAACTTTCAATGCCAGCAGAAGGGATCGCTTGGCCTCGGGCCTTTCGCCGGCGTAACTGTAAGCGACCCCCAAATGGTAGTTGAAGCTGGCATTATCCGGTTCCTTTTGCACGCAGTCTCGTAGCAGCTGAATCGCCGTCGGGTAATTCCTTTTCTTTACCAGTATCCAGGCCAGGGTATCGGAGACGTCGGCATTATCGGGCGCCGCTTCCTTGGCCTCTTGCGCGAGCCGCAATGCCAGATCAATGTTACCGCCGTGTTCGGCATAGACTGAAGCAAGATTATTCTTGGCCAGCGCGTTTCCCGGATCCAATTGTAACGCCTTCGAATAATAATCCTGAGCGGCGCTCCAGTTTCCCTTCATCTCCGAAAGTTGTCCGAGCCGAATCTGTGCTTCCGTCTGCTGCGGGTCACTCTGCACAAGCTTGGAAAGGATCTCGATCGCCGGATCGATTTTCCCCTGCTTCATTTTAACTTCGCTCCATAGAATTTGAGATTCCGGACGTTTGGGATCCAATTGAAGCGCCTTCTGGAATGACCGCTCGGCGTCATCGTAGTGTCCGGCCATTCCCTGAAGCTGTCCCAGTGTTTCGTAACCGGGAGCCCAGTTCGGATTAGAGTTCACATACCCCTGAACTTCGGCTATGCCGGCGTCGGCGCTTTTCAACGAAATCTTGGATGCGCCCAACAAAAACAGAGCCTGTTGCGAATTAGGCTCGTACTTTAGCGATTGCTTGGCGAATGTGTATGAATCCTCGAAGCGCATTTGATGATATTTTGCCCATGCCAGGGTGCGATAGGTCAGGGCGAGCTGGGGTGGCTCGCGGAATTCGTCAATCAACGGGCGCGTTTCTTTTTCGGCCTCGTCGTACTGGCCCTTCAACACGAGCGCCTGCGATCGAAAGAGGTAGGGCTCGACCACTTGCGATTTATTTTCCACCGCTTTCTCGACCGCTGCGATGGCTTTGTCCGGCTTTTCTTCATTCAAAGCTATCTGGGCCAGGACCAAACGCGGGGCCAGAAATTCCGGCTTCAGTTGAACTGCACTGTTGAGAGCGTTCTGCGCGAGATCCATCTTGCCCTGGTGTATATAGGCTAACCCGAGATAGTACTGGTCGAGTGCCGATTGCGGCTGTAGCTGCGCCGCGCGCTGGATGTCCCGAACGCCGTCATCCACCTGGCCCTCTTCCACACGCAGGCGGCCGCGGAACACCAGTACATTCGGGTCATTCGGATTTTTTTTGCTTATTTCTTCAATTAATTGCTTGGCTTCGGGGATTTGGCCTCTTTCAAGATAGACAGCGGCCAGCTGAAGCGCATTTAGGGTGTCATCGGGATACTTCTTTACGATCTCTTGAAATTCCTTTTCGGCATCCTGGGCGTCTCCGGTCGCGGCGTAGTAACGGGCGAGCACCCCGCGGTTTTCCGGATCGGCTTGACCGAGATCTTTGATCTGGCGCAGGATGTCTTCAACTTCCTTACCGCGGTTCTGCGCCAGTAGCGACCAAACCAATAAATAGCGAGCCTGAATGTTATTTGGGTTACGCGCTAGAGCCTGTCGAATGACTTTTTCCGCGTTTGCCGCATCGCCCCGCTGGCTCATCAAAGCAGCTAGAGCTGCTACCGGCGGGATGTCGTCGGGTTTGTATTCAATCGCTTTTAAAAGGCTGGCTTCACCCTCGGCGTTCTTGTGATCGGACACCTGAACAACGGCCTTCAAATACCAAGCCCGGCCGTTATTCGGGTCAATTTGCAAAATATTATCGATTTTGGTGTTTGCGAGTTTAGTATCGTGATTCACCAACGCGATTTCGGCCAGAATAAGCAGCGCCTCGGTGTCGTCAGGATGTGGCCTAAGCAAAGCTTCGGCCATCTGTTGCGCATCTGGAAGCCGATGCAGCCTCAACATCAGATCGGCCAACATTTCCTGGGCCTGAATGTTGTCGGGATTATTCTTGGTGACGTTCTTTAGCTGCTGGTTTGCGCTCACGTAGTCGTGCCGACCGATAAAAATCTTGGCGAGTGCGATGTGCGCCGCTGGGGCTTTAGGGTCCAATTGTATAGCGCGGCGATATTCCAAGATGGCTTCGTTGATTTTCCCTTCCGCAACCCAATGATCTGCCTGCTCGAGGTGGCGTGACGCCTTTTGCTGAGGGCTGGCGCAGCCGTTAAGTCCCGCCACGCCGACAATCAGGAGAATCGCGCATAGACAAAGATGCGACCAACAAAATGCTCTTTGTCTTTCAAAGAAAACGGTCACTGCAAGCCTCACGTCCAGCAAGAGTTGTGGTTCTATACCTCTAAAGCAACCAGCCTTCCACCGCAGACCATTATCCGGCTTCAGTAGCAGTCCGCAAACTACTGATAAAAAATAACATAGCTACAGCCTTGGCTTGGAAATATAGCCGCCCGGGCACGAGCTGGGGGCGCACCGGAAATACTTTTCACATTTGAAGGCCTTGTTCTCACATACGTACTATAACCATAGTACTAAATCAGCGAGAGCCTTTGCCGGCAAACACCACTTGAACCGTCTGAAAAACGATCAGCAGGTCCAGAAAAAGGGACAAGTGCTTGATGTAGAACAGCTCGTATTCTAGTTTGGTCTTGGCATCTTCGACCGACGAGCCGTACTGATATTTGATTTGCGCCCAACCCGTTAGGCCGGGACGGACGGTATGGCGCTCGTGATAAAACGGGATTTGTTCCCCAAGCATTCCGACGAATTCGGGCCTTTCGGGGCGCGGGCCCACCACACTCATGTCGCCGCGAAGAATATTCACCATCTGCGGAAGTTCATCCAGACGATATCGGCGCAGGATTTTACCCACGCGGGTGATTCGAGCATCGCCATGAGTAGCCCACACCGCTCCTCCTTCTTCGGCATCGTTCTTCATCGAGCGAAACTTAAGAATCGAAAAGGTGCGTCCATGAAGCCCTACCCGCTCTTGACGGAACAAGACCGGCGTTCCGGATTCCAGGACAATCGCCAGAGCGATCAGCAACAATAGCGGCGACAACAGGAATAAAACTAACGCCGAAATAACAACGTCCAAAAAGCGTTTTGTAAACATCAGCAGGTAGTCCTTTCTAAATCCTTCAGAAAGGACCAGCCAACTCGCGGAAAGTCTTTCCAGCATGACGCCGCCCATCAGCTTTTCAAAAAGGGAATGGGCGTCCTCGATCCTGACTCCCGAGAGTTTCAATCTCAGGAGCTCGCGGGTGGGCATCACACCTCGACGCTCTCCGAATGCCAGGATGACCCAGTCCACTTGTTCACGCCGCACAAAAGCCTCGATTTCGTTTACTCCACCGACAATTCCGGGGTTCACCAGAGGTTTTCCGATGTTTTCTCCACGCTCGTCCAAAAAACCGAGCACTTTAAGGTTCAGCTCGGGATGCGCCAGAATTTCTCGAACCAGACGAACACCCCCGGGCCCGGTGCCGGCGATCACGATGCGGTGCACAGGCCGGAAGAACTTGCCGGTCTCGACCGTCAGTCGCCAAGCAATCAAGGTGACCAGAATCAGCGCCGCGGTAAGTACCGCGACACCGCGGCCGAGCGAAAGATCAGGCTGAACGTAATACAGAAGCGCGAGTATGAGCGCAGCTGTACCCAAAGATTGCATCAGATGAACGACCAATTCAGAACGGCGTGCGACTACCTGTAGATCGTAAAGATCGTTGTAGTACAGGCACAGCCAGCAGATAACCACCACCGTGGCAATCTGCGCCATGGTGTACGGTCGGGTCAGGTACCAGGATGTGTCGGCAAGATTCCCGAACCGAATCCAAGCAGCCAGCAGAACTGACAAAATAATTAAGCCGCACTCCGTGATTGCCAGAATGATGATCTTTATTGGGACATATCTACCGAACATTCGAACCATGGATCCCGACTCCCTAGTATCGGCCTTCAGCAGCGTTTCGCTGATATCCCCATCGCAGCCCGACGCTTGCTAAGTAGCGGGTTGCGTAGGGAAAAATTCCACCTGCACCTGTTTCATTCGTGAGCGACGCAAAAACTCCGAATTTCTCGTTCCATTGGTAACCTAGTCGGCCCCAAAAAATTCGCGAGTCGAACGAAGACAGGGTCGCGTAGCCCTGCTGTAAATATCCGGCGCCCAAGCCAACCTGCCAACGACGGCTCAAAAAATACGTATAGTCAGAGTCATATCGGGTGTAAAAACCATTTGCGATCACGCCGACATAATCCTCATTGCGCGCAAAAGATAAAGCCAAAGTCGATCGTCGAAAAGTCTTCAGTATGGATGCGGCGCCCACATAGGTATTGGCGATCTTCGCTCCGCCGCCGGGAATTTCCCAAGCCGGTCCGAACGACGCTTGCACCACCAGCGTTTCGTGGAATCGCTGGCTATAATCGATCATTACCGCGTGGTATTGATATTGTCCTTTGACGTTGCCGATTACTTGGCGGTCGTAGTTATAGCTCACGCCGAAATGCTGATCTTTGTGGATCAAACGAGACCATGACGCGCCGCCACCGATGGTACTTTCGCGCTGAAATTGCGTTGTGGTCACACCCGGATTCAGCGTGTTCGGTGGTATCCAGTTTTCGACATATTGATTCTGACCGTGGACCGTGAATGTGTCGCGATAGCTGACTTTCCCCTGGGCGCTTACTAAGACTGCGTTGCTCAAAGTTGTTTCGTCGTTGGAAAGAAATGGCCCCCGCGTGAGAATACCCGAGCCGGGATCCGGACTGACGGTTGGATCAATCAGACGTCCACGAGCCGGCAAATATTGGAATCGATCGTCCACGTTCAAAAGCCAATGCTCGTTCAAATAATGAAATGTGTGAAGGTCCAGGGAATTAGCGATGAAGTCCGCTTGCACATCTCCCTGAGAAGCCAGAATGTACGGCCGGTATTGCAAATCCAACGCGGTTTTCGGTCCGCCAATCGAATAAAACAACAGCGCTTCCAATGCGAGGGCATTGGAGGGCTGCGGAGTCGGCGAAAACGTGGAGTTGCTGTCATATTCGTAAAACGTGCTTATCGAAAGGATGTTGAGGTGTCCCTTGTGCAGCAATGCGGCTACGGCACCTTCCTTGAGCGCCGGCACCGCGCCGCTATCCACCGAAATCGCTTGGCCGGTTTCCAGTGAGGTGGTTACCGGCCGCGGCAGCGAATCAGTCTGAGTTTCGTCAGGGGCTTGAGATGTATCCGTCGGCGAGGAATCCGGCGCCTGAGAGTTTTTCTCCTCTTTGGTCTGAGGATCTTGTGGAGCCTGAGTAGTTTTCTCTTCTGTGGTCTGAGGGTCTTGTGGGGCTTGTTGGGCCCGGGCAGGGAAAGCCACCGCCAGGAAAAATATGGCCAACCCAAAGACGAACCTCGTCCGTCTTGTGAGTTTGTGCTCCAGCCTGATGGCTCCGAATTTTTCTCTCACCCACATCGAAATACCGATTACCCTTTTTAAGGAACGACGATTTTGTCGCCCGGTTTTAGAACTACATCCTGAGCGTTTCCCTGGCCCTTCAATACGGCATCGTAGTTGAAGGGCAACTTCAGCTCTTTGCCATTCACGTTCCGCAAGACGTAGATTTTCTTTCGCTTGGCGAATTCCTTCAGCCCGCCGGCCTCGATGATGATCTGCGAAACGGTGGTGGTGCTGTTGATGTGGAATACTCCGATATGCGCCACTTGCCCGATCAGATAAACCTTGCGGCTGTTTATCTCGCGCACCGAAACCGTTACTTGGGGCGCCGTGATGAATGGCTGCAGCTTCTCGGTCAAAATGTCTTGCAGCTTCAGAGGAGTGACTCCGACCACATAAACTTCGTTGACTAGAGGAACCGTGATTTTTCCATCCGGGCGGACCACAACCTGGAGAGTGAGCTCTTTTTCTCGCCAGACGTCTATGTCCAGTACGTCTTGCTCGCCGATCGTGTATCCGGCCAGCGATGGGTCGTCCGCTCTAATCGCTTTGCTGCCCCCATCTGTGGATTTGGCCGGGGCGGCAGAAGCGCCCGTCGATTTCGCGGCGGGGGCAGCTGAAGCGGGAGAAGCTCCAGCTGGCGGGTTGGTAGGCGCGCTCGAACCGTTCTGCGCCTTCACGATAGGTGCTGCCATCGCGAGCAGGGCGGCGACAGCAAGAAGTAGTGACTGTTTCACGATCTTTTTCTCCATGGTCTGCAAATTTCCGATGCGTTACAAAAGCCGTTCAGCTGGGCAGAAATCGCGGCAAAATCAGGGACATTTTCTCCGCAAGCGCAACCATTGCCGGGAACGTCTTGGTATCTCCGGAAGTGCGGACCGCCGTTAGCCGTATCAGCGCTCCGTCTGTGCGTCCTTTCGTAATGCCATCCCAAGCCAGATAGACCTTGCCAAGATATTCGCTCGCGAATATCCGGCCACGGGATTGATACCAATACAAAACGTCCTGCTGCGTGCCGTCCTTCTGAATCACATAGTGATTGGCATCGAAACTGGAATCCGGCGCGGCTGGATTCGAAATTCTTATCACGTCCGATGAAATCGTCTGCCATCCAGCGCCTGGAAGGCAGTTCTTCGGAGAGTGAAGCGCGTCGCCGCTTCGTTGTGAACGGTAATAAACGATGAATAAGCCTACCGGGGCGCTGCCGTCGTCGCTGCGATAATCTCGAAGCAGGTAGTCATCCGCGCGCAACACCTTTTTCACGCTGTCATCTATTTCGGGCAGGTTTCGGCCCGACCAACCATCCAATTGCTCTGGAAAAGTAGCGAGCTCTGCGGGAGCCGACACCGGATGTCCGTGGGACAGCCCGCGCAAGTCCACAGTTGCTACAAGAAGCAGAGCGATCAGACAGCCGAAGCGCATTTTGTCGCTCATGCCGCCCTGCCTGTGAGCGAGTGTGTTTCGAATTTGCGTAATATCTGCGTCACGCCCAACATGATGGCAAGAGAACCCAAGAAGAGCAGCCACCCTGAGAAAGTATGGAAGAACCCTTCCGCCCACCTTGCGCCGAAATAGTTGCCGATGAGTCCGGCCCCTGCCACGCGCGCTGCATTCATGCCCAGCGTAATCGGGATGGCGGCGACAACCAGGATCAATCGCGCTCGCCACGATAGCCGCAGCAAATATCCGATCAGCACCGCGAACGCCAGCATGGAAATCAACGACCTGATTCCGGAGCAAGCTTCCGCAACGCCCGCCGTGAAGTTCGCCAGGTACAGGACATTTCCTTCGCAAACGTTGGGCACTCGCAGGATATCCAAGATGATTTGTGCGAGACGCGACGCCAGCAATTGCAATGGAAATGTAATCGAGTAAAAAATAATGGCCGGCAGGGGGATCATGAAGAGCAGCCATGCGATCGGGAAGGCAACTAGTCGAAACATCTCGGTTCCAAATAAGAAAAGAGTGATTCCGCAGAGCAAAACTAGAAACGAAGAATGAGCTACGAAATTTTCCGCGCCCCACGTTCCGAGGGCAAGCTGTACGAGTGCCAATACCACGATGCCAAGCGCCCACGGCTGCGGCGACACTTTAGCGGTAGCCAATTCCGATCTGCGCTGCCAGAGCATCCAGAAAAACGCCACCGGAACGAAAAAGCCGTGGGAGTAATTTTCGTCGCTCCACCAGTCGGAAACCAGCTTGGCGAAATTCGTGGCGTACAATGCACCCACCAGCAGCATCGTTATCACGAGCGGCCACATCTGGGCGCGAACCCATTCGGCGACGGTGACAGTCTTGGCCGGGGAATCAACTCCCCGAAGCGTGTCTATGGCAGTTAGGCTCAACTAGTGTCCAGGACGAGGCTTAGGATAACCTAGGGGATACAACCCCTACTTTGCACACTTCATTCCAAAGAGGGCTGAGTCCACAAGTATACCCAAAACTGCTACCAATCACTAAAGAAAGGAGTTGAGGGGCTTCGAAAATAGGGCGAAGGCTACAGACAGCCATTATTTCAGGCTCTCGATTGCATCGCGGAAGCGGTTTTCCTAAAGGGGGCAACGGTTTTCACTCTTTAGGGCAGTTTTGAGGAGATTTTCGGCCCGCCGGACGGCGTTATGGTGCGAGTCCAGGCCAATGGACTCTAAACAGGCCAGTTATAGCAGGTCGTTTAGAGCTTGACGCCCGATTCATCAGAAGTGCCTAAGATGTTTCGACCGTCTCCCCTCGGCATTGCTGGCACTCTGATTGCGTCGGAAATCAGGTAGACTCTCCTCAGTTCTCCGGTGAGGTTACGCAAGGGATGACTGAATCTAGCAGCTCGGTGTTGAGCCAGGAAACGACGGTCGCACTTTCGGTGAACGCAGAGCAACTCACAGACGGTCTCAGCGTCGATGTGGAGGACTATTTTCACGTGGAGGCATTCGCGGAAAACGTCAGCCCCGAGAAATGGCCCAGCTTTCCGTCGCGCGTGCATGCCAACTGCGAACGCATCCTGGAGATCTTCGAAAAGCACGGATGGCGCGCTACTTTTTTTGTGCTGGGTTGGGTGGCGGAACGTGAACCTGCGCTGGTCCGAAAAATTGCAAACGCCGGCCACGAATTGGCGTGCCACAGTTACGCGCATCGCCGGGTTTTCTCTCTCTCTCCGGAGGAATTTCGCGACGATTTGCGGCGCGCTCGCGGGCTAATCGAAGACGCCGCAGGTGTTCGCGTCGTCGGCTATCGCGCGCCAACCTTCTCGATTCTTCGCCGAAGTATTTGGGCCTTGGATATCCTGGCCCAGGAAGGTTTTCTCTACGATTCCAGCATATTTCCGATTCGCCACGATCTTTACGGATACCCGGAATTTCCGCGATTTCTACAGCGCATGAATTTGCCGTCTGGGCGCGAAATCTTCGAAGTTCCCATGTCCACCGTTCGCTTCGCAGGGCTCAACTGGCCGATGGGCGGCGGCGGTTATCTTCGGCTTTTGCCCATGCTTTATACATCTTGGGCGATACGGCGCCTCCACCAACGCGACCGGCAGCCGTTCATTCTTTACCTGCATCCCTGGGAAATCGATCCAGGCCAGCCGCGCATAAGCGGTGGATGGAAATCCAGGCTGCGCCACTACTCCGGTCTGTCCGGAATGGAAAGCCGCCTGGAGGCGCTGCTGAAACAGGGACCATTTGAGCCGCTGATAGATCTGGTGAACAAGCATCGCGATTCGGCACCGGCCTTCCAAGAATCTGCGGTTTGACCCGAAGCTTCTTTTTAAGACAAGCACTGAGACGCTGGTTCGGTATTATTTTTCCTGACAACGGAGAGGTCCGAAAGATTCATCTCGCCAGGTTTATTATTCGAAGAATCATCAGCGATTTTGCGGACCATCCAAGCAATGCCAGATAGAATTGAAAGCGGAAGCTACAAATGGTAGACGTGTACATCACCGTCGATACAGAGTGCTCGCTGGGCGGCGCGTGGGAGAACCCTCAGTGGAAGCCCGTTGGCGCGGGCCCGGCGATTCTTGGCCGCATCGGATCGCGTTTCTACGGCATACCGCTGATCATGGATATACTGGAGGAACATGGCTTGCGCGGCACGTTCTTCACTGAGGTTCTCGTTCGCGACTTGCTCGCCGATTCCGAGTTGGCAGAAGCATATGCTCCGATCCACCAACGCGGCCATGATGCTCAGCTTCACTTGCACCCGGTCTTTCATTATTACCATCAGGTGACTCAGGGACTTCTGCGGCGCGAGGATCTTCCGCCGCGTATGGATCTGATTGGTGGCTTGCCCTTTGATACGCAGGTCGAGCTTTTGAAAAAAGGATGCGCAATTTTTCAGGAAATCTTTGGATCGATGCCTTCGGCATTTCGTGCGGGCTGCTATGGCGCCAGCATGTCAACTTTGGATGCGCTGGGGAAAGTGGGAATCCCGTATGACAGCAGCTTTAACGCGGCATACCTTCGCGATAGCTGTTTGATGGGTCCCAGGGAAGCAACGAATATTCCTTGGCGCAGCGGCTCTGTATGGGAAATTCCTGTTACTACCTTCGAAACCGGCGCAGGCACCATGCGAGGCTTGAAGCCTCTGGAAGTGAGCGCGGTCAGCTTGCGTGAGTTGCAGGAAGTTTTGGAGCAAGCAGAACGCTTGGGCCAGAGTACGGCCATCGTGATGCTGCATTCTTTCGCGTTCTTGAAAAGAGCCGACGTGCAATTCCAAAAAATGCGCCCTGACCATCTGGTGATTCGCCGTTTCCGGAAATTTTGCAATTTCCTTCAACGCAACCAGGACCGCTTTCGCGTAATGACATTTTCCGAGATTTCGAAGCCGAAGGAAAATGCGCGCAAAATTCCTCTTGCACGTATGGGTGTGTTAGTCCCTGCCGCGCGCAAGCTAGTTCAAGCCGCGAATAGAATTTACTGGATTTAGCCGCAGGAAGCGGAGTGTCTACAAGATGCTTCGCGCTCCGCGCGCAAGGCCCATTGCAATGATATAACTCGACCGAAATCCCTCAGCGAGTTCGAAAAGCCAAAGGAATAGAAAAAGGTCCAGTGAAATGCCGCCTTTTGAGATGATTTGCGAGAACAGGCCGGCTACCCGCGGAATCGCGCAGATCCACCGCGCTACCCATAGTGCGACGCCGGCGAGCACAATTCCCGCGAGGATGTCGATCGGATAGTGGCCGCCCACGTAAACCCGCGGCGCCGAAATCCCCAGCAAAACCCATAGCATCAGCAGCGCACTAAGCCAGCGCTTGAACGGCCAGAAGCCCGCCGCGACAAGAATATAAATCAACGTGGAGTGGCTCGGAAAACAGTTGTGATTCCCGTCATTCCAAAAATAGTCCGGATACAGCGTTTGAAAACGCGGCACGAGCGAAGGAGCAGGCCAGCCGATCCAGGGCCGCCATGCCAGGGTTACGATCATCGCCAGAAAAAAAGCGAAGACGATTCCCAGGAGCCGGCTGCGGCGCCACTCCGTCCGCTTATCCTCAATTCGCCAAAAAACGAAGAAGACCGCGGAAAATATCCATGTGCTGGCGAGGGCATTGACCGTGAGGAATTGCGCAAGCGTATCCCGGCTACCCGTGTGTGGAAGCAGCGAAAAAAAATCGCGCAGTACACGATAGTTCCAGTCAGAAAAAATTGGCCCATGCGGCACGGTTAGCGTCTCCCCGAGAGCTACTGAAGGGAAGTATAAGACGTTACGACTGCTGTAGGAAATGCACTCAGAAGGGAACCACGTGTGAGCTCAAAATGAAAATGTTTTCAGCTGGTTTGAACGGCCAACACAAACTCCCCGAATGAATTACATTGGGCTCTAAAACAAACTAGCCCGGCAACGAAGATTATTCGTGCCGGGCCAGCTAAAAATCAACAGATCGAATTACGCCGTCTGGCGTGCGTTCCAGCGCTTGGTCGCAAAAAACACAACCGGAATCAACGAGAGGAACAGCAGCACTGTGCTAGCTTCCGGAGTTGAGGTCAGCGTGGCATCAAACATTTCGCCCGGTGTTAGTGTCCCGCCGAACATGCTGAACTCAATCGAAGAGCTAGTCGCTACCGTGTTGCTTCCGCCGCAGACGCCGAGACCCAAGCTGGTGAAGGCATCGGAAACACAATTAAAGAGCTGGGGGTTCGACCCAGTGGCCTGATCCGCCGCGGGAATGCCAGTGATCTCGATCCAAATTCTGGGATTCGACCCGTTTGCCGGCGAATTTATGGTGCCATTCCCCTCGTAAAACAATACGTCAGTCCCGGAGTTCAACAGACTGAAAGGGATCAAGATCGGCGAACCGGGATTTGTCACCGTGTTTTTAAAGCAAATGTCTCCCGCAGGGCACGACAGATAATTGGAGTGCTTCGCGAACGGATTGGCGACAACCATTCCGCCGCCCGGCTTCTTGACAGTCAGTGTCGGGTCGCCCAGAACTGAGCCGGCATTGGCTACCGCTGCTGACATTGCAACCAGTGCCATGATGCAAAGAACCTTTGTTAATCTCATCGACAAACCTCCGAGGATAGAAGCTGCTTCAGCAGCACTCCCTCCAAGAGCATCTTAGATACCAAACTAGGGACCGAATGTCAACGCTAACCCTTTTGGTTTCTTCGCCGTGCCTCGGCGTGAAAAGCCTCTAAAGCTGAATGTATGCAACTTATTTCACAATCCCGGAACAGCTATAGCCTGAAAGGAAGGCTAGTGTTTTGAGCGGGTTATCGGCCTAAATGCGGTTGCATTGCTGATGAAAGGTGTAATGGAAGAGCATTTCTCTGAGATGCTACGCGATACGACGGCACTCAACTGGTCCACTAGCCTGATCGGTTGCGGCGCAACCCGGAATCAGGCCTAAACTGCAAAATCGTAGGACAAAAAACACATCATACCAACCAACACTAGCGAGCCGAGCATCTTCTGGTCCCTTTTAAGTTATTGTGGCACTCGTCGTGCTGCCGTTCACAAACTAAAGTCTACTAAGTCGATAGAGATTATGGGACGATTTAGTTAAACTCTAACTCATGAAAATTTCCCAAAAAGGCCTGTATGCCCTCGAGGCCCTGATCTTTCTGGCGCGACGCTACGAAAAAGGCGCCATTAAGATACGCGAGATTGCGGCCACCGAAGACCTGCCTGAAAAATTTCTGGAACTCATTCTTCTCGAGCTCAAGCACGCTCGTCTCGTCGAGAGTGAGCGCGGCGCGAAAGGCGGCTATCGTCTCAAACGCGACCCCTCTAAGATTTTTCTCGGGGAGATCATACGCACGATCGACGGCCCTCTGGCTCCCTTCGAAGATGCCGAAGGCTTGCGCCGGCACGTGGAGCAGGACAAGAAACACAGCGCGCTATTTCGCGTTCTATTATCCGTTCGGAATGCCGCTGCGGGGATTCTGGATCACACGTCTTTGGCCGACGTCTGTGATGACAAGCGTTGAGCAAGCTGTTTAGTGGTGGCTTATGTTTTTTTTCGTATGCTTAAACACCTTAAAACATTAAGGTCCACGCAAATGGGCCTGATTTTCTGATCGAAAGCTGGCAGGGGCTAGGCAGGAACATGGGGAAAATGAATAATGGTTGAAAAGCGGAAACTGTCTCGCCGCAAATTGCTGGGCACTGCTGCAATCGCTGCGACTGCGGCAGCGGCCGGCGGATTGGGGGCGGCTACAGATTTATTCGCTCAGCAATCACAAGTTCCCATTGATGAAAAATCGCTGCCCACCTTTACCGGCCCGTCGCAGAATCCGTACTGGAATTCAGTCGCACCCATAGTCCAATATCCCCAGAAATTTCCGTTGGTGCTGCTCACGGACCGGCCTGTGCAGCTCGAAACTCCGCGTCATTATTTTGAAACGGCCTTCACACCCAATGGAGCCTTTTACGTACGCTGGCACCTTGACGAGATTCCCAATAGCGTTGACCTCGCGAATTGGCGCTTAAACCTGGACGGCAGCGTCGAACGCCCGTTGAAATTTTCAATGGACGATCTTATTGGCAAGTTCAAACCGGTCACGCTAGCGGCCGTCAATCAATGTTCCGGAAACAGCCGCAGCAAATTCCAGCCGCGCGTTCCCGGCGGACAATGGGGCCACGGCGCCATGGGTAATGCGAAATGGACGGGCGTGCCTCTGCGCGAACTCCTCGACGCCGCCAAAATAAAACCGGACGCGCTGTTCGTGCAATTCCAAGGCTTGGATCAAGGCAAGGGGCCGGAGGGACATGGCTCGCACGAATTCCTGAAATCGCTCGAGTTGAAAAATCCCGTCCTGGACGAGTGCATTGTCGCCTACGCCATGAATGACGAGCCGTTGCCCATGCTGAACGGCTTTCCCGTGCGCTTGGTGGTTCCCGGTTATTTCGCTACCTACTGGATGAAGGGCCTCAGTTGGATACGCGTGCTGGACAAGCCGGATGAAAATTTTTGGATGAAAACCGCCTATCGCGTTCCCGACACTCCGCGCGGAAATACCACACCGGAAGAAATCAAGGCCGGCACGGTAAAAACCGTACCCATCAATCGCATGCCCGTGCGATCCTTCATCGTCACGCCCGATGACGGAACGAAGCTAGTATCCCAGTTGCCAATTACCATCCGCGGAATCGCGTTCAGCGGCTACGGCTCGGTGAACAAGATGGAAGTCTCCATTAACGAATCTTTTTCCGCCGTTTCCGGGCTGACAACGAAATCGTGGATTCCCGCTGACCTTGGCGATGACCACGGTAAGTATTCTTTTCGGACTTGGTCTTGCATTTGGACGCCGCCAAAGCCGGGCCGCTACTTTATATTTGCGCGTGCCACGGACGGGAAAGGCAACATGCAACCGGACGACGGCGTATGGAATCCCGGCGGATATTTGTGGAATCGCATCGAGCGTCAAGAGGTAGTCGTGGGACGCAATAGTTGAGAGAACCTGTGAGACGCACAACGATTTGGTTCATTGCAATTTTGACGGGATTGGCTGCCGCTGCCGGCAGCTTGGTTTACGCTCAATTCGACGCCGGCTACTATTCCGCGCGAAATCCCGGAGCCATCATGCAGCCCGCCGCGCCAAAAGAAACGGACGGTGCGACCTATCGCGTGGCGGCTTATCCGCTATACACTCCTGAATTGGCGCCCGGGCCCGGACGCGAAGAGGTCAAATCTTATTGCTCAACCTGCCACAGCACGCGCTACATCACCATGCAGCCGCCGCTTCCTCCGGAAACCTGGGCGGCGGAAGTGAACAAGATGGTGAAAGTGATGGGCCAACCGATTCCCGACGACGTGCAACCGGTCATCATCAAATATCTGCAGACGCACTATACGCCTGAAACTCGCAAGCCTTAACGACCGGAACAACATGTCGCATTTGCCGATGAACAATTTGTTGCTGGCGATCCGATCGAGGAGTTCAAGGAATACTCTGTACGTGGGAATTCGGAAAATCCAACTAGGCTGGTGAAGCAATTGCGGGAGAATCGGCGTTATCAATACCAGACCAGAAGTCGGGAACCGGTTCTTGGAACCCGATGACTACGGCAGTGCGTCGCAGATATTTGGACCGTTCAGCGACCACATGGCATTCGTGCTCTTTGTGGTTCACTTTGTTAATCAGGATCAGCCGTTGGCCGCACCTGACCGGAGAAGTGAGAGTGATTAGTCCGCCGCCGGCGTTCACGCGCAGAGCTTCGGTTCCTTCATGAAAGGGTTCGCTATCGATTGTTCGTCCATAAACTAACACCGGCAAGTGTACCCAGAGCCGCTCGCCGTGCCGGCGCTCGGAAGACTGGTGGTTTGCGCGACCACCCTCGCGCTCATCAGGCGCAAGAGTGGGCGATTCGATTTCACGCAACAAATTACGGAGTTCGCTCAAAACTTGCTTTGCCCCCTACATGCTCGATTGTAACTCAAGCGCTAATGAATGAAGCGGACTGGGCGCTATACCAGCAACATTCATGTGTCGTGAATCTCATATTAAATTTCTCTTATAGTTGCAGACAATCTGAGTATGCCGGATAATGAGCCGTTTAGGACAAGCTTAAGCCGTCCTGGCCGCTTGCTATGATGAATTGTCCTCACTGCAGCACTGCCAATCCGGACTTCGCGACCTCGTGCAAAGAATGCAGCACCCCGCTACTCTCCATTAACGACTCGGATTCAGAAACAATTCAAATGGTGGACCCTTCCGCCATCGCTCTGGGTAGCGATTTCGGCACGCGTTATCGCATTGAAACGTTGTTAGGGCAAGGCGGTATGGGCCGGGTGTACAAGGCCTACGACAAGGAACTCGATCGCACCGTCGCAATTAAAGTGGTTCGCGAGGGAGCCATCGGGCAAGTAGATGCTTTGAAGCGGTTCAAGCAGGAACTCGTACTTGCCAGCAAAATTTCACATAAAAATATTCTACGCATTCACGATATGGGCGAAGTGGCGGGTGTGCGGTTCATTTCCATGGCCTACATCCAGGGAAAGGACCTGCAGCACATCATCCGCGAAAACCCGAAAATGCCGCTGGATCGCGTTCTGAAGTTTGCGCAGCAGATCGCTGAAGCGCTTGCGGCCGCCCATGCCGAAGGAGTGGTGCACCGCGATCTGAAGCCGCAGAATTTGCTGGTCGGTAACGACGATCAAGTCTTTGTCTGTGACTTCGGCCTGGCGAAATCTTTTGAGGAAAGCGCGATCGGCATGACTCGCACAGGTGCATTCCTGGGCACGCCGCGATATATGTCTCCGGAGCAGGTAGAAGGCAAGCCGGCGGATCAGCGCGCAGACATTTACGCGTTTGGTTTGATCCTCTACGAAATGGTGACCGGCGACGTCCCGTTCACCGGCGAATCGACGCTGAAGGTGATGTATCAGCGGATCCAGGAAAAGCCGAAGAACCCGAAACTGATCAACGCGGATCTGCCGAATTGGCTCGTGCGCATCATCATGCGCTGCCTGGAGAAAGATCCAGCCGACCGTTATCAGAACGCTTACGAAATTCTAGCTGACCTGCAAGGAGGCAAGTCGCCGTCGGGCGGGGGCAGCGGCTCACGGAGTGGGCTCTCCCGTAGCGGCATCTCGCGCAGCGGCGATAGCATTCAGATCCAACTGCCTGAATTCGCCAGCCGTCGCTCAGTGTGGATTCCCAGCGCGGCCGCCGTGGTATTGCTCATCGTTGGCGCTGTGTTTCTTGTGCGGCACTTCGTTCAAACCAGAGGGGGAGGCGGCGGAGGCGGTGGCGTCGAAGAGAGTGTTTCGGGCATACCTCCGTTCTCCAGCGGGAGATTCGTCGCGATCCTGCCGCTCCAGGTGATTGGCGACTCCTCGCAGATCGGTTATCTGGCACAAGGCGTGGAAGAAGCGCTCTCCACCAAGTTGTTTCAGGTGAAAGATGTCCGCGTAACTTCCAGTGATGAGGCCGACAAAATAGATCAAAAGCAGCCGCTGACCAAAATTGCGCGGACTCTGGGAGCGAACTATTTAGTTCAGGGCACCTTGCAAGGCTCCGGAGACCGCATACGCGTGACCATGCGCCTGCAGGATGCGCTTCACAATAAACGCGTGTGGAACAAGGAATTTGACGGTGTTTCCTCCGACCTGTTCACGTTGGAAGACCAAATTTATAGTGAACTGGTGTCGGCGCTGGACGTGAATCTTACGACCGACGAGGTGGCCAGCTCCAAGACCCGGCCAACTCAGAATGCAACGGCATACGATTACTATGTCAGGGGACGCAATGCTCTGCGCGCCGACGACAGTGCAAGCATTCAATCGGCGCTGGATTATTTCGACAAGGCGTTGCAAGCCGACCCGAAGTTTGCGCTGGCATTCGCGGGCGAGGCCGACGCCAGCCTGCGCATGTATGCAACGAAGAAAGACAATTTCTGGACGCAGAAAGCACTTACTTCCGCGCAGGCTGCCGTACAAATAAATGACAAGCTGCCGGAAGTTCATAACGTAATGGGCAGCGCTTTCATTGCAACCGGGAAGTATGCGCAGGCGATTACCGAACTTAAGAAGGCCATTTCGCTGGCGCCCAGTTCGGACGAAGCTTACAGAAGGCTCGGAGCGGCCTACCTCGCCAGCGGCGATTATCCGCACGCGATTGAGGCGTTTCAAAAAGCGGTGGACCTGAACTCCTACTATTGGATAAATCAGAACGCGCTGGGCGACGTCTATTTGCGATCGGGCGACTATGTCAAGGCGCTGCAAGCATTCAAGCAGGTATCGGTATTGGCGCCGGATATCAACACCGGCTACGACAATATAGGAAACGTGTACGCGGCCCAGGGCAAGTATCAAGAAGCGGTTCCTTATTTCAAAAAAGCACTGGAGATTGAACCGTATTACTCGACGTATTCGAATTTGGGGACCTGTTATTTCTACCTGAAGCAATATGCGCAAGCGGCGGAAATGTTTGAGAAGGCGGTGGAGCTCAATCCCAACGACACAGTGATGGCGGTGAATCTGGCCGACTCCTACCGGTTCTCCGGGCAGAAAGATAAGGCGCAAGCGACTTATCAGAAGGCGGTTGGCCTGGGCTACAAGGAGCTGCAGACGAATCCGCAAAACTCTGACGTGATGGCGCAAGTGGCGCTGTCGTACGCGAATTTGGGCGACGCGCAACAAGCCGATACATATATCAAGAAGGCCCGCGGGATCGATAAAACGAGCCTGGATTACATGTACGACCAAGTACAGATTTATGCTCTTCTTGGAAAAACGAAGGAAGCGTTGGATGCGTTGCGCGAAGCGCTGGAAAAACATTATCCGACGGACGTGGTGGCGGCTGACCCCAACGTGAATAGCCTGCGCGGCATTCCGGAGTATAACGATCTGATCAAGAAGTACTCGAAAAAGCCCTAGAGCGCGGCGTGCTCGCGATGAAATTGCGGGCAGAGTGGTGCGAATCCGATGTGCAATTCCAGTTTCGGTTAGAAATTGCGCGGGTGTTTGTTTTGAGTGGGTTAGAGCGAGTTTTGATTGCGAGCCAGTTTCGGTTAGAAGCGATGTAGGGGCACTTGGGGGGACGGATTTAGTCACGAATTTGGCCAAGATTCTGAATGTCCTAATGTGTGTTCTAGCCCCGGTTAGAAATTTTTTCGATGTTTGTTTTGTTGGAGATACGTCGAATTCTGTTTGTGGGGCAGAACCGGTTAGAAGTGGTACAACCACTTTGCAAAATCTGTCGAAAATGGGCTGGGTGTTGCGGCCAGGATGCTGAGTTAGAGCTCGAAAAGAGGGCGCAACATGCCCGCCTCGGCGGGCGAGCCGCGCCCCTACAAAACCAAGAACAGGCGAACGCGGGATGTTCGCTTGCCGCCAAGTACTTCCTGCGCCGACTTTTTCCGCGCTACACATAGCTCCATTTACAGGCTAACACGCGATGCAAATCCGAATTCGTGTGTGCAATTTATAAGTTGTGTCGTGAGTGTGGGCTGCGGACCTATTCCCAAAAAGGGAAACTGCGATTTTTGGAGACGTATCGGCAGGCTGAAATTTCGGTTTGGCGAACCCGGATTGGAGAGGTAGGGAAAAGGCGCCGGCAAGATGCCGGCGGTACGAACCCCGCTAGGCGGAAACGAGCAGGCCGCGGAATTTTCGTTTTGGGAATTGTAGTGAACGTATTTGGGAAGGAACTGCGATGTGCCAGCGTCGATTCCCCCGAACGACGCTGGCACATCTTACAAC
>Ga0102924_1002153_pt1 | contig 21815 bp, 14 predicted proteins | sample PaiPotPPM11metaG_FD_80116 | JGI IMG/M metagenome (GOLD analysis project Ga0102924, IMG submission 80116) | Iron sulfur acid spring bacterial and archeal communities from Banff, Canada, to study Microbial Dark Matter (Phase II) - Paint Pots PPM... ...
AGTGTGGTGGGCACACCGTCTTGGCTCGACGCAATGAATCCCCCGAGAACTGGTACTTGGCTCTCCTGCAGCAGCGGACCCAGGACAGCTTGAATCTTTTGGTTACTAACGTCCCAGAGAGGACTCGCCTGACCATGTTTTTCATCGGTGACAATACAGGTCCGTGCGTCGACGTGCGCTGCCTTTATTCCAACCTCGCGCAGGGCTTCGGTTACCAGTTCACTGGAAAAGCATTCGCCATAACTCAGCAAGTGATCGTGCGTTTTGAGGTCGAAGTGCCGCGAACGTTCAAGATCGTGGAGTAACGATTCCAGTTCCTGAAACTGCCCGCGCAATCTCCGATCCAGGGAGCCACTCGCCGAATCGCCAACCAGGGAATCCGCCAACTGTTCGTGACGAACATAGACGTCGCGGACGATGGCGAGAGCTAATCCCAGATGTCCCTTGGAAGCCGCGTTTCCTGCCTCTACCAATTGGTCGGTAACCCTTGCCAGCGCGCTAACAACGATCACCGGCCTTGCATCCTGGCGGCTTTCCACGATCCTGATGACGCGTCTGATGGCCGCACAATCTTCCACGGACGTGCCGCCAAATTTCATGACCACGACATCGTCATCTTGTTCAAATCTGCTTTGTCGCTGTGCTTCACTCATTTTTATTTCGCTCCATTCCGGCCAATTTCGAGCAAAGAAAAACCCACCGCCAGATCGCTTCTGGCGGTGGGTTCGGGTGACTTTCTTAGGAGTGCTTTACTTCATCCGTTCCCGTCCTCCAGAAGACACGTAATTCGTGTCGACATGCCTGTGCCTGTCGATGTAATTCGCGTCGCCTTCTGGATGGAGGTATTCATTGAGATCAACAGAGCTTGAAACCTTGCTCCATGAGCATACAGGTCAGCCGGCCATGGCCAAATTCAAAATTGTGATGTTAATAATCGGAAATTCAGTTTAGGCGCTATGCGTCGGATTTTTTCATTTGCGCTGCGAATTGGCGCAAAAGAGCTACGAAAGCAGTGGATGCCACAGATAGTGTCCGATCGCGCCGGTAAGCAAGTCCGAGCTCGCGGTACAACTCTGCATCTTCCAGGTCGATAAGCTTCACTCGGCCGGATTCCACTTCATCGCGCGCGAAAGAGGCGCTGATCAATGACACTCCTAAATCAGCAGCCACGAAGCTCTTGATCATGCCAATACTGGGAAGCTCCATCCTGACCTGTAGCTCCGCGCTGTGCGGCCGGAAAAGTTTATCCAGCAATCTGCGCGTGTGACCCGTCTTGGGAAAGAGCAACGGGTGCTTTACGATTTCGCTTACGGGCACCACCTTGTACTTGGCCAGAGGATTTTTGGGACTGACCATCAGCATTAGCTTGTCGCGGAATATCGGCTGAATCTTCAAGCTCGGAGACTGGATGGGCAGGGTCAGAATTCCCACCTCCACCGCCCCGTTTTCAAGCTTCTCGACAATTTTGTAGCTGAAATTCCGGTAAATGCTGATCTGCACTGGCGGATAGCGCCGGCAAAATTCGCCGAATACTTCGGGCAAGACATACAGGCAAGTAGCTTCATTCGCCCCTACGCGCAAGGTGCCACGCGGGGTCCCGCTATGATCCGCCACCGCTGTCAACGACTCGTCGCGGAGATTTTTCAGACGCTCGGCATATTCGAAAAAGATCTGGCCAGCGGGTGTCAGCTTGACCGTCTTCCCCGAACGGTCCAGTAACCGATCCCCGTATTCCTGCTCCAGTTGCCGAATTTGAGCGCTTACCGCGGACTGCGAACGAAAAACCTTCTCGCCGGCGCGAGAAAAACTACCCTGCCGGGCGACTTCCAGAAAGGTGATGAGCTGATCGAAGTCCATGGGATGAGCGAGATTATAGCGGAATCCGCTAATGTCGCGGTTAATTACGCGATTTCCGGACCGCGAAGCTGCACCCTGAATTTTGCATGACTTGCATCGAAATTCTGCATTGTACTTTGCGCGCTGGGAGGCGCTATTAAGAGAGAGTTCGCTTTTTGAGCCTTGGAAGACGTGTGCCATTCCCGACGAGCTCGACGGGCACGAAGAAGATCAAGAGCTCAACAGCTGTTCAGTCTCCTTGACGGAGTCCACGATGACGCGTCTAAATCCGGCCAACGGCCTGCCTCCCGCGCAGGGTCTTTATAATCCTGCGCATGAGCACGACGCTTGTGGGATCGGATTTGTAGCCAGCATCAGCGGCCAGAAAAGTCACGACATCATTCAGAAGGGAATTCAAGTTTTACTGAATCTCGCGCATCGCGGAGCGTGCGGCTGCGATGCAGAGACCGGGGACGGCGCTGGCGTACTCATCCAGATTCCCCACAAGTTCTTCGCACGCGAGTGCGAGAAGCTAGGTTTCACGTTGCCAAAGCCCGGGACGTACGGCGTCGGCATGACGTTCCTGCCGGTCGAGAAGCACCAGCGGCTGCAATCCGAAGGCATTCTGGAGCGAATCATCCGCGAAGAAGGCCTCAGCCTGCTGGGCTGGCGCGACACTCCGGTTTATGCGTCCGCGATTGGTCGTGTGGCCCGCTCTTCCCAACCTTACATTCAGCAGGTCTTCGTCCGTTGCGCTCCGGAAATGGACGAAGATTCCTTCGAACGCAAGCTGTACGTTGTGCGTAAGCGAGCCGAGAATGAAATCCGCGAGTCCGGCGTTGAAGACTCGGAGATGTTCTACATTCCGTCCCTCTCGTGTCGGACCATTGTTTATAAGGGCCTCCTTCTCGCCCAACAGATCACTAATTTCTACCGCGAACTGGCCGATCCAGACGTAGTCAGCGCCTTGTGCCTCGTGCACCAACGTTTTTCAACGAACACTTTTCCCAGTTGGCAGCGCGCGCATCCCTACCGCTACATTGCCCACAATGGTGAGATCAACACTCTGCGTGGAAACGTGAACTGGATGCATGCCCGCCAATCGCTGTTGCGATCTTCGCTCTTTGGCGAAGACCTCAAGAAGCTGAATCCAATCATTGCGCCGGACGGCAGTGACTCTGCCAATTTCGATAACGCTGTGGAACTGCTTCTGCAAGCGGGACGCAGCCTCCCGCACGTAATGGCCATGCTGATTCCCGAAGCCTGGGCCGGCAATCCGCATATGAAGCCCGAGAAGCGCGCTTTCTACGAGTACCACGCCTGCTCGATGGAGCCTTGGGACGGCCCAGCAGCGATTGCCTTTACCGATGGTCGCGTCATCGGCGCAACGCTCGACCGCAATGGCTTGCGTCCCGGCCGCTACGTCGTGACGCATGACGACCTTGTCGTCATGGCATCGGAAGCGGGAGTGCTCGATATTGCACCCGAGCAAGTGAAAAAGAAAGGCCGCCTTCAACCGGGTAAGATGTTTTTGGTTGATACGGTCGAAGGCCGCATCGTTTCTGATAAAGAGATTAAGGAGAAGCTGGCTGCGCGGCAACCCTACGCAGAATGGCTGAAGGAATATCAGATCACCATCGATCAACTCCCCGAGCCCTCGCGAATGCACAATCCCGATGCCGAAACGCTGCTCCGCCGCCAGCGCGCGTTCGGGTATACCGATGAAGACTTGCGCATGATCCTCGGCCCGATGGCCACGCGGGGCGAAGAGCCAGTTGGTTCGATGGGCACCGACACTCCGTTAGCCTGCCTCTCCGACAAGCCGCAATCGTTATTCCATTACTTCAAGCAGCTCTTCGCGCAGGTGACTAATCCTCCCATTGATCCGATTCGCGAAGAGATGGTGATGTCGCTGATCAGCTACATCGGCAGCGAGCGCAACATTCTCGAGGAGGCTCCCGAGAACTGCCACATGCTGAAGCTCGCGCATCCGTTGCTCACGAACCGCGAACTGGAAAAGTTGCGGCGAGTCTCAAACCGCGATCTGCTCGCGACAACATTACCCGCGCTATTCCGCGCCGGCGAAGGCGAATCCGGACTCAAGCGGGCGCTCGACGAGCTATGCCAGCGCGCTTCTTTGGCCGTAAAGGCCGGATACTCATTGCTCATCCTCTCTGATCGTGGAGTAGACAAAGACTACGCTCCAATTCCGTGCCTGTTGGCATTGGCCGCGGTGCACAATCTGCTGGTCAGGGAAGAAACTCGGACCCAGGTCGCATTGATCACTGAGTCGGGCGAACCGCGCGAAGTCATGCATTTTGCTTTGCTCAGCGGATACGGGGCCAGTGCGATCAATCCCTATCTCGCGCTCGAGAGCGTCGAAGATCTTGCGTGGCGCGGTGAACTCGGCGACATCACACCCGATAAGGCCGTGGCTCACTTCCTGAAAGCGATCAAGAAGGGACTGCTCAAAACCTTCTCCAAGATGGGGATTTCTACCCTGCAAAGCTACCAGGGAGCGCAGGTGTTCGAGGCGATCGGACTGAATAAAGAAATGGTTGACGCGTACTTCTCCGGCACGACCTCGAGGCTCGAGGGCATTGGGCTGGGAGTGCTTGCCGCCGAGGCGCAATTGAAGCACGAATACGCGTTCCGTCCGCTGACCGATTTCGAAACTGAATTGTCGGTGGGGGGTAGCTATCACCAGCGGGTCAATGGCGAATATCACCTGCTCAATCCTCAGACCATCGGTAAGTTGCAGCACGCAGTGCGCCAGGGCAGCTTTAAGACTTTTCAGGAATACACCGACCTCATCGACAACCAGAGCGCGAATCTCTGCACGCTGCGCGGGCTGATGAGATTGAAAAAGAGCGATTCGCCCGTTCCGCTTTCCGAAGTCGAGCCCGCGAAAGAAATTGTGAAGCGCTTCACTACCGGCGCCATGTCGTTCGGATCGATCAGCAAAGAAGCGCACGAGACGCTGGCAATCGCGATGAATCGCATTGGAGGCAAGTCGAATACCGGCGAGGGCGGGGAAGATGAAGAGCGCTTCAAGCCGGACGCCAACGGCGATCTGCGACGCAGCGCCGTGAAGCAAGTTGCCTCAGCTCGCTTTGGAGTCACGGCAAACTATCTCGTGAATGCCGATGAACTCCAGATCAAGATGGCGCAAGGGGCAAAGCCAGGAGAAGGCGGCCAACTTCCAGGGCACAAAGTTGACGAAGTGATTGCCCGCCTTCGGCATTCGATCCCTGGTGTCGGCTTGATTTCTCCGCCGCCGCATCATGACATCTATTCGATCGAAGATCTGGCGCAACTGATTTACGATCTCAAGAACGTTAACCCGCAGGCCCGCATCGCGGTGAAACTCGTGGCCGAAGTGGGCGTCGGCACGGTCGCAGCGGGAGTCGCGAAAGCTCATGCGGACGTTGTTCTGATCAGCGGTGATTCAGGAGGCACTGGCGCGTCGCCGCTAAGTTCCATCAAGCACGCCGGCATTCCCTGGGAGTTAGGTCTCGCAGAGACACAGCAGGTTCTTCTGTTGAATGACCTGCGCAGCCGTATCCGTGTACAAACGGACGGCAAGCTGCAAACCGGTCGCGATGTTGTCATCGCCGCGCTTCTGGGCGCCGAGGAATTCGGATTCGCCACGACGCCTCTCATCGCCATGGGTTGCATCATGATGCGCAAGTGCCATCTCAACACCTGCTCGGTTGGCATCGCGACGCAAGACCCGGTATTGCGAAAACAGTTTCAAGGGCAACCGGAGCATGTCATCAATTTCTTTTTCTTCTTGGCGGAGCAGGTTCGCCAATACATGTCTGAACTCGGCTTCCGCACGGTTGATGAAATGGTCGGACGCGTCGATATGCTCGACGTCGCTCCGGCGGTAGATCACTGGAAAGCCCGGGGCCTCGACTTCTCAGCGATCCTCTATAATCCCCCGCTGCCGTCTCGAGTCGCCAGGCGCTGTGTCCAATCGCAAGATCACGGACTGCACGGCGCACTTGACCATCAACTGGTCGAGCACTCCCTGGATGCTTTGCTTAGCTTGAAGAATGTCGAAATCAATTTGCAAGTGCGAAACGTGCACCGCTCCGTGGGCACCATGCTGAGCGGAGAAGTCGCCCGCCGCTACGGATCGGATGGACTGCCGGACGACACTTTGAAGATCCATTTAAGTGGGTCAGCCGGACAGAGCTTGGGTGCGTTCCTTGCGAAGGGAATCAGCATCACGCTCGAAGGCGAGGCGAATGACTATGTTGGTAAAGGCCTCTCCGGCGGACGGATTATTGTCTATCCGCCAACCGATTCAACCTTCGCTCCGGAAGAGAACATCATCATCGGCAACGTAGCGTTGTACGGCGCGACCAGTGGCGAAGCTTTCTTCAACGGCATGGCCGGTGAACGCTTTGCGGTGCGCAATTCCGGGTCGACCGCGGTAGTGGAAGGCGTGGGCGACCATGGCTGCGAATATATGACCAACGGCTTGGTGCTTGTGCTCGGCGCGTGTGGCCGGAATTTTGCTGCGGGCATGAGCGGCGGCATAGCCTATGTTTTCGATGAGCGCGGAGATTTCGCCGACAAACGGTGCAACCTCGACTCGGTCGATCTTGAGCCGCTGATCGAGCCGGCGGATGTGCACGCCGTTCGCGATCTGCTGGCTCGGCACCTCAAGCTGACCCGCAGCCCTCGCGCGAAGCATTTGCTCGACAATTGGCAGGAATGCGTTTCGCGGTTTGTGAAGGTTTTTCCTCACGAATTGAAGAGAGTGCTCGGTGTCGGCCGTAACGACCGCGCCTACATCCCGAGTGAACCCTTGCCCGCGCTAGCTGGGGCAGAGCAGGTGCAGCATGGGTAAAGCAACGGGGTTCATGGATTATTCGCGTGAACTGGCTCCACGCAGGCCCGTTCTCGAGCGTGTGAACGATTGGTTCGAAATCTACCAGGACTTTCCCGAAGAACACTTGCGCCAGCAAGGCGCGCGCTGCATGGATTGCGGTGTCCCATTCTGCCAGACGGGATGCCCCGTGAATAACCTCATTCCCGACTGGAACGATCTCGTCTATCGAGGACGCTGGAAAGATGCTGTTCGCCAGTTGCACGCGACGAATAACTTTCCCGAGTTTACCGGGCGCATCTGTCCCGCGCCGTGCGAGGCTTCGTGTGTGCTGGGAATCAATCAGCCGCCAGTCACGATTAAGCAAAACGAAAAAAATATCGTGGAACGGGGATTTCTCGAAGGCCTGATCCGACCTGTTATATCCAAAGTGAAAACTGGCCGAGCAGTTGCCGTCGTCGGTTCTGGCCCGGCTGGCCTGGCCGCCGCTCAGCAACTTTGCAGGGCTGGCCACGCCGTAACGGTTTATGAAAAGGCCGATCGCATCGGCGGCTTGCTCCGTTACGGCATTCCTGAGTTCAAGCTCGAAAAGCACATCATCGACCGCCGTCTCCAACAAATGTCAGACGAAGGCGTGAAGTTTGTGACCGGTGCTGAGGTCGGGAGAAATGTGACCGTCGAGACGCTGCAGCGGGATTTCGACGCAATCCTGCTGGCGGGTGGATCCGAGCACCCCCGTGATCTCAACGTGCCCGGCCGCGACTTAAAGGGAATCCACTTCGCCATGGAGTTTCTGCCTCAGCAGAACAAGCGGTGCCATGGGGACGCGATCGACCCAGCGATTGAGATTCTTGCGAGCGGCAAGCGCGTGGTCATCATCGGTGGTGGCGACACGGGCGCCGATTGTCTCGGCACCTGCCACCGACAGAAGCCGCTTTCTGTGCACCAGTTCGAAATCATGCCAAAGCCACCGGATCAGCGTTCTCCGCAGACGCCATGGCCTTTGTGGCCGATGCAACTGCGCACCGAGGCCGCACACGAAGAAGGCGGCGTCCGTGACTGGAGCATCGCCACCACCCGCTTCACTGGCGACGAAAACAATCATGTCAAACAACTTCACGCTGTAAGGGTCGGTCCTCCCCCGAAGTTCGATCCTATGGCTGGCACCGAATTCACCATGGACGCCGACCTTATTCTGATTGCCATGGGATTTCTCGGTCCGGCGCGCAGCGGCATGATCGAGCAGTTCGGAGTGAAGCTGGACAGCCGAGGCAATGTGTCCACCGACGAGAACTTCATGTCCTCGGTTCCGGGAGTTTTCGCAGCGGGCGACATGCGGCGCGGGCAGTCGCTCGTGGTCTGGGCTATCGCGGAAGGGCGTAACGCTGCGGCGGGCGTGGATACCTATCTGAAGCAGTTGAGCGTTCAGCCCCGAGTCGAAGCGGCCAAACTTTATCCCAGCGCTAGCCGGATCGCGTAGCTGCTGCCACTTCCTCATATAGCTCCGGCAGCCTCTGCGCATCTTCAGCAGAGTTTCCAAACCGCGCCGACTCATACACTTCGGTGAATTGAGCCACCGGTTCTCGCAGCCGGATGTTCTCAATCTGGCGCACAAACTCCTGCGGCGTCTGTGCCTCCGGCTTCCGCATACCACGGCGCGCCAGCACACGCGACATGCGCTGGTACCACATGGAGGCGGCCCGTTCGGGAGAACTCTCGGGATGCGCGGCCAGCCACTTCTCATGGAGCAGGCGGGCGAGGCGTCCTACATTCGCCAGCAGCAAAAGGCCGAACACGATCGCAAGTCCGATGAGAATCCAGCGGCGGGGCGAATTCTCCACACGATCCTGACTGCGGCGTGCCCATTTCAGCATGGACTCATAGTGATCACGCGCCCATGTGCGCGCTCCGTCCCATGCCCAACGCGAACTGCTGATTGCCGCTTTACCCAGCACGTACTGATTGGAACTGTCGTAGCTGACGACCCAGTCGCGCCAAAAAGACGCCATCGCATCGGCATACAAGGCGAGCCGATCCCATCCTTGCGGCGTGCCAACACTTCCGGAGGGTGTCGGATCGAACGTCTGCCATCCATATCCCGGGAAATAGGCTTCTACCCAGGCGTGGGCGTTTTTCGCGCGTATCACGTAGCTTCCGGTGAGGTCGTTGAATTCGTCGCTGCGAAAGCCGTTCACCACGCGAGACGGAATGCCCAACGTTCGCAGCATGACGGCCATCGACGAGGCAAAATACTCACAGTGGCCCTGCTTGCGCACGAAAAGAAAGTTCGCGATGGGATCCTTCACAGCGGTTTGAGGCAATTGCAGCGTGTAGCCGTAACGAGTGCGTAGATGAATTTCGATCGCCGCTGCCTTGTCGTAATCGTTCTTCGAAGACTTCGTAATATCCGCCGCGAGATGTGCAATTCGCGGATCAAGCTCCGGCAGCCGCAAATAGGTCTCGGCAATTTGCGGCGGATAATTGCGTCCAGCTTCGCGCAGGTCGGCTTGCGCAGGTGTCGCGATGTCGGAGGTAGCTTCATACCGGCTGATCGGGTGTTGAGAATCGAAGTCGTATACCGCGCCACCAGAATCGCCAGCCAACAAGCGATAATCGCCCCGCAGGCTGCGCCCCCAGGGCGCGAGGAAAAAGACGTTGGTCCCGATCGGTTCCATCAGCACGCGGTAGCTGATGATCTTCTGGCGGGCCAGATTGATGGCGGCATACGAGCGCACCGTTCCATCGGTTCGAGGAATGCCGAAGCTGGTGTCGGGCTGGCGCGACAGAACGTATTGATCCCGCGAATTCGACCAGGTGTGCCCATCGAACTGCGACAGCGCCACGCCCCGCCAGTGCAGATCATAACGACCTGTGCTGTCTCCCTCGATCTGGACATGCATTACCACGGAGTTCGATTGTTGGATCTCGCCAATGCGTCCTAGCTGCACGCGATCGCTGAAACCGGAGGAGTAATCGGTGCCGTACGTGTATCCGCCGAGATATCCGGCGGATAAGCGCGGCATCAGGAAGAAAAGAACTGCCCCACTGGCGAGGATCATCACCATCAGTGCCGGGGCGATACGCAGCAACGCAAACGCCAAGTGCCGATGCTCTTGCGGGTCGGCGGAATGACGCGCGTGGATCGTGGCAGCCAGCCCTGAGCGCCGCATTTCCATCAGCACGAACGTAGCAACCGCCATCAGCATGAACGCTGCAAATGAGAACAGGAACACGCTGTCGACGGTCAGTACAGCTGAAGCCAGCACCATTAAAAATGCCAGAATCGCGAGAGTGATGTGGTCGCGATCGCGGCGCAACGAGAACATCCGAACCACTACACCAAACAGTGCGAGGTGAATCGTAGCCGGCAGAAAACTGCGGGAGAAGGCGAAATAGTCGATTGCGAAAAAGAAGAAATAAACGATCGAGAGTGGAGTCGTCCAGCGCTCGGAAATCACAAAGGTTTGACGCTTTGCCAGCAGCAAGCCTCGCACGGCTAAAGCGCTGCCCACGAGAATAACCGCGGGCAGGTCCAGTCCGCCAGTGCTGGCCAAGGTTGCAAAGCCCGTAAGAACAAGGAGATACAGCGCCAATTCAAAGTATTGGTCGATCGCTTTTTGGAGCGGTATCACTCCGGATTGTCTGAGCTCAGCTGCCATGCGGAACCGTAAGAAAACGCTCGAGAAAGTGTCGCTTATTTTTCGACTATTCCGATGATCTTATTGTTCGATATCGGACTCAATAAAGAAAGAGGTGCTGAGCGAATTCTTGCACCGAAAGTCACGTTGCGGAACGAAGTGATTTCGTCACGGGCCCTGTAACCGGCCCCAAATCGGGGCTGGATCTTCGGGGACACATGCTTTTCAACGACTTGCAACTGGATCGCTCAGGTCTCAGCTGAGGATACCGCTACGATTTCAACGCCTAGATTTCAACGCATAGCTCTAAGGTAGAGGCCGTTTCTTGCACGGCACGGGACTGGGCTACTACACGAGCGTCAATCCCAGCGGGTTGCACACGAATTCGGGCATGGTGGTCCTGCGCATCGGTTTCAGTTTCTGGGACCAGCTCTACGAAAAGTACGGGACAAACTTCGCGCTTGGTTGCGGAGACCCTCGTCGGCTCGGCTGGAGATCAAATCGTGCAGCTTCTTATGAAATCAACAACTTAGCATGGCTGAAACGTGCACGAAAGTGGAATTCTAGTGCGCAGAGCAATCGCGTACAATTTTGAGAATGATTTACGGACTCACTATCCAAAAAGTCGGGAAAGCATATCAGCTTCGGTGCCCGGAATGCACATGCCTGACAGGCCGGCTCGGTCTCGTTCGTCAAGATGGTCCGTCGGTTAGGCTTCATTGCCGGGTGCATCCCGAAAACTTCGGGGAATGGCGCTCGGAAGCGGAAATGGAACGTGAGAAATTGGATCTGGCGGGTAGGATCGGACTCAAGTGAAGCCAAAGTTACAGGGCGAATACGATTTCTAAAGGCTCGCACCGCAAAACCTCCTTCAGTACACGGCGACGATTCACAGCCAGTCTCCCGCGTGGAACGTAAAGCCCGGAATTTCCAAGCGCGCGCTGGTTGTGCTATGGAGTTGTTGCCTGACCTGAATGCTAGAATGATTCAGGTCAGGTATCGGTCTCACGCGACGTACTCTCGCCAACCCCGCCAGGTCCGGAAGGAAGCAACGGTAACGGGCTCTTGCGTGTGCAGTGAGTCCCCGGTGCCTGACTTATTTTTTTACCAGCCAACTCTCCTCGGGCTCCGTACCTCTCATTACGGAGTTTTACATTAGCTTGACCACTCTTTGCGCAGGAATTGTTTTTCCGGACGTCTATATGGTGTGAGGCGTGGTTGAGGACTCGGACGCGCCCGCCAAGGAGAAACATGAACGCTCGCAGCCTTTCCCCCCTTCCTCATGTGACAATCCGCGTGTCCGGCAAACTGTTTCAAGGGCATGTGGCCTATCTCGATCAACTGGTCCACTCCGCGGCCGAATGCCACCTTTGGCCCTTGTTGAGCCTTGCGCAATTGGAAGAGCTGGATCGGAATGCGCTTTGCTATCTGATTGACGGGGAGAATCGTGACTTCGGGATCATCTCGTGTCCGAATTTTGTCCGGGAGTGGATGGATCACGAAAGGGGTCAAGCCGCCGCTTAACACCGAGTTTCGCTTACTCGGAGGCTGGTCTGCGTGCCCGAATGGATCGGGTTAGACATTCTCCCGATAATCCTTGAGAATACTGGGTTTCCTATTTGGGAGCCCCAACTTGACCACGCTAGTCCGTGCCAAAATCACCGCGCTGGGAACCTATGTCCCGCCCCGTATTCTTACCAATGCCGACCTGGAAAAAATGGTCGATACCACCAACGAGTGGATCATGGAACGCGTAGGGATCCGGGAGCGCCATATCGCCGATAAAGGCGTCGGCGCCAGCGACCTGGCAGTTGCGGCCGTGAAGAATTTGTGTGAGTCGCATCCGTTAAACCTGCAGGAAGTCGATTTGATCATCGTGGGGACGGTCACCCCCGACATGATGTATCCATCCACCGCTTGCCTCGTCCAGCACAAGCTAGGGATTGAGAACACGTGGGGCTTCGACGTGTCCGCCGGGTGCTCAGGTTTTGTCTATGCACTTAACACCGGAGTGAAGTTTGTGGAGTCCGGGCAGTACAAGAAGGTGCTGGTCATCGGGTCGGATGTCAACTCCTCGATGACTGATTACACCGACCGCGCCGTATGCATCATCTTCGCCGATGGCGCGGGAGCCGTCTTGCTCGAGCCCTGCGAGGATGGCGAGGGCGTCATCGATCATGTTGCTCAGATCGAAGGCATGGGGGGACAGTTTCTGTTTATGCCGGGCGGGGGAAGCCTGAATCCAGCTTCTCACAAGACTGTGGATGAGAAGATGCACTACATCCATCAGGATGGCAAGAACGTGTTCAAGTACGCCGTCAAGAAGATGGCGGAGATGACCGAACGGATCCTGGAGCGAAACAAACTTACCGGGAAGGACATTGACTGCTTCATCGCGCACCAGGCAAATCGCCGCATCATTACCGCAACGGCAGAGCGGCTCGGAATGCCGATGGAAAAAGTGATCATCAACATCGATCGCTTTGGGAACACGACGGCGGGCACGATCCCCATCGCGATGCGAACCGCCATCGAAGAAGGGAAGTTGAACAAGGGGAGTAGGCTGCTGATCGCCTCGGTCGGGGCCGGATTTACCTCCGGAGCTACGTTGATGCGCTGGGCTTTTTGAGATGCGCCTAGTTCCTTTACGTTCGGCAGGCTCCGTGCGCCTGTAAGGCCTGCCTTTTGATCTTGTCCCTCGCGGTTAGACATTCTTTCGCTAATCCTTCAAAATAAATCATCTTTCTCAGGGGATCCGATTGACTAAACCGATCCGCGCCAAGATCAGTGCTTTGGGCACGCATGTGCCGCCTCGTCTTCTTACCAATGCCGACCTTGAGCGCATGGTCGATACAAATAATGAATGGATCATGTCGCGCGTCGGTATCCGCGAGCGCCATGTCGTCGAGAAAGGCGTTGCGACGAGCGACCTTGCTGTGGAAGCATCGCGGAAAGCCCTGGCACAGCGTGGCCTCGATCCCAGCGAAATCGAAGCGATTATCGTCGGCACGGTGACGCCTGACATGCTCTTTCCCTCGACTGCCTGCGTCGTGCAGGACAAACTTGGAGCCACGGGAGCCTGGGGCTTCGATTTATCCGCCGCTTGTTCCGCATTTCTCTATTCCATTCAGGTCGGAGCTCAGTTTATTGCCACCGGTGCGCACAAGCGCGTGCTTGCAATTGGCGCTGATGTTATGTCGTCGATCATCGACTATACGGATCGTGCTACCTGTGTGATCTTCGGAGACGGAGCGGGTGCGGCGATCCTGGAACCGGCCAACGATGATTCTAATGGATTGATCGACTTCATCCATGAAGTCGACGGTTCTGGCGGACAATATTTATACATGCCGGGCGGTGGCAGCCGGAATCCAGCGAGCAGAGAGACGGTTGAGAAAAAGATGCATTACGTTCATCAGGACGGGCAACAAGTCTTCAAGTTCGCCGTCCGTAAGCAGACGGAACTTTGCCTGAAGCTGCTGGAGCGCAACGGGCTCAAAGGAAGCGACATCGATGTATTCATCCCGCATCAGGCCAACCTGCGCATTATTAATGCAACTGCGGAGCGGCTTGGCCTGCGGCAGGGAGCCGTCGTCGTCAATATTGACCGCTATGGGAATACAACCGCCGGCACCATTCCGCTTGCCATGAACACCGCCATTGAGGAAGGTAGGCTGAAAAAGGGGAATCTGGTTTTGTTGGCTTCGGTGGGAGCGGGTTTTACCATTGGCGCGACGCTGCTGCGCTGGGCTTTCTAACGGTGTTCAAACTTGATCTCGTGTTGATCTCTTTTTCCTGAAATTGGCGGCCAAATCCGCACGTTTGCCGTGACGTTGGTAACTCGCTTCGGTGCATTTTCGATTCCAGCGCGGTCGTCCCGGCTGATATTGTCATCCCACGTGCGCCTCAGGAAGAAAGCCGGCGAACGTGTACGCCCATGATTCGCATCATCTCATGCTGTCTTCTGCTGGCACTCGGCGCGGTCGCAATGGCGGCCCAGCAGGCCGATCCACGTGAGAGCAAACTGCTTATTCTTGAACGTTTGTGGAACGAAGCTCAGGTGAATCGCGATGCGTCTGCCCTGGACGCCCTGGTTTCGAGCCGATTCGTGAACACCGAGTGGGACGGAGAAGTCAGCGACAAACAGAAATTTCTTGCTGACATTAAAGATCCCCGCTTCAAGCCCGCGCAAGCCACGATCCAGGAAGTGAAGATGAATTTCTTCGGGGACACTGCTGTGGTCACCGGCATCTATCACACGCAGGGAACTTATCAGGGCAAGCCCTACGATCACGTTGGACGCTTCACCGATACCTGGGTGTTGGATATGGGGAAGTGGCAGTGCGTCGCAAGTCACACCAGCCTGTTGAAGAAGTAAGCGCCGACGCATTCCTGCGAAACGACTGAACCTTTTCGATTCGCCTTATACCCTCATAAATTCTTTTTATACGCGAATCCCGCGCCCGAAGTGTTCCCCGATGATCTAATCGGGTGCGATCTTTATTACTCTCGACCCTATGGAAAACCCCTCGCAACAGCCCGCATGGAAGGTCTTGCTCGCTTTCTCCATCATTTATTTTGTGTGGGGTTCTACCTTCCTGGCCATCCGGGTAGGAGTACGCGAAGTCCCGCCTTTTCTCCTTGCGGGAATGCGGTTCCTGGTTGCCGGAATTGTTCTCTATGTCTGGATGCGCGTCAAAGGAACTCCTACGCCGACCGCCCGGCAATGGAGCGCTGCGACTCTGCTCGCCGTGTTGATCTTTGTCTTCGACTACGGTCTGCTGTTCTGGGCTGAGCGCCGCGTGCCGTCGGGCATAGCGGCTGTAATGATGGCGACGATTCCCGTTTTCATGACGCTTTCGGAAATCCTGATCATGAAAACGCAGCGACTCACAATTAGATTGGCGTTTGCGCTGCTGATGGGCATCGGTGGCGTGGGAATACTGGTGAGCCGCTCCGTCAATTTCGGAGATGCTCCAATCGATCCGCGTGGCGCGGGTGCCTTGATGGTGGGAGCCATCAGTTGGTCGGTGGCATCGGCTTTGACTCGCAAGTTGCCGCTGCCGTCAGCTAAAGCCATGAGTTCAGGTGCGCAAATGCTGGCGGGGGGAGTGTTGTTAACGCTTGCGGCGGCCCTGTTAGGAGAGTTCCACGGATTCGATGTGCAAGCAGTTTCCGTAAAAGCGTGGCTGGCTCTCGCCTACCTTATCGTCGCAGGATCCATCATCGGGTTTACCGCCTATGTTTGGCTGATTCACAATGAATCCCCGACTAAGGTTGGAACCTATGCATACGTGAATCCGCTGGTTGCGGTTCTCGTGGGATATTTTCTGGGGGGAGAGTCAATCGGCCCGCGCACCATCCTCGGAACTCTATTGATATTGGTGAGCGTGGTCCTGATCACGACGATGCCGACAAAGAAAGCGGGCGTGTCGCCCCAGCTGGCAAAAGCGGCCAACCAGCTTGACTAAGCGGAATGAGGCGTCGCGTCGGCGACGGATTGAGCACGGCATCTAAGGATGCGTCATCTTCTCCGGCTTGACCAGTTGATCGAACTCCTCACCGGTCAGATATCCCAGCTTCAGCGCCGCCTCGCGCAGGCTCGAATGTTCCACGTGTGCCGTATGCGCGATCTGTGCTGCTTTGTCGTATCCAACTTTGGGTGCAAGGGCGGTCACTAGCATCAGCGAGTTCTTCACATACCAATCCACTTTGGCGCGATCGACCTCGATCCCCTTCAGCATGTATTCGACATAGCCATGACAGGCATCGGTGATCAACGTGACCGAGTGCAGGAAGTTGTAAATAATTACGGGCTTGAAAACGTTCAGTTCGAAATTACCCTGCGAGCCCGCGAATCCCACCGCGGCGGTCGCGCCATGAACCTGCACGCACACCATCGTCATAGCCTCGCACTGCGTGGGATTGACCTTGCCCGGCATAATCGACGATCCAGGCTCGTTCTCTGGGATCGAGAGTTCCCCCAATCCGCAGCGTGGCCCGGAAGCCAGCCAGCGAATGTCGTTGGAAATTTTCATGAACGAAGCTGCGAGGGTTTCCATCGCGCCCTGCGCAAACACGATCTCGTCGTGTGCAGAAAGTGCCGCGAATTTATTGCCATGGGAACGGAAGGGAAGTCCTGTCAATTCGGCAATCTTCTTCGCCGCCCGCTCGGCAAACTCAGGATGCGTGTTCAACCCGGTGCCCACGGCTGTTCCCCCGATTGCCAAGTCATAAAGGCCTTCGAGGACTTGCTCCAGTCGTTTGATGTCGCGGTCAAGCAATGCGGCCCACCCCCCGAACTCTTGTCCTATCGTCAGAGGTACGGCATCTTGCAGGTGGGTGCGGCCTATCTTCACTACGTCGTGAAATTCCTTCGCCTTCGCGGAAATCGCATCTCGTACGGTTTTGATCGCGGGGATGAGCGCGTTCCTGACTCGATCGGCAGCCGCAATATGCATTGCAGCCGGAAACGTGTCATTCGACGATTGCGACATATTCACGTGATCATTGGGATGGATGGGCTTCTTCGATCCCATCTCGCCGCCCGCGATTTCGATGGCGCGGTTCGAGATCACCTCATTCACGTTCATGTTGGTCTGCGTCCCGCTGCCGGTCTGCCAAATACGGAGAGGAAATTGGTCATCCAGTTTTCCGGCGATGACTTCATCCGCGGCTTGCACGATTAGCTTAGCTTTGTCTGCGGGCAACTTCCCGAGATCCTGATTGACCAGCGCACAGGCTTTTTTCAGAGTGCCGAATGCATGGATTAACTCTGGAGGCATGGTGTCGCGGCCAATGTCGAAATGGAGCAGCGAGCGCTGGGTCTGCGCCCCCCAGTAAACGTTCGAGGGAACTTCGATTTTTCCCATGCTGTCAGATTCAGTGCGGGTTGGAGTGTCGGACACTGTAAGAGTAGACATAATGTGCTCCTGAGGTCGGCGATTATGAAGGCAACCGCAAATTATAGCGCCCGGACCGCGTAGAAAATGGCATCTTGTGCTCCGTTGTCCCGATTCCTTCGATCCCGCATGCTAGAATCATCGGTTTCCGGATCACCTGTTGAAGCCGTGTCGCCTCGAATGATCCGCATCCGACTCCATGCCTGAATTCCTTGCCGCCGAAGAGATTGATACCCTCCCGAAAGTCAAGGCCTCACTCCGCCCGGAGATGCAAAGCGATGTGCTGGTGATTGGAGCGGGACCAACGGGACTAGCCTGCGCGATTGAAGCGGAGAAAATCGGCCTCAAGGTGATCGTCGTCGACAAGGGATGCCTGGTGAATTCGTTATTTCACTATCCGGCAAATATGGTTTTTTTCACGACGCCGGAGCTGCTCGAGATTGGCGACATTCCTTTCACGACTGCCCAGCAGAAGCCCACGCGCGAGGAAGCGCTCGAGTACTACCGTAAAGTCGCCGAACACTACCACCTCGACTTGCGCCAGTATGAGTGGGTGAAAACAGTTATGGGCGAGGATGGAAACTTCGTCATCACGGCCACGGATCGCGCCGGCCGCCCGCATGACTACACCACGAAAAAAGTCATCGTTTCCACTGGCTACTACGATCTGGCTAATCAACTGAGCATCCCAGGCGAGGAACTGCCAAAAGTCTCGCATTATTATGGAGAGCCTCATCCTTATTACGATACCGACGTGTTAGTGATCGGAGGTAAGAACTCGGCCGCTATCGCCTCCCTCGATCTCTGGCGTCACGGTGCACGGGTAACGCTGGTTCATCGCGATTCGCAACTTCATCACCACGTAAAGTATTGGATTAAGCCCGATCTGGAAAACCGAATTAAGAATGGGGAAATCGAGGCGCATTTCAATAGTTGGGTGCAGGAGATTGGGGTTGATCACGTTGTGGTCGTAACGCCGCGTGGGCCGATGCGCCTCAAGAATGATTTTGTACTTGCCCTGATCGGCTACCACCCTGATTACGATTTCTTGCGCAGCATGGGAATTGAACTGTCGGAGCAACAGTGCCGCCCGGTCTGCGATCCGGTATCGCTGGAAAGCAACGTGCATGGAATTTATGTGGCTGGGGTAATCGTGGCCGGATCGCGCACCAACGAAATCTTCATCGAAAACGGACGCTTCCATGGCAAGCAGATCGCCGACGACCTGAAGCGCAAGCTTCGCCCCTAAGCCGCTATGCCGTTATTCTTCTGAAATTTCTTCTTTTGCCGAACTCAAGCACCTTGTAGATTAAAAGCTTTTGCATGGAGCCCGAGCCGGAACACGTCGCGTCGTCGATCTCGCTCGCATCGTACGCGCGGCTGATCGGCGCCAACCGCAACTTCCGGCGGTTATGGCTCGCCCAGATCGTCAGCGAGATTGGCGACTGGTTCTATACCCTCTCGATCTATACCCTGCTATTACAGTTAACTGGACACGCTGGTTCCGTCGCTCTCGCGCTGGTGCTGCAGGTGCTGCCGCAGACGCTCGCAGGCCCAACCGCCGGCGTCGTGAACGATCGCCTGAAGCGCAAGCATGTCATGATCGCCGCCGACCTGGTGCGCTTCGTGATTGTATTGGCAATGCTTTTCGTTCGCTCGCGCTCGACCGTGTGGCTGGTCTATCCACTACTTGTCGCCGAAACGACGATGGCCGCCTTCTTCGAGCCGGCCCGCAGCGCCGCGATTCCGAATCTTGCTGAGAGCGGGGAAGTTCTCGTCGCCAACACGCTCTCGTCGGCGACTTGGTCCGTGAATCTTTTGATTGGAGCCTCCGTCGGCGGAGTGGTTGCCGCCTTTCTCGGACGCGATGCTGCGTTCATTTTGAATGCGCTTTCGTTCCTGGCTTCGGCCTTTTTGATTGCCGGGATGCGGTTCCGCGAACCTCACGCTGAAGCCGCCGCTCCACTGCGCCCGCGGGATCTGGTCGACTTCTCTCCCGTGATGGAAGGAATCTCATATATTCGCAGCCATCCGGCCCTAGTCCCTGCTGTTTTCGCCAAGGCCGGAGAGCTCATGGTTGGCCCCAGTTGGGTCCTCTTTACGGTAATGGGCGCGCGGGAATTTGCCGTGCACGGTCGTGGGATCAGCCCTGCCGGCGGAGCCATGCTTGGCATGAGCATCCTGCTGGGCGGCCGTGGAGTTGGAGCGCTCGTTGGTCCTCTGATCTCCGCACGATGGGCCGGGCGCGATGATCACCGCTTGCGGCTCGGCATTCTCTTCGGCTACCTGACCATTGCCCTAGGATATGGGCTGATCGGCGTTAGCCGCACTGTTTGGATGGCTGCCGCTTGTGCCATGCTTGCTCATGCTGGAGGTTCGACGGTGTGGGTATTCTCGACAACCTTGCTGCAGCTTCGCACTGACGACAGGTTTCGTGGCCGCGTTTTTTCGGCCGACCTTGGCCTCGCTAGCTTGAGCTTTGCTACGACAGCATATCTCTGCGGCCGATTCCTCGATATCGGAGTCCCGGTTCGCGCAATGGCGACGGGTACAGGCCTTTTTATGCTGATTCCAGCCGGACTTTTAGCATGGGTGTTACGTGGCAATTACGCCGACAGGAAATCGGAGACTGGATAGTCTGTGATTAGTCGCCGTTCAGGCGGTCGATCTTTGCCGCCATGATGAAATCGCTCTCGGTCAAGCCATCAACTTTGTGAGTCCACAACGTAATTTCCACTTTGCCCCATGCCAGCAGAATGTCAGGATGATGCCCTTGCTCTTCTGCCACTGCACCGACGCGATTTACAAATTCCAATGCCTGTTTGAAATCTGCAAAGGTGAACTGGCGATGGAGATGGTGTTGATTGGCGACCGTCCAATGTGGGACTTTCTGCTGAAGCGCTCTCAGTTCCTGTCCCTGTAACGCTGGGACGCCGCCTTTACATGGCATACATTTCTTTTCAGCAAGTTCTTCGCTCATAACTCACCCCGTGAGCCCGGATGGGAACAAAGTGCGCTTATCTTAGCACCGGAACAAGATCGACCCGGACGTTCCAAAACCGGACTCGGTGATATCTCCGCGCGTTTCCTCCATGTGTACAATGTGAGTCTCCACTTTTTAGAGTTTCAGACCTACGCTGATTCGAAAAGGAAACTACCGTGGTCGTGCTGGTCGTTGGCGGAGCAGGGTACATCGGAAGTCATGCCGCGCGGGCGTTAAAGCGCGCCGGATATGACGTCATCATCTTTGACAATCTCAGCAGCGGCTTCGAGCGTCTGGCCCACGGATTCGAGTTGATCAAGGGCGACATTCTCGATGCGAGCGCGCTCGCACGCGTCCTTCCACGAGTCGATGCCATCATGCATTTCGCCGCCCACGCGTATGTGGGCGAATCCGTGACGAACCCCCGGAAATATTTTCGCAATAATGTTGAGGGTGGCCTGTCGCTGCTGAATGCCGCGCTGGAGGCCGGGGTGAAGAAGATTATTTTTTCTTCCACCTGTGCCGTGTACGGCGAGCCGGCGAAAGTTCCGATCGAGGAAAACATCCCTCGCGAACCGGTGAACCCATACGGTGTAACGAAACTTTTCTTTGAACAGGCGCTCGAAGCCTACGACCGCGCCTACGAGTTCCGGTATGCCAGTCTCCGTTATTTCAACGCCGCCGGAGCCGACGAAAGTGGGGAGATTGGCGAACTGCACGAGCCTGAAACTCACCTTATTCCACTAGCGCTGAGTGCTGCAGCCGGTACTGCTCCGGCGCTGCAGATCTTTGGGGCGGACTACCCAACTTCTGATGGAACCTGCGTCCGCGACTACATTCACGTCAACGATCTTGCCAGCGTGCACGTCAAGGCCCTGCAGCACTTGACGGCAGGGAAGCCAAGCATTGCAGTGAATGTGGGTACTGGAAAGGGAGCGTCGGTGAAAGAAGTGATTTCCGCTATCGAGCAAATTACAGGCAAGCCGGTTCCTCACAAGATTGGGCCCCGCAGGCCGGGAGACCCGCCGGCGCTGGTCGCCAATCCGGCCAAGGCTCAGTCTCTGCTCAATTGGAAAGCTACCCGAGGGCTACACGAAATCGTAAGCACCGCGTGGAACTGGATGCAGAAGGAATCGCAGCCAGCCACTCGTTGAGGCACGTGAATCGCCGGCGCAACTCTGTGATCGGTAGGAAGGGGTTGCCGCTCTTTCTAAAATTGGAGAAATATGGCAAGCGATCTGAAGGGGAAGAAAATAGCGTTCTTGGGCGCAGGCAAAATGGGAGGGATCATTCTGCAAGCCCTCTTGGCAAACGGGCTGCTGTCGTCGAAGTCGACGTTCGCCACCGTGGCCCACGCGGAGCGTGCGAAAAAGCTGTCCGCAAAGCTTAAGGTGAAGGTCGGCACGAACAATGTTGAGGCCGCTAAAGGCGCCGACATCATTGTGATCGCGGTTAAGCCCCAGGTCGTCGAAGATGTAGTACGCGAGATCAGTTCCCACATCAAACCCAAGCAGGTCATCATCTCGGTGGCAGCGTCGGTACCGACTGCCATGATCGAGAAGAACTTGCCTCCGAATGTCCCCGTCATTCGCGCCATGCCCAACACTCCTTGCCTG
>Ga0102924_1002154_pt1 | contig 21812 bp, 16 predicted proteins | sample PaiPotPPM11metaG_FD_80116 | JGI IMG/M metagenome (GOLD analysis project Ga0102924, IMG submission 80116) | Iron sulfur acid spring bacterial and archeal communities from Banff, Canada, to study Microbial Dark Matter (Phase II) - Paint Pots PPM... ...
AACCTGCAATACGCGAAAAGTTGCATCTCGAACTGGGAAATGATGTCCGGAACGACCTGGACGAATCCGCAGCCGATGTGAGTTTGGACGCCGCACGCGCGTGTCGGCGCGTCGAGCGCTCGCTTCGCCTTCGCCGGATCCGGATCACTCAGGAGGCGCGGCAGGACGCTTGGAACGACCTGCCGCGACACGCCGAAGCGATCGACGAGCCATCCGCAGCGCGAGGGCTGGCCTCCCGCGACGAGTGAGTCCCAAATCGCGTCGAGCTGCTCTTGCGTGGCGACCTTGACCATGAGCGAGAACGCTGGGTCGATCTTGTAGTGCGCGCCTCCGCCGTTGAAGCAGGATGTAGCGCTGCCCCGCGAGCACGATCGTGGCCGACTGCACACGGTCGCCCGCGCGCGTGACCTCGACGATGCGCGAGTCGGCGAACAGCGATGTGTATGCCTTCGCCGCGTCCTCCGCGGCGCTATCGAACCAGAGGAACGGAGTCACGGTGCGGGCGAACGGCTTCGAGGTGGGTTTCATGTGGGATGGGCTCCTTGTGTTTGCCCCGTCGGGCTTTTGCAAAGAGTCGGAGCCAAACCTCGCCCTTCGCCAGAGGTGACCCACCTTGCCGCCGGTCTCGCGGTAGCGCCTGACGTCCTCGTCTCCGAAGAGGTTGTCCGCTCGCTCATGGTTAGCCTCGCTCTAGAGAATGAGCCGAGCGTAGCGCCCATCGCCGACGGCGGCCTCGCGCAATTCGGACGCGTGCGCAGCCGCCGAGAAGAGGAACCCAACTCCGGAGCGGACGCACTCCGCCCGCCCGGCCGTTGCGGTCGCGAACACGCCGTGCGCCCCTCCAGTTCCGCTGCGGAATCAAGCCTCCCTCGTTGCCCGAGCCTTCGCGAGCGGGCGGTGCCGCCCGCGTGGGCTCCGCCGGCCCCATTCCCTCGGCTAGTGCGCGCCGGCCGGCGCGCCCCCTTGCGGGCGGCGCGTCACGAGCACCAGCGGGACCATCACCGCCGTCGCGACCGCGAGCAGCCACAGCGCGTCCAGATACGCCAGCTGGGTCGCCTGCTGCACCAGCTGGCGGTACATCGCCGCGGTCGCCTGGCGTGCCGCCTGGTACGACGTCGAGCCGGCGTGCTCCATCGCGCGCGAGATGGCGTCGACGTGCGCCTGGTACTGCGGGTCGTACGCCGTCGTGTGCGCGGCGAGGTTGGCCTGGTGCGTCTGCGTGCGAACGCCGATGAGCGTCGTCACGAACGCTATGCCGATGTCCCCGCCCATGTTCCGCGACAGGTTCATGATGCCGGAGACCTGATTGAACTTCTGCGGCGGTACGCCGGCGTACGAGATCGTCTGGATGGGCACGAAGAGGAACGCCATGCCCACCGACTGGAGCGCGCGCACCTTCACGGCGGTCGCGAAGTCCATCTGTATGTCGATGGTGTGCGCCATGTAGAACATCGACGCGCTCAGCACCGCGAAGCCGAACATCACGAGGTAGCGGGTGTCCACCTTGCTGACGAGGATCCCGACCGCCGGCAGGAGCGCAATGACGACCAGCCCACCCGGCGAGAGCGCCATCCCCGATTGCTGCGCCGAGTACCCCATCAGGATCTGCATGTACTGCGGCAAGAGGACGGTGGAACCGAACAGCGCTATGCCGAGCATCAGCATGAGCGCGTTGGCCACCGCGAAGCTCCCCCGCTTGAACATGCGCAGGTCGACGATCGGATTGGGGTGCTGCCACTCCCAGAAGACGAACGAGACGAGCGTCACCATCGCAACGATCGAGAAGCCCGTGATGAAAGAGGAGTGGAACCAGTCCTCCTCTAGCCCCTTGTCGAGCACGACCTCCAGGCACCCGAGGCCGGTCGCGATGAGGCCCAGCCCCACCCAGTCGACGCCCGACGAGCGCGCGTGCGCCTTGGCGGCTTGCAGGTGGGGGGGATCGGTGACGATGCGGCTCGACAGGATGATCGACGCAATCCCGACCGGGACGTTGATGAAGAAGACCCAGCGCCAGTTGAAGTTGTCGGTGATGAATCCGCCGAGGGTGGGCCCGATCGCGGGCGCGAGGACGACGGCCATGCCGTACACGGCCATGGCCATCCCGCGCTTCGCGGGGGGGAACGTGTCGGCGAGAATCGCCTGCTCGCTCGGCCCGAGCCCCCCTCCGCCGACGCCCTGCATGACGCGGAAGAAAATGAGCCAGCCGAGCGTGGGCGCCACGCCGCACAGGAACGACGACAGCGTGAAGAGCCCGACGCACGTCATGTAGAAGCGCTTGCGCCCGATGCGGTTCGAGATCCACCCGCTGATGGGCAGAACGACCGCGTTCGACACGAGATAGCTCGTGAGCACCCACGTGCTCTCGTCCTGGCTGACCGAGAGGTTGCCGGCGATGTGCGGCAGCGACACGTTCGCGATGCTGGTGTCGAGTATCTCCATGAACGTCGCCATCGTGACGACGAGCGCGATGACCCACGGGTTGCGCCCGCCGGTCCAGCCGGTGGCGAAGTACTCCGGCGGCCGGTCCGCGGCGGGAGCTCCCGCTCCCGATCGCGCCGGCGCCCTCCCGCTCATCGCACCGTAACCTTGGGCTCGACGCTCATTCCGATGCGCAGGCGATCGAGGCCCGGCTGCCCCGGATTGAGCTCTATGCGCACCGGGATGCGCTGCACGACCTTCACGTAATTGCCCGACGCGTTCTCCGGCGGAAGAACGCTGAGCCGCGAGCCGGTCGCTCCGCCGATGCTCTCCACGGTGCCGTGCAAGTCGAGGCCGATCGCGTCGATGTGCACCTCGGCCGGCTGTCCTGCGTGGATGCGCTCGAGCTGCGTCTCCCGGTAGTTCGCGGTGACCCAGAGCGAGTCCGACTGCGAGATCGCGATGACCTGCTGCCCCGGAGCGACGTGATCGCCGACGGCGATCGCCTTCTTCGCGACGACGCCGGTCACCGGCGCGAGGATCTTGGCGTACGAGAGGTTCTTTTCGGCCTGCGCGAGCTGAGCCTTCGCGAGGTCGAGCGCAGCCTGACGCATGGCCACCGAGGCCTGCCGAGTCGCGACCTGGCGCGGGGCGTTGGTCGTCACCTCGACGGCGCGACTCTGGATCGCGCCAAGCTGCGCTTGCTGCTGGGTCACGCGGTCCCGCGCCGCCGCGAGAGACTGCCGCAGCGCATCGACCGAGGCGGCCTGCGCGGTGGCTGCGTTCAGGCGGGTGTCGTAATCGGACTGCGACACGGCGCCCTGCGCGACGAGCTTCTCGGAGCGATCCTTCTCGAGCTGCGCGGTCCGGTTGTTAGCCTCCGCCTGCGCGAGCTGGGCGGTGAGCTGCTCGACGTCCTTGTGCGCGGCGGCGAGCGCGGCCTGGCCGGCGGCCACATCCGAGTGGGCCGTGGCCACGGCGCTCTGGTTCGAGGCCAGGATGATCGGGACGGTCGGGTCTTCCGCTGCGAGCTGCGCCTGGGCCTGGGCGACCTGCGCCTGCGCCTGGGCGACGGCAATCTGGAGGTCCGATGGGTCGATGTCGGCCAGCACGTCCCCCTGCTTTACCGGCTGGTTCTCCGAGACGTACACCGCGCTCACGTTGCCGCTCGTGCGAGGGCTCACGTTGCTGATGTTGCCGTCGATCTGCGCGTCGTCGGTGCCCTCGAAGCGCCTCTCGTATAGCCAGTAGCTCACGCCGGCGGCGGCGAGCACCAGGCCGATGACGAGCACGACCACGCGGCGGCCGGGCCGCGCGGCGGCCGCAGTTGCCGCGGGAGAGTTGGGGGAGGCAACGGCGGAGAGGGACGATTCTTGAGTCATGGCCTGCTGTGCGCGCTGCCGGCGTCGCGGGACAGGCCGACGAGCGGTGTGCTCTCTACGATGACGCGCGAGCTCGAGGGGTTACGGTGGAGACTTCGAAAGATACCCTTGTCCGACCGCCGTGGTAAGCCAAGCGGGTATGGCGCACGGCACGGACGGCGAACGGCCCGGCCCTCCCGAGCTCGAGGCGGGACCTCTCCTTCTCCGCGCCGTTCCGCGCAACGTCCTCGATCTGTGCGAACGTCTGCGCTCGGAGGGGAAGAGGGCGTGGGTGGTGGGAGGGTGCGTCCGCGACCTCCTCCGTGGGCGCGAGGCCAACGACTGGGACGTGGCGACGGACGCCCGCCCGAACGACCTCCTGCGCATCTTCCCGCGCGCCATCCCGACCGGCATCGAGCACGGCACGGTCACCGTCGTGAAGGGCGGCCACCACTACGAGGTGACCACGCTGCGCGGAGAGGGCACGTACACCGACGGGCGCCGCCCGGACTGGGTCGAATACGTCGACGACATCACCAGGGACCTGGCGCGACGCGATTTCACTGTCAACGCCATCGCGCTCGATCCGCTCGACGGTCACCTGCTCGACCCGTTCGGTGGCCTGGGCGATCTGAAGCGCGGGGTCTTGCGCGCGGTCGGCGATGCGCGGGAGCGGTTCGCCGAGGATGGGCTGCGCGTGCTGCGGGCGGCGCGGTTCGTCGCGACGCTCGATCTCGAGCTCGACCCCGCGACCGAGGCCGCCATCGCCCCAACGCTGGACACGTACCGCAAAGTGGCGGCCGAACGCGTCCGCGACGAGTGGGTCAAGACGATGAAGGCGCGCGCGCCCTCGAGGGCCTTCGAGGTGATGCGGCGAACCGGGATCCTCGAGGCGACGTGCCCCGAGCTCCTCGAGGGCGTCGGCATGGTCCAGAACAAGTGGCACGCGTACGACGTCTGGCGGCACGCGCTCGAGTGCATGGACGCGTGCGACGCCGATCCGGTCCTGCGCATCGCGGCGCTCCTTCACGACGTGGGCAAGCCGCGCACGCGCGCGTGGTCGGAGAAGACCCAGGACTACACGTTCTACGATCACGACCGCGTCGGGGCCGAGATTGCCGAGCCCATCGCGGCGCGGCTCCGCTTCTCCAACGACGAGCGCGCGCGCATCGTATCGCTCGTTCGCTTTCACCTCTTTCATTACTCCGACGAGTGGACGGACGCCGCGGTGCGCCGCTGGGTGCGCCGCGTGGGCCCGGAGCGCATCGAGGACCTGTACCTGCTCAACGCGGCCGACGTGCGCGCGAAGGGCCGCGACTTCGACGCCGATCTCGACGCCCTGGCGCGGCTCAAGGCCCACGTCGCGCGCGTGGTGGCCGAGGGCGCTGCGCTGTCGACGCGAGACCTGAAAGTCAACGGCCACGACCTCATCCGCGAGCTCGGCGTGACTCCGGGGCCCATCATCGGGCAAATCCTGGACGCATTGCTCGAGATCGTCACGGCCGATCCGGCGCAGAACGATCGAGGAGCGCTGCTCGCGCACGCGAGGGCCGGCCTCGCGAAGAGGTCGAAGGGGGAGGGCCAGTAGCCGCGGGAGGTGTGTTAGGTTCGCGCGCGTGAGAAGGCGCGGAGCGATCGCGGCGGTGCTCGGCGTCGTCGTCGTGTCGTGGCCTGCGGCCGCGTTCGCGCAGGTCGCGCCGCCCGCGCCCGAAGCGGTCGCCGTCGGCGACTGGCTGCTGGCTCCGCTGGCGGAGGCGCGCGTTCGCGGGGAGTACTGGCACGACCTGGACGGAACGGACCGCGGCGTGCTCCTCGAACGGGCGCGGCTGGGTGTCGACGCGCTCCGCGGCGCCATCGAGGGACGCGTCGTCCTGCAAGACGCTCGGCTCTGGGACCTGGGAGCGGGCAGCGACACCATTGGAGGCCCCGGCGCGGTCGCCGCCACCGGAGTATACGAAGCGTGGGGCGAGGCGCATACGTCGGGTGCGCGTCCGAGCTTCTTGCGCGTCGGACGCCAGGCGGTCACTTGGGGCGAGGGGCGCCTCCTCGGCGTCGCCGACTGGAGCCCGACGGGCCGGACTCTCGACGCGGTTCGCGGCCGTCTCGTGGTGTCCGACGGCGTCTTCGAGTTGCTGGCGGCGAGCCTGTCGGACCCCGACGACGCGCTGCTCGCGTACGGAGAGCTCATCGGCGCGCGCGCGGAGTGGGGCTTCGACCCGCTCTTCGCCGCGGAGGGGTACGCACTCGCGCGTCTCGCCCAGGCAAACCCCCGCCGCAGCCTCGAGGGCTCCGTGCACGGAGAGACGTACACGGGGGCGCTTCGCCTGCACGGCGACGGCCGAGGGTGGACATGGGGCGCCGAGGGGGCCCTCCAGCTGGGACGCGCCGACCAGCTCGTGCTGCGCAGCGCGGCCGATCGGCTCGCGTGGGCAGCCGCCGGTCATGTCGCGCACACGTTCCAGCACACGCTCCTCTTGCCGACCGTGCGTCTGGGCGCGTCGTACGCGAGCGGCGACCACGGTGGCTCGACGTACCGCGCGTTCGATCCGCTGCTCCCCGACGTTCACGCTTGGCACGGCGCGATGGACCTCTTCGCGTGGTCGAACGAGGCCGACGCCAGCGCGCGGTTGTCGGTCGCTCCTTTTACCGACGCGATCGCCGCGGTCGAGTACCGGTACGTGCGCCTCGCCGAGCCCGGCGGCTCATGGCGGACCGCGTACCTCGTCACGATCGGCAGCCTTCCCGGCAACACGCAGGCGGACCTGGGGCACGAGCTCGACGCGATGCTGACGTGGTCGCCGTGGGTCCCCGTCGAGCTCTCGGGCGGGTATTCGCTCCTCGTGTTGGGCGACGGGGCCCGCGCCATCCTCGGCGCCCTGGGTACGGCGGGGCCACCGGGGGCCGCCCATTTCGGGTATCTGCAAGCGACGCTGCGGCTCCCGTAATCGGAATTGGCTAAACGGCTGCGGCTCCATGGGCCGCGCGGAGGACCTTCGCGTTGCGGTCTCGCGGGCCGTAGCGAGTCCGCCAGCATCGCCATGTTGCGCTCCAGTTGCTCGCGCTCGCACGGCGCGCGGCTTGCTGACGCAGCGGCCGAATGCAAAGAGTCTTCGTCTTCGTCTTCGTCGCGCTCTGCGCGGCTGCGATGCTGCCGCTGGCGTGCGCCAACGGTCAGGCCTCCCTCGAGGAAGGCGAACCGGCCGATGCAAGCACCGACGCGAGCGACGTGGCCACGGGTGAGAGCGACGTCTCGAGCGGTCCGAGCCACGACGCGGGCGCGCTTTCGGAGGCGGCGACGAGGCCCGATGCTGGGCCCGGCGCTGACGCGACGACGACGATGGATGCCCACGACGACATCACGTCGGACGGCTCCGACGCGTCGGTCATGGACGCACCGGACGTGGGCGTGATGGACGCGACGGGCATGGACGCCGCCGAGGATCAGGGCAACGACTCGGGCCCGGGCCTCCCGGACGCCGGCGGCGGTGGTACGTGCACCGCCGACCAGTGGCAGGTCTCCGCGTCGATAGCCGCCGCGAACAACCCCGCTTCGTATGCGATCGATGGACTGTCGCCCACGCGCTGGTCTACGGGCGTCAATCAGCAGGTCGGCCAGTACTTCCAGGTGGACTTCGGCGGACTTGTGCAAGCCAGCCAGATCGTATTCGACAACTCGTTCGGACCGACCGAGCACGGGGACTACCCGCGAGGCCTTCAGGTCTTCGGGTCGACCGACGGAACGTCCTTCGCAGACATGCTGGCGAACCAGACCTTCTCGACCGATCCCGGCGCCGTCGTCACCATCCCCTTCGCCGCGACGTCGGTGCGCGCGTTGCGGATGACCCTCACGGCCGGCGACCCCACGGCGTGGTGGTCCATCCACGAGCTCGGCGTCATGTGCAACGGCTCGTCCGCGCGAGGCACGACGACCGCCGGAACGTGCCAGTCTCCCGGGTGGAGCTCCTCCGTCGGTCTGAGCAATACCGGGTGGACGGCGACGGCGTCCAGCACGAGCTCCGGCGACTCGCTCGCTGGCGCGTTCGACGGCAACGCGACGACGCGGTGGAGCGAGGCCACCCAGGCGGGGGGCGAGTGGTTTCAGCTCGACCTGGGCCAATCGACGACGATCAGCGAAGTGGACCTGTACCTGCTGAGCGGCAACACGTCGGACTATCCCTCTGCGTATCGCCTCGATCTCTCCAGCGACAATCAGACGTTCACGACCGCGGCCACCGGCAGCGGCGCCGCCCCGACGACCGCCATCTGCTTCCCGCGGCAGTCGGCTCGCTACCTTCGCATTGCGCAGATTGGCACCGGGTACATGAGCTGGTGGTCGATCTACGAGCTCGCGGTGCTCCCGTGAGAGGTTCGCCACGCTGCCGGCGTCGTACGCAAGCGACAATTCCTGCGTGCGGCCCGCGGCGTCGCGGTCCTTTCCGCAAATGATGCGCTCGGGGTGAATGCAGCGCCGCCCCTCAGCCGCGCGCCATCAGATGCGACCGCTCTTCTACCAGCGCGCGTATCGCCGATCGGAAGAGGCCAAAGTGCTCCTCCATCACGTCGAGGTAGTCCTCGCGCGCGATCGCGAGCACGAGCGACGGCGTTTCGGCTCGGAGCTCGTAATCGGTCGCGCCCACCAGGCTGATCGCGCCGCAGACGAGCGAGCCGCGACGGAAACGCCCGACGAGCGTGGGGTCCTCGCGCGTCGCCGAGATCTCGCCGGAGGCAACGACGAACATCTGGCGCTTCGGTTCGCCCTTGGGGGCGAGGAGCTGGCCAGCCGTGGCTCGGACCTCGGTCGCGAGCTCGGCAAGGCTCGCCAGCGTCTGGGTGCCCGCCTGCGCGAACACCGGCGCGCTGCGCAGGAGGAGCACGCGATCGACGAGATGGAGCTGCGGCGGTGCCTCCGACGGCCCCGGAAGCTGACGAGGCTCTTCGAATCCTCCGAGCGGCGGCGGGCGCAGCCGCAGGCGGTGAACGCCGGTCGCGAAGTTGGTGAGAATGATGCGGGCGAGCTCGAAGCTGTCTTCGAGCACGTCGACCCAGTCTTCGATCCGGATGCGAAGGATGTGCGACTTCCGGGTGGCCGCCGCCGTCCACGCGAAGGGACGCCCGAGAAAGGCGTCGATCATCCCCACGGCCGACCTCGGGCCGAAGACGATGGGGGGGCGGTCCGGGGCCGACAACGCCAGCTCGCCGTCCACGACGAAGTGAAGGTACGCCGCCGGTTCGCCCGCGGTGAAGACGACGGCGCCCTCGTCCACGTGAAGGTCCTGCATCGCGGCGCTGATCCGGCGGAACGCCCAGGTGAGCCCTCTCGCTCCCTCTCCGGCGAACGTCGAGAGGATGACCTCTCGCGCGATGCGTACCGCTTGCTCTTCATCGGCCATGGGCTGCCTCCGGGACGAAGACCGCCGGCGCGGGACCGAAGAGGCGCTCGAGCATCGCGCGAAGCGACGGTCGATGCTCGCTGGCGCGCACCACGGCGGCGCGCAGCTGCTGATCGCTCTCCGCGGCGAGCGCGTGCTGCGCTGCGAGCGCGGCGAGGGCGTCGTCGCTGTCCTCGACCAGCATCTCCAGCGCCGCCGATCGCGTGCGCGCCAGCCGCCGCCCGCTCGCCGCCGCGCGAGCGACGCGCTCCGCGTCCGTCGGCTGGTCGACGACGATCCGGAGGAGCTCGCGGAGCGGCTGCTGGTCGCGCCGCTCGAGCAGCGCGTCGAGGAACTCACCGGCGTTCGAGCGTTCGCGGGGGTCCTCCGACAAGGCCGCCCTGTGTACGCGATGAATGTCCTCTCGCTTGTGCGCGACCTTGAGCAGGCGGAATGCCCGCTCCATCGACTGGCGGAGCTTGTCGTCGAGCAGTCCGCACAGGAGGCGCCCGGCCTCGTCCACGATCGGCCGTCCGGCGAGCACCGCCCGGAACGATAGCAGCCGGATGTACTCCTCCAGATTCCGCGTCGCCGCGAGTTCCATGCGCTGCCGGTCGACCTTGACGTCGCGGTACGCGACGAGCTGCCCGAGCGCGCGCAGCGCCTTGTAGCGCATGAGGCCGTCCCTCTCGTTCTCGACGGCGTCGGACAGGATGTCGGCCGCGCGCTGGGATCCGAAGCGCGAGATGCTCTGGGGAACGTGGATGCGCACGCGCCGTGGCGTGTCCTGACTGTGCAGCGCGAGCTCGAGCGCGTCGAGCGCCGGCTCCCCTATCGCGACGAGGGCGTCGCGCATGGCGTCCCGCCCTCCGCGTATCGCCAGGTGCGCCACAGCGACCGGCAAGAATCGTGGGCTCTTCACGGCGCCGAACGCGCGCGCGAGCTGGAACGTCGCCTCCTCGTCTTCCGCGAGGTCCGCGCGGCCGGCGAAGGCGAGGAGCAGGTCGACGGCCCGCTCGTCGGGCGCGTCCGAGACGGCCGCCAGCAGCCCGCGGCGTTGCTCCCGCCCGAGTTCGCCGGGCATGTGCATGATGACGTCGACCAGCGGGTGCTGCGCGACGTCCGTGTCCGCATCGCGCAGCGCCACATGGAACGCCGCATAGGCCTGCACGCGCGAGCTCACGTCCGCGGATGCCTGCACGAGCACCTCGACGTGGCCCCGCTTCGCCAGCGCCCGCACCGCCGCGACGCGCACCGGTTCTCGCGGGTCCGAGAGGAGCTTCGTCGCCAGCTGGATCCAGTCGGTGCGCGCGCTGTCGCTGAACACCTCGAGCGCGTGGACGACGACGCGCTCCGCGTCGTGATAGAGAACGAGTGCCGGCACGAGCTTCACGCGCCGGTGCTGCACGAGGACATCGATCGCCGCCACGACGGTGGCCGGGTCCGGGCTCGCCAGCGTCTCGACCAGCGCTTCGGCCGAATGCAGATCCAGCTCCTGGATCTCCACCTCCGGCCCGATGTGCCCTGCAGCGAGCGCGTGCCGGAACAGGTCGAGATAAGGCCGGCGAAGGCTCACCGCCATCGCGAGCCAGATCGCCGCGAGCACGGTCACCACGAGTGCGAGCACCCGCGGAGTCGCGAGCGACCGCATGGCGAGCAGGTAGATGAAGATCGCCATAAGCGCCTGGGCGAAGCGGCCGAGAACCCCGTCGATCAGGCCTTTGCCCCTATCGCGCGCGCGCTCGGGCAGCGGCAAGTACAAGAGCTCCGTCGCCACGCGATGCAGCGAATACCGCAGGCCGCCGTCGACGGTTTTCAGCCCGAGGACGAGCAGGAGCAGCCCGCCGCCGAGCACGGTGGCGGCGCCTCCCCCGAGCAGCAAGAAAGGCATGATCCCGGCCGACCCGATGACGCCGAATCGACGGATGACGCGACCCGCGACGAGCAGCTGCACGACGAGCGAGATGGCGTTCACGACCGCGTAGTAGCGGGCGAAGAACTCCCCGAGCTCCGCTTGAGGCACGTGTCGAGCGGCGGTCGATTTGAAGAGATAGTCGACGGTCAGCACCGCGGCCGTCGAGACGACCACCATGCCGGCGATTCGGACGAGGAAGGGGTTCTCGCGGAGCACGGCCATCCGAGGCGCCTGCTCTGGCGTCGCCGCGGGTCTCGACAACGGCTGATCGACGCCGAACGTCGTCAGGAAGAATGCGGTCGCCAGGAAGAGCGCCGCCGCGAGTGGGAGCAAAGCGGTGACCGGGAGCACCCGCAACGCGACGGCCGCCACGCTGGCTCCGACCGTTCCGCCGACCACGCCCCCCGAGGCGATCGCCCCGAAGAGGCGCCGGCCTTGGGCGACGGTGAACACCTCGGAGGCGAGAAGCCAGAACTGCGGAGGGAGCATCGCGCCGACCAGGCCGCTGAACAGGTAGAGGGCCAGGGCCCCGTACCCGTTGGCAGCGACGAAGTAGAGGACGGTAGTGGCGAAGGCGGCGACGGCGAGGCTGCAGATGAGGGCGTTGCGCCGCCCGAAGCGTCGCGCCAGCCCGACGGCCGCCGCCGTGGTCGCGAGCGTAAGGCCTGCGAGCGCGACGTAGACGACGTTCAGCTGAGCGGGAGGGAGCTTCGTGAGAAAGATGGCGTCGCGCGCCGTCTCGAGCGTCGTGTGAGCCGCGATGATGAGGAAGAGCGCCGCAAACGCCTGAGCCAGGACGCGGAGCTCGCCTTCGCGGACATCGAGGAAGCGGGAGAAAAACGAGCGCATACGCCGCTTGGAGGGGGGAAACCGTGGATGGAGGAGACGCCGGGGGGCCTAGCTCGGGGAGATGGGTTCGGTGTGGGTTGGCGAGGGGCCGCCGGCGACCGTATATTGGATGAGATGTCGGCGCACCGTGGTGTCGCAAACCTCGACGAGCGCGCACAAAACATGCAGCTCCGCTTCGGCTTGTGCGCGATGGCTCTGGGCCTCGTCGCGGCGATGGCCATGAACGCGCTCGGCGTCGGGCGGGGTGTGCATGCCTTGCTCCTTCCGGTTCTCTTCGTCGGCGCCTACGGCGTCTGCGCGGGGCTTTGCCGCACGTGCGGGGTGACGGCGATGGCCGGCAGGCGCCTTACGGCATCGGGCTCCGAGCCGATCGCCGATCGTTGCGAGCTCGCCGCCCTTCGTCGCCGGGGCCTCGCGGTCGTCGTGGGGAGCCTCGTCGTCTCGGCGCTCGCGACGGCGCTTCTGTCGATGCTGTCACGGTGACGGCCGCTCGATACCCGCGAGGCGATAGCCGCGCGCGGGGCCAAGGTCGTAGAGGTGCGCGACGAGCGGGCCCTGCGCGACGCCGTCCTCCAGGGTGACCACGGAATAACGCTCGGGGGCGTCGTCGGGCGCGCCGCCGTCGCCGGCGACGCGCGGGAGAGCGACGCACACGCGCGCGGCCTCCGGGCGCTCGACCGCGAGCGGCCGATCGCCGAGCCGTGCGTGGTACTGGAAGTCGCCATCGGGTCGGAGGCGCCGCATCTCTGCGAGGTCCTCGCCGCAGAGACGGTCGCCGCGTTCGACGTGCAGATCGGTGATCGGCGACAGGCGCATCAGGTAGCGGTTCAGGATCGCCTCGAGCCGCCCGTCGAGAACGCGCTCCAGGTAGGCGGTGAGCTTCGGCTCGGAGAAACGACCCATCCGCGCGAGGGTGGCGACGAGCTCCGGCGTGAAGCGGGCCAGGACGCGCGCCATCCAGGCGCCGTCGCGTTCGGTCATCCGGCTGAAGGCCGGATTCGGGTACTCGTTGACCCACTCATCGGGGACGAAGTCTCGCGTCGAGAAGTAGCTGAACACCTCGTAGCCGGGCTCGAACCGCGCGCGGTCCCATGGGCGCGACGGGATTCCGAACGTGACGAAGTCGAGCCCGATGTCCCCCCAGTCGAGGACGTACGAGTGTCCGAGGCGGCGCGAGATCCCGTCCCAATCCCACGTGCTCCCCAGAGTGTCGCTGGTGTCGAGGTAGTAGTGTCGGACGAAGCCGGGCGACGAGTCGGGCTCCTTGGGGTTGTCCGCGATCCACACGTCCATGCTGTTCTGCTCGCGCGCGTCGAAGTGGTCGAGCCACGCCGCGAGCAGGCGGCCTCCACGGAGCTCGCGCCGATCCTCGTGCGGGATCGTGTCGTTCGGGTCGTCGTCGCGCGTCGACTCGTAGCGGAAAGGCCCGATGAGCCGGCCGTCGAGCCACGCCGACGCCTGGAAACGGGTGTACTCGCCCTTCTTCGTCGCGCCTGCGAAAACCCGGTCGAGGGCAGCCTCGTCGAAGGGTTTCGTCCGCTCGCTGTTGTCGGTGACCGTCAGTCCGGGAGTGAGCTTCAGCGTCGACCGCTTGACGTAGACGACTTGCTCGCAGGAGAAGTTGTACCCTGCTGCGTGGTATGCGGCCGCCCCGATGACGCTCGCCGCGCTCGGGCGTTCAACCACCGGGGCATCGCTCTTGAGCATGTACTTGCCCTTGCCGGGGATCTTCACGCGGAAGCCCGGCGAGGAGCCGTTGTCCTTGCCCTTGTCGATGATCCACGAACCGGGGGCCGCGTTCTCCGTGTCCAAGAGCAACTGCGCCGGCGTGCACGCGCCGCGGGAGAGCTCTTCGGGCGTGATCCGGCGCACGCCGAGGCGATTGGTGAACCACGCGGAGTCCGCGACCTCGTCCATGCTGTTGACGTTCACCGATTCGGTCGACGCACGGACCGCGAAGACGCCGGACAGCGGGCGGAAGATCGAGTTGTCGATGCCGTCCCATGCGAGCGGAGAGACATAGACCGAGGGCGCGCAGGCGATATGCTCAGGGTCCTTCGGCGTGCCCTCGCGCCGGCACGGGACCGACACCGAATGGAGATCGGTGTCGATGGTCATCGGCGGGCGCAGCGGGAACGGGCGCAAGCCGCCGCAGCCGGCAGCGAGGGCGACGCTCGCGCCGACGCCGACCAGGAGTCGATCAGAACCCATTGGTGCCTCCGATGGCGAGACGAAACGAATCGACCTTCGCACGTTGATCGAAGGTCTCCGTACCTAGGCCCAGGATGATTTCCAGGCGGTGATCGGCGCTACCGGTCGACTGGATGCCGATCCCGGACGACAGACGGAGAAGCTTGGGATCGAAGTCGCGGAAACCGACGTCGAAGGCGTTTCCCACGGCGACGCTCATGCGCCCCTCGAGCCAGACCCAGATGGGCCAGGTGTACACGAGCGTCGCCGCCGCGGCGCTCCGCCCGTGGAGGCGACCGGGCAAGAAGCCGCTCAGAGGTTCGACGCCGCCCCACACCGCCTCTTCGGTGAACGGGATGGCGCCGCCCCCGATCGGGTCGGCGAGTTCGCCCGCGACGGAGAGGCTGAGGACGCGGTCGCGCCAGAGATCCACCGCTCCGCCGAGGGAGGCCCCGTATTTGATCCAGGATGGTCCGCGCGCCTGGCTCACGTCGTTGCCATGTTCGGCGTGGGCGACGGCACGGACGCCGCTCTGGGACGAAGGCAACGCCGGGCGCGAATCGAAAGCGAGAGTGAGCCGCTCGTAGACATCCGTGTAGCCCGAGCCGTAGCCGGCTGGCGTCGCGAAGACACCGGCCCGCGCCTCGTCGGACACCGAGGGGTCCTTGCCGTATTGGCTGTCGCGGAAGTAGACGCTCCGCGCGCCGACCTGGGCTCGGTAGGAGAGCCCGCCTCCCAGCGCGAGATCCGCGCTGGGCCCCACGTCGAGTGTGTCCATGAGAAAGCGCGACTCGCTCTGCTGGACGGTTCGAGCTCCCTCGCCGTAGTAGACGTAATCGGGCCTCCGCACCCAGCGCGCGTCGAGGGAGACTCTACTTTTTGCGCCCACGTGCCAGCGATCGCTCGCCGAAACCGCGAGCCAGTCGGACCCGAAATACGAGGCGTGCAATCGCAGATCGTGGCCGCGAACGAACGCGTCGTTCCAGAAGAAATACGCACCGACGCTCGGCTGGAAGCCGAAGTCGAAGAACGCGGTGGGAATCAAGCCGGCCTTGTGGTCGGGGCCGAACGTGAAGAAGTCGACGAGCGTCGTCGCCCAGTTGCCCCGCTCTGCAGCGGTCATGACGGCTCCGAGGGGGCGCCGGATGAGGTACTCGGTCACCACGTAGACCGGGAAGAGGACGACGCGCGGCACCCACAGCGCGACCTCGCCCGGGCTCGGGGGCGGCGACGGGCGTCCGTCGTAGTCGGGAGTCGTGCGCTTTTCGTCGTCGGCGCGGGCAGCGCTCGCGGCGAGGAGCCAGGCGAATACGACGAGTGCGGCGGGTCCCCGTTTCATGGCGGGCCGGGAGGATAGCAACCTTGAGCCCGCGGATTGAATCGAAGCAGCACACAACGTACCTTCCCCCGACCTCGTGAGCACCACGTCCCGTCCGCGCGCGCTGAAGCACCCCCTCGAATTCGCGCTCGGCCTCTTCGCCGAGGTTCGCGAGGGCGAAGCGCCCACGGCGATCCTGCTCACGGTCAACGTTTTCTTGATCCTCACCGCGTACTACTTGCTGAAGGTGGCGCGCGAGCCGCTCATCTTGCTGGGCGGTGGCGCGGAGGTGAAGAGCTACGCCTCCGTCGGCCAGTCGATCCTCCTCGTGTTCGTGGCCTCCGGCTACGGGTGGCTTGCGACGCGCGTCGGTCGCATGGCGCTCATCACGTGGGTGACGCTCTTTTTTGCGGCCAACCTCGTCGTCTTCTGGGCGCTCGGCGAGAGGGGCGCATCGCTCGGCGTGCCGTTCTTCCTCTGGGTCGGCATCTTCAACTTGACGACGGTGGCGCAGTTCTGGAGTTTCGCCGCAGACGTCTACTCGGAGGAGCAGGGGAAGCGGCTCTTTCCGGTCATCGGCATCGGTAGCTCGGTCGGCGCCGTCGCCGGCGCCACGATCGCCGACACCCTCCTCTTCCTCGGGCCGTTTCGCCTCATGCTGGTCGCCGCCGGCATTCTCGTCCTCTGCCTGGGTCTCACCTACGCGGTCAACCTTCGCGAATCGGGGGGCGCTAAGGCGAGGCGGGGCGAGGTCGAAAAGGAGGCGCCGATCGGCGGGGAAAATGGGTTCGCGCTCGTCCTGGGCGACCGGTACCTGTTGCTCTTCGCGGCGATGATCTTCGTGCTCAACTGGGTCACCAAGACGGGCGACTACGTCCTCGATCGCCAGCTCCTCGCGGCCGCGCACGCGCACGGCGTCGGCGCGCACGCGTACGTGGCCCAGTTCAAGGCGCGCTACTTCGAGTGGGTGAACGCGCTCGGCGTGGCGTTCCAGCTCTTCGCCGTTTCCCGCGTGATCAAGTACCTCGGGCTGCGCGTCGCGCTCGTGATCATGCCGATCGCTTCGTTCGCGGGGTACGGCGCCGCCTTCGTCGCCCCATTCCTTGGTGTCGTCTCCGTCGCGAGAGTCGTGGAGAGCAGCCTCGATTATTCCTTGTCCAACACCACCCGACAGGCGCTGTGGCTGTCGACCACGCGCGAGGCGAAGTACAAGGCCAAGCAGGTGATCGACACGTTCGTCGTCCGCGCAGGGGATGTCCTCTCGGCGGCGCTGGTGTGGGTCGGTTCGACGGTCAGCCTCTCCGCGCGCGGCTTTCTGCAGGCGAACATCGTCCTGTCGATCGCATGGGTCGGGTTCGCGCTCCTCCTCGGGCGAGCGTACGCACGCCGAGAAGCTCCCACGGTCGCGCCGAGCGCAGCCCCGTCCGCGGCGACGGCTGGAGCGGCCGCCACGGTCGATTCGCCAGGCCCCGCGCCGTCCGCGCACACGCCGTCCGCGTGAGCTCCGCAGGGGCGCAAAGTCGCTGGTCATCGAGAGAAGTAAGCCCGCGCGCTCGGCTCTTGCACCTTCCGCTTCGCCGCGCACAGGCAAACGCGCTCCACCGTGGCCTCGCGCTCGCGCTCGTCGACTTCGCGCAGCGAAGTCGTTCGGCGTCAGCCCCCAACGAGGCCGTCAGTTCTCCCAGCGGCGGTTTGGTCCGACGTCGGCGTGCACGAACCAGTCGAGCTGCGTCGGATAGACTCCGACGCCGCCGCTCCAGCCGAGACTCCGGATTTCGAGCTCCACGGCGCGCGGGTCGAGCGCCCGGTCGGCGCCATCGGGCACGATGCGAAAGTCGCACGCGTTGCCCAGCGAATGCTGGCTATGGGAGGAGACGTGGTGTCCCTTCTTACGCAGCATTTCGTTCAATTTGGCGCTGCGGTAACCGCTGACGAGCTCGATGCGAGCGCCGGGGTGGCGCTCGGCCAGCTGACGGAGAAGCCCCAGCAGGCGCTCGTCGAGCGCGTGCTTCTCCCCGGTTGACCGGTCGGCCAAAAGCGCGGAGAACGCCTGCGTTGTCGGCGACTCGGCGTCGAGCGCCACGCGGTCTTCGGTATGGATCTGGTCGAGGGTCGCGAGGAGCGGAGGATCCGTCGAGGCCTCGATCGGTGGTCCTTTCTTCGTCGCCAGGCCCGATCCGTGCGTGATGCGCGCCTCGGGCAGCGCCGGTTGCGCCGCCAGCGTCGCCGTCGACGCGGACGAGAGAATCATGGCGGCGACCTTTGCCCGAAGGCTCACTTACGGAGTGTAGCGTGTCCTTGACGGCCTGCGCTCCGTAAAGGAGCCTCGGGACCATGGAGCTCGACCGCGCCCCCATCGACGCGAAGCTCTTGCGTCGCATCGGCGAGGGAGACCTCTCGGCCGTCGCGGCGCTTTACGACGTCTACGCACCGACGATGCTCGGCATTGCCATGCGCATCCTGCGCGAGCGCGCCGAGGCCGAGGACGTCGTCCACGACGCGTTCGTCGTCGTCGGGGATCGGGCGCACCAGTACGAGGCCAAGCGCGGCAGCGTCGCGGCGTGGCTCGTCACGCTCGTCCGCAACCTGAGCATCGACCGGGCTCGCCGCCGGGACCGCCGGGGCGCCATCGCCCGCGAAGTCTTCGCTCGAGACCCCACGGTCTCTTCAGTCGCCATCTCGGCCGATCCCGAGCTGGCCGCCCTCGACGCGGTCCGGCGCGAGCGCCTCCGGCGCGCTCTCGCCACCCTGCCCGACGTGCAGCGTGTGACCCTCGAGGTCGCGTTCTTCGAAGGCTTGAGCTACCCCGAGATCGCCGAGCGGGAAGGGGTCCCGCTCGGAACCATCAAATCGCGCGCTGCACGCGCGCTGGCTGCGCTTCGCGCCGCGCTCGAGTCCAGAGAGGAGGACCACTGAACCATGGCCGCTCGTCACGAAGAAGGGCAGCTGACGCGCACGGCGACCCAGGGGCCTACGCTGCATTACTACGCCGTCGCTCCCGACGGCGCGCCCCGGGCGATGGTCGCCCTCCTGCACGGTTACGCCGATCACGGGAAACGTTACGAGCACGTCGCCGACGTCTGGGCGGAGCGGGGCATCGCGACGGTGGCCATCGACCTGCGGGGTCACGGTCGGTCCGAGGGGAAGCGGGGGCACTGCGAGGCTTTCGACGAGTACCTGGCTGACGCCGCGGAGCTTTCGCGTCTCGCGCAGCAGAAGGGCGGCGGCGCCCCGGCCTTCCTGGTCGGCCACAGCTTCGGAGGGCTCGTCGCGGCGACGGCCGCCATCGAGCACCCGGCGCCCTGGCGCGGCCTCGTCCTCAGCGCGCCGTACTTTGGCCTTGCGCTCGACGTGCCCGCGATCAAGGTCATCGCAGGGAAAGTCGCGTCGCGATTCGTCCCCGCGCTCTCCCTTCCCACCGGACTACGCGGTATCGATATGACGCACGACCAGGAGCGTGCGCGCGCGTACGACGAAGATCCGCTGGTCTTCAAGCGCGCCACGTCCCGATGGTTCACCGAGTCGACGACGGCGCAGGAGCGCGTCATCGCCCGGGCGCCGGCGCTGACGATGCCTCTCTACCTCGTCATGGGAGGGCAGGATCGCGTCGCCAAGCTCTCCCGGGCGCGTGCTTTCTTCGAGGCGGTCGGAAGCCGCGACAAGACGTGGGACGAACGCCCCGCGCTCTTCCATGAGGTGCTCAACGAACCCGAATGGCGCGCCATCGCGCTGCGGATCGCCGACTGGATCGCGAGCCACGCTTGAGGGGGCGGTCGAAATCAGGGAGCGTAGGGGAGGCGTGATTCTCGAACGGGAATCACGCTCGCTGCCCTATTGGCAAAAGCCGAGCTGAATCCCGAGGGCTTTGAACGGAACGCAGGTGTGGCCGGTGCCGCACTCGTTGTTGCCCGAGCACATCTGGAACTGGCCCGCCGGACAGGTCGCGGCGGAGACGCAAGTGGTCGCGGTGAAGCCCGGCGACTCCTTGTAGTAGCCGCAGGACATGTCCGCGGCGGGAGTCCCTCCCGTCGCGCAGCAGACCTCGGCGCCGCCCTCGCCGCCATGGCAGTCGGCCGCCTCCTGGCATTCGACCGGACGCGCCGGGTACATTCCGGCATCGGGGAGCGGGTTCGGGCAGGTCTGGCCCGCGCTCCCGCACTGCGATACGGCGTAATTGCCGCGCGAGATCTCGCCGCCGATGCAACAGATCGTCGAGGCCGTCGGGCAGTCGATCGCGCTGCCGTCCGGGCCGAACGGGCAATAGAGCGAGCCGCCATCCCCCGGATGGAGCCTGGGCGTCGACCCGCACTCGTTCGTGTCCCCCGCGTCCAGATCGCTGCCGCCGCCGCTGTCCACGCCGGAGCTGGCGCCCGTGTCCGCCTGCGACTGCCCTCCTCCGGAGTCGACGGGGTCGCCCGCCGCTGGGGGAGTGGCGCTGCTGCTGCATGCGCTCACGGCGCACGCGCCGCCGATGGAGAGGCACGCGGCCCCCAGGACCCAACCCAAAGTGCGAATGTTCATAGGCTGGGCGGCCTCTTACCAAGCGCGGCGCCCATGCGCCCGCGAACTCTGCATTTCGATTTTTCCTGCGGGAACGGATGCGCTGGCCCCAGCCGTCGCAGGGAATTCAGTCGACCTGCACCTCGGCGAGCGCCCCGCCGTTTCCGTAGTGCGTCGTGATCACGAGGCGAATGCGGTCCGTGTGCACGCCGCCCGCGTCGAACGAGATCCATTCGGCGGGATAACCCACAGCGAATTGCTTGGTGCCGGACGACTTCAAGTCGTTGTGAAGATAAAACTCGAAGCGCACGTCGCGGGCCGCGCGCTCGGGGATGAGGTCCCCGTTGAGAACGCGGACGGTGTGAACGACGCGCGGGCGAAACCGGATCTCGATCCACTCTTCGCCGCCGCTCGGCACCCATTCCGTATCGGGGTCGCCGTCGAGTACGCGATCCGCCGTGTACTCGTCGTCGAGCGCGCTGGAGGCGCGCGTGTCCAGTCCGAAGTACGAGAGACGCAAGAACGTCGCGAATCCGAACGGGGCCGCGACAACCAGCGCCGAGAGCAGCCACCGCCGCAGCCGCAGGCGCTGAAGCCCACGCCGGTCGAGGAGCAGGGGAGCGAGGCGGTGCTCGAGCGCGAACTCCGTCCGCAGCAGCGCCGCCAACGCCGTCGCCTGCTCGGGAGAGATGCGCCGCTCAAGCGGCTTCGCCGTGGCGAGCTCCGCGCCGAGAAACTCGAGGTCCGCGACGCGCTGCTTCGCGCCCGCGCTCAGGGGGAGTCCGGCGTCCTCGAGCTGCCCCACGCCGATCCGCACGTGCTCCAGGCTTTCGCCCCCGAGGCGAATGGCCTCCGCGTGCATTCCGCGCGAGAGGAGCGCTTCCGCCGAGTCGCGCTTCTGCCAGGCCTCGGAGAGCGCGTCTGCCGCCGCGCTCCGGACCGGGTCGCTCGCGCGTTCGGCGGCGACCTGCGTGTTGCGCAGCGTCAAGTACTCTCGCACAAGCTCGACCCCGTCTCGCCAGATCACGGGCGGCGCCTCGCTTTCTCCATCAGCCACTTGGAGGCGAGGTCGAGGATCGAGCGCTCGCGGATGCGCACGCGCGTGCCGTCGGACAGAGCGTCGAGCACGGTCGTTCCATCGGTATCGGCGTGCATGGTGCCCGGCGGAGACATCTCGAAACGAAGGACCGGCGAATGATACTGGTTCACCTTGACCGAGCAGTGGGCTCCGTGCACCACGAAGGAGACGGCACCACACTGGACGTTGTCCTGCACGGCGCGCGCCTCCGCGCCCCTCGTGAGCCGGGGGGACGATATCGTGCATCCGTCGCTGGCCTGAAGGAACGGTGTCGGCCCGGCCCTGCCGTGCGTGTGGCCGAGGAAAAGGTCCCAGGTCGCGTACATCGCGAGCTTCCCGGTCGTTACGTCGGTAGGGTTGTTCATCGCTTCTTGAATGGCTAAAGCATCGATCTGGGTCCCCCAGATCGATCGCTGTCTGGCGATGGCGAGGTTGAACTGCCCCACAGCGGCGACGAAAGGCAAGGCTCGGCCGACGGCCCGGGCAACGGGATCCGCGCTGCGCAGGGCTGCCTCGACGGCGACCGCGGTGCAAGACAGGACGATGGGCACGATGAAGACGAGCAGCCGCGACGGAAACTGAAGCTTCGAGGCTCCGGGGACGAGGTCGAAGACGAACGTCATCTCGCGTCGCTGAACGAAGACGAAGAAGGCCGACAGGAGGGCGAGGCCCCCCAAGCGTTCGCGCACCGCCCGCCGCGCGGCGGGAACGAGGACCAGGAGAACGCCCAGGCAAAGGAGAATCCATCGGCCGATCTCGACGGACATCGGCCCCTCGACGATGGCTCGACTCCAGGAGAGATTGGGGTCCTTGA
>Ga0102924_1002155_pt1 | contig 21810 bp, 15 predicted proteins | sample PaiPotPPM11metaG_FD_80116 | JGI IMG/M metagenome (GOLD analysis project Ga0102924, IMG submission 80116) | Iron sulfur acid spring bacterial and archeal communities from Banff, Canada, to study Microbial Dark Matter (Phase II) - Paint Pots PPM... ...
CCCTCTCCCCGCAAGCGGGGAGAGGGTGGCGCGCAGCGCCGGGTGAGGGGGTGCGAGAATACGTGAGCGAACTTACGAAACGTTGCACTTAGCTTGAAGAGACGGCAGCGGCCTCAATCCTGACTGGCTGAAACAGGCTGCCCGGGACATGCGCTTGCAAATCCAGCCATTGAGTGGCATAGTTGCCTACAAATGGCGCAAAGCAGGAGGTAGTGGTGCAGTTTGCTGTAGCGGCGCTCGGAGCTTGCCCTGACAGGGAGCGCCGGAAACTGTTCAGAAATAAAGTTTGGCGGTCACAGACCGCCGCTACAGCAACCAAACTGCACCACTACCAAGCAGGCCGCCATTAATACACCTCGACGTGTGTTAAGATAAATTCTGGGAGGACTGGCTTTCGCGCCGGTTCACCCCCCGATGCCGCTACCATTCCGGCGGCGGGCGGGAAGGAGCCACTGTGATGACCGTCGCTTCTTCAGGGCTCAGACGTTTCCGGCGTGTGCTTTGGCTCTTCGTAATTGTGATCTGTTCGATCCCCCTCGTGGCGCGCGACGGGTCGAAGCCAGCGACGGACACTGGAACCAAAGCCAAGGCCAAGCAGGGCTCTCAGGTCGTGGTTCGGGAGCCGCCAATCCACACCACGCCGCTCCAGGTGAACGTCAATATGGTCCTGGTGAACGTCACGGTGACGGATCAATATGACCGCATCGTGACCGGCTTGGATGAATCAAACTTCAAGGTCTTTGATAACAAAGTTTCCCAAAGGATTGTTTCGTTCTCCACCGAGGACGCTCCAATCTCCGTGGGTATCATTTTTGACTCTAGCGGCTCGATGTCCGACAAAATCCAGAAATCCAAGGAAGCAGCCCTGGAGTTCTTCAAAACATCCAATCCCCAGGATGAGTTCATGCTGATTAACTTCGCGGAGCGCCCCAACCTGATTTCCGGGTTCACCTCGAAGTTTGAAAACCTTCAGGACCGGCTGCTTTTCGTCAAGTCAGGAGGCCGGACGGCGCTGCTGGACGCGATTTATCTGGGTCTGACCCAGATGAAGAAGGCGACGGCCAGCCGCAAGGCGATTCTGGTAATTTCCGACGGCGGAGAAAATCATAGCCGTTACACCGAGCGCGACATCAAACAAATGGTGAAGGAAGCCGACGTCGAAATCTATGCGGTCGGCATCTTTGAGCCACTTGCGTCGAGAGCGCGGACGCCCGAGGAGGCGGCGGGACCCAGCCTGCTTTCCGACCTTGCGGCGATTTCCGGAGGCCGTATGTTCAGCGTCGAGGACCCTGATGAACTTCCCGACATTGCTGAAAAAATTTCGATCGAGCTTCGCAACCAGTATGTGATCGGTTACAAACCCTCGAACCTGATCCGGGATGGCCGATGGCGGCGTATCCGCGTGAAGCTCGATCCACCGAAAGGACTGCCACCGCTTCAGGTTTATGCCCGCACCGGTTATTATGCCCCGACCCAATAGGACATTATTGACCTTCCTTACTGCTTTTTGTGTTTCGGCTGGACTTTGGATAGCCTTTCCGGGGTGGCCCAGCCTCCTGGCCGGACAAGCCCAAAACACTCCAGCCAACAAGCCTCCCACAAACCAAGCATCGAAAGAGGGCGCTACAGCCCAAGGCACAACCCAAGCCCCACAACTTGAAAATGGACAACGAGGTAAATTAGGAAGGAACGGAAAGGGCTTTACGCTGCATGCGGACGTAAACCTTGTCGTGTTGCACGCCACGGTCCTGGACAAAAAAAGGCACACGGTAAACGACTTGGGCCAAAAGGATTTCCAGGTGTTTGAGGACGGCGTGCGTCAGAAGCTTTCCGTCTTCTCGCACGCGGATGTGCCGGTAACCATGGGCATCGTGATTGACGATAGCGGCAGCATGCGTCCGAAGCGCCCTTCCGTGAATGCGGCAGCTTTGAGCTTCGTCAAAACATCTAATCAGGACGACCAGGTTTTTGTCGTCAACTTCAATGATGTCTATTACTTAGACACTCCCGGTAACTTTGCCACCAGCATGGAAGACCTGAAGCTGGCGCTGGGCAAAATCGACTCGCGCGGTGGCACGGCGCTTTATGACGCGGTCTACGCTTCACTCGATCATCTGAAGTTGGGCAACCGCGATAAAAAAGTGCTGCTGGTCATCACGGATGGCGAGGATAATTCCAGCCGTTACTCTTTCGATCAACTCGTGCAATACGCCCAGAAGTCGAACGCAGAAATTTATAGCATTGGACTCTTGGGTGACGAGACGACCGGGGGCCTTTTCAAGATTCACAGCGGCGGGGACAAACACGCGGAGAGGATTCTGAAAAAGCTCTCCGAAGCAACAGGAGGCAAGGCGTTCTTCCCCAAGACGCTCGACCAAGTTGATAATATCTGCCAGCAGATCGCCCATGACATTCGAAACCAGTACACGCTGGCCTACTATCCCACCAACATCAAGAAGGACGGCAGCTTCCGGCAGGTGCGGGTGGTGGCATTTCTTCCGAACAGCAAGACCCATCTGATCGTCCGCACACGACCCGGCTACTTTGCCCCCAAAGCCAACGAGCAAGTGGCGACTGCCGCACCAAACGGGCAATAAAGTCGGCCCCTTTGGAATAAGGCAAGAGGCCAAGATTGTCTCAGTCTGTCCGTGCCAAGAGCATAAGCTTCAAAATTTCCGAATTTTTGGACTTTAATAGCCGAAACCGGCTATTGGCAGTCAGAAGACCGGCGATGAGGTCTAAACATTAAGATAAGGAACAAACTGATAAAGAATCGCCAAATTAAGTCACTACCCTTCACTTTTAATCTCTGGGAGCGCCCCTCTTTTTGGTTAGGCGCTGATTTGGCGGACTCCTTCGATCAGCCGGTCTACTTCGTCGGCGCTGGTATAGCAGGCGCAACCGGCGCGAACCAGCCCCTCTTTTCCCAGGCCAAGCCGCTCAACCACTGTGGCTGCGTAAAAATCGCCGTGGGAAACAAAGACACCACGCTCCGCCAGCTTCATCGAGACCTCACTTGAAGCCACGCCGTTAACCGTGAAGGAAATGGTGGGGGTACGGGGTGAAGACGGAGGTGGACCGTAGACCTTCACCCCTTGAATCGGGGACAAGCCCTCCCACAGCCGCTCGATCAGCGCCTGGCCGTTAGCATGGAACGTATCGAATGCCGACTGTAACTTGGCGCGGTGGCTCGCTCCGTGGCCGAAAGAGGCCAGAAAATCCACTGCCGCTGCCGCCCCGGCCATGCCTTCATGGTTCTGAGTACCAGTCTCGGCGCGCTCGGGTGAAGTATCCGGAGCGGGAGCCAGCTTGGGGAATTCAGCGGCCTCCATCCGGTCCTTCCTGCCAAAGAGAATTCCGATGTGAGGGCCGTAGAATTTGTAAGCCGAGCAGGCTAGAAAATCACACTCGATCTTCCGCACATCCACCAGTGCGTGGGGCGCGTAATGAACTGCATCCACGAACAGCAGCGCCCCTACGCGATGCGCCATTTCCCCGGCCTTGCGAACGTCGCTGATCGTTCCGAGGGCATTCGAAGCGGCTCCAAGGGCCACCACCTTGCATCGCCGGGTCAATTGACGCTCAAAATCCTTCCAGTCAATCTGGCCGGTCTCCGGAATCATGCGCGCCACTTTCACGGTCACGCCGCGCTCAAGCACACGCCAGGGCGCAATGTTAGCATGATGATCCAGCTCGGTAACTAGGATTTCGGCGCCCTCGCGCCACCCCCGCGCTAGTGCCCGCGCCAGATGAAAAGTCAAAGTGGTCATGTTGGCGCCGAATGCAATTTCAGCGGGGCTGGCATTCATGAAGTCGGCCAAGGCTTTCCTTGCTTCATCAATAGTTCGATCGGTCTCCGCACTGGTGGGATAACCCCAATGAGTGTTGGCATTGTGGTGGTAAAGATAGTCCGACATGGCTTCAACCACCGCGCGCGGAACCTGAGTCCCACCGGGCCCGTCGAAGTAGGCAACCGGGTTGCCTCCGTGACGGCGCTCGAGCGCAGGGAAATGCTCGCGAATATCTTCCAGGGTCGCTGCGGTGGTGCGCGGCGCGGGAGCGTTGCTCATGGGCTGAAATTCTCCTTCGCAAATCAAAGGCCGTAAGGGTTCGAGCTCCGCTTGGGTTCAATACGGGCGGCCTTTCCAATCTGCGCAGCAAATCGAAAAGTCAGAAACGAAGTGACAATTATAGTTCCGAGCGTGCCGCATGGCCTCATTAATTTCGCATCGACCTATTTTTATTGATTGCGGAAAGTGTCAGGCTCATTCATCAACCAGGAATGAAGGCCCCATGTTAATCCGTTGGCCCCTTGAACCAATAAAGCAGCTTGCCTATTCTTTAAAGTCCATTTACCTTAGCCGCTCTGCGATTTTGCAATCTTCGACCTTTTATGAACGACAACGCCGCCAGACCGAGCCGAATCCGTTGGGCCCTTGTGTTCTGGGTTGCCCTCATGGGAGCCATCAGTTATCTCGACCGCGTCAACATCTCCATTGCGGGCAAGTCCATTGCCCGGGAATTCAACCTCACCAATCCCCAACTGGGTCTGGTGTTTAGCGCCTTTGCATTGGGATATGCCCTGTTCCAAACCGTCGGCGGCTGGCTTGCGGACCGTTGGGGTCCGCGCCGCATCCTAACCCTCGGCGCCGTCTGGTGGGCGCTCTTCACGGCTCTCACCGCGGCAGTGCCGGCGGCGATAGCAGGGTCATTCGCGATCCTCTTGCTGGTGCGATTCCTGCTGGGCGCCGGCGAATCCGTCATGTATCCCGGCTCAAACCGTTGGGTCGCTTCCTGGATCCCCACCGCCGAGCGCGGCCTTGCCAATGGGATCATCTTTGCCGGGGTTGGAGCCGGCGCCGCACTCGCTCCGCCCCTGATTACTGTCATCATGATCCGCTACGGCTGGCACGCTTCCTTCACGATCTGCGCGGCAGCCGGGCTGGCAGCGGGAGCCGGATGGTTTTGGCTGGCCCGCGACCGTCCGGCCGGGCATCCCCGGGTGAATCAAGCCGAGCTGGGCTTGATCCGCGACGGGATCGAGACCGGAGTAGAGAGTGAAGATCGCCGCATCTCCTGGCGAATCCTGCTCTCAAGCCGCGAGGTGTGGGCGCTCACTTTCAGCTACGGGTGCTATGGCTACACCGCTTACATTTTCTTCTCTTGGTTCTTCATCTATTTGACCTCTGTCCGCGGTCTTAACCTCAAGACCGGATCGTATTATGGAACGTTGCCTTTCATTGCGATGTCCGTGGGCTCAGCGCTCGGCGGGTTTGCAAGCGACAGAATCCGGCGAAGGTTTGGCCCCCGTTGGGGACGCTGTGGCATGGGTTTCATCGGGCTTTTGGGGGCCGCGGTCTTCGTGGTTGCCGGTTCTTCCGCTGCCAGCCCGGCAGCGGCCAGCATCATTTTGGCCGGAGGGGCCGGCTCGCTTTATCTGGCCCAGAGCTCCTACTGGGCCTTGTCCGCAGACCTGGGCGGCCCTTCTTCGGGTTTTCTTTCCGGCTTTGTCAATATGGGCGCGCAAACGGCCAGCGCCGTCAGCGCGTCCCTCACGCCGGTCATCGCAGGACGCTTCGGCTGGCAGGCATCTTTCAATTTGGCGGCGTTATTTTGCGCTCTCGGCGCGCTGGCCTGGCTGGCCGTGAATCCGCGACGCGCCTTGCGCTGACATTCCATGCCGGGGCTTATTTCATTCATCCAGGCGATACAAGACCGGTTTACACTAGACCAGAGAGCAATCAGCAATCAACCTGCATGAGCGCATGTTCCTTGCTGATCGCTGTGTGCTGAATGATGCCCATTGTAAGGAGAAAAGATGCCATTGCTGCATGAGATTGACCCAGGACCTAAATGTCCGGATATTGTCCGGATGGTGGTGGAGATTCCCAAGAACTCTCGCAACAAGTATGAATATGACACCAAGCTGGGAGTGTTCCGGTTGGACCGAACCCTCTACTCCCCGATGCACTATCCTGGCGACTACGGATTCATACCGGGCACTGTGGCCACGGATGGCGATCCCATGGACGTTCTGGTGATCAGCGATGAAGGAACATTCACTGGCTGCTTGATGGAGGTGAGGCCGGTGGGCATGTTGGAGATGGCGGATGAAAAAGGCCACGATGAAAAAATTCTGGTCGTGCCCGAAATGAATCCTCGTTACGATCAGATCCATACCGTCGATCAGATCTTCCCCCACGTCCGCCGGGAAATCGAGCACTTCTTCGATATTTATAAGGAACTCGAGGGAAAGCACACCGAAATCAAGGGCTGGCGGGGACCGATGGAGGCGCGCCGGAATATCACGGACTGCCGTCAGCGATTCCTGGATTCGCAAATGAAAGGAAAGCCGCAGCCCAGCAAATGAAAAACGCGAAGTGAGCTCAGCAGTCTCACCGAGAAGGCCGTCACGGCGCCTACAATTGACCCACTGGGACGGGACCGCAGCAAAGATTCGGTGGTCACAGACTGCCGCTACAGAACAGCGCCGGCCCTGCACGATTTAGCTTTCGAGGAGCAATCCCGCCGGATCTTCCACCAATTCTTTAATGCGCACCAGGAACTGAACAGCTTCCGAACCATCCACAATGCGATGGTCATAACTCAGGGCCACGTACATCATAGGCCGATTGACGATCTGTCCGGCCACCGAGACCGGCCGCTCCTGCACTTTGTGCAAGCCAAGGATTCCCACCTGCGGCGGGTTCAAAATCGGAGTCGAAAGCAATGAGCCAAAGACGCCCCCGTTCGAAATCGTAAAGGTCCCGCCGCGAATGTCGGCAAGGGAAAGCGTTCCGTCCTGTGCCTTGCGAGCAAAATCCTTGATGCCGAGCTCGATTTCCGCAAAGGACATGCGGTCCGCGTCGCGCAGAACCGGTACCACCAAGCCTTCGGGGGCGCCCACTGCCACGCCGATGTCATAATAGTGCTTCAATACGATTTCATCGCCTTGCACTTCGGCGTTGAGGCGTGGAAACTTTCTCAGCGCCGCAATCGCCGCCTTCACAAAAAAGGACGAGATGCCAAGCCCCACCCCATAGCGCTCCTTGAACTGATCCTTGTGGCGCTTGCGAAGTTCCATGATGGCCGCCATGTCAACTTCGTTGAAGGTGGTGAGCATGGCCGCGGTGTGCTGCGCCTCCACCAGCCGGTGGGCAATGGTCATGCGGCGGCGTGACATGCGCATGCGTTCTTCACGCCGTTCTCCGCTCACCGGCCTTTCCGCCGGGAGCACGGCGGGTGAAGCCGAGGTTTGTAAAGCGGACGGGGCGGGTTGCGCGCCTACTGTGGGAGCGCCCGCAATGTTTTCCACGTCCTCGCGTGTGACGCGATGGCCGTTTTCTTTCACAGGAACTTGGCCCAGATCGACGCCCCGTTCACGAGCCAGCCGCCGGGCTGAAGGAGTGGCAACGGCCTCCGCCGACGCGGATGAGACTTCAACCTGAGCCGGGGCCGGTGCGGCCTCACCAACCGCGGCCTTTGAAGCAGGAGCAGCGCCTGGCGCTGCGGAGGATGCCCCCGGTCCGGGATCAGCCGCTTTCACAGGTTTTGAAGAGGTAACAGGGGCAGAAGCGGCCATTGAGGCGGAGGGTCTCACGCCGACCGCGGCTTCTTCAATGACGCCCAGCACGTCGCCAATCTTGACGTCCTCACCTTCCTTACGTTCGATGCGAGCGAGAACTCCGCCGCGGTCTGCGCCCACTTCAAGGTCCACCTTGTCCGTTTCCAATTCCACCAGGACCTCGCCCGCGCTGACCGGATCGCCTTCTCTCTTGTGCCAGTGCCCCACGGTCGCTTCAAGGACTGATTCACCCAGCTCGGGGACCAGAATTTTCGTTGCCATGTGTGATCCTCTTCTTAAAAAACGGCTCGTGAGCGCGAAACGCGGCGCTCACTGTCTCTTAACAGGGACTTTTCACGAGCTTTTCCTGGATGGCCGTCGCACGAACCTTTGTTGATAATCCAACCTAATGCGTTTCCATAGTTTGCAGCAGAAGGCTCTCCTCCGCTTCTATATTGGTAAGGTTAAAGGCCTGGTTAATGATGATTTCCTGATTGATGGCATGGCGGCTGGACGAGCCTTCCGCCGGGCTCGAATTGCGGGGACGTCCCAGGTAGTGTAATGGCCAGCGTCCCGCTATGAGGCGCGCAAGCTGCAAGCGCAAGAATTCCCACGCGCCCATGTTGCGCGGTTCCTCTTGCACCCAGACCACTTCTTCCAGCGCTGGATAGGAGTCCAACAACGCGTTTAGATCCGCTTCCGGAAAAGGATACGGCTCCTCAATGCGGGCAATCGCCACCGCCGGCTCCTCCGCGCGCCGCTTGCTGGAAACCAGGTCGATGTAAATCTTCCCACTGCACAAAATCAGCCGGCGAATCTCCCGCGCACGCTCGCGCGCCGGGAGGTCGTCGATCACCCGCTGGAACGCGCCTTCCGCAAGCTCCCGGGGCGTCGAAGCCGTCAGGGGATGGCGGAGGAGACTCTTCGGCGTCAGGATCACGAGTGGGAGCGGATCCGTCTTGAGCAGCAGCGCCTGCAAACGCAGGAGGTGGAAATATTGTGCGGCGGTTGTGCAATTGGCGATGCGGATGTTGGTGGCCGCCGCAAGTTGCAAGAACCGCTCCAATCGCGCGCTGGAATGGTCCGGGCCTTGGCCTTCATAGCCATGAGGCAGCAACATGACGAGTGACGGCGTCAAGCCCCACTTCGCCCGCGCTGACGAAATAAATTCGTCGATCACGGTTTGCGCCCCGTTGATGAAGTCTCCATACTGCGCTTCCCACACCACGAACCGTTCCGGCGCCTGCACATTGCAACCGTACTCGAAACCGAGGGCGGCGTTTTCACTGAGGGGGCTGTTGTGAATCTCAAAGGAGGCGCGCGCCTGCGGCAGAGATTGCAAGGGCGTGTACGTCCTGCCGTTATTGACATCATGCAAGACCGCGTGGCGGTGGCTGAACGTGCCCCGCTCCACATCCTGACCGGTCACGCGGATGGGAATCCCCTCTTCCAGAATGGTGGCCCAGGCCAACTCTTCGGCGGTGGCCCAGTCGATGGTGGGCGCTCCCGGATCATCAAAACTTTTGTGTCTTTTTTCCCGGAACCTTTCGATCTTCCGATGCAGCTCAAAACCCTCCGGTATTCGCAGAAGCTCCAAGTGGATCTCCTGCAACCGCTCCAGAGGCGCCGCCGTGCGCATGTGCCTTGCCGCTCCGGGCGGGGGCGGCGCGGGACGGGGTTCCACCAGTTGCCGTTCCGGCTCGAGGGAATTGAAAATGCTGCGCAACCGCTCGAGGTGCTTCTCAACAAATTGCTCCGCAACCCCCGCCTGAATGACTCCCCGGTCAAGCAGTTCCCTGGCCCAAATTTGACGCACCGTCGGATGCTCTTGAATCTTTTTGTACATCAGGGGCTGAGTGAACGCCGGCTCGTCACCCTCATTGTGTCCGTGACGGCGATAGCCGATGAGATCAATCACAAAATCCCTTTTAAAGTGGTGGCGGTAGGCAAACGCCAGCCGCGCGGCTTCGATGCAGGCTTCGGGGTTGTCCGCGTTCACATGCACAATCGGCACTCGAAAGCCGCGCGCCAGATCGCTGGCGTAAAGCGTGCTGCGCCCTTCCCCGGGACACGTGGTGAAGCCGATCTGATTGTTGGCGATGATGTGAATGGTGCCGCCGGTCTCATAGCCTTTCAGATGGAACATGTTGAGCGTCTCTGCCACCACCCCCTGCCCCATGAAGGCGGCATCCCCATGAATCAGGATGGGGAGCGTGCGGGTGGGATTGAAGTGCGGCGCGCCGCCCTGGTCCGTGCGCGTTCCCGCCGCCCTCGCCATACCCTCCACAACAGGATTCACGGCCTCGAGGTGGCTGGGATTCGGCGCGAGAGAAATCATAAGCTCATGCGAGCCGTGATTGCGAATGGCGTGATGCGCTCCAGAGTGATATTTCACGTCTCCCGTCCAACCCAGGTCTTCGCGAAACTTGCCTCCCCTCACCGGGTCCTTGAACTCCGCCAGAATCTGCTCATAGGGTTTGTCCAGCACGTGCGCCAGAACGTTTAACCGCGCCCGGTGAGCCATACCGATCAGAATGTTGCTGAACCGCTCTACGGACGCAGCGTGGATGATCTCATCGAGCATCGGGATCAGCATACCGATCCCTTGAATCGAGAAGCGTGTTTTACCTGGGAAGGTGCGATCCAGAAACTGTTCAAAAGCGCCTTCCTGAGTGATTCGATCGAGCAGCGCGATTTCATCAATGGGCGCAACGGGCGGGCGAAACGTGCCGGACTCCGCGGCGGACTTCAGCCATTCCCTCTCCTCGGGTTCGCGAAGATGGGCGTAGTCGTAGCCCGTGGCCGCGCAATAGACTTTGCGGAGCGACTGAATAACTTCCAGCGCGTTGCGGGCTCCGTTGGCAATCGGGCCGGTGATGATGCCGGCGGGCAGGCGGCGCAGATCGTCGTCCGTCACGCCGTGATTTTCCGGGACCAATGAAGGATCCCCGTGCGGCGTGGAGCCCAGCGGGTCAAGATGGGCATCCAGATTGCCGAATTTGCGGATGGACTCTGCCAGGTTCACAGCTCCCACAATTTTTTCAACCGGCAACGCGCTTCCTGCTGCGGCGTAGGCTTCGCCATTCGCCGGAGACCCCACGCCGGGAAATGCCGCAGGTGGCTTGAGGGTTTCCTGCGGCGCGCCCCAACGCTCAAAAAAAGCCCGGACGCTGGAATCAACGGATGCCGGATCCTGGCGGAACTTTTCGTAAAGCTCCTCCACGTATCCAGCGTTAACTCCCTGAAATTCTCCCCAATCGATCATGGGTTTATCCTACATGATGCGAGGCCCGCGATGAAGCCCTACAACGATTACATTACCATTAAGAGGGCGGGCGCGCGAGGGCTGGATAGTCCGCCGACACGGCTCTCTCTGTAGCGCGGGTGTCCTCACCCGCGTTTAGGATTCTGAGGACAAGGCTCGGATTAAATCAAACGCAGGTGGGGACACCTGCAAAAGTCGCGAGATCAATCGCAGGTGAGGACGCCGACGATTGTGAATTCGCCGCCCGCGTCATTATGATATTCTTGTTGTTTAAGGAGCCATCAACAAGAAAATGAGTCAAACGAATCATACCCATACCCCGGAAGTGGAAACGATTGAGCGCAGAGAATGGCTGGAGTCGCTGGATTATGTGATGCAGGAGGGAGGCCCGCAGAGGGTTGAGAATCTACTTCAAACGCTGCGGCTCCACGCCCAGCGCGACGGAGTCAAGCTTCCCTACACCGCCAATACTCCTTACGTCAATACGATCCCGGTGTCTGAGCAACCCCCGTTTCCAGGCAGCCAGGAAATCGAAAGGCGAATCAAGAGCATCATCCGATGGAATGCGATGGCGATGGTGGTCCGGGCGAACCACGCCGAGGAGGGAATCGGCGGCCACATTTCCACTTACGCCTCAGCCGCGACGCTTTACGAAGTGGGCTTCAACCATTTTTTCCGTGCCCGGGGCAAGGACCGCATCGGCGACATTGTGTATTTTCAGGGGCATGCATCGCCGGGTATGTATGCCAGGGCGTTTCTGGAAGGCCGCTTGACTTCGCGCCAGCTTGAGAATTTCCGGCGTGAATTGAAGGAAGGCGGCGGGCTCTCATCCTATCCTCATCCCTGGCTCATGCCTGAGTTTTGGGAGTTCCCCACCGTCTCCATGGGTCTGGGCCCCATCATGGCAATTTACCAGGCTCACTTCTGCCACTATCTGCAGGATCGCGGCTTGAAAGAATTGGGCGACAGCAAAGTTTGGGCCTTTCTGGGCGACGGCGAAACCGACGAACCGGAGACCCTGGGCGCGATTTCCCTGGCGGCACGCGAAAAGCTGGACAACCTGATCTTCGTGGTGAACTGCAACTTGCAGCGTCTGGATGGTCCGGTGCGCGGCAACGGCAGCATCATCCAGGAACTGGAGGCCGGATTCCGGGGCGCCGGATGGAACGCGATCAAGGTGATTTGGGGCAGTGATTGGGATCCGCTGTTTGAAAAAGACAATGATGGACTGCTTGTCAAGCGGATGGGTGAAATCGTGGACGGGCAATGGCAGAAATATTCCGTGGAATCCGGTAAATACTTCCGGGAGCATTTCTTCGGAACCGATCCCCGGCTGCTGGCCATGGTAAAGAACTATTCGGACGACCAGTTGGGCCGCATGAGGCTCGGAGGACACGATCCCAAGAAGATCTACGCGGCGTACAAGGCTGCGGTTGAACACAAGGGATCACCCACCGTGATCCTGGCCCGGACGATCAAGGGTTACGGCCTGGGCGAAAGCGGCGAAGGCAAGAACATTACCCACCAGCAGAAGAAGCTGAATGACGAAGAGGTCAAACGCTTCCGCACGCGCTTCGGGATACCCATCTCGGATGACGAAGTGGCGGAAGCGCCATTTTACAAGCCCGCCGAAAACAGCACGGAGATGCAATATCTGCATCAGCGCCGCCAGGAACTGGGAGGCTACATTCCCTCACGAGTGGTGCTGGCTCCGGCAATCAAACCGCCCGCCGAAAGCCTTTTTGAGGAATTCTACGAAGGCACCAGTGACCGCGGCGTCTCCACCACCATGGTTTTTGTCCGTATTCTGGCAAAACTGCTGAAGGACAAAGAGCTGGGTAAGCTGATTGTGCCCATTGTTCCGGATGAGGCGCGAACTTTCGGCATGGAGGCGCTGTTCCGCCAGGTGGGAATCTACTCTCATGCCGGGCAACTTTACGAGCCGGTGGACCGGGACACGCTGCTCTATTACAAAGAGGCCCAGAATGGCCAGATTATGGAGGAAGGCATCACCGAGGCCGGATCGATTTCCTCCTTTATCGCCGCAGGCAGCGCTTACGCCATTCACGGAATCAACACCATCCCATTTTTTATTTACTACTCGATGTTTGGACTGCAAAGGGTGGGCGACCTGGTTTGGGCCGCTGGAGATTCCCGTTGCCGGGGATTCCTGGTGGGTGGAACAGCGGGCAGAACGACGCTTTCCGGCGAAGGATTGCAGCACCAGGACGGAAACAGCCATCTGCTGGCTTATCCCGTCCCCAATCTAGTGGCTTATGATCCGGCCTTCGCTTTCGAACTCGCCGTGATTATCCACGATGGCATTCGCCGCATGTACAAGGAACGGGAAAGTATTTTCTACTACTTGACGGTGATGAACGAGCAATATCCCATGCCGGCCATGCCCAAAGATGCCAAGGAAGGGATTCTGAAGGGGATGTACTTGTTCAGAGCTTCTGCCAAGAAGGGCGCCAAGCTGCGCGCCCAACTGTTGGGCAGCGGCGCTATCCTGAACGAAGCCTTGAAGGCCCAGCAACTATTGGAAGAGAAGTATGGCGTCGCAGCCGATGTGTGGAGCGTCACCAGCTACAAAGAGTTGTACCGCGATGGCCATGCGGTGGAACGCTGGAATATGTTGCATCCCACGGAGAAGCCGCGCGCTCCATATGTGACCCAGTGCTTGGCGGACACCGAAGGCGTGGTGGTGGCAGCGTCGGATTACGTCAAGGCGCTGCCCGATTCCGTCTCCCGGTGGTCGCCGCGACCGGTTGCATCGCTCGGGACCGACGGTTTCGGACGAAGCGAAGGCCGCAAGTCGCTGCGCGATTTCTTCGAAGTCGATTCGAGGTTCATTACACTGGCCGCTCTTTCTGCGCTGGCGCGCGAGCAAAAGGTGAAGCCTGAAGTGGTGGAAAAAGCCCTCAAGGACCTCGAAATCAATCCTGAAAGACCCATTCCTGTGAACTCGTAAAAGGTAGATACATCAATGGCAACTGAATTCAGAATTCCTGAGCTCGGCGAGAATATCAAATCCGGCGATTTGGTGAAGATTCTCGTCAAAGTCGGGGACACCATTGAAGTCGATCAACCCGTGATTGAGCTCGAGACGGACAAAGCCACGGTGGAAGTTCCGTCCCCGGTGAGCGGCGTCATTCAGCAAATCAACGTCCAAGAGGGCGAAAAGGTCAAGGTGGGCCAATTGGTCCTGACTGTGAATGGCGCAGGTGAAACCACCAAGTCCGCTGAAAAGCCGTCCATGGAACAAAAATCCGAGCAACAAGCTTCCTCCGCCAAAAGAGAGACAGCAAAACAAGAGACGGAAGAATCCGCAGACACTCGCCCCGCTGAAGCCAAACCTCAAGAGACCTCTTCCAAGACTTCTGCTGAACAGGCCGAAACTCCTCATGCTGAAGCCGGCGCGATGGAGACTCCGGCAACGCCATCTGCTGCCGCCCGGGCTGAACCCGACGGTGATCTCGAGGTGGAGGGAGGCGTTCCCGTGCCTGCCGCGCCGTCGGTTCGAAGAATGGCCCGAGAATTGGGCATAGATGTCAGGCAGGTCCACGGATCCGGTCCGGGAGGCAGGATCAATGCCGAGGATGTAACTCTCTTCGCAAAGAGCATTATCACGGGAATATCGGCAAGGCCCGGAATGGCCGCGCCACCGCTCCCGGATTTTTCCCGTTGGGGCGCCGTCGAACGGCGGAAGATGTCTAATGTCCGCCGCAGCACCGCGGAACATTTAAGCCAGGCATGGAACTCGATCCCGCACGTTACACAACACGACGAGACGGATATCACCCACCTGGAAGAATTGCGCAAACAGTTTGGCGCCCTGGCAGAGGCGGGCGGCGGCAAGCTAACCGTTACCGCAGTGGCGCTGAAGGTGGCAGCGTCGGCGTTGCGAGTGTTCCCGCAGTTTGCAGCGAGCGTCGATCCGGCGGCAAGCGAGGTGGTTTACAAGAAGTATTGCCACATCGGGGTGGCAGTGGACACGGACCGGGGATTGCTCGTTCCGGTGGTCCGCGACGTGGACCGCAAGAACATCCTCCAGCTTTCATCAGAGCTTTCCAAGCTGGCCGCCAAGGCACGGGACAAGAAACTGGGCCTGGAAGAGATGGAGGGCGGCGTCTTCACCATTACCAACCTCGGCGGCATCGGCGGCACCGCTTTCACGCCCATCGTTAATCTTCCCGAAGTGGCGATTCTCGGGATGTCACGCGCTTCCATCAAGCCTCGCTACCGGGAGGGCAAGTTTGAACCGCGGCTGATGTTGCCGCTTTCGCTTTCCTACGATCACCGGCTGATTGACGGAGCGGATGCGGCGAGGTTCCTGCGCTGGGTGGCCGAGGCGCTGGAGCAGCCGTTTCTTCTGCCCCTGCAGGGCTGACCCGTCCATCCCATCCCCTATTCCAGCACGAAGAATTCAAGAAGCGAGGCGAAGAGCCAAGAGATGAGCGAAACTTCCACGGAACTTGTTGTGATGGGCGCAGGACCCGGCGGTTACGCCGCGGCATTCCTGGGTGCTGACCTGGGCATGAAGGTCACACTGATCGGGACGGACAAAAACCCCGGCGGTGTCTGCCTTTACCAGGGCTGCATTCCTTCCAAGGCTTTGCTCCACGTGGCCAAGCTGCTCCATGAAACCAAGCAGGCGGCCGATTGGGGTATTCGCTTCGCCGAGCCTAAGATTGAATTGGATAAGCTTCGCGGCTGGAAGCAGTCGGTGGTGAATAAACTCACGGGCGGCTTGGGCATGTTAAGCAAACAGCGGTCCGTCCGTTATGTTCAGGGCGAGGCTGCATTTCTGGATTCGCAGACCCTCAACATCAAGCGTAGCGAGGGCGGTGAGGAGAAACTCGCTTTTAAGCACGCCATTATCGCGACGGGATCGCGGCCCGCCAAGGTCTCGGGGCTTTCGCTCGAGAGTGACCGGATTCTGGATTCAACCTCCGCGCTTGACTTGCCCGATGTCCCCAAAACCCTGTTGGTGATTGGAGGCGGCTACATTGGCCTGGAGCTTGGAACAGTTTACGCATCGCTTGGCACAAAAGTCACGGTGGTGGAAATGACGGAAGGCTTGCTGCCGGGCGTCGACCGCGACCTGGTCCTGCACCTCTCGAAACGCCTGGAGAAAATTTTCGATGCCATCCTGCTAAACACCAAGGTCGCCGCCATGACCGAAGAAGCCAAAGGTGTTCGCGTCAAGCTGGAGGGCGAGGGCGCAAATAAGCCTGAGATGATGTTTGAGAAAGTGCTGGTGTCGGTTGGCCGAAAGCCCAATTCTGATATCCCCGGGCTAGAAAAAACCGGCGTGAAAGTAAACACCAGAGGTTTCATCCAGATTAACGCGCAGCGGCGGACGGACGAGCCGGCCATTTATGCCATTGGCGACGTGGCCGGTGAGCCCATGCTGGCGCACAAAGCCACGCATGAAGGGCGAACCGCTGTTGAAGCAATTACCGGTCACAAGGTCGCGTTTGAGCCGCGCGCCATCCCCGCCGTTGTCTTCACCGATCCGGAAATCGCCTGGTGTGGCTTGACGGAGACCCAGGCGCAGGCGGAGAACCGCAAAGTGGCGATTGCACGATTCCCCTGGGCGGCTTCTGGCCGCGCTGCCACACTGGACCGCAGTGACGGCGTGACAAAGCTGGTGATCGATCCTGCGACGGAACGGATTCTGGGCGTTGGCATCGCCGGGCCGGGAGCGGGCGAACTGATTGCCGAAGGCGTACTGGCGGTGGAGATGGCGGCGCTCGCGACGGATGTGGCCCTCAGCATCCATCCGCACCCGACACTCTCCGAAACCGTGATGAACGCCGCCGAAGTCTTTTTCGGAACGGCCACTGATTTCTACCGGCCCAAAAAGGGCTGAACCCCCGCCCTGCTTTGTGGAGGTCAGCGCCCCGGTTCACCCGGCAAAACCCTGACGCAACGCGCGCCCATCATTCAACCGGCTGGATCGTCAACCCGAAGGGTTCGAGTTGCTGCTGAATCACACTCTGCTTGCCGACGGCAACAATCGTTTGCCGGGAAGCCGGGAAGTATTTGCGCCCAGCCTGATCCACTTCTGCTGCCGTCACCTTCTGAATCTTGGCGCTTTCTTCGCCAATTTCCTCCGGCGGCAACCCCTCCATCCAAAGAGACGCGAGCCGCTGCGCAACGGCTCCCTGCAACTGATACTCGATGGCCCGAATACCGGTCAGGTAACGCTTGGCGCGAGTCAGTTCTTCAGGCTCCGGACTGGTGGTGGCCATGCGGTTCAACTGATAAAAAATCTCATTCAGGCTCGCTCCGGTCACGGCATTGCGTACGCTGGCGCTCGTCTTCAACACACCTGCCTCGCGGCGCTCCTCGACGTAGGCCCCCGGGGAATAGGTGTAACCTTTGTCCTCGCGGATGTCGTTCACCAGACGCGAGCCGAACATTCCACCGTAGACGGCATTGGCCACCTCAGTCGCTTCAAAATCGCCAGAAGACTCCAGAGGGCCAAAGGCGCCCAGCAAGAATGCCGTCTGCACCGATCCTTTGCGAGGAACCAGAAAGACGCCATGCGGGTTATTCTCCGCCGGTTGGGAAGCCGAGGCAAGGGGCGGCTGCGCCGGTGCGCTCCAGTGGCCTAGCGCCTTTTGAACTTCGGCGGTCATCGTGTCCGCATCGAAATCACCCACTGCGACCAGGATCGCCTGGTCCGGCCTGAAGCGTATTGCGTAAGCATGGCGCAGTTCTTCCGGCGTCGTAGCGGCAATGGAAGCTTGCGTTAGCGAAGTAACACTGTAGGGGTGGCCGCCGAAGATCTCCTTGGCCAAAGTGCGGCTGGCAAGGAAGGATGGCTCCGCCTCCGCAGCGCGGAGGGAATCGGCCTCATTGCGCTTGACAAGAGCCACTTCGTTATTGGGGAACGTGGCGCCCTCCAGGACGTCACTCAGAGTGTCCAGCGTGGACGAGGCGCGCGACGCCAGGACGCTGATCATCATGACCGTAAAATCAGCGTGCGCGCCTCCGGTTAGATCACCGCCGTCACGCTGGAAGGCTTCTGCAATCTGGCGGGCGTTTCGGGTTTTCGTTCCCTGGTCAATCGTATCCATCAAAAGCTTTGAGAAACCGGGCCGGTCTTGAGCGTCCGAGGCCATGCCGCTTCTTACCGCAATAGCAAAAGACACTTTTGGAAACCCAGGGCGCGGAACCATCCATAGCGTAAGCCCGTTCGCCAGACGTTTCTGGACGACTTGTGGCCCGCGAAACGGAACCAGCGGACCGTAGGCTGGCAGGTTTTCCGGCAGTGGCGGCTCCTTCTCTTGCGCCCATGCGGCTGGGAGAATCATCAGCCCGGCGAGGACCAACATCGTGGCGCGTATCAACTTCATTACCGGCCTCCTTTCGCGGCATTCATAGTCTTTCCCCTCAGCGCCTCGGGGACACGGTCAATAATCGTGCGGCTGGTCTTCACCAGATATTTGCGGCAGAAGGCCTTGATCTGGTCAGATGTGACTTGAGCAATTTGCTCCGGAATCTCGTTGATGCGGGTTGGACTTCCGTCGAGAAGAGTAAAGTGCGAAATCGCTGACGCCCGCTCCACGGGAATCTCAAGCTCTGCATACCAGTCCGAGCGCATCTTGGCCCGGATGCGTTGAAGCTCAGCTTGTGATGCGCCGTTCGCAGCCAGGTTCTGAATCACATCGTCATAGGCGTTCAGCACGTCCTGCTCCGCAACACCGGGTGGATAAACAATGAATGAGGTCATGAGCGCCGGCCCGCCATACTCGAAGGGCGAGCCGAGCGGCCAGTTGGCGCCGCCATCCACTTCCAGCGCCACTTTCTTCTGCTTCACCAATGCCTGATAAAGCAGGGATGCCTGTCCGTTGTGAAGCATCTCGCCCACCACCGCCCCGGCGATGGCGTCTGGGGAAGCGCGCGGCGGCATGCGATAACCGATGGCGAGGGCGGGAACTCGGGCCAGTTTGTCTGCTTCCACGGAACGCCTTTCCGCCTTTTGCGGCGCCTCCGCCACGTCCGGCTTCGCCGCAACCGGCCGCTTGGGGATCGAGCCGAAATACTGTTGCGCTTTCTGGAACACTTCATCCGGAGTAACGTCGCCCACCACGGCCAGCACAGCATTATTGGGCGCGTAGTAAGTCTCAAAAAATTTCTTTACGTCCCCGATCGTGGCCGCGTCGAGGTCCTTGAAATCGCCATAAAAATTGTGGGCGTTGGGATACTTATCGAAGGCTTTCTGCGGAAGATCCAGCCAGTAAAAGGCGCCGTAAGGCTGGTTCAGCACGTTGACTCGCACTTCCTCCTCCACGACTTTCCGCTGGTTATTCAGATTCCTCACCGAAAAATCCAACCCCTTCAACCGGTCGGCCTCAAGCCACAGCGCCGGGTTTAGAGCGGAGATGGGGGCGCTCTCAATGTATTCTGTGAAATCGAACCGGGTGTCGCCGTTGGTGAAGCCGCCGCCGCCTTCGATCACGCGGTCAAAAATCCCCTTCGGCGCGTCCGGCGTGCCTTCGAACATCATGTGTTCGAACAAGTGAGCGAAACCGGTGCGGCCTTTGGGCTCCAGCCGGAACCCAATACCATAGGTGATGCACAAGCCAAAGGTCGGGGCAGAATCATCCCGCGAGACCACCACCGTCAAGCCGTTGTCCAGCGTCTTCACGGCCAATGGGACCTTCCACTCTTGGACGGTTGGAGGTGCGGGAGCCGCGGCGAGGAACGAAGTAAGCAGGGGAAAGAACAAAATGCTAAATTTCTTCATCCATACTCCGGACAGTTGATGATTTTGAATCCCTTCAGGGCCAGTGTCAAACATAGGTTCGACCGCAAGGGTTGTCAAGACGTCACCGTGTTTGGCCGGGGCGCAAGGCGCTGTAGCGGTATTCGGAGCCAGCCCTGACAGGGAGCGCCGCTACAGCAAACAAACTGTTCCCCCGTTTCCGGGGGTGAACCCTTGACGTTCAACCTGCCATTCGTTACCTTTAATGGGAGTTCGCCTCAGTCATAAGAGCCATCGTGCTTGGAATTGAACTTCGACTTCAAAGCCGGGTTGGTTTGTCGTCACTGGCCGGGAAAAATAGCGGGAGGAAATAACAACATCAAAGGAGCACTGTGATGCGAAAAAGACTAACTTTGATCTCGTTGATTGCTGCCTTGGGCTTAATGCTGTCAGGTTGCAAGCAGGGAAGCCAGCAGACCGCTTCTCAGGAAGCGCAACAGGCGGCTTCTCCAGCTACTTCCCAAGCTGCTGCACCCTCTACAGCGCCGGGCAACGCGGCAGCCAACTCCGCAGCAGCGACGCCGGCCACTTCACCGCAGGCAGCGCCCGCCAATCCCGAGCCTTCTGCGCCCCCTCCACCTCAAGTTGAAACCGATACCATTCCTGCCGGCGCCGCTGTTATCATCCACCTGGATAGTCCGGTAAGCTCTGCCTCCGCCACGGCCGGTTCTACGTTCAGCGGAATACTTGCTGTTCCACTTCGCGCCCACAGCCACGTCGTGATTCCGGCGGGAAGCGTGGTGAGTGGTCACGTGGCAAGTGCCGTGAGTGCTGGACGCCTGAACCGGCCTGCCGAGCTCGCCTTGACACTCGATTCCATCGCGCCGCGCGGCGGCAATCCCGTCCAAATCACCACGAGATCCTGGCGCGCCAAGGGCGCCTCGCATAAGAAGCGAGATGAGGTGTTGATTGGTGGTGGCGCCGGAGTGGGAGCTTTGATTGGCGCTCTTGCAGGCAAAGGCAAGGGCGCGGCCATCGGCGGGTTGATTGGCGCGGGGGCGGGCACAGCCGGAGCCGCAGCCACGGGCAAGAAGGAGATCACCCTGCCGGCGGAAACCCGTCTGCAATTTGACCTCACGGCGCCAGTAACGATTACCCGGCAAGTGGCCGGTAATTAGCCTGGATTATACACAGAGGTTTATTCGAGGACCGTCGGGGCACAGCTAAAACCGCGCCGTTTGAGGGCGGGTGGGACTTCAACCCCGGAAAGTCCCGCCCGAGCCTTTGGAACTCACTCGCTTCAGGTCTTCGAGATCCCGTTTCAGCGCGGTCTGGCGCCGGCTAAGACTCCACGCGTAAATCCCAAAAATGATCCAGACCAAACTATAGGCCAGATAAAGAAACCGGATCGCCAACAAAGCCTCCTAAGAACAGTGACAAGTGGTAAGTGACAAGTGTAAGATCACGCTTCGAGAGCCAGCTCCCTGCGCAAGTCGCTCACTTCCCTCTTCATGCGCAGCAGTTCCAACCGCTGCCGCAGAAACCAGAAAAACAAAAGCAAAAATCCTCCCCACGTGACCAAGAGTGTGATCAGCATCTTGGGCGGAAGGCCGGAATCCGGGCCACCCAGAATCACCGGCTGGGGATGCTGCGTGCGCCACCAACGGATGGCCATGAAATCAATGGGAACGTCCACAAAGCCGATGATCCCCACGACGGCGCTGAGCAGCGCAGCGCGAGGCGAATCCGCCACAAAGCTGCGCAGCATTAGATAGGAAACAAAAAGCAGCCAGAGGATGAAAGTCAGCGTGAGCCGGGCATCCCAGGTCCACCAAATCCCCCAGATCGGTTTTGCCCAAAGCGGACCGGTGACCAGCACGCAACTGACGAAGACGAATCCCACTTCACCGGCGGCGTGAGCGAGATCGTCCGCCTGGGGGGAGCGGTTGACGAGATAACCCACGCTGCCCAGGAAGACAAGGAAATAGGCGAGGAACGCCGTCCAGCCGGAGGAGACGTGGATATAGATGATGCGGTAGACCTCACCCTGGTTTGCCTCGTTGGGGGCGTAAATGAAAATCATGTAAGCCGCCACCAGCAACCCGGCAACCGTGAAGATCAGATGAATCCGCGAATTGAAGATTTTTTCAAGCATCAGAACCTTTATTGATTCGTATCGCTCACGTGTTTGTACAGACCGTGTCCAACAAGTCCGCTTGGGTAGATTACAGCGTTACGCGAGATATAACGTCGGGTTATATC
>Ga0102924_1002158_pt1 | contig 21802 bp, 17 predicted proteins | sample PaiPotPPM11metaG_FD_80116 | JGI IMG/M metagenome (GOLD analysis project Ga0102924, IMG submission 80116) | Iron sulfur acid spring bacterial and archeal communities from Banff, Canada, to study Microbial Dark Matter (Phase II) - Paint Pots PPM... ...
ACGACCGCTTGCCGCCCCCGCCCGCGGAGCCGCGGGGCCGCTTCCCTGCGGGGCCGTCACGCCGACCCGAGGTGGTTCGCTGCTCGGGTGGACGCTCGAATACATCCACATGAACGCGGCCATCCCGAGGGCGCCGAGCACGAGCAGCGACCCGAAGACCGTCTTTAGCGACGTCGCTCCCGTCCTCGGGACGAAGTACGCGTCGCTCGGCCACTCCTCCTCGGCCGGCTCGACCGACTCCATCGGAGGCATCGGAGGCAGCGAGAGGTCGCTCGTGCGCCCGCCTCCTTCGAGCACGCGCTCGATGCGTGCGCACGACTCGCGGGCCACCGGAGTTCCGAACGGCGCGAGCGCGCGCGCGAACTCCGCCAGCGTCCCGAATCGCGCCTGCGGCTCCTTCTCCAGGCACCGCAGGACGGCCGCTTCGATCTCCGCCGGGACGCTGGGGCGGAGCGACGAGACGCGCGCCGGCGGCTGCGTGAGGACGGTGGCGCAAAGCTCGGGCATCGACTCGCCGCGAAAGGGCGTCTGCCCCGTAAGGAGCTCGTGCAACACGGCGCCGAGCGCCCAGACGTCGGCGGGCGGGCCGGCGTCGCGCGTCGCACGCAGCTGCTCCGGGGCCATGTAGTGAGGCGAGCCGAGGACGTCGTGCTCCCGCGTCAGCTTTGCGCCCGCGCCGTTCATGTTCGGGTCGGTCAGCTTCGAGAGGCCGAAGTCGATGACCTTGATGCACGCGCCCCCGTCGGCGCGCCGCGTGAGAAAGAGGTTCGCCGGTTTCAGGTCGCGGTGCACGATGCCGTACGAGTGCGCCTCGGCGATCGCCTCCGCGGCCTGGAGGACCCAGTCGACCGCCGTCGAGACGGGGAGCGGGCCCCACATAACGATGACGTCGTCGAGGTTGTGTCCCTCCAGGTACTCGAGAACGAGGTAGGGCGCGCCGCTCTCGAAGGTGCCGACGTCGAAGACGCGCACGACGTGCTCGCTGCGGATGCGCGTGGCCGCCCGCCCCTCGCGCAGGAAGCGCTCGATGACGTGCGGCTCATCCGCCCATTCCGGGAGGAGCATCTTGATCGCGACGCGTTGATCGAGCCCGACGTGCATCGCCTGGAGGACGGCTGCAAGCCCGCCCCGGCCGCAGAGGCCCTCGATGACGTATTTGCCGGCGACCGTCTCGCCGGGGCGCGGAATCGTCCAGTTGAGGTCGTGCGCGCGTTTGGCCATGTGGGTGCCGGGCGCTGGGGACTGCGAAAGGCGGGCCACCGCTCGCAGTCCGCCGCGATGGCTCGCTCGCGAGAAGACGCGGCGTTGTGTAAGGTGCGGCCTCCGATGCGACCTCTTCACGTCGTGATCGCCGCGCTCGCTCTCGTGGCGTGTGCCGGCGCCGCACCCGCCCCAGCGCCTCCTCCCGCGGCCGTCGTGCCCGTCGCACCCACGCCCGGCGTGGAATCGTCCGGCGCGGTTTCCCCGCCCGCTGCGGACGCCGCCGCCGCCCCCGTCGCACTCAACCCCGACGCTGGCGGCCTCGGCACAGGGAACGTGGACGCCGGGGCCATCGTGTCGGGAAGCGACGCGTCCGCCACTACGGAAAGCGCGTGCAACGAGCAGGCTCCGCAGGACTTCCTCGTTCGGGGCAACTTTCTGCGCGGCGGGGTTGCTGCGCGCGAGCGCGCCATCCAGTACAGGACCGACACGTACGGCTACTTCAAGGGGTTCGGGCACGCGCCTGCCGACGCCCAGCCTCCGAGCCACTACGTCGTCGAGACGAAGTTCATGGACCTCCCGGTCCGGATGCACCGCAAAGTCGTGCCGGCGCTCGCCTGCGTCGAGGAGGAGATCAAGCGCTCGTGCGCCGACCACCCCTACAAGGCGCACGCCCTCGCCGGCATCCGCTTCCGGAACACGTACCGCGGGGGCGAGGTGACCAATCACATTTACGGCATCGCCATCGACGTCGACCCGTCGATCAACACCTGCTGCGGCTGCGTCAAACCGTGGAACGACGCCCCCGCGTGCCAGAAGCCCGCGAAGACGGAGTACGATCGCATGGCCATGCCCGAATGCTGGGTGCACGCGTTCGAGCGCTACGGCTTCTACTGGCTCGGGCACGACGTCCTGCGCGACACGATGCACTTCGAGTTCCTCGGTGACCCGGATCGCATTCTCAAGAATCCACCGTCCAAGGAGACGAGCCCCGACGTCGCGCGCACGGGGGACGTGCGCTGACGCGCGACGTGCTGCGTGCCGCCGGGAAAGCGGATTGCGCACCCAATGTAAGAGCCTGGTAGGTGCGGTCGCGACTGGACGGAGACTTCGCGCGGTCGCGCTCGACGGCTCATACTCGTGATGGTGAGGCGCATGTCGACCTCGTCCATCCCGCCGCGCCGCAGCTTCTCCGGGGTGCGCCCGCGAGGGCCGCTCGTTCTCGTCGTGGAGGGGGAGGACTCGCTCCGCGAGCTCTACGCCGCGGAGCTCGCCGCCGCGGGCTTTTTCGTTCTGGAGGCCGCAGACGGAGCGGCCGCCATCGACAAGGCGCACCAGTTCGGTCCCCAGGCCGTGGTCCTGGAGCTGGAGATCGAGGGCGTCGACGGCCTGCGCGTCGCCCGCCGCCTGCGCGCCGACGATCGCACGCAAGACATCGCGATCGTCGCGCTGACGTCGTCCTCGCGAAAATTCGGGACGATCGGGCTGGCCGCGGGCTGCGACTCGGTGCTCCGCAAGCCGGTGCTCGCGGCAGCCCTGATCGGTGAGCTGATTCGCTTGATCGCGCGCCGCGCTCACATCAACCGCCTCGCGTCGGCGCACCCCACGCTCCCCGACGCCGAGGAAGTCGAGGGCCCGGACGAAGCCGAGGGAGGCGAGCGCTGAGTCAGCCGCCCGCGAAGAAGCGAACCAGGCTGTCGTGCTTGGCGCGCGCATCGGCGCGTCCAATTTCGATGAGGCGGCCGGCGAACTCCCCGTCGAAGAGGACGTACGACAGGAGGTCCGCCTCGCGCTCGCCGTCGGCGATGCGGCGCAGGACGCGACCGATGAGGCCGCGGACGCGCTTCGCGAACTCGGCCGAGCGGGCGTACTCGGCCGCGAGGACACCGATGTCCTGCGACGCCCGCACGTAGACGACATCGAGGTGCCGCAGCCCGCGCTGCCCCTCGCGCCGAAGCTCTTCGTTGAGCGCGTCGGCAAAGCCCGGCCCGTATCGGCGGGTGCCTGCCGTGAGGACGGCGTTGAGCATCTCGAGTCGATCGATGTCGTTCTCGATGCGGTCGAGCAGGAGCGCGTTCATCGCCTTGCCCACGACGAAGAGCGGGTCGGGGAACTCGCGCTCGTGCGCCTCGGCGGCGGCCGGGGTCGGAGTTTGCTCGCGGATGTAACGTGGGTTGATGACGATGAGGCTGTCGGCGCCGAGGCGACGGGCCGGCGAGAGCGGGACGTTCTGACGCAATCCGCCGTCGCAATAGAAGTGGCCGTCGATCTCGACCGCGGGAAAGAGGAGCGGCACGGCGGCGGACGCGAGGACGTGATCGGCGCGGATCTCGGCCGCGCGAGCCACCATCGTCGGATCGCTCCCCCACGGAGGCAAGCCGCCCTCGCGTTGCACGAACACCACGGTGCGACCGCTCGCCACGTGGGTCGTCGAGATGGATACGGCGCGCAGGCGGCCGGCGCGCATGTGTTCGCCGATGTCGCCGAAGCGCACCGACTCCTGGACGATGCGTTCGACGCCGCTGGGATCGAACATTCCGCCGCGCCTCCCCGGGCGCGCGTCCGGCGCATCGGCGCGGGCGCGCCCCGAACGACCGAGCAGCCGCCCGGCCATTTGCAAGATTTCTCTTCCCGCCGGACGCACGACGTCTTCGAGCTCCAGGTCCGTCCAGCGCTTGGCGAGCATCCCGGCGCGCGCCGCCGGTTTGTCGGCGTGCCCGGCGAGCATGCACACGTTGATGCTGCCGGCCGAGGTCCCGCAGAGGATGTCGATGGGCACGTCTCGGCCGATGGCGCGTGCGACGTCTTCCAGGATGTAGCGCACCACCCCGACCTCGTACGCGGCCCTCGCGGCACCACCCGCAAGCACGAGCCCGACGCTGCTTGAGGAACGCTCCTGCATGGACCTGAGAGAAATGTATCGCGACTTGGCCTGCGAAGTGCACTCCGCGCGCGGTGCGAGCGCACGCAAGGCGTGCGCGCGACGCACAAAGGAGCAGAGCGATGCCTCGAACGAAGAAGACGAGCCAGAGCGGCGTGCAAGCAAGCCAGTCCGGCCTGGCCAGTCGGCCCATGGGCGGCAAGGCCGCCGGCAAGACGAGCGGCGAAGAGGAGCAGGAGAAGCAGGGCAAGCTGGCCGGCTACGGACGCCGTTCGACGACCACGCCGCGCAGCGCGGCGCGTCGCTCCAGCGCGAAGACCAGCGCACCCCGTCGCGGACGGGCGAGCACCACCTCTCGCGCACGGACCTCCGCGCGGAAGGCGGCGCCCAAGTCGACCGGTTCGTCGTCGCGTACGGGCGCCGCGTCGCGCGGGGGCGCGCGCAAGGGGCGCAAGAGTTCGCGCGCCAAGTAGCGCGACGAGGGGCGAGCGGGGGGCCGAACCCTCCCCCCGCACGCACACGGCTGCGCGCTCAACATGCCACGCTGTGGCAAGCAGCCTCGCTTCCGCGACGCGTCCGCGTTGCGATCGCGACGTGCATCGGGAACGCTGTTCGAGTCCGTGACGACGAGATCGCGTTCCCCCCTCCGGAGCCCGACTGCCCTGCGCACGTGGGTGCGGCTCGCCGCTCTAGCTCCGCTGCTCGCTGCGGCAAGCCCTCTGGCGGGGTCACCCGCTTCGTCGCCGGACTCGGCGGCCCAATCCTTCTCCGCGGTCGAGGCGCTGCGCGTTCGCATGACCACCGAGCGGGCGGACGACGCCCCGTTTGCGTCCATTCGGTGCCCGGAGGCCATGGCGCTCATCGCACTCGGTGGGCCGCCGTACTGCATCGACGACTACGAGGCGTCTCTGGTCGAGGTGCTCCCGGGAAACGAGGAGCGCCCCTGGCCGTACTACTCCGCCGTTCCCGCGGACGTCGACGTCCGCGCCGTCAGCCGCGCCGGCGTATACCCCCAGGGATACATCAGCGGAGTCCGGGCTCGCGCGGCCTGCGAGCGCAGCGGCAAGCGTCTGTGTCGCCCCATGGAGTGGCGGGCGGCGTGCATGGGACCGCGCGGCACGACCTTCCCATACGGCGATGCGCGCGTGATCGGCCGCTGCAACGACAACGGTCGCAACGGCATGCGGCTCCTCAACCCGTGGCTCGACGACAAGCCCGAGCACCAGTGGATGTGGGGTTATGCCGGCAACATGGTCGACCCCCGGCTCAATCAGCTCGACGGCACGCTCGCGCGCACCGGCGAGCACGGCGGCTGTACCAACGGGTACGGCGTATTCGATATGGTCGGCAATCTGCACGAGTGGGTCGCCGATCCCGACGGGACGTTCCAGGGCGGCTTTTACCTCGATACGCACATCAACGGCGACGGTTGCTATTACCGGACGACGTTCCACCCGATGTCGTACTTCGACTACTCCACGGGTTTTCGCTGCTGCGCGGACGCCCTCTACTGAGACGTGCGCATGCGCGCGCGCGTGAAAGCGCCGTCAGCGTCTGCGAATCGCCGCGGTCCAGAGGTCGATCGCGTTGCGAGACATCGTGCCCGTCGGCGGAAGGCGCCCGTCGCGCCAGCCGCGCGCGATGTCGGGCAGGTACTGCTCGCGGGAGAGCAGCGTTCCCCGGCACGTGTGTTCCGTCGTGGCCGCGCATTGCTCTGCGGCGAGGCGTTCGACCAGGGCGCGACGTACCTCGACTGGGATCCGCTCCGCCTCGTCCGGATAGACGTACCCGAAGAGCACCAGGTGACAGAGGAGCACCCGCCAGTGCTCTCCGAAGCGCCGCAGCAGACGGCTCCAGTCGAGCGAATCCGCGCGGGCGAGCAGCAGGTGAGCGACGTCCGCGCCGTCGTAGCGCTCGCGCTCCATCACGAACGCCTTGGACCAGATCGTCTCCTCCGCAGGGCACAGCGCGACACGGACGCCGAGCACCTCGGCGGGGACCGCGTGCGAGAACCACTCGCTGTCCACGGGCGCGGCGCCGTTCCCCGAGTTGAAGATGATGTCGATGAACCAGTGCTGGTCGTCGTAGGCCTTTGCCAGCCAGTGCGGGAACGGCATCTCGGTGCGAAAGCCCGCACCCGACAACACGCTCAGCGCGTGCGGAAGGTCCTCGGCCGTGACGAAGACGTCCAGGTCCTTGGTGTTGCGGAGGATGCCGCAGTACGCCGAGAGCGCCATGCCGCCTCCGAGGAGGAAGGGGACGCCGCCTTCCGTGAGAGCGCGAAGGCCACGCGCGTAGCTGGGCGGTTCCTCCCCGGTAGGCTCCACGACGACGGCGCGAGGCGCGCTCCGGCTCACGCGCGGGTCATGGGCAACCGGCGTGCCTCGCCGGGTCACGCAGCGGGAGGGCGCGAGGCCGGGTGCGCCTCTTGCTGCTCATCCACCGATGGCCGAACGCCCTGTCCGCATCGCAGCCGTCGGCGACTTGCACTGTCGCAAGACCTCAGCCGGGCAGATCGCGCCTCTTCTGTCGCGGGTCAACGAGCTCGCCGACCTTCTTCTCCTGTGCGGCGACCTCGTCGATCACGGCCTGGAAGAGGAGGCTCGCGTCCTCGCGCGGGAGCTCGCCGTCGTTCGCGTGCCGATGATCGGCGTCCTCGGCAATCACGACTTCCAGGCCTCGGCGCCGGAGGTGGTGGCGCGCGTCCTCACAGACGCGGGCGTGCAGATGCTCGACGGGGACGCGGTGGAGGTGTTCGGTATCGGGTTCGCCGGGGCCAAGGGGTTCCTCGGCGGGTACGGCCGCGCGACGCTCGGCCCCTGGGGCGAGCCTGCCATCAAGCACTTCGTGCAGGAAGCGATCGACGAGGCGCTCAAGCTCGAGGAGGCGCTCGGCAGGCTGCGCACGGCCAAACGGGTCGCGGTGATGCACTACGCCCCTGTGCGAGATACGTGCGTCGGCGAGCCGGAGGAGATCTTCGCCTACCTCGGCTGCGGGCGCCTCGAGGAGCCTCTGCATAGCTACCCCGTCGACCTCGTTTTCCACGGCCACGCACACCACGGTTCTCCGGAGGGGCGGACCAACAATGGCATTCCTGTTTACAACGTGGCGCTCCCTCTCCTGCGCGCGCTGGGCGTCGAGACGGCGCGGGAGGGGAAGACCGCGTTGCCCTTTCGAGTGGTAGAGCTCTGACCTTCCCCCTGGGTATTTCCTGACTCGTCCCTGCTTGAAATTTGTTGTTCTACGCAACCTGCGCGCCGTGCGGTCGGCTCCGGGCAGACTTACCGACGAGCCGCAAAAGGGCGGGCGCAAACTTGGCAATGTCGCAGACGAGCTGCCAGGCGCGCCGGTCGTCGTGCCGGTCGTCGCGCGGCGCACTCCTACGCACTCGTACTTCTTCGAGCTGGAAACGCGGCAAATGACGCGCTTTGGCGATTGACGCACCGGTACGGACGCTTTACACGACAACTCGATCGAGTCCGCGGCGGCGAACTTTTCGCCGTCGGCGTGAGCCGCACTTCCAACCGAAACAATCCGCGCCCCACCGGTGCGTGAGCCCTCCCAGGGGGAAGCCCATGCGCCACGTTCAATTGCCTCGCCCGGATGGCTCTCGCGTGCTCGTCGTCGAGGGGCACGGCGACACGCTCGAGTTGAATACAACCGTACTCGCGCTTCGCGGGGCGGAGGTTCGCTCGGCCGAGAGCGGCGAAGCCGCGCTCGAGATGCTGGACCGGTGGTGGCCGAACGCCTTGCTCACCGATCTGGGCTTGCCCGGCATGAGCGCTTTCGAGCTCGCCGAGCGCGCCTCCACTTGCTTGCGTTCCCATCAATCTCACGGTCCTCTGCCCGTCGTCGCCACCTGCGCCGACGCGCGCCCTCGCGTCCGCGAGTCCGCCCTCGAGCGCGGCTTTCGCGAATGCCTGACGAAGCCGTACGACACCGACGAGCTGTGCGACGCCGTCGCCCGCGCGCTCGGGCGCGACCGCACGCAGAGGCCGTCATGAACGATCCCGTCAGTCCGCGTCTTCCGTGGTCGCGCGTCGTCGAGCTGGCGACTCAGCTCGAGGCCGCGTATCTCACGCGGGGCGAGGTCGACGGCGAGATCGCCGTCCGCCTCGCGCGCGCCGTCCTCGACTTCCAGGACCAGCTCCTCGGGGGTCTCGTGCGGCCTGCCGCACGGGCACGTTGACAGGCAGCGGCCTGCCGCACGGGCACGTTGACAGGCAGCGGCCTGCCGCACGGGCACGTCGACAGGCAGCGGCCTGCCGCACGTTGACCGGTAGCGGGCGCGCGCTCGCTGACGGCGCCGCAGGGCGCCCGTCGGCACAATAATTCAGCAAGACCGCATACGACCTGCAGTCGGATCGCACCGCTGCTAGATCGAGTGCGACAAGCCCATGGACCCGAAATCCCTATCCCCTCGCTTGCGAGAGGCCGCCGCCCGCTTCGTCGCGGAGGCGATCGACGAACGCGGCGGTCGCGATCCGATGGCAGCGCTCTACCCCGAGCGTCGCGCGGGCTACTCCCTCTTCTCGCTCCAGCTGAGCGACGCCGACTGCGAGGCGTTGCGCCCCTATCTCTTCGGCCGCACCATCCCGAGGCGCGCTGGCGACAAGCCCATCGTCTGCCTCAACCTCGTCGAGGGCGAGTGGCGCGCACCGTTTGGGGCCGGGGCCCCAAACGACAACCGTGGGAACCGCGGCGAGCTCGTGCCCATGAAATCGCTCGCCGACCGTCGCGTCACGCTGTTCGAGCTCGCGCGTTCTAGCGCCGCCGACTGCACCCACGCCATCGACCGGGCGTTCGCGTTCTGGTCGTCGCTCGAGTGGGCCGGCGAGGGGATGGCTTACCGCAAGCACGTCATCAAGAACTTCTCGCGCCTCCTCCACTACTTCTACGAAGAGTGCCTCGACGAGCTCCGCCAGCAGACCCCCAAGACGCGTCTCGAGGCGGACAAGGACTTCTGGGAAGCCAAGCGAGCCGCCGACCACCTCGAAGGGAACGTCGAGAAGGCGATGAAGGGCGACCTCGTGCCGACGATGGCCGCTGGCCAGTCGTACTGGAAGGACGCCTACATCCCGGCCGGCGTGTGCACGGTCATCACGCCGATGAACTTCATTTATGGCATTCCGGGGATCCAGATCACCGGCTGCTACCTGAGCGGGTCGCCGATGATCTTCAAGGGCCACCCGTTCTCGGCCATCACGAGCACGACGCTCGTCAAGATGCTCCTCGCGGCGGGCGCCGATCCCCGCGGGGTCGCGAAGATCGAGGGCTTCGGTTCGGACATCCAGCCGCTCGTAGCCGACCCGCGCGTCGCCGTCGTCAGCGTGACCGGAAGCGCGGAGACGGCGAAGGCCATCCAGGCCGCGCGTGGCGTGCGCCCGGTGCGCTTCGAGGGCGGGGGCTGCAACTGGTCGTGGATCGACGACGGCTTCTCCGACGCGGAGCTGCAGAAGATCGCAGCGCGCCTCGCGTACTCGAAGCTCGGTCTCGGGTCCCACAAGTGTACGAGCCTGCACGGGATCGCGGCGAGCGCGCACACGCTCGACCGCATCGAGCCCATGGTCGTCGCGGAGATGCGCGCGTGGAAGGTCGCGGATCCTCGCGGCGCGTCCGCCGGCGAAACGAAGATCGTCGGCCCCGTGATGGTGCACAAGGCGGGCACCGTGACGAGCATCCAGGAGAGCGCGCGCGCCGCCGGCGTGCGCGTGCTCCTCGAGGGTGGGAAGGTGAGCGGCAGCGACTACGCGGACAACGCCGAAGTGGCGTCGCCCGTCGTCCTCGGGCGCGTCACGCCGGAGACGCGCCTCGAGGTGGACTGGGACGGCCGCGAGAAGACGATCGCCCCCGCGCTCACAGAGTTCTTCATGCCGATCCTCGTCACGATGCAGGTGGGCGCCTTCGACGACTTCCTGCGCTTCTGCATCAACACGAATCCGCACGATCTGGCGACGAGCCTCTGGACGCGCGACGACGCGAAGCTCTGGCGCGCGCGACGCGTCCTCGGCGGGATGCTCAAGGAGAACGACGGCACCGACAGCGCCCTCGAATGGGAGGAGTTCGGCGCGAGCGGCGTCGGCGAGAGCGGCAACACGGGCGTCGGTGACGCGACGACGACGATCGCGATGTTCTGTCGCAAGCAGAAGGGCAGGCACTTCGTCCTCTGATCCGGCGGGACCTTCTGGCGCACACGAGACGGGCCATCCTGGCGTCGGTGGCTCGAACCTTGCTGGCTCACGGCCGCAGGACCGCTGCCGCATGCAGGCAGTACCCGTCAAGTTCGAGCGTGCGACGGCTGCCGGCGGAGAGACCGGCGCCCTGGTGCGAAGCTACGACTGGGCGCGCACCTCGCTCGGGCCGGTGAGCACGTGGCCTCGGCCGCTCTTCGAGGCCGTCAGCACCGCACTGACCACGAACTTCCCGATGGTCATCAACTGGGGCCCGGAGCTCATCCAGATTTACAACGACGCGGCCATTCCCGTGTTCGGCCGCAGGCACCCGGAGGCCATGGGCCAATCGGCGCGGACGAACTTGCCGGAGTTCTGGGCGTACACGCGCGTCGAGGACATCCAGAAAGAGATCTACGCGAGCGCCATGCCGTTCCGCGCCGAGGATGAGCGCCTCTACGTTCTGCGCAAGGGCTTCCTCGAAGAGTCGTACTTCACGTTCTCGCTCAGCCCGATCCTCGACGACGACGGCACCGTCCTCGGCATCCTCAACACGTACGTCGAGACGACGTCGCGCGTGCTCAACGAGCGGCGCATGGCCACGCTCCGCGGGCTGGGGGCGCGCGCCGTGCGCGCCCGGACTCCCGGCGAAGCGTGCGCCGAGGCGGTCACCGCTCTCTCGGTTAACCCCTACGATCTGCGCTTCGTCCTACTTTATCTCGCCGACAGGGACCGCAGCTCGGCCACGCTCGCGGGGGCAAGTGGGATCGCCACGGATGCGGCCGCGGCGCCCGGCAGGCTCACCTCGCAGTCCGCGAGCGGCGGCGCCTTCGCATGGCCGCTCGCGCAGGTGCTGCGCGGCCGCGAGCCCGTCCTCGTCAGGGACCTGTCCTCCAAGCTCGACCTCGGCCCGCGCGTCGGCCGCGTCACGCCGCCGAACGACGCCCTGGTGCTCCCGCTCGTCCCTGCCGCCGAGGGCGCTCCGGCCGGGATTCTCGTCGTCGGGCTGAGCCCGCGTCTGCCGCTCGACGACACCTATCGCGACTTTCTCAAGCTCGTCGCCTCGCAGATCGGCGCAGGCATCGGGAGCGCGCAGGCCTACTACGAAGCGAGGGAGCGCGCCGAGAAGCTCGCCGAGATCGATCGGGCAAAGAGCGTCTTTTACTGCAACATCAGCCACGAGTTCCGGACGCCGCTCACGCTCATGCTCGGGCCCGTCGAGGACATGCTCCGCGAGGAGGACCACGGACGGCTGACGCAAGTGCAGCGCGAGAGGCTCGTCGTCGTGCGGCGCAACACGCTTCGACTCCTGCGCCTCGTCAGCGGTCTGCTCGACCTCTCGCGCGTGGAGAGCGGCAAGCTGAAGCTCCGCAGCGAGCCGACCGACCTTTCGCGCCTGACGCGGGAGGTCGCGAGCGCCTTCGAGCCGGGCATGGCCCTCGCGGGCCTCCACTTCGTCGTCGATTGCCCGCCGCTGCCGTGCGCCGTCCGAGTCGACCGCGGCGTCTGGGAGACGATCGTCCTGAACCTCCTGTCGAACGCGCTCAAGTACACACCGCGCGGCGAAGTCCGGCTGTCGCTCTCCGCGACCGACGATCGCGCGCGCCTCGTCGTTCGTGACACCGGCGTGGGCATCCCGGGCGCCGCGCTCCAGCACGTCTTCGAGCGCTTCTACCGGTCGCGCGAGTCGGAGGCCCGATCGATCGAGGGCAGCGGCATAGGCCTCGCGCTCGTGCGCGAGCTGGCGAGCGCGCTGCACGGGGACGTGACCGTCGCCAGCACGGTGGGCGAGGGCAGCACGTTCACGGTCGAGATCCCGCTGGAGGGGGTCCCGCTCGAGCAGGCGACGAGGGACCAGGAGCCCCCGCAGCCGGGCGACGACGGCGGGCGCTCGGCCTTCGTCCAGGAGGCCGAGGGCTGGGTCGAGCCCCGCGACCTCGGGCAGCCGCCGCCCGCGTTCGAGGGCGCCCGGTCTCGCCCGCGCGTCCTCGTCGTCGAGGACAATCCGGACATGCGCCGGTACCTCGCACACGTCCTCAGCCGCGAATACGACGTCAAGTCCGTCCCCGACGGGGCGTCCGCTCTCGAGGTCGTCGCGCACCGCCTGCCCGATCTCGTCTTGAGCGACATCCTCATGCCCGGCATCGACGGCATCGCCCTCGTCCGCGCGCTGCGAGCGAACGCCAACACCCGATCGGTGCCGGCCATTCTCCTCACGGCGCGCGCGGGCGAGGACGCCGCGCTCGAGGGCCTCGGAAGCGGCGCCGACGACTACATCGTCAAGCCGTTCTCCAGCCGCGAGCTCCGCGCGCGCGTCCGCACGCACCTCGAGCTGGCGTCGTCGCGGAGGGAGGCCGCGCAGTCGGCGATGAAGGACGCCTTCCTCGGCGTCGCTTCGCACGAGCTGCGGACGCCGCTCATGAACCTCAAGCTGCAGCTCGAGCTCCTCGCCCGCGAGACCGGAGCGTCCACGCACGCCGCCGCGAACCGTCTCGACGCCGTGCGCCGCAGCGTCGCCCGCATCGAGGACCTCGCCGACGAGCTCCTTACCGTCTCCGCCGTCCGCACCGACACCCTCGTTCTGCACCGGACCCGCGAAGACCTCGCCGCCCTCTGCCGCGCCGCCGCCACCGAGCAGTCGCGGATCGCGCAGCGCGACGTCTCGCTCGATCTACCTTCCGAGCCCATGTTCGCGACGGTCGACGCGCGGCGACTACGCCAGGTCCTCGACAACCTCCTCTCGAATGCCCTCAAGTACTCGCCGACGGACACCCCCGTCGTCCTGCAACTGAAGCGCGCCAACGGCGACGCTGTCCTGGCGGTGCACGACCGGGGCCCGGGGATCCCCGACTCGGCGCTGCCCCACCTCTTCGAGGGCCTCTATCGCGTACCGGGGATCGACGTGTATGCGGGGTCGCGCACCGGGCTGGGCCTGGGGTTGTTCGTCTCGCGGGCCATCGTCGGCCGCCACGGGGGGCACATCGACGTTCGCAGTCAGCCGGGCGAGGGGAGCACGTTCGCGGTCCACCTGCCCATCAGCGAGCGCAACGGTGCGTACTCGTGATCGGCTGCGCGAGCGTCCCGGGACGCTCACACGTCCAGCATCGAGATCACCGCGATCGCCGGCTGCGCTCCGTCGCTGGGCACGATTCGCCCCGAGAAGCGCACCGGTCGCTCCGCTGTGCGCCCGAAGGGGTGGTCGATGAGGACGTCGCGCGTCTGGCGGCCGGAGACGATCTCGTCGAGGAACGTCCATAGCTCGGCGGGCTCGTTGCTGCTGCCCCAGGCCTCCGCGACGGCGCGCCCGAGCGCCGACGGACCGATCGCGAACGCTTCGAAGAACGGGCGGTTCGCCCAGACGAGGCGCAGCTGCTTGTCGACGAGCATCACCGGCTGCGGCAGCGTCGACAAGAGCTGCTGCGCGAACGCCGGGATCTCGGCGCCGTCGGCGGCGGTCGCGGGCGACGTCGTCTTGACGAACTCGATGACCAGCCCGCGAATCATGTGGTCGGTCGTGACGTACGGGACCATCTTCATCATGTACCAGGAGCCGTCGATGCAGCGGACGCGCTGCTCGCGTGACGCGACCGACGACATCGCATCCGCGGCGATCTGCTCGATGTCGCGCGAGCTCATCACGTTTCGCAGGTAGGCGATCGGCCGGCCGATGTCGCCCGGGACGAGGCTCAACAGCCTCTCGGCGGACGTCGAGAAGCGGCGGATGCGCATGTCCTGCCCGACGATGACGACCGACGAGCTCGTGTTGAGGAGCACGTTCTGGAGGTCGTCGTGGGCGACGGTGAGCTGTCCCATGCGGTTGTGCAGCTCGTCGTTCACCGTCGCCAGCTCCTCGTTGGTCGACTGGAGCTCTTCCTTGGAGGTCTCGAGCTCCTCGTTGGTCGACTGCAGCTCCTCGTTCGAGCTCTGGAGCTCCTCGTTCGAGCTCTGGAGCTCCTCGTTGGCGGCCTCCAGCTCCTCGATGGTCGACTGCAGGTACTCCTTGTTCGTCGCCAGTTCGCGCTCGAGCTCGAGCACGCGCGGGTCGGCCTCGCTCACCTCGGGGCCGTCTCTCGGCGGCGCCGGCGCGGTCGCCTTCGTGTCGGCCTCGTTGAAGAGGACGAGCAGGCACTTGCGTCCGCCCGCGTCGGGGAGCGGCATCACGTCGAACGACACGGCGCGCGTGCCGCGCTCGCTCGAGAGCGGCACCGCCCCCGACGTGGCCGGCAGCCCCTCGGTCAGTGCCTTGTGCGCGGTGGTCCGGAGCGCGACGAGGAGCTCGGGACGCGCGAGCTTCAGGAGGTTCAGCGTCGCCGCGCCGGGCGCCGGCTCGAGGAACGGTCCCGTGCGCCCGCGGAACTGCATGATCTCGAGGCGATCGTCGACGATAACCCCCGGCGGGCCGTACTTCTCGATGACCTTGCGGTCGGCGATTTGCGCGACGCTCACGACCGGCCGCTGGTCGGGGCGCTCGGAGGTTCCCTCGTCGCCGTCGAGGGCGTGTCCCGCGAACGAGAACTCGAACACCGCCGTCGCCGGGATGTTCTTCTTTACGTAGACCTTGAGCTTGCGGTCGAGGAGCGAAAAGAGGTCCGCTGCGTCCCCCACCGACTCCGACGTGCCCAGCACCAGGTACGCGTCCGGGTTGAGCGCGTAGTGGAAGATGCGCAGCACCTTCCTCTGCAGCGGCGTCTGCATGTAGATGAGGACGTTGCGGCAGGTCACCAGGTCGAGGCGCGAGAACGGCGGGTCCTTGCCCAGGTTGTGGCGCGCGAAGACGACGAGGTCGCGCACCTGCCTCGCCACCTGGTACCCCTTGTCGGTGCGCACGAAGAAGCGCCGCAGGCGATCGGGGCTGACGTCGAGCTCGATGTTCGGCGGGTACGCCGCGGGGCGCGCGCGGGCGAGCGCGTCCTCGTCCACGTCCGTCGCGAAGATCTGGATGTTGTAGCTGCTCGCCTTGTCGCCGAGAAACTCGAGGAGGGAGATCGCGATCGAGTACGCCTCCTCTCCCGTGGCGCACCCGGCCACCCAGATGCGGATCGGGTGCTCGGTGCCGCGGTTCTCGATGAGGCGGGGGAAGACGACGTTCTTCAGCGCGTCGAACGGCTCGTGATCGCTGAAGAAGCCGGTGACGCCGATGAGGAGGTCGTTGTACAGCGCGCGCAGCTCGCCGCCGCCGGAGCCGAGGAGCGCGAGGTAGTCATCGAGGCGCTCGATCTTGTGGAGCGCGAGGCGCCGCCCGATGCGGCGCTCGATCGTGCTCGGCTTGTACTGGGAGAAGTCGACGCCGTACGCGGCGCGCAGCTGCGCGAAGATCTTCGCCGTCGCCTCCGAGTCGGCGAGGCGCACGGTGGGCGCGCGGCCGACGTACGGATGCGTCGACAGGCGCATCAGCTCATCGCCGATCTCCGCGGGCGTCAGCGAGAAGTCCGCGCAGCCGGCGTCGAGCGCGCTCTGCGGCATGCTCGGCTGCGCGGCGCTGCTCGGTTCCTGCACGAACGTGATGCCGCCTTCGTCCTTGATGGCCTTCAGGCCGAGCGTGCCGTCGCTTCCGGAGCCGGAGAGGATGATGCCGATCGCCATCGGGCCGCCGGAGCGCGCGAGCGACCGCAGGAAGGTGTCGATCGAGTGTCGCACTCCGCGCCCGTCCGCCGGCGGCGAGATCAGCAGCTCGCCGCCGTCGAGCGTCACCTCGGCGTTCGGCGGCGCGACGTAGACGGAGCCCGACTCGACGCGCATCCCGTGCTCGACGGTGACGACGCGCAGCGACGTCGTGCGCGAGAGGATCTCGGCGAGCATGCTGTGGTGCCCCGGCGAGAGGTGCTGCGTGACGACGAACGCCATGCCGTCCGCCCGCAGGCGGCGCATCAGCTCCTCGATGGCCTCGAGGCCGCCTGCCGACGCGCCGATGCCGACCACGGGGAAATCGATGCGGTCAGGGGGCGTCGCGGACTCGTTCAGGTCGGGCGCACGCGAGGCGGCGGGGGCCTGCGCAGCTGAGGGGTCTTCTGCCGCGCGCCCGCCCGTGTTGCCGCGCTCCGAGGGAGGAGGATCCTGATCGTCGAGGGGACACATTGTGGCGAGCTCGCGAGGCACACCTTGGAGCACGCAGCAAGCGCGAGTACAAGCCCCGCTGTATGCAGTCGCCGCCCGGAAGAGCGAGGGGCCGCGCTGCCCATCCGATGCGCACGCGAGAGACGCCCGGCCGCCGCTCGAAGCCGTGAAACGGAGGGTCAGCGCGTCGCGATGGGCAGGGTCAACCTGGAAGAGGGTGACCGCTCGTCCAGCACGAGACTCCCGCCGCAGAGCTCGACGATCCGCGCCGCCGACGCCATGCGCACGCTCCCGCCGGAGGCTGCCGGGGCCCCGTCGGGCGCTTCGATCTGGACGATCGCCTGGACGCCGGCCACGGACACTTTGGTGCGAATCGCGCCGCCGTTGCGCGGCGTGCCTGCCAGCGCTCGCCGGAGGAGCAGCTCGATCGCGCGGTCGAGATATCCGGCGGGCGCCCGCACGAAAGCCGGCGCGTGGGTCCCCTCGGAGACGACGAGCGCCTCGGAGTCCTCCACGCATGCACGCAGCGAGTCGGCGGCGACGCGGACGCGCTGGACGAGGTCCACCGTATCCAGGGAGACGGGACCGTCGCGCGGAGACAGCATCTGGCTCAATTCGTCGAGGTCGTCGAGCATGACCCTCTGGGCGGCGGCGCTCTGCTCGACCCACGCGAGCGCCTGCCGGCGCTCGTCCTCGCCTTCGAGGCTCCCCTCGAGCAGCAGGCGCGCCCACCCGGCGATCGTCGCCACCGGGGCGCGAAAGTCGCCCACGATCTGGCGAGCGAGCTCGGCGTGCGCGAGGTGTGCGGCGTCGGCGTTCTCCTGCGCATCGACGCGATGGAGCGTCCATCGAAGGGCGATGGGCTTCCCGGAGGACGTTCGGACCGTGGCGATGCGAGCGAGGCACACGAAGACGGGTTGGCCGCGTGGCCGCATGCGGACGGTGAATGCGTGGACGCCGCCTCCCGGCGGGTCGCTCCCGAGTTTGCCGAGGACGTCGCGAAAGGCGCGGGTGTCGTTGCGCGCCACGAACGCGACGAGCGGTCTGCCGCGCAAGAACTCGCGGTCGACGCTGAGGAGCGCGCCGGCGGCGGCGTTCGCGTCCTCTGCAGTGCCGCGCAGATCGGTGATGACGTAGGCGTCCGGGGCGTGGACGAAGAGGTCGACGTACTTGGAGCGCTCGCGCTCGAGCAGGGCGCACGCCTTGGTCAGCGCGTCGATCTGCGCGTGGAGCTCGTCGGCGGCCGCGGAGAGCTCGGTGTCGCGCTCAAGGAGCTCGTCGAGCAAGTCGGTGCGCTCGAACGTCGAGCGCGTGGTGATCCCGGCGACGCGGGATTGGGCGAGCAGCCGCTGCTGCGCGAACTTCTCCAGGTGATCGCGGGCCTCGCGCGCGGTGCTCCGCGTGCGTCGGAGGAACGCGCCGACGTCGTCGGCGGCGAGGCCTAGGCGGCTGGTGTCAGCGCCTTCCCCTTTCACGACCGCATTATCCAGCGGCCGGTCCGCTGTCGCAAGGTCCGTAGGGGATTCGAGCAAGCGAACTCGAGCAATCGCGCGCCACGCCCCCGCCTGCCCCGCCGCTTCGAGCTGATGCCGGGGAGGCATCCTGCCGGTAGACGACAAAGCGGGCTTGCGTTTGGGTGCGCAAGGTCTATGGGAGCCAAACCGCCGCTCGTGCGGGTGCGTCGGACCGTGTATTGGAAGAACGGCGGAGCGCGACCGGAGACTTGGTGAGGCCGCGATGATGAACGACAGGGACGATTCCCGTCTGCGACGACGGCTGCGGCATCGACGGCGCGGACCTGCCCCACGTCTTCGAGCACTTCCGGCAGGCGGACGGCACGACGACGCGATCGCACGCGGGGCTCGGCCTGGGTCTCGCGATCGTGCGCTACCTGGTCGAGGCGCACGAGGCGACGGTCCGCGCGAGCAGTCGAGGTCGGGGGCAGGGGGCGGAGTTCGTCGTCGAGCTCCCGTGCGCGGAAGCGCTCGCGGCCGCACCGAAGACCCGAGCGCGTGCCCGGGGGGACGAAGGGGAGCCGCTCGCGTCCCTCGCCGGCGCGAAGGTCCTCTGCGTGGACGACGGCACGGACACGCTCCAGTTGCTCGCGCTGATACTCGGCGACCGTGGCGCGGTCGTGCGAACCGCGGGATCGGTGGACGAGGCGATGAAGCTTTTGCCGAGCTTTGCTCCGGACGTGGTCGTGAGCGACCTGGCGATGCCACGTAGCGACGGCTTCGACCTGATCCGCCGCATTCGCGCCATGGCGGGGCCTCTCGCGGGGGTCCCTGCGGTCGCGACGACCGCCTACGCACGCGCGGAGGACGCCGACCGGGCCCTCCAGGCGGGCTTCACGCGGCACATGGCGAAGCCGCTCGACGCCGACGCGCTGGCGAGCCTCATCTCGGAGCTGACCGCTCAGTCCCGGTCGGCGCTTCGGCCCGGCCAGAGATGCGGCGCCTCCCAGAACGGTCCTTCGCGGCCCCCGTAATAGAGCGAGAGGACCTGGTCGAGGACGGCCGACGTACGCGCGGCGGTGACGCCGGTGCTCGGCGGTGGCGCCCCGCCGTGGAGAGCGTCGACGATCGCTTGAACGAGCGGCTGCTGGATGTGCTCCGGGTTGGGCAAGTGGAGCTCTTCGGTTCGGCCGCGGGCGCTGAGGACCACGGGGTCGTCGCCGAACGTGGGGACCGAGACGTGCCCGTCGGTGCCGAGCACCTCGATGCGGTCGGTGCGCGTGTCGCTGGCGAAGGACCAGTGCGCGGCGCCGGGGACGTTGCCGGCGGTCACGAACGACATGGCGACGCTGTCTTCGACGTCGACCGGCGTCGCGCAATTGGCTGCGGTGCCGTGGATGTCCCGGAGCGGTCCGAACCACCAGTCGAGGAGGTCGAGCGTGTGGGAACCGAGGTCGAGGAGCAGCCCCCCTCCGGAGTGCTCGGCGACGAGCCGCCACGGCGGGTCCCCCCGGGCGACGTTCGCGTGGTGCGGGGCCGCGTACCGGTAGGCGACGCCGGTCACCGTGCCGAGGCGGCCGGACGCGAGGACGTCGTGCACCGCGCGAAACTTCCCGAGCGCCCGGCGGTAGTACGCGACGAAGAGCGGCACGCGCGCCTCTTCGAACGCGGTGACCATCGCGCGGCACTCGGCGTGGTTGCGCGCCATCGGCTTCTCGACGTACGCAGGCTTCCTGGCGCGGCAGGCCCGCAGGGCGTGCTCGAGGTGCGTCCCGGGCGGGGTCGCGACGTACACGGCGTCGACTTCCGGGTCGGCGACGAGGGCGTCGGCGTCGTCGTAGAACCGCGGGACCCCGTGCCGGCGGGCGAAGTCTTCGGCCAGCCCGCGGTTTCGTCGCATCACGGCGACGAGGCGGCTTCCCGCGGCCTTCTGGAACGCGGGGCCGCTCTTCCGCTCGCAGACGTCTCCGCACCCGATGATTCCCCAGCGAACCGTCATGGCCGTCCAGCCTAGCGCCCCAGCCGTTGGTTGGGCGGGGTCGGTCCGGGTGCGCGCTCCCGTCGCACCGGGGGCCCGAACGGCGCTTGAAATGAGGCCCGTCCGCGCCTAAAACCTGCGCCAGATCCATGCCGACCAGCGAAGAAGCCGCCGCGAAAGCCTTTGCCGAGCAAGACAAGCAGTGGAGCGGTCCCCGCTACATCCTTGTCGGCGCGATCACGCTGGCGATCTGCCTCACCACCATCTACCTGATGTCCGTGACGCAGGGCTGCTCGCTCCAAATCGTGCCCTAGGACCCTCTGCGCGCCATCGCGGCTCGAGCTTCGGCGCGATCGTCGAAGGCGACGGCAGCGGCCCCGATCGTTTGCGTCGTCTCGTGCCCTTTGCCCGCGATGACGACCACGTCCGCCTCGCCGGCATCCGCGATGGCCGCGGTGATTGCCCTGCGGCGGTCGAGCTCCGTGACGACGTCCACGCCGGCGGCGATCCCGGCTCGGATCGCGTCGGCGATGCGGGCGGGATCCTCGCTACGGGGATTGTCGCTCGTCAGGAACACCCGATCGGCGCGTGACGCGGCGACCCCCATCGGCGTCCGCTTGGCCTTGTCGCGGTCGCCGCCGGCCCCGAAGACGACGAGGACCTTGCCTCCCGCGGACAGACGACGGGCGACGTCGAGAGTACGCGCGAGAGCGTCCGGCGTGTGCGCGTAATCGACCACGACACGTGGGCCCGAGCCTCCGGAGCCCGCGGGGGACACGACCTCGAACCGGCCCGGGGGAACGGGAGCCGCGGCGAGGGCCCGAGCCGCGTCGTCGGGCGGCACGCCGACGACCAGCGCTGCGGCCAGCGCCGCGAGCGCGTTCTCGACGTAAATGTCGCCGATGGCGCGGATGCGGATCTCGCGCGGCGCGTGAGCCAGCGCGCCGTTCGCCTCGAGCGTCACTCGGGTCCCACGCCAGGTTGGTTCTACCGCGGTCGCGAAGATCTCCGGCCCTGCGAGGGTGGCGCCCCGCGACGGCACGCCGTAGCGTACGATCCGGACGTCGCGCGGCGTGACCTCGGCCAGGAGCGCCGAAGACTCGTCGCACGCGTTGAGGACGGCCGCTCCCCCCGGCGGCAGATTGACGAAGAGCTGCGCCTTGCTGGCGAGGTAGTGCTCGGGCGAACCGTGCGCGTCGAGGTGATCGTGCGTCAGGTTCGTGAAGACGCCGACGCGCGACAGCCACGTGCGCGCAAACCCCCGCGCGAGCGCCTCGCTCGTGAGCTCGATGGCGGCGAATCGCCCGCCGCGCTCGACGGCGGCGCGCATCGTCGCCAGGAAACCGCGAAAGTCCCGCGTCGTGGGCAGCGGCTCGTCGTCCAGGAACGAACCGAGCGTCGTCGTCTGCGCGACCGGCCGAGCCAGCGCCCCGAGGCAAGCGGCGGTCCAGCGTGTGGTCGACGTTTTTCCGTTCGTACCGGTAACGCCAACCGTCAATAGTCGCTCGCCGGAGCCCTCCGCGTTTGCCGCCACGGGCTCACCGCGCCCACTCGTTCAGTGGAGTCCCTCGACGCAAGAGTAGAGTCCCGCCTGGCATCCCTGCGCGATGCACTGCGCGACCAGCTGTTTTCCCTGATCGTTCAGGCCGGAGAGCAGCGATGTGCAGTCTGCCGTGGTGGACTTGCACGATCCGGCGGCCACGGCGCACAGCTGCGAGACCTCGGGATCCGGACAGGCCTGGGCGAGGGCGGCCTTTCCGCATCCGTACGTCTGCGTCGCATCGCACACTTGCTTGCTGGACAGGGTAGCCATGCAGGAAATCGCCTGCGCCGCGATTTTCGGATCGAAGTAGGTCTTATAGGCCGCGCACTTCTGCTGCGGGAAGGGAAACGGCGAGCAGCTCGTGTCCGGCGCCTTCAGCGTCCCGCAGTCGGGCACTGTCGCGGCATTCGCGTCGAGACAGGCCGCCGCGGGCGGGGGCGTGGCTCCTCCGCTCGCAGGGGCCCCGCCGCCACCACCCAGGTGGAGCGGGATGACGCGGGGCGGAGGCCTGGGGGGCTGAGC
>Ga0102924_1002160_pt1 | contig 21794 bp, 19 predicted proteins | sample PaiPotPPM11metaG_FD_80116 | JGI IMG/M metagenome (GOLD analysis project Ga0102924, IMG submission 80116) | Iron sulfur acid spring bacterial and archeal communities from Banff, Canada, to study Microbial Dark Matter (Phase II) - Paint Pots PPM... ...
GGTCGTGCTCACCGGCTGGGGCGGCCACATCAGCCTGGGCCAGTTCGGGATCGCGGGCGTGGCCGGCATGCTCGCCGGCAACATGGTCGTGCGCTGGAACGTCGACCTGTTCCTCGTGCTCATCGCCGCCGCGGTGGCTGGTGGGCTGGTAGCTCTCGTCGTCGGCGTCCCCGCGTTGCGCATCCGGGGCCTGTTCCTCGCCGTGACCACGCTCGCGTTCGCGCTCGCCCTCGACCAGTACTTCCTGAACGAGAACACCTTCCCGAACCTGATCCCCAACAACATCAGCCGGCCGTTGCTCTGGCAGCGCTTCGATCTAGAGGCCAACTACCCGATGTACCTCGTCTGCCTGGCGTCGTTGATGGTTGCGATCGTGCTCGCCACGGGTGTGCGCAAGGCCCGCGCCGGACGGGTGCTCATCGCCACGCGGGACAACGTGCGGGCGGCCGACGCCGCCGCGATCCCGACAACCAAGGTGAAGCTGTCGGGCTTTGTGTTCGCGGGGGCCATTGCCGGCGTCGCCGGCGCCCTGGACGTGCTGCTGCTCCACTCGCTGGCGCCGGGGTCCTTTCCACCGGTCGACAGCATCACCGCGTTCTCCTACACGGTCATCGGCGGCCTGGGTTCTCTCACCGGAGCGCTGCTCGGGATGCTCGTGTTCAAGTTCCTGGAGACCTTGACCTTCCTCGGCACCGCCCGCCAGGCGCTCAACGGGGCTGCGCTGCTCGTGGTGCTGTACTTCTTCCCCGGCGGGCTCGGGCAGCTGTTCTTCGGAGCGCGGGACCGGCTCCTTCGCGTGGTGGCCGACCGGCGGGGGCTGCTCGTCCCCAGCCTCGTCGCCGACCGGCGGGACTCGGCCGGCGACCAGCACGCGGCAGACGAGACCAACCTGCTCTCAGGGGCACTGACCGGGTCGCCTTCCGGGGCCGCGGAAGACGACGCCGAGCTCGAGACGGTGGGCCGGTGACCGACTCGGGCGCATCCACGCCGCTCCTGTCGTGCAAGGGAGTGGACATGGCCTACGGCCCGGTCCAGATCCTGTTCGGCGTGGACTTCGACGTCGAGACCAATGAGGTCGTGGCCCTGCTCGGCACCAACGGGGCCGGCAAGTCGACCCTGCTGAAGGGCATCTGCGGTCTCGTGCGCCCCAAGCGCGGCACGGTGACCTTCAACGGTGAGGACATCACCAGCCTGGCCGCCGATGTCACCACCCGCCGCGGGATCTCGCTCATGCCCGGCGGGAAAGGTGTGTTCCCCACCCTGACCGTGCTCGAGAACCTGCGCCTGGCCGGATGGCTGATCCGCGACGACAAAGCACGCGTCGAGGCCGCGCGGGCGGAGGTGTTCGAGCTCTTCCCGATCCTGGAGGAGCGCCAGCACCAAATGGCCGGCAACCTCTCGGGAGGCGAGCAGCAGATGCTCGCCCTCGGTGGGGCGCTGATGACCCGCCCTCAGCTACTGATGATCGACGAGCTGTCGCTGGGGCTGGCCCCGACGATCGTCGGCCAGCTGCTCGAGGTCGTGCGGGAGATCCACCGGCGGGGCACGACCATCGTGATCGTCGAGCAATCCGTGAACGTTGCCCTCAACCTGGCGGAGCGGGCAGTGTTCATGGAGAAGGGTGAAGTGCGCTTCGAAGGCCCCGCGGCCGAGCTGCTCGAACGTCCCGACATCCTTCGATCCGTGTTCATCGCCGGCGCGGCAAGCGGATCCGGAGTCACCGGCGCTTCCGCCACCGACGGCCGTCCGACTGCGAGCACCGGATCGGGCTCCGCCAGCAGGCGTGGCCGGAAGCCGGCCCGTCCTCAGGGCCCCGTGTCATCGGTCGATGTCGACGCCGCACCCGTGCTCGAGTGCATCGAGGTCACCAAGCGCTTCGGTGGGATCACCGCGGTCAATGGCGTCAACCTGGCCCTGCGCAAGGGCGAGATCTTGGGGTTGATCGGTCACAACGGTGCGGGCAAGACCACGTTGATGGACTGCATCTCGGGCTTCTTGCCGATCGACGCGGGCCACATCCGCCTCCGCGGGGTCGACGTCACCGAGTGGGCGCCCCACCAGCGGGCGGAGGGCGCGCTGGGCCGGTCGTTCCAGGACGCGCTGCTCTTCCCGACCTTGACCGTGGCCGAGACGATCGCCACCGCGGCCGAGCGCCATCTGGCCTCTCGCGACATGCTCGCCGCCGCCCTGCAGCTGCCCGCCTCCTACGAGTCAGAGCTCGCCGTGCTTGCGGTGGTCGACGAGCTCGTCGAGCTGATGGGACTCGGCGCGTTCCGCCAGAAGCTGACCGGGGAGCTGTCGACGGGAAGCCGACGGATCGTCGACCTTGCCTGCATCCTGGCCCAAGACCCGAAGGTGCTGATGCTCGACGAACCATCGGGCGGGGTGGCCCAGAAGGAGACGGAGGCGCTCGGCCCGCTCCTGCGCCGGGTGCGTGACCACACCGGCTGTTCGGTACTCGTCATCGAACACGACATGCCCCTGCTCAGTTCAATCTGCGATCGCATGATCGCGCTGGAGCTCGGCGGGGTGATCGCCGAAGGCACTCCGGCGGAGGTGCTCGCCCACCCCGCCGTCATCGAGTCCTACCTCGGGACCGACGACGCCACCATCAACCGGTCCGGCCCGGTCGGAGTCGGCTAGGACGCCTCAGGGCCAGCGACCTCCTTCGGTCGCGATCTGGAAGTCAAGCCCGAGGATCAGGGGGCCCAGCGCGCGCCGTTGCTGTCCGGCAAGACGATGAGCGCGATGCCCTCGTCGTGGCACAGGTCCAGGAGATGCGGATCGGAGGTGGCGACCTCGGTCCGCTCCGTACGGGCAGCGCTCGCAGCCACGCAGTCCGCCAGGCTGACCTGGCGGCTCCGCTTGTCGTAGTGACGCGCGCGCAGGAGTGCTGCCTGGATCGCGGTGGCCTCATCGAGGTCGATCGGGGCGTGGAGCCCGAGCTGGGCTACGTCGAGAACGGCATCTTCGTCGCTGGCGCCCGCCACTCGGACCAGGTGGTCGACGACCTCGGCGACGCCGACGGTCGTGAGCGCGCAGCCACCGACTTCGATGAGGTCTTGGACCTGGGCGGCCGCCGGCTCCCCCTTGAGCAGTGCGATGACGGCGAACGCGTCGAGAACGGTCACTTTCCCTTGCGGACCTCGACGGCGGCCTCGGCTGCGCGGTCAGTGGCTCGCGCTTGGGCGCTCGTTGCGCCGCGGCCCCGGTACTTGCCGACGACCGCGCTTACCGGGTCTTTGGGCATCGGGCGCATCACAATCCTGTCACCGAGATCGACGACGATGACCCGGTCGGCCATCCAGCGCGATCGGGCTTCGGCCGGGATGGAGACCTGACCGTTGGTGGACACCTTCATCACGTAGCTCGTCGGCATCGTTCACCCGTCTTGTATGAATCACTCCGATCATAATATGACACCGGGCTGGTCGGTGCGTCCGCCGATCGGACCTGCGCGCCTCGGTGCCTCACCACACCGGTCCGGCCCCTTCTTGCGACGGCAACCCAGAGGCGCGGGTCAGCCCGGCGAGGACCGGCCGGACGAGGCGGTGCAAGACCGCCCGAGCCTCGTTCTCGTCATCAACTGGAAACGCCGTCTCCCGGGTCAGGATGAACGACAGGCCGAGGCGAGCCGCGACCTCGGCCACTGCGGGCTCGAGACGCAGGCCGGCGGCGCCGGCGCCGGCGACGAGCCGCTCGCGGGCGAGGGCGAGCAGCGAGCCGGCCCCGATCGTCAAGAACGGCAGGAACGTGGCTGGGTCGGAGCGCAGCAGGCTCTCCACGACCGATCCCCTCAACGCGGCGAGGGCCACCAACCCGGCTTCGACGGTCTTGGTCTCGAGATCGTCGTGGAGCGCGGCTACGGCCTCCACCGCGGCAAGGGTGCGCTTGAGCTCGCGGGCCAACACGGCGTGGACGAGCGCGTCGCGGCTGTCGAAGAGCCGGTAGACGCTCGTGCGGCCCACGCCGGCCCGATCGGCGACGTCGTCCATGCTCCAGCGCCGCAAGCCGAAGCGTCGCAGCAGCTCCTCGGCCGCGTCGAGCACCTCGGCTGCGGGCTCGGCATCAACCGCCATCCCGGCCACCAGAGGGGCGAGGCCGATGCTCGGCCGGCGACGGGGCATCTCAGGCGGCGCGCTCGGCACGCGTCCGGTCCCATCCCGCCCGCGCCCGCGGATGCCAGCGCATCGACCAGGGCACGACCCGCCACCCCTGCTGGACCGCGAGCTGCAGCGCGTCGAGCGCGGCCTGGTCCCGCACGGCCCACGACAACCCGAAGCGCTCCCTCACGATCGGCGGCAGCCCCCCGATCGCGGCGAGGCGAACCGGTTCGTACGCCAGCCGCCGCATCGGGGCCAGGCGGAAGATCGGGTCGGCGTGGGAGAGCGGCGGCGGCAGCCGAACCTGCTTGGGTCGGTAGATGCTGTCGAGCACCCATTCGACCGCGGGATTCATCTCGAGCACCTCGGCGCAGATCCGGTCCCACTCGACCCCGAACGCGGCCCGATCAGGCGGGACGGCCCGGTCGCTGACCCCGTAGCGCCGGTACCACTCGACCCCCTCCTGGTAGAGCCGCTCCCGCTCGGCCGTGGTGAGCCGGTGCGTGTCGAACCGGTCGGCGACCTGTTCGGCCATGAACTGGAACGTGGCGTGCGCCCACCAGAACGTCGCCGGGTCGAGCGCGTGGTAACGCCGGCCGTCGTCGTCGATGCCCTTGATGTCACGGTGGAAGCCGCGCACGGTACGGCCGGTGTCCGCATCGGGATCGTCGTACACGACACCGAGGATCAGCGGAAGGGAGCGCTCGATCCGTCCGAACGGGTCGCGGAAGAAGTCCGAGTGCTGCAGGACGCCGGCGCCGATCGCGGGATGCATCAACTGCAGCAACCCGATGGTGGGCCCGAGGAAGCCGATGCGGTTGTCCCCGGCCCACCGCCAGAGGAGCGAGTCCGGACCAAGCTGGGTCATACAGTCGATTTTAGTACCACGGGTCCGACGCCGGGCGCGTTACCGCGGTCCCGCCGGCGGCGGTCGAGCTGGTCGGCGACTGTGAGGGCGGCGGCGCAGGTCATGGCCGACATGTTCTCGCCCATCTCTCGGAAATCCCCGGGACTCAGCTGGGAGTTCCCGGTGAGATTCGAGCCCGAAGGCCCGGCGGTCCCCAAAGAGCCCCGCCGGCCCCAAAAGGTGCGCTCCGCTACGCTGCCGCCGGTGCCCAGCGACCTGACCTTGAAGGCCATGAACACCATCCACCGCGCGGTCCTGAAGCTGAGCGGTGGCCGGCTCGGCTGGGAGGGTCTGAACATGCCGGTGCTCGAGCTCACCACCGTTGGCCGCAAGAGCGGACAGCCGCGGACGGTGATGCTCACCTCGCCCCTGCAGGAGGGCTCGACCATCGTGGTGGTGGCGTCGAGAGGTGGCGACGATCAGCACCCGGCCTGGCTCCTCAACCTCCGGGACAACCCCGACGTCGAGGTCGCGTTCAAAGGCGCACCGAAGCGCAAGATGCGCGCCCGGATCGCAGACGCCGACGAACGGGCCCGTCTGTGGCCGAGAGTCACCGCCGACCACGGCAACTACGCCGGCTACCAGAAAAAGACCCAGCGGGAGATACCGCTCGTGCTCCTCGAGCCGGCTGTCTGAACGAAGGGTCGGAGGTCGTGGAGGGGCGCCGCTTCGACGCGGTCGTGGTCGGGGCCGGGTTCGCCGGGCTCTACATGCTCCACCGGCTTCGGCGCGCGGGCCTGTCGGTCAGGGTCCTCGAGCGCGCCGACGGTGTCGGCGGAACCTGGTACTGGAACCGCTACCCAGGGGCCCGCTGCGACGTCGAGAGCGTCGAGTACTCCTTCAGCTTCGATGAGGACCTGCAGCAGGATTGGGAGTGGTCCGAGCGCTATGCCGGCCAACCCGAGATCCTGCGCTACCTGAACCACGTCGCCGACCGCTTCGACCTGTGGCGTGACATCGATCTGCGGATAGCTGTCACCGCGGCTCGTTTCGACGAGGCGTCAGACGAATGGGCGGTGGAGACCTCGGGCGGCCCGGTCACGGCCCGTTACCTGATCATGGCGACAGGTTGCCTTTCATCGGCGAACGTTCCCGATATCGCGGGACTGAGCTCCTTCGAGGGTCAGGTCCTCCACACCGGGCAATGGCCGAGGGAAGGGGTGGACTTCTCCGGCCAGCGGGTCGGGGTGATCGGCACCGGGTCATCGGGCATCCAGGCCATCCCGATCATCGCCCGGGTGGCTGCTGACCTCACCGTGTTCCAACGTACCGCGGCCTACACCGTCCCGGCCCGCAACCGGCCCCTGGAACCCGACGAGCTGCGCAACGTCAAAGCCCGATATTCGGATCTGAGAGCGGCCAACCGGCTCCTTGCCGGCGGCTTCGGCTCCCGCAGCCGGGCCGGCACGACCTCCGCCCTCGAGGTCGACCCCGACGCCCGCCACGCTGCATACGAGGAGCGATGGCAACAGGGCGGCTTCACCTTTCTCGGCGCGTTCACCGACCTGATCCTCAACCGGGATGCCAACGAGACCGCGGCCGAGTTCGTGCGGGCCAAGATCCGGGCCACGGTCGACGATCCGACAACGGTCGAGATGCTGATGCCGAGCCAGGTGATCGGGTGCAAACGGCTGTGTCTCGACAGCGGGTACTACGAGACCTTCAACCGGCCCAACGTCCACCTGGTCGACCTGCGGCGCACGCCGATCGAGCGTGTGACCCGCACCGGGATCCGCACGACGGAAGGCGAGCACCGGCTAGACACGGTCGTGCTCGCCACCGGCTTCGACGCCATGACCGGATCGCTGCTGCGCGTAGACATCCACGGTCGAGACGGGCTGGCACTACGCGAGGCGTGGGCTGCGGGACCTCGCACCTACCTGGGACTGGGCGTCCCCGGGTTCCCCAACCTCTTCGTCGTCACCGGTCCAGGCAGCCCTTCGGTCCTCACCAACATGGTGGTGTCCATCGAGCAACACGTCGAGTGGATCGCCGAGTGCATCGAACGCCTGCGTGCCGACGGCTACACAAGGATCGAAGCAACGGAGGACGCGGCTGATCGCTGGGTTCTCTACGTGAACGCCGTCGCCGATGCCACCCTGTTCCCGACCTGTAACTCCTGGTATCTCGGCGCGAACATCCCGGGCAAGCCGCGCGTCTTCATGCCCTTGCCGGGGTTCCCCCCGTACGCGGAGCAGTGCCGCCTGATCGCCGAGAACGGCTACGAGGGCTTCGCGCTCGGGCCCTGAAGCTCACGACGCAACTGCAGCCACCGCCTCGAGACCCAGCCAGGCCTGCAGCTCCGCGGCGTGCTGTGCCAGCAGGCGCGTTCCGAGGTCGCGGTGATCGTGCCGTCTCACACCTTTGTCCGTCGGCCGGGACCGGCCCCGACCGGACGGATCCGTCGGTGAACAGCGTGTGACGACCTGGTTGGCGCCTTCCCGGCGGCTGGCCGCTGCGGTCCTGGTGCACGTCGGTTGGCGGCCGGTGGCGTACGATCACTGCGACATCCGTCCACTGGGGGCTGGACAGCCACACGAAGAGACAAGGCAGGCCCCGATGCCATCCACCGTTCGCGCGAACAACCGGCCTCTCGTGGCGCCCCGCAAGGTGCGCGAGTGGGCCCGCAAGGCCGGTCTGGACGTCGGTGAGCGCGGCCGGTTGCGGGAGGACGTCGTGGCCGCCTACCGCGAGGCTGTCACCGGTCGTTCGGCCTGAGCCGCGGCGGCTCTCGGTGCGGCCGCCCCGACGTCGCCGGCCGCGCGCCCACGGCGGGAATGTCCCTCGTTCCGCCTTTATGGGCCTAAGGTGACGGCGACTGTGATCATCGGGCTCGCCCTTCTCGCCGCGTTGGTCTTCGGCGCCGGTGTCGCGCTGCAACAACGCGAGGCGGCGAGCGAGCCTGCCCGGCTGGCTGCCCGTCCGACCCTGTTGATCCGCCTGGCCCGACGCCCCTTGTGGCTCTTCGGCCTCGGGGCCGACGTCATCGGCTTCGGACTACAGGCCCTTGCCCTTCGGCGGGGGTCGCTCGTGGTCGTGCAGCCGCTCATCACCACCTCCCTGCTCTTCACCCTGATGTTCATCGCCGCCGTCGACAACGTCGAGGTGTCCCGATCCAACTGGCTGGCCGTGATCGGGGTCCTGTGCGGGCTCTCGGTCTTCCTGGCCGCGGCCCGGCCGACGGAGCAAAGTCGCGCCGTAGCCGACGCCGAAGGGTGGCTCCTGCTCGCCGCCGCAGTGACGGTGCTCGTCGTGACCTCCATGGCAGTGGGCCTCACCCACCATGGGGCGATCCGATCGGCGACATTCGGGCTGGCCGCGGGTACCGCCGACGCGTTCATGGCAGTTCTCGCCAAGGCGTTCGCAGGGTCCTTTGACGCTGGGTGGACCGGGGCGTTCACGTCGTGGACGCCGTACGCCCTCGTCGGTGGGGGCATCGCCGCGCTCCTGCTCACGTCGACCGCGTACCAGGGCGGCTACCCCACCTTGACCTTGCCCGTGATCACCGTCACGGACCCGCTGTTCGGCTGCATCATCGGGGTGCTCCTGTTCGGCGAGCAGATCCGGCTCGAGGGATGGCGCGGCCCAGTGGTGGTCGTGGCCCTCGGTCTGCTCGTGGCCGGTCTTGTTAGCCTCGGCCACGATCGCCGAGTGGCCGCACGGGCCGCGAAACTGGAGGAGGTGATTGCGTGACGTACCGCCCCGTTCCCGCGGCGCGCGTGGTCTTCACCGACGACGAGCGGCGCGAGATCCTCGAGCTGGTCGACGCGTCGCTTGCCTCCGGTTCCCTGACCCTTGGACCACAGACCGCCGCGTTCGAAGATGCGTTCGCGATTCGCCACGCCGCCCCACACGCGATCGCGGTGAGCAGCGGGACCAGTGCCTTGGAGATCATCCTCCGGGCTCTCGGTGTGACCGGACGCGATGTCGTCGTCCCGACCAACACGTTCTATGCCACTGCGGGAGCGGTGGCCCACGCCGGTGCCACCCCGCGGCTGGCCGACGTGTCCCGCGACACGATGGCCCTCTCCGCCGACTCCGTCGCCGCCGCCCTCACCACGGAGACGGCTGCCGTCGTGCTGGTCCACATCGGCGGGATGATCACGCCGGAGGCGGATGCGATCCGCGCCCTGTGCGACCGCCACGGGGTTGCGCTGATCGAAGACGCAGCGCACGCGCACGGGTCGAGCTATGACGGTCGGCCGGCGGGTTCGTTCGGCCACGCCGCCGCGTTCTCGTTCTACCCGACCAAGGTGGTGACGAGCGGCGAGGGGGGGATGATCCTCACCGCCGACGAGGCGCTCCGTGACGAGGCCCGGGTGTACCGGGATCAGGGCAAGTCCGGGTTTCTCGGCGGGGCCCCTGTCCGGTTAGGCTACGCGTTGCGGATGAGCGATGTCCACGCCGCGATCGGCCGCCCCCACCCCGGGCGCCGCGACCACGCGATCGACGTGCGCAACCGCGTCGCTGCCCGCTACGACAAGGCGCTCGGCGGTCATGCGCTGATAACCCCGCTCCGAGTGCCTGACGCGTGCGTGAGCAACTATTACAAGTACGTCGCCTTCCTCGATTCGGGGATCGCTCGCGACGGGCTCAAGCACGACCTCCGGGAGCGCAGTGGCGTCGGCCTGTCGGGTGAGGTGTACGCCCTCCCGTTGCACCGACAACCGGTGTTCGCCGCGCTGGCGGACCGAGCGTTCCCGGTCGCCGACGACATCTGCGGGCGCCACATCTGCCTCCCGACGCATTCGGACATGACCGATGACGAGGCGGACCACGTCATCGACAGCCTCATGGCGGCGATCGACCGGGGCACCAAGGTAGACCGGGGCACCGCCAAGGAAGACCGGGGCACCAAGGAAGGGAGCCCGCGGGCATGAAGATCGCGGTCACCGGCGCAGCCGGGTTCATCGGGTCCCATGTCATCGACCGTCTCATACTCGCCGGCCACGAAGTGGTCGCGCTCGACACCCGGCCCCCCCACCGCCTGGACGTCGCGTTCCGCGAGGTCGACATCGTCGATCTCCCGGACCTGGTCCGGGCCACAGCCGGCTGCGACGCGGTGTTCCACCTGGCCGCGGTGTCGAACGTCAACGACGCCCGCGCCGATCCGGTGGGGACCATGGAGGTCAACGTCGTCGGCACGGCTCGGGTGGCGGAGGCGTCGCGACGCAACCACGTCGGACGGACGGTCTTCGCCAGCACGGTCTGGGTCTATTCCGCCGCGACCGGCGAAGGGCCTGTACGCGAGGACACCCCCCTCGCCACGAGTGGCAGCGAGCACGTCTACACGGCATCGAAGATCGCGGCGGAGCTGACGCTGTCGAGCTTCGGTGAGCTGTTCGGCATCGAGTACACCATCCTGCGCTACGGCATCCCGTACGGTCCCCGGATGCGCGACGAACTCGTGATCCCCCGGTTCGTGGCCCGAGCCGCAGCAGGAGAAGCCATCACGATCCACGGCGACGGCCTCCAGTACCGCAACTATGTGTACGTGGCTGACCTGGCCGACGCGCACGTGCTCGCCCTGCGACCGGAAGCGGCCAACCAGATCTTCAACCTGGAGGGACCGGCCCCGGTGAGCGTCCGCCACGTGGCCGAGACCGTCCGGGACCTGGTCAACCCGACTGGCCGGATCGAGTTTATTGCGGCCCGGCCTGGTGACTACGAGGGACGCGAAGTCAGCGCCGAGAAGACAGCCGACGTCCTGGGCTGGCGAGCGAGCACCCCATTCGACGAGGGCATGCGGCTTTACCTCGACTGGTGGCGAGACACCGAGACCCGCGGCAGCGAGGCGAGCGGGGCTTGAAGCCCCCACCCTCCTGGCTTCTGGCCCCGATCGGTGCGGCGGCCGCCGCACACATGGTGCCGAGCGTGGTCAGCCTCGGGCAGTGGACCCCACTACGCGCCCTTCCGCTCGAGCTCTGCCGCTGGCGCGGCCCGGCCGCGCCCCACGTCGCCCTCACCTTCGACGACGGTCCCGACCCCGCCACCACCCCCTACGTCCTCGATCGCCTCGACGACCTCGGTCTCAAGGCCACGTTCTTCTGCTTGGGCGAGCGGACCGCAGCCCATCCGAGCCTGGTGCGGGAGATCGCGGACCGGGGCCATCAGGTGGCAACCCACGGGTTCCGCCATGCGCACCATTTCGTGCGGACGCCGGCATGGGTGGGGGCTGACCTCGACCGCGCACTGGAGGCGGCGGCGGCGGCGGGGGTCAGCCCCAAATGGTTCCGACCCCCGTACGGACAGACCGCCGGCGCGACCCTCCTCCACGCCAAGCGGCGGGGGCTGCGCCTGGTGCTGTGGTCGGCCTGGGGCCGGGAGTGGGACGAGCCCGACGCCGCCCACGTGGCCCGCCGGGTGATCCCGGCGCTCGCGCCCGGCGCGATCGTGCTCCTCCACGACGCCGACGTCGACTCTCCGCCAGGCTCCTCCCGTCGGGCGGCCGATGCGTTGGGGACCATCGCTGAGGCCATCGCCGCTCGTGGCCTGACTGCCGCCACGCTCGACGAGCTCGTCGCGGCGTGACCGCCCGCCGCGCGCTGTTCCTGTCCGGCTCGTTCGGCGCCGGGCACGACACGCTCGCCGAGGCGTGCGCCGCTTCCCTCGCCCCATGCGGCGTCAGCAGCCGCATCGTCGACTGCATGCCCATGCTGGGAGGAGGTTTTGCCAGCGCGGGCGACTGGGTCTTCCGGCGCCTCATCTCGGTCCCACCGATCTACGACGCCCTCCACTTCTCCCAGCTCCGCGGCGACGGCCCGGTGGGGCGCTGGATGGACCGCACCGCGACCAAGTTCATGTTTCCGCACCTGGAACGGGAGGTGGATGGCTACGACCCCGACGTCATCATCTCGGTGTTCGCCACCGGTGCGTCGGCGGCGGTAGGGCTGAAGGACAAGCGACCGGACCTGGCCCTGGTTGTGTTCATCACCGACTCCTTCGCCCATCGGTTCTGGGTTCACGAAGGTACGGACCTGTTCCTGGTCACGTCCGAGCTGGCTGCGGCGTCGATACACCGGTACTGGCCCCGCGCCGTCGTGCGCATCCTCGACGCTCCGGTGCGGCCCGCCTTCCACGATGCCCCCGAGCAGCTGCAGGCGCGGGCGTCGCTCGGGATCCCCGCCGATGCCCGCTGTGTCCTCCTCATGTCCGGCGCGTGGGGCATCGGCCCTCTCGACGAGGTGACCCGCGCCCTTGCCGCGGAGGGCTACTGGGTCGTGGTGGTCGCCGGCAACAACACGCGGCTCGGGCGGCGCCTGAGCGCGGTCGCCGCAGGCAACCCGACGGTCATCACGTTCGGCTACACCGACCGCATACCGGAGCTCATGTCCGCCAGCGACGTGGTCGTCACCAGCTCAGGAGACACCTGCCGCGAGGCGCGATACCTCGGCCGCCCCCTCGTCCTCCTCGACGTCGTTCCCGGCCACGGGCGGGAGAACGTGATCCATGAGCTCGAGCTGGGCGATGCCGCAGTGTGCTCCCCGACCGCGCCGTCCGTGACCGGAACCGTCCGGGCCATCCTGGAGAGCCGTCATCATCCTCCCGCTCCCGTGAGCCGGCCTGCACCGGCGGACTGGGATGCCCAACTGATCGACGCGTTGCGCGGCGCGGGCATCGACATCTCGAGCTGAGGTACCGAGCCCTCAGTGGCTCGGGCCCCTTCAGTCGCTCGGGGCCGGGCTGGCGAGCAGGTCGTGGCGGGTGATGTCGACCCGTCGCGACGCGAACAGGCGGGCCACCACGAGGAGCCCGAGGCCGTAGAGAGCCGTTTCGACGAGGGGACCCACGATCGGTCCCCCCGGGGACAAGCCGGCGTCGAGAACCTGTCTGGGCCCATAGAACGGGAGCAGCTTGGATGCGATGCTGTCGGCCCGGGAGGCGAGCTGGACACCGACCACGCCGACGAGCACCAGCGTCCCTTCGAGCTCGCGGGGCAGCGCCGAGCCGACGGCCAGCCCGAACGGCACGGACTGGATGGCCACGGCCGCCACGCCGAGCGCCATCACCCAGGGCCGGCTCGGATCGGACATGACGCCCATCACCAGGCTGAATCCGCCACTGATGACGAGCGCCATCGGACCGAGGAAGAGCAGCCGACCGAGGAGCATCTCCAACGGCCGGTACCCGCACAGGACCAACCGCTGGTCCGCAGCCCGCGACGACAGCACCGAGAACAACGCAGCTCCGGACACTGCGAATGCCATTCCGACCCCGCCGGACACCGCCGCGCCCGAACCTTCACCGGCCGACGCGAGGTAGAAGCTCAGGGGTAGGGCGACCAACAGTCCCAGGGCGATGTGGCGCCGTACGAGGTCTCGGCCGTGCATCTCCGCCATCATGGCCATCCGCCGCAGTGACCTCATCGCGGATGCGTGCGCCTGAGCCCCGAAAGACGGGATCGCCGAGGGCGAGGCCGGGCGGCATGAGTCCGGCTCGGGTGTGCAGCCAGTTCGACGACGCGGTCCACCCGCTCCAGCTCGGCGAACATGTGGGTGACGATCACCACCGCCTTGCCCTGAGCCTTCCAGTGCTCGCAGTGATCCCAGAAGTTGACATAGGTCCCCCGGTCGAAGCCCTGGTACGGCTCGTCGAGGAGCAAGATGCTCGGCTCGGACATCAACGCGATGGCGAGGTTGAGCTTTTGGCGGGTCCCCCCCGACATGTCCCGCGTCACCACCTTGTCCTCGATCGGGAACCCGAACTCGGCCAGGATCGCCCTTCCCCGGGCGATCGCCTCCCGGCGGTCCATGCCCGCGCCCCGGCCGAACATGACGAGGTGGTCGTCGGTGGTGAGCAGATCGAAAAGCCCCGGAAGCTGTGGGCAGTAGCCGATGCGGCCGCCGACCTGGATGGTCCCGGTGTCCGCCGGCACGAGCCCGGCGCAGATTCGCATCAGCGTCGTCTTGCCCGCCCCGTTCTCCCCGGTCAGGCCGACCACCTCACCCGCCCGCACCGCGAGGTCAACTCCGCCCAGAATGGTTGTGGCGCCGTAACGCTTCCCGATACCGCACGCGGACAGCTGCGTGGACACTGCACGAGGTCTAGCCCATCGGAAATGGGTTCGGACCGCGGCCGAGGCCTAACCCTTCGCCCCTGTCGTCGCTTCGTCCGTCCCCGCACGACCCCTCCGGGTCGTCGCCGCGGCGACGAGGACGGCGACAACAGCCAGCCACAGCGCGCCCGCGATCCAGCCGCCGAGGACGTCGCTCGCCCAGTGGGCACCGAGGTACACCCGACTTGTGCCCACCGCCACGGCGAGGATCAGGGCCGCGGTCCACGCCGTCACCCGGCGTGGCCACGACGCATTCGATCCTGACATCACGACCGCGGCCGCCCCCCAAAATGCGGTCGCCTGGGTGGCGTGGCCCGACGGGAAGGACCAACCCGAGAAGTGGGCGACGGCGAGCGCGGCCGGCGGCCGGGGCCGGGCCACCAGCGCCTTGACCACGGTGTAGAGGACAACGCTCCCCCCGTAGCACCCACCGAGCAACGCAAGCGGGCGCCACGTGTGGCGCCTCCACCACCACGCCCCGCCGACAACGGCGGTGGCCGGGACCAGGATCGCCGAGCTGCCGAGGAGGGACACGGCCTGGACTGCGTCGGTGAGCGGCCCCGTCCGGCGACGGACGAAGAAGTCCAGGATCGGCCGGTCGACGCCGACCGGTTGGCCTCGCGAGACCACATCGGCGACGACGGTTCCGAATGCCCAGCCGGCGATGACCAGCACCGCGAAGGCCACCGTCAGCTCGAGTCCGAGGGCACCACCGGGGCGCAGCCGCCGGCCCAGGAACGCGAGCTGTCGGTCGAAGCGCTGTCGCACTCGAGCGACAAAGGGCCGCTCCAGCTGGTGGCGCCAAAACGCCTGCACCGCGTCTTTGTGGGCGATGACCCGGCGCGCCGCGAACACCGTGAGGCCGACGAACACCACGGCGAGCAGCAGGAGCAGGCTCGCCTGCTTGGCGACCCGCTCGAACCGCTTGTACCCGTTCCCGGCGACGTAGCCCAGGATCACGAAGCCGATGGCCCACACCGTTCCCCCCGCCACGTTGTAGGCGGCGAAGGTGCGATACGGCATTCCCGCCATTCCCGCCATGCCCGGGATCAGAACCCGCAGTGCGGCCGTGAAACGACCGAAGAAGACAGCTTTGCCTCCCCGTTCGGCCAGGTAGCGCTCGGCCCGTTCGAGGTGGTCGGACTTGACCAGTCGGCCGACGGTGCCATGGAGGATGCGACGGCCCCATTTCCTCCCGACCTCGAAGCCGATCGTGTCACCGATGATCGCGCCGCCGACCGCAGCCGCGAGCGCGCCCGCCAATGACACCTTGTGCTGATAGGCGAGGACGCCGCCCAGCAGCACCGCGATCTCCCCCGGGAACAAGAAGCCCAAGAACGCAGACGACTCAAGGGCCGGGAGGGCGAAGACCACCGCCAACGCGACCCAGCCGTGGAGACCCAGGATCTGGTCGGCGAGCCCGCTCATCGCCGCCCGCGGGCGTTGCACACGTGCCTGGCCGGCAGGTCCCGGTACCAGCGGCGCAGGCGGTCCACGTTGTACTCCTCCTCGTCGAGCTCGGCGAGGGTGAACTTACCGACACCCCCGGGGCGGCGAGTGCGCCGATCCTCAGCGCATGGAAGCGGATGCCTCCCGGGTGGGGTGCGCCCGCCGGGTCCGGATCGACGCCACGACAGCAGCGACGCCAGCGCAGTAGGCCAGGGCGATTACCTGGACGATCCAGTACCCGGGGTCCTTTGCGTCGCGGGCCGGGTAGCTGCGCCCACCTCCGGGATAACCCGCAACTTCGGGCCGGTGCGACCCGGCCGGGGCTAGACCACGAGGGCGGGAACAGGCAAGGGCAGCTGGACCTCCAACCCGCCCTGCCCCTCGATGAGCTTGGCGATCATCGCCACGGACATGGGCCGGGCAAAGAAGAACCCCTGGCTTGACTCACACCCGAGGAGGAGGACCTGCTCTCGTTGCTCGGAGCTCTCCACGCCCTCGGCAACGACGGCCTCCCCGAGGGCGTGGGCGAGGTTCACGATGGATGCAACGATGGCGCGGCTCGGCGCGCTGCGCTCCAGTTTTGCAACGAACGATTGGTCGACCTTGATGACGTCGACAGGAAACTGCTCGAGATAGTTGAGCGATGAGTACCCGGTGCCGAAGTCATCAAGCGCAATACGCACCCCGATCCGCTTCAGATCGCTGAGCACGACAAGCGCGCGGGCCGCGTCATCGATCAGGACGCTTTCGGTCAACTCGAGGGTGAGCCTCGCTGGAACGGTCCGGGTCTCGTCCAAGACGACTTGAACGGCCGCGGCAAAGCCGGGGACCATCAGCTGGTGTGCGGAGACGTTCACAGACATCCCGAGCTCGGTTCGCCGGTCGTAGGTCATCCAGCGATGGAGATCGGTGCAGGACTGCTCGAGCACCCACCGGCCGATGTCCTTGATGAGCCCGGACTCTTCCGCAATGGGGATGAGCCTGGTCGGTGAGATGTCGCCGAGGGTGGGATGCCTCCAGCGCACAAGGGCCTCGAATCCGGTTACCTGGCCATCGCCGGTCTGCACGATCGGCTGGTACTCGACCCGCATCTCGTTGTCGGCCAACGCCCTCTGGAGGTCATGGCCGAGGTTGGTCCGCCGGATCGACTCGCGCTGCTGGCGCTGGTCGATGCTCTGGTGCTGGGCGCCACCCTTCGCTTTCGCCTGGTACATGGCGACGTCGGCGTCCTGGAGAAGGCGTTCGGAGTCGACCTCTCCGAGCTCCGCCACCGCGATGCCAACGCTGGCGGTCATCTCCAGGTAAGCAGATGACAGTTCGAACGGAGTGCTCAGAGCCAGGCCGATCCGGTTGGCGATGACGAGTGCCTGCGAGCGGTCGTCGAGCCCCTCACAGATGATCACGAACTCGTCTCCGGATAGGCGTCCCAGGGTGTCGCCGGGGCGAAGGAGGGACGACAGCCGGCTGGCCACGGCCACCAGCAGCTCGTCACCGAGGCGATGGCCATATCTGTCATTCACCGACTTGAACCGGTCCAGGTCGGCGAACAGGACAGCGGCGATCTTCTTCGAACGGGCGGCCCGGAGCAGGACGTGGTCGATCAGTTCCATCAGAAGCACCCGGTTCGGCAAGCCCGTCAGCGGATCGTGCAACGCGCTCACCCGAGAGCGCTCCGATGCGTCCGCCAGCTCCGCTCTCGCTTGAGCATTGAGCAGATATGCCGCCGCGACGTCTGCGAGGGTCTGGGCGGCCGCCATCGCATCGGCGTCCAACGGTCCCGGTGTGTCGCGGTACAGGTCGAGCGCGCCGAGCTGGTCGCCGCTACCGCTGCGCAACGGGAAGGTGAACACGGCAGCTAGGCCCGCCTCGAGGGCCTGCTCGGTGAAGGTCCCGAACCGGTGCTCGGCGCGCAGGTCGGCGACCGCCACCGCACCTCCCGTGCTGTACGCCTCCAGGCACGGTCCCTCGCCGAGCTCGGTCTGCAACGTCTCGAACCGCAACGCAGACGGATCCGACGCGGCGACGTAGCGCGGCAGTCGCGTCGGCGTGATGAGCGTCACCCCCGCAGCAGTGATCGGCAGGACTTCCACGATCCGCTCGACCAGCCGATCGAGGATCGCCTGAATCGGGAAATCGGTCAGCATTGTGCGAGCGAATTCGCTCAACACATCCGAGAGCTGCTGCTCGATCGCCACGGTCCTCCGACCACCTGCACTGCGAGAACCACCCGCGAGGTCTGGGCGGTGGTTCCACCCAAGGGTACCAGTCAACCTCGCGGAGCAGGCACGCGGGGTGGCGATGCGGAGCGTCGTCGTCACGCATACTGGCAGCGATGACCGGCGGGGAACGACTCGAACGACGGCCCGTCGTTGCCCTCTTCGTTGACGTGGCCGGGTTCACGTCAATGGTCGAGACCCAAGATCCGGAGGACGTCCGGGACCGCATGACCGAGGCGTTCACCCGCATCAAGGAGATCGTCACCGCGAGGGGCGGCGTCATCGAGAAGTACATCGGCGATGCCGCACTGGCCCTCTTCGGCGCTCGCCGGGCCCATCGCGATGACGTCGACCGCGCCGTGCAGGCGGCATGGGATATCTCCCTCGCGCTGGGTTCGTTCGCGCCACCGCTACCGGTGCGGGCCGGAGTCGAGCTCGGCGAGCTGCTCGTCGATCTGGCTCGGCTCGAGACGGCTCGCGACCTGATGGTCGTCGGCGATGCTGTCAACGTCGCCGCTCGGCTGCAGCAGCTGGCGGAGCCGGGTCAGATCATGATCGGCCCGGAGGCGGCGAAGCTCACATCAGCGACACTCGCCCCGGCGGCGTTGCACGAGCTGAAGGGCAAGGCTCTTCCTTTGTCCGCTGCGGCCGTCATTGCCCAACCACCCGCCGTTGGACCCCCACACCGGGTCCCCCTCGTCGGCCGGGAGGCGGAGCTTCGGGCTCTCGATGTCGCCCTGCACCAGGCCGCGGCCGAGGGCCGGCCACGGGTGGTCGTCGTCGTCGGCGATCCGGGCACGGGCAAGTCGCGGCTCGTCACAGCCTTCGCGTCGCGGGTCGAAGCGGTCGGGGCGACGGTCCGAACGGCCACGTGCCACCCGCTCGAGGAGCAGCAGGCCTCGACTGTGCTCCGATCGATCCTCGAGCCCGACCTGGCGGGAGCCGACCCGCTCCAGGCCCTAGCGGCGAACCACGGCGCCCGGTCAGGTGAGGGGAACGGGAGCGAGACGGCCGAGCTCATCGGCACGACGGCCGGGTTGCTGGCCGCCGGAGTCGATACCAGCTCGCTGTTGTGGCCGGGGCGGGTCAGCCAAGCCAAGGTGGCCTGGCGGGCCTACCTCCGCGGCCTTTCAGCCCCTTCCCTTCCGCCGGTGCTGATCATCGACGACTCGCAGTGGATGGCCACCGACGTGAGCGACGTGCTCCGAGTTGCGCTGTCCGGCTTGGACGTTGCGCTGCTCGTGGTGCTCATCGCGTGGGAGCCATCCTCACTGGCCCTGTGGTCTGACGCGTTTGCCTCGACTGTGATCGACGTGCCGGCACTGACCCACGCTGAGGCTTCACGGCTCGCGACGCTCCTAGGCGTTGCCGGCGAGGACGTCGAGCACCTGGCAACCAGCGCTGAGGGCAACCCGCTGTACCTCGAAACGATGGCCGGCGGTCAGTGGTACCGGGCCGAGGAGATGCCGCTCGGTGTGAGGGCCGCAGTCACCGCCCGGCTCGACGCGCTCGATCCGGCGTTAGCGCCAGTCGTGGGCGCGGCCGCGCTGCTCGCGCCACGGATCACGGTTCAGGCGCTCGCCGCGGTCCTCGGCGTGGGTGCCGACGACGTCGCGACGCGGTGTGGCCGCCTTGCCCAAGAACACATCTTGTTTCGCGCCGAGGAGGGCTATCAGTTCGGTCATTCGCTGATGGGACGCGCCGCCCTCGCTGCGATGACCCACAGGGACCGGCGCCGCCTCCACGACTCGGCGGCCCGCTGGCTCGACGCGCAAAACGACGCCGACCCAGCCGACCTGGCGCGCCACCTCGACGGTGCCGACCGCGGGGCGGAAGCCGTCGACGCCTATCAGCGAGCGGTCGAGAGATCGATGGGACGGCTGGCGCTCCACGAGGCAGAGGTGCTCAGCCGACGTGCCGCGGAGCTGGTCGACGCAACCGGCGATGCGCCTACGCGTGCTGCCGTCTGGCTGGCGCGGGGCCACGTCCTGTTCGCGTGCGGCCGCCTACCCGACGCCCAAGCGGCATTCACGACGGCGCTCGAGGCGGGCAGTGATGGTCCCGAGGACTTCCGCTCCCGGGCATTGGCCGGAAGAGCCACTGCGCGTTTCTGGCAGTTCGATCCGGATGCGGCCGAGGGTGACGCGCTCGAGGCGATCGCGTTGGCGGGAAGCTCATCGGCGGCAGGAGCGGAGGGCAACGCCGCCTTGGCCCTTGTACGTTCCTGCCAAGGCCGGCCGGGCGAGGCGATCCAGCTGGCCGGGCTCGCTCGCGACCAGGCGGTGCGCAGCGGTCTGCCCCGGCTGGGCGCAATGGTCGGGACCGTCGCCGTGCTTACGGAGCATCACGCCGGCCATTCGGCTCGGGCCGCGGCCCTGCTCCCCACGGTCGCCGCCGAGTGCCGTCGGGAGGGACAACCCGGGCCTCTGACGTGGGCGCTGTTCAAAGGGGGCCTGGCCCAGGCCGGCCTCGGCGACTACGACGCGGCGTTACAGACCTGGGACGACCTGATCGAGGTCGCCGCCGCGACGGACAGTGCCGGCTACGCGTGCGAGGTCAAGAACTGCTTCGCCCACGTGGCCCGCGAGCTCGGCGAGCAGGGTCGGGCCGACGACCTCGATGAGGCCTGCCTGAGCGAAGCCGCGCCGCTCGACGCGTTCGAGGCCGCAGCCAACGCCATGCTCAACCTGGCTGCGTCGGCCCTTATCGCCGGCGATCTTGCCGGTGCCCGGAGGCGGCTGGCGGACGCCCAGCCGCTGCTCGGCGCTCGGAGCTTCTACCGCTGGCGGTACGGCCAGCGGTACCGCCACTACCACGCGCTGGTGCTCGAGGCCGATGGGCACATCGACGAGGCCATCGCCCTTGCCGAGGAGTCACTCGTTCTGGGACGTCAGGCGGGAGAAGGCAAAAACGTGCTGCGACCCGAACTGCAGCTCGCCGCGCTCCACGCGCCGACCGATCCCGCCGAAGCGTCGCGGCGGCTGCGGGATGTCGCGCTCCGTGCCGAGGCGGGCGCCCTCCGGCCGATCGCATGGCGGGCCTGGCTGGGTACAGCCGACGTCGAGGCCCGCCAAGGGCACGGCGCGGAGGCCGCGAGCGGCCGCCGGGCGGCCGTGCGCGTGCTCGAGTGGATGGACCGACGCGTCCCGGATGAGCGCCGGGACGGGTGGCGCCGCGCCATCGCCTCGCCCATCGAAGAGGGAGACACCTCGCGCTGGCGACTGCCGCTTTGACCTCAGCGCGTCCCGGACCGGTGGATCGCCGCCTCGCCGGTCCCGAGGTAGCTCTCGACCACCCGCGCCATCCCGTCCGAGTCGGCGGTCGCGCCGTCACTTAGGTTGCTGGGGTGCTGAGCCTGCTCCTGATTGCGGCGGCGCTCGGGTTATCGAACTTCGCGGCTGCGATCGCGATTGGCCTCTCAGGAATCGACGCAAGGATGCGCGTCGAGGTCGGCGTTGTCTTCGGGCTGTTCGAAGCGACGATGCCGCTGTTCGGCCTGCTTCTCGGCAGACAGGTGTCGGCATCGCTCGGCTCGATGAGCGCCTACGTCGGTGGCGGACTTCTGATCGCCACCGGCAGCTGGACGTTGCTTCAGGCGAGACGAGAGCGGCCCCAGCGCACACTTGTCGGTGCTCGGCTCGGTCGACTCATCGTCACGGGAGCGGCGCTGAGCATCGACAACCTGTTCGTCGGCTTTGCGCTGGGAGCTCACAACCTGTCGGTTGGGCTGGCCGCTGGCGTCATCGCGGTCGTCAGCGTCGTCATGTCGCTCGTTGGCCTCGAGCTCGGGCGACAGCTCGGAGGGGTCGTCGAGAAATGGAGCGAGGAGATGAGCGCTTTGGTGCTCATCTTCGTTGGTGTAGCGATTGCATCGGGCCTCTTTTAGCTGCGGATCGCGCCCGGCGTGGACGGCCGGACGTAGGGTCCGGGAAACCCCGGCCGTGACAGAGAGGACCGACACCGATGACTGCTACTTCCACCAGGGAACCCGCGCACGGGTGGACCAAGCTCGGACAGGCCGTCCATGCCTAAACGCTCGACCATATGCCGACGCACAACGCCTA
>Ga0102924_1002163_pt1 | contig 21772 bp, 18 predicted proteins | sample PaiPotPPM11metaG_FD_80116 | JGI IMG/M metagenome (GOLD analysis project Ga0102924, IMG submission 80116) | Iron sulfur acid spring bacterial and archeal communities from Banff, Canada, to study Microbial Dark Matter (Phase II) - Paint Pots PPM... ...
CGATCCCCCTTCCCCGATCCCCCAATAATGCGGGAAAGGGGCGATCCCGGGTTAGAGCGATCCGATCTGCGAACGGTTAACCGAACCGGCCACGGACTGTACTACGCCCGATCGTCTCCTTCCCTCCAGGATTGGGGGAAGGAGAGACGAGAGGATGAGGGCCGAACGCCGACAGCCAGACACTCGAACGCCATCGCATGGAGCGCCTGATGCCCCTCGATGCTCTGCCGCCTGACCTCAATGCCTTGCGCGATCGGCTGCGCGCCTTTCTCCACGACGAGCTGCTGCCCGCCGAGCGCAACGCCGGTGTGCAGGAGGAAGCCGAGGCGCCGGCCGCGCTGCGCCGCTGGGTGCGCACGCGGGCGCACGAGCTGGGCTTCTTCTGGCTGCTGCAGCCGCCGGATCTGGGCGGCGGCGGACTGGGCGCGCTGGGCCAGGTGGCGCTGCGCGAGGAGATCGCCGCCTCCGGCGCGATGCTCGGCCGGCTGGTGCTGGGCGGCACGGGCGGGCTGTTGCGCCACGGCACGCCCGCGCAGCACGAGCGCTTCCTCACGCCCGTGCTGCGCGGTGAGTTGGCGGCAGCCTTTGCCTTCACCGACGCCCGCGAAGGGCCGCGCACCACGGCGGTGCGCCAGGGCGAGGCGTTCTCGCTGACCGGCGTCAAGGCATTCGTGACCGGCGGGCCGCACGCCGACCTGCTGCTGACCGTGGCCAACGTGACGGAGAACGCCGGTGGCGCGACCGGCTCGGCCGTGTTCGTCGTGCGCCGCGACGCGCCGGGCTTGACACTGCGGCGCGAGCTGCGCACGCTCGACGGCGGCCTGCACGGCGAGTTCGCCTACGAGGGCGTGCTCGTGGCGGCGGACGATATGATCGGCGAGATCGGCCAGGGGCTGCCGCGGGCGCTGGAGGACATCACCGGGATGCGCCTGAGCGTCGCCGCGTCGGCCTGCGGCGCCGGCCGCTGGACGCTGGACTACACGCTGGCCCAGATCGACCAGCCGCACCGCACGGGCAGGCCGCTGGCCGAACGCGAGCAGGTGCAGGCGATGCTGGCCGAGAGCGCCACCGATCTGTACGCCGCCCGCAGCGCGTTGTACGCAACGGCGCGGGCGGCCGAGGACGGCGCCGGCAGCGACGTCGAGGCGGCGATGGCGAAGGTACTCGCCACCGAGGCCGTGGCGCGCATCGTGGACCGCGCCATCCAGCTCACGGGCGGCGCGGCGGTCGTGGAAGGACATCCGCTGGCACGGCTCTATCGCCAGATTCGCGCCTGGCGCATCGCCGAAGGCACGACGGAGATCCTGCGGCTGACGATCGCGCGCGGGCTGCTCGCGCGGCGGGCAGAGGGCGAGCGATCGTAGCCGCGGCGTCCGCATGGCAGAGCCTTGCGCAGGTCTGCACGGCATCGCGGGACGCGGTCGGGCGGCGCGATCCGTTTCGGCGAAGCGACCGCCACCAGCGCGCCGTCCGGGTGGGTGCTTCGCCCGCGCGGCGCACCTGGGACCGAGATTGCCGGCGCCCATCCCGACGCTGAACCGGCCGCAGCGCAGGCGGATGTGAAGGTCAAACGCCCCGCGTCTTGTAATCTTGTAAAAGCTGCTACAATCCCTGCACCCCGTCAGGGCAGGGTCCGCCAGGAGCCCGCGCATGGCCGAACCGCCGCTGGCACAGCGCCTCGCCGCCGCGCGTGACCGGCTGGCCGACCTGGAGCGGCGGGTGCGCCGAGCGGGGGGCAAGACCACCGCGGCCGAGATCGCCGGCCTGGTGCATCTGCTTGAGGGCGTTGCCGCAGACTACGCCGCCCAACCCGCCGCCGTGCCGCCCGTGCGCGACCGCAGCCAGGCCGTACGCCTGCAGGCCGTGACCGCCGCGCTGTCCGAAGCGCTGACGCCGGTGCAGGTGGCCGAAGTCATGGTGCAGCAGGGAGTTTCGGCGACCGACGCCGCCGCCGGCACGCTCGCCCTGCTGGACGATACGCGCGACACGGTCGAGATCGTCGGCGCCGGCGGCTATGCGCCGGTCCTGGTGCAGCGCTGGCAACGCTTTCCGCTCTCGACGCCGGCGCCGCTGGCCGAGGTGATCCGTACGGGCAAGCCGGTACTCCTCGGCTCCGCCGCGGAAGGGCGTACGCGCGGTCTGGTGCGGGAAGCGGCATGGCCCGATGGCCGCGGCGGCGCCCTCGCGGCGCTGCCGCTGATCGTGGATGGTGTGACCATCGGCGCGATCGGTCTCAGCTACGAGCGGCCGCGCAGCTTCGACGACGCCGACGCGGTCTTCCTCGCGGCGCTGGCGCAGCAGTTCGCCCTCGCCCTGCTGCGCGCCCGGCTCTACCAGGCGCAGCGCGACGCCCGCGCCGAGGCGGAGGCCGCGCAGCGCTGGCTGCGCTTCCTCGCTGAATCGGGCAATACGCTCTCCGCCACACTGGACTACGACGAGACGCTGGCGCAAGTCGCCCGGCTCGCCGTGCCGGCACTGGCCGACTGGTGCAGCGTCTGCGTGCCCAACGACGCCGGCCTGATCGAGCGCCGCGCCTTTGCCAGCGCCGACCCTGTGCGCAGCGCGGCCGTGGAGGCGCTTGGCGGCGGCTTCCCGCTTGCGCCCGACGCACCACATCCGATCGCCCGCGTGCTGCGCTCCGGCCACGCCGAGGTACAGGCGCATGTCGACGAGGCCGAGTTGAGTGAATTGGCCGGCGGCGCACAGCGGCTGCCGCTGGTGCGCGCCGCCGGCATCAGCTCGTACATGTGTGTACCGCTGCTGGCGCGCGGTCACACGCTGGGTACGCTCAACTTCGTCTCTTCCACACCGGAGCGGCGTTACGGCGCGGCCCAGCTGGCGCTGGCCGAGGAGATCGCCCGCCGCGCCGCTCTCGCCGCCGACAATGCCCGCCTGTACCATCAGGTGCAGGCGGCGCTCACCGCCCGTGACCGCGCCCTGGATGCCGTCGAAGGCGAGCGGGAGCGCCTGTTCGGCCTGTTCATGCAAACCCCCGCGGCGATCGTGTATCTGCGCGGCCCCGAGCACCGCGTCGAGTTCGTCAACCCGGGCGCCATCCGCTTTCTCGGCGGCGACCCGACCGGCATGCCTGTGAGTGCGGCGCTGGCGCCGCTCACCGCCGGCTCCGGCTACCTGCTGCTGCTCGACCATGCCTTCCGCACCGGTAAGCCGTTCAGCGCCAACGAGGTGCCCGCCCTGATCGCCAGTGGGGAGGATGGCTCCCGCGAGGATGCATTTTTCAACATCGTTTGCCAGCCTGTGCGCGACAGTGACGGCGTGGTGGAAGGTATCCTCGTGCACGCGGTCGAGGTGACGGCGCAGGTGCAGGCGCGCCGGCAGGTGGAGACACTGGCCGCCGAGAACGCCCGGCTGTACACCGAGGCGCGCGACGCGCTGCGCCAGCGCGACGACTTCTTCTCGACCGTCTCGCATGACCTGAACACGCCGCTGACCACGATCAAAGGGCTCGCGCAGCTTCTGGGCCGCCGCGCCGCGCCAGGGGGTGAGGAGCTGGCCTGGGTGCGCGAGGGGCTCGGCTCGATCGACGCGGCGGCCACGCGCATGCGGGCGCTCGTGGGACAACTGCTGGACGCCGCCCGCCTGCAGGCCGGCGAGCCGCTGGCGCTGGATCGCCAGCGCGTGAACCTGGCCACGCTGACGCACGCTGTCGTGGAGGAGCAGCGGGCCGTGGTCGAGAATGCGACGATCCTGCTTGATGCCGGCAAGCCGGAGCCGGTGGGTATGTGGGACGCGGTGCGCATCGAGCGCGTGCTGGGCAACCTGCTCTCGAACGCGATCAAATACAGCCCAAACGGCGGCGCTATCCAGATCCGCGTGCGCCAGGAGGGTGCGGGCGCGGGCGCCTGCGCCGTGCTCGAGGTGCAGGACGAGGGTATGGGCATTCCCGCCGCCGACCTGCCGCATGTGTTTGAACGCTTCTTCCGCGGCTCGAACGTGGAGGGACGCATCAGCGGCACCGGCATCGGCCTCGCCGGCGTGCGCCAGATCGTGGAGCAGCACGGCGGCACCGTTGCGGCTGCCAGCACCGAGGGCCAGGGCACGCGCTTTACCGTGCGCCTGCCGCTGCACGGCAGCGAACCGCCGAAGACCCAGGCGAACGCTGCGGGCTTCGAGAATATCCGCTGACGGCGGCGATGCGGGGCACCTAACCCTGACCTCGCGAGCGAGGTCTGTCCTTTCCCGAAGCGGGAAAGGGACTCCTGGAGCGGCCCCAACAGCGCCGGACGGCGGCGGGGCCAGGGTGTCCTTGTGTGGGCCGCACGGATGATGCGTCTCCCAGGCTGCCGGCCGTCCTCGAACCCCCTACTCTTCTCGTGTGTGGCGGGAAGCCGTCGCATCGCGCTGGTCGCAGGCCACAACGCGTGTACGTCCTCTGCCCCAACCCTTCCCGTGCCGGGAAGGGAGATTTCGCTTCAGCGAAATCGGGGTCAGGCGCGCCGCGCGCTCGTGTTATGCAATACCCCGGCATTCGCCGCACGTCTGGGTGGATCCCCGCCAAATGGTGCTTGTGCTCACGTTCACAATTGATACGATGGTAAAGAGATCGGGCAGCCGGCAGCCCGCCGCTCGCCGGCCGGCTGATGGGAGGCACCGTGATGTTGGAAGAGCTGATCGCCCGCGCCCGCGTGCAAGAGTTGCAGTTTGCCCTCGCTCGCGCCGAGCGCGAGTCCGCCGCGCTGCGTATCCTCAAAGCGCCGCGCAAGGCCGGCGTCGCCAGCCGCTCCGAGCGCTTGCTGAACGAGCTGTACGGAGCGGGCCGGCTGCCGGGGGCCGATCCGGCCCTGTTCCAGCGTCTCGTCTGGAACGGCATGGACATGTAGCCGCGCCCGCTTCGACCAGAGTTACGGCTACCCCGCACGGTCGTTGGACCGCGGCCGGCGGGTGAGGCGCGCGAGCCGCTTCTGTGCTATCTCTGGACACAGAGGCAGCCGATGACCGTCCTGGGTTCGCTGGCCAGCTTCGCGCACCGGCGCATCGCCCCATTGCTGACGCCGTACCACCACCGCCGGCATCAGCACACGCTGAAGCGCGGCCGTGTGCGCCGCGCCGACCTGGAACGGGCCGCTGCCTCCTGGTGGGGCGGCGATCCCCGCTGGTTTCCCGGCAGCACACCGCCCCGCCGGCATAATCGCGTGACGCCGCTGGTGGACGGCGAGTGCTTTCTCGGCGATCTGCACGCCGCCCTCGCGCGGGCCGAGCACTATGTCTACATCGCCGGCTGGTGCCTCACGCCGGACCTGCCGCTGCGGCGCACCCGGCGGCAAGACCTCGTCGATACACGCCTGGTCGAGCTGTTGCGCGACACGGCGAAGCGCGTGCCGGTGCGCATCCTGCTCTGGGGCGGCGCGGTGGCCGTCATTCATCCAACGCGCGGCGAGATGCTGGACGTGGTGCGCGCGTTCGAAGGGCAGGCGGATGGCGACCTCGTCTGCCGCCTGGACCACACGGCGCACTTCAGCCACTGCCACCACCAGAAGGCGATCGTCGTCGATGGTCAGGTCGCCTTCGTGGGCGGCATGGATTTGACGACATTTCAGGGCGACCGCTGGGATCTGCCGGGCCATGCGCTGCGGTCCGGTCCAAACTGGCACGACGTGCAGCTACGGCTGGAAGGTGAGGTCGTCGCCGATGTAGAGCACAATTTCCGCCAGCGCTGGCAGGATTCCTGCCGGAACTGCTATCCGGCCGCCGTCCCCGAGCTGCTGCCGGCGCAGGCGCCCCGCGTCGATGCCGCATGGCACACAGCGGCGCAGGTCGTGCGCACGATTCCGCACGACACGTATGCGTCGGTGCGTCGCGGCGAGTTCGGCATCTACCACAGCTATCTGAACGCCTTCAGGCGGGCCAAACGCTTCATCTACATCGAGAACCAGTATCTGTGGTCGCCGCACGTGATGGATGTGCTGATCGAGCAGGTGCAGCGGCGACGCGAGACGCCGTTTCGCATCGTGATCGTGCTGCCGGCCGGCGCACACAGCGGCAAATGGGACAACGACCGCCACGTCGACACGCTGCGCGCGGTGGATGATGGCCGGGGCATCGTGTCCGTCTACGCGCCGTATGCCTCCGGGCCGAGCGCCGGCGTGCATGCTTTTCGCTACCGGCCCGTCTACGTCCACGCCAAGGTGGCGATCGTGGATGATGAATGGCTGAGCGTCGGCTCAGCGAACTTGAACAACCGCGGGCTGATTACCGATTCGGAGATCAACGTCGTGGTCAGCGACCGGGAGATCGCGGTCAATCTGCGCATCGATCTCTGGGCCGAACACCTGGCCGCCCCGCGCGAGCAGGTGGCGCAGGCCGACCCGATCGCGCTGATCGACCAGCTCTGGCGCGACCGCGCCGCCGAGAACGCCTCGATCCAGCGTCGCGAGGACCGCGGCGACCGCCCGCTGATCGGCGATGTTCACGCCTACGTGAGCGGGCGCCTGCCGGCCTCCTGGTTTCTGGACGAGGCCGAAGCGCTCACGTTCGAGCATTGAGGCGCCGCGCCGGCGCGGCCGCGATTGCAGGCTCGGCGGTTGCGGTATCCGAGTCAGCAGCGTGCTCGGCCTGTTCGGCGCACCAGCGCATCGTCTCCGGACTCGCCGGCAGATAGTAGATCAGGCGGAAGCGCGCGTCGCGCGTGAAGCGCTCGGAGGCGAGACGAAACTCGAGGATACCGGCTCCCGGCACCGCCAGCCGCATGGGCGCGAGCGCCCGATCGGCGCTCACCGGAGCCGGCTCGCGCTCCACGATCGCCCAGTAATGGCGGAACAGCGGCAGCGCTCGCCAGAGCCGGGCAAGCTGTTCCGCGTACCAGGGCTCGGCGTGGAACGGCTCGATCTCGTAGCGCAGGGCACGGATCAACGCCGGCAACAGGCGCTCCGGCTCGACCACCAGCCGGGCGAGCAGCGAGTCCGGCTCGAACCACGCGCCCAGAAACGACCCCGCCGCCAGGCGCGCCAGGCGCGGGTCGTCGGCGGCCACGCCGAGCAGCGGCGGCAGCAGCCGGTTCCAGGCGACGAGCCGCGGCGTGCAATCCAACGCGTAGGCGGGGAAGGCCGCTTCGGCCAGCTCGCGCCGGCAGGCGTCGCGTGCCCAGGTGAAATCCTCGTCCGTTGGTGCGGGCGCAGCGACGGCGTAGCCGAAGCATTCGAGCACCTCGCGGCGTTCGCTGTAGCGGGCGCCGAGGGCCGCGAGAATCCGCTCGATCGTGGCGCGTTCCGGCTGCGCCACGCGGCCGTATTCAAGCCGCTGCAGGTAGCCGCTGCCCAGCCCGGCCTCGCCCTCGACCCAGAGCTGCGTCTTGCCCGCCTGCCGGCGCAGCGCCCGCAGCCGCGCCCCGCCCAGCGGTGACGGATTCGCCGTGTGCATCGATCCGCCGCTTTCCATTTAGGCCGTAAATTCGACTCGAGGCACGAAGACGCGGCCTCTTGTTGCCGCTAGCGTAGCAGAGACGCCGGTCCGCTCGCCTAACCCCGCTTTGGCTGGCGCCAAAGCTGTCGTTTGAAGTCTCCGACGGTTGCGCTGCGCTCTGGCCCGACACGGGAAGGGTTACGGTTCGAGGATCTCACACGGATGGGAGACTGGCCCTCCGCACGTCCCGCAAGGACACCGCGGCCCCGCCGCCGTCCGGCGCCGCTGGGAGCGCTCCAAAAGTCCCTTCCCGTTTCGGGAAGGGACAGACTTCCCGCACGGGAAGTCAGGGTTAGGCGCCCCGCACGGCCGCGACCGCGTGCTTGAAGTGTTTTCGTGACGGCAAGCGATGGGAGCCGGCGATGACCAGGACGCAGCGCACGACCCTCGAGCAAGGGGAACCGCGGCTTGAGGATGCAGCAGCGCGCTTCCTGCACGGTTTCGTGGCACTGCTGCCGTTGTGGATCGGGGCGATACCGGTGGGCATCGCCTACGCCGTGGCGGCGCGTGCCGCCGGCCTCGGCCCCGTTCAGACGCAGCTGATGAGCCTGACCGTCTTTTCGGCGGCGGCGCAAGTCAGCGCCGTCTCGCTGCTGGCAGGCGGTACGGGCTGGCCGCTGCTGGTCGGCACGGCGATCGCGCTCAACGCCCAGGCGCTGCTGCTCGGCCTGGCGACGGCGCGCCAGACGCGCCCCGCGCTTCCAGCACGGCTGCCGGCTGCCTGGTTCCTCACCGACGGCGCCTACGCGGTGACGGCGGCGGGCCGGCGGTTCACGCTGGCCGGCCTGCTCGGCGCCGGCGTCAGTATGTACCTCGCCTGGAACGGTGGCACCGCGCTGGGGCTGGCCGCGGGGCACGCCATCCCCTCCAGCCGCCGGCTGGGCATCGATTTCGTCGCGCCGCTCACGTTCCTCGCGGTGCTCGTGCCGCTCGTGCGCACGCGCGCTGCCGTCTGCGCCGCGGTGGTGGCCGGGGTGGCGGCGCTGCTGCTCGTGAGGCTTACGCCAGGCGGCGTCGCCGTGCTCGGCGCGGGCCTCGCCGGCAGCGTCGCTGGCGCCTGCTGGCTGCGCCGCGACGCGCGTGACCGCGTCGGTTCAGGCGCTGGGGCGAAAGCCGAGCCCGGAGGATCGGCGTGATCGGGATCATCCTGGCGATGGCCGCGGCCGTCTATGCGTTGCGGCTCTCCGGCTTTCTGCTGGCGGACGCGTCGTTGCCGCGCGGCAGCGAACAGGCGTTGCAGTTCGTGCCGGTCGCCACGCTGACCGCGCTGATTGTGGCGAGCCTCGCCGGGCGTCCGGACGAAAGCGCACCACGGCTGCTCGCCGTCGCCGTGGCCGCCATCGCCGCACGCCGCAGCGGCATGGCCTGGCTCTGCATCCTCTGCGGCATGGCCGCGTACTGGCTGCTGCGGCGGCTGTGAGCTGCGGCGCTGATCAAGGAGAACCCGCAATGAGCACGAGCACCGACTGCGAGTTGCGCATTCGTCACGATCTGCGGCCCGGCGACCTGGGCCGCGTCACCGAGCAGCACGGCGTGCTCTACGCCGCCGAGTACGGCTTCGACCACACCTTCGAAGCCTACGTCGCCCAGTCGCTGGCCGAGTTCGCGCTGGCGTTGCCGGAACCGGGCAACCGGCTGTGGCTGGCCGAGTCCGCCGGCCGGCTCGCCGGCTCGATCGGCATCTTGCGCCGCGAGCAGGGCGCGGCCCAGTTGCGCTGGTTCCTGGTTGCGCCGGAAGTGCGCGACCAGGGGCTGGGCCAGCGGCTGCTGGACGAGGCGCTGGCCTTCTGCCGCGCGGCCGGCTACGCATCAGTGTACCTCTGGACCGTCAGCCTGCTGACCGCCGCCGCGCGCCGCTACCGTGCGGCCGGCTTCGAGAAGACCGAGGAGCAGACGCACGCTCTCTGGGGCACGACCGTGACCGAAGAGCGCTACGATTTGGCGCTGCGGGGCGGGCGGTCCTCATAAGCTGCTCGTGGCGGCCAGCCCTGACGCAACCTGCGTCCTCACGAACGTCTGCAATCCTGGATCGCCCTTGTGCCTGCCTTGCTAAGCCGCGCCAGGCGGCCGCCACTGCGGCAGGAGCTGGCCATTGGGCAGCGGCTCGAAGATCACCTCGACCGGCGCACCGATGCGCACCCAGTCCGCGGCATCGCCCGGCAGGTCGGAGAGCATCAGCAGCAGCGGCTGTTCATCCAGCTCGACCACAAGATTGACGTACGGCACGGCCTCTTCGAAGCCGGCCACGTTCTTCTGATACATCGTGGTATGAGTGTAGACACAGCCACGGCCGGAAACCGGCTGGAAGGCCAGCTCGGTACTGGTGCAGCGCTGGCAGAGCGACGCGGGCGGATGCTGCCAGAAGCCGCAATCGGCGCAGCGCTGCGCCACGAGCCGGCGCGCGGCCGCCGCCTCCCAGAAGGGGCGCGTCAGCTCATCGGGCACAGGCAGCGGGCGGTTCGGCTCTGGCACAGGTGACAGGTTACAGGTGGCAGGTGATAGGGAACAGGGATGAGGAACGCGGAACGAAGAATGAGCGTCCCCACGTTTCAGTTTCCTCCCTCCTTTTTCCTCGTACAGGGAACAGGGGATAGAGCGCTGCGCTCAGCCGGTCGTGTCGACGAGGTCGAGCGCGGCGTCGCCGTAGGTGCCCAGGTCCAACGAGCCGCCGCGCAGGCCAGCGACGCGCGGCCGGCAGAAGGTCAGCAGCTCCGGATAGAAGAGTACTGCGAACACGCAGTCTCCCAGCACGATGCGCTCCGCAGCCGACCAGAGCGCCGCCTGTTTGGCCGGATCGGGCTCGGCGCCGGCCAGCTCGCAGGCCGCGTCGAAGTCCGGATTGCTGTAGTGGCTGCTCGCGTTCGCGCGGCCCGTGCTGGCGAACAGCCGCTGCAGAAAATCCTCCGCATGCGGGAAATCGGCGGCCCAGAAGCCGAAATAGCTCTGGTACTGGCCGTGCACGATGCGGGCATTGACGTCGTCCACGGCCTGCACGCTCACGCTGATGTTGAGCACCTGCTTCCAGCTCTGCACGATGAAATCGCCCACATCCTTGCCGGATACCCCGCTCAGGCGCAGCAGCGTGATGCCACCGGGAAAGCCGCGCCCGCCCGGGTAACCGGCCTCGGCCAGCGCCGCCCGTGCCGCCGCCGGGTCGAAGCTCGCGATCGCCTGGTTCGCCGGGTCGTAGCCGGGCATGCTCGGCGGTAAGACCGTCGCACCGGCACGAGCGTGGCCGCCGAGCGTCTGGGCGACGAGCGCGTCGCGGTCGATCGCCCGCGTCAGGGCGCGGCGCACGCGCGCGTCGTCGAACGGCGGTATTCGCGGATGGAAGGCCACATAGTCGATGGCGAGCCACGGCTCGCGCCTCAACTGGTCGCGGTACGCAGGGTCGAGGGCGGGCGTTACAACGTGAATCGGGAAACCGGTAGCCAGATCCAGCTCGCCGCGCTTGTACAACTCGATGCGCTGCGCCGAGTCGGCGATGATGCGCATGGTGAGGCGCTGCAGCCGCGGCTTCGGCTCCAGCATGTAGCGGGGATTGGGCACGAGCGTGAGATGATCCTCGGGCACGTGCTCCTGTAGCAGGAAGGGGCCGTTGCCGACGAGTGTGCCGGCGTCGAGCTTTGCCTCGCCCGCGCGGTCTATGCTGCTGCGCTGCACGGGAAAGAGCGCCGGCATGGCGATGCGCGCCAGGAACGAGCCGGTGAAGGCGGGGGCCGCGGGATCGCGGGTGAAGACCAGCGTGGTCTCGTTCAGCGCACGCACGCCGACGGCGTCGCGAAGCCGCGCCTGCTCGGCATCGGAGACCGATTTGGGCTGCGCCGGCGTGCCGAGGGCGGTGGCGTAGGCTTCGGCTCCGGCGATGTCGAAGTAGTCGGCCGCCGTGACGCCGACGTGGCGCGGTTCGAACAGGCGCTTGGTTGAATACTCGAGATCCTTTGCCGTCAGCGGGCTGCCGTCGCTGAAGGCCTGATTGGGCTTCAGCTTGACGGTGAATGTGAGTCCGTCGCTGGAAATGCCGCCGTTCTCCCGGGTCGGAACCTCGGCCGCGAGCGCCGGCACCACCGCGCCCGCCGCATCGAAGTCAAACAGCCCGCGCCAGAGCAGCCGTTGCACGATCACGTCGGTAGCGATGATGCCGCCCTGCCGCGGATCGAGCAGCTCGGGCTCGTGTTCGAGCGCGATGGTAAGCGTATGCGGCTCGGGCGCGGGCATGGGCGAGGCGGCCGCGCCGGCCGCCGGTCCGCCGGCCGCTGGTTGCAGCACCTGCGTCGCCTGCGCGAGCAGGGTCGAGGGCAGCGTCAGGCCAAGCGCGCTGGCCGTGGCGGCGTTCACCACCAGCTCGAAGGCCGCGGCCTGCTCGATCGGCAGCGTTTCAGGGCGGGCGCCGCGCAGCAGACGGTCGACGTACTCGGCCGCGCGCTGCGCCAGCGCCGGCAGACTCGGTCCGTAGGAGAGCAGGCCGCCACCCTCTGGCCCGGCGCGCGTGGCGAAGACTGCCGGCAGCCGGCGCGCCGTCGCGGCGGCGGCGACCTGGGCCACGTCGATGCTGCCCTGCTGCGCGTCCTCAAATAGCAGCAGAGCGTCGATCGGATCGTTGCCTATCTGCGCCACGTCGATGTCGGTCAGCGATTGCGTCAGGCCATGCCAGGGAACCTGAATGAACGTCAGCCGCAAGCCCAGCGTCGTCGCCGTGCTCTGCAGCGCGGCGTTGCTCTGGCCGCGTACGGGGTCGTTCGGATCCCAGAGCACGGCGACGCGCCGAGCGTTCGGCAGCGTTTCATGCAGCAGCTCCAGCCGCTTGGCGTCGAGCTGCGGCGTGAGCGTGGCGAGGCCGGTGGCGTTGCCGCCGGGCTGCGCCAGCGAGGCGGCAAAGCCCAGCGCCACGGGGTCGGCGCTGGCCACCATCACGATCGGGATGCTGTGTGTGCTCGCGCGGGCCTTGGTCGTGTAGGCGTCGGAGGGCGCCACGATCACGCTGGCCGGATGGCGGCCGGTGACGTCGCCAAGGAAGCGGGCGAGCGTGGGGTCGGGATAGTTGAAGGGATCTGCATCCGCCCGCGCCAGCGCCTGCGGCGTGGTGCCGCTGAACTGCAGCCGCACCGTTTTGCCGTCGCTCCAGCCCAGCTCGGCCAGGCGCTGGCGGAAGGGTGCGGCCAGCGGCTCGTCGGCGCTACCCAGATAGGCGATGCGCGGCGGGTGCGGCGCTTCGCCGGCGAAAACCGTCTGCTGCAGCCAGTGCACGACAAGCGGTGCGCTGGCTCCGGCCACACCGGCCGCAGCCAGCCCGCCCAGCACCCGCCGCCGCCCGATCTGTCTGCCCACTGCCGCGCCTCGATCCGTTGCGCTGCGCCCGCACTCAGTCTGGCCTCTCCGCCGGCCGTTCGCCCCCGTCAGGTGGAGAGGATCGGCCCCGCCGGCCGGCCGGTTGGCCGGTCCTCCGGGCGATCGCCCAGCAGCCCCAGCTCGACGGCGCGCACCGCGGCCTGCGTGCGGTCGGCCACACCGAGCTTGGCGATGATGTTCTCGACGTGGAACTTCACCGTGGCTACGCTCACCACCAGCCCGGCCGCGATCGCGCCGTTGGTCTGGCCCTGCGCCAAAAGGCGCAGCACGTCGAGTTCGCGCGGCGTCAGCCTCTCCACGATTGCGACCGTGGGCGCGATGGACCCGGCACGGCGGCCCGCGTCCGCGCTCAGCCGCTCGACCAGCTCGTGCAACTGCTGGTTGCGCCGCGCCAGCTCCTGATATAGCTCCAGGATCTGCGCACGCGCCATCTCCAGTTCGTGCGTGCGCTCGTCAACGCGCTCGGCAAGTGTGTGGTTCCATGCAGCCAGCTCGGCGGACTGGCGCTCGATCGTGTCGTGGTAGCGCTTGATGCGCAGCAGTGAGCGCACCCGCGCCAGCAGTTCTTCTTGATCGAGCGGCTTGGCGATGAAATCGTCGGCGCCGGCCTCGATCGCTTTCGCCTTCGCCGGCGCGCCACTTGCCGTAATCATCACGATCGGCAGCAAGCGCGTGGCGCCGCCGTCACGCAGCCGCCGGCAGATCTCGTAGCCGTCGATGCCGGGCATCACCGCATCGAGCAAGACGAGGTCCACCGGCTCGGCGACCACGCGCGCCAGCGCCGCCGCGCCCGACTCCACCGCGATCGTCGCGTAGCCGCAGGGCTCAAGGATCGCCTCCAGCAGCCGGTTGTTGGCCGGTACATCATCCACCAGCAGGATCAGGGGCTGTGCGTCCATGCTTCGCGTCCTTCTGGCGCGCCCCAGCGGGCCGAAAACCTGGCTCAGGCTTGCGCCAGCGTGCCGGCCGCGCGCCGGGCGCCGCCGGCTGCCTCCGGGCCGCACAACGGCAGCGTGACAGTAAACGTGCTGCCCGCGCCCAGCGCGCTTTCCAGCGCGATCTGTCCGCCATGCAGCTCGACCAGGCGCCGCGCCAGCGCCAGGCCGAGGCCGGTGCCCTCGTGTACGGGAGAGCCCTCGACGCGGCGAAACTCCTCGAAGATCCGCTGCTGATCCTCAGGCGCAATGCCGATGCCGGTGTCCGCGACGGCGATGGCGACCGAGCCGCCGTCGTCGGTGGGTTCGGCGCGCAGGCTGACCTCTCCACCGGCAGGCGTGAACTTGACGGCGTTCGAGAGCAGGTTGAGCAATACTTGCTTCAGCCTGCGTTCGTCGGCGATGACCATGCCGATGCCGGGAGCGATGCAGCATGAGAGCGCCACGCCCGCCCGCTCCGCGCGCACCCGCAGCATCGCCGCCGCCGCCTCGATCGCGTCGGGCAGCGAGCACGGCGCCAGATCGAGGTCCATACGGCCGGCCTCGATCCTGGCGAGGTCGAGCACATCGTTGATCAGTGCCAACAGGTGCTGTCCCGCCGCCAGGATCTCCTCCACATAGCGATCCTGCCGCTCGTTGAGCTCGCCGTGGCGGCGGCGCAGCAGCACGTCGGAGAAACCGATCACGGCGTTGAGCGGCGTGCGCAGTTCATGCGACATCGCGGCCAAAAACGCGGACTTGTGCCGGCTCACGGCCTCCAGTTCCGCGCTCTTGCGCTCGAGCAGGGCCAGCGCCTCACGCAGGTCGTGCGTGCGCGCCGCCACCTGGTCCTCCAACTCTGCGTACGAGCGCCGCAACCGCGCGCCCATCTGGTCGAACTCCTCGCCGAGCGCCTGCAACTCGTCGCCCGTCTGCAGCGCCACGCGCTCGTCCAGGTTGCCGGCGCCCAGTCGCGCCACGCCCGCCTGCAAGGCGCGGATCGGCGTGACCATGCGCCGTGCCAGCAGCACGCTCGCCGCGGCCGCCAGCGCAAGGCCGGCAAGCAGCAGCGCGGTCGTGCGCAGCAGCAGCGCGTTCAAGCTGGCGAACGCCTCGCCGCGGGGCTGCTCGACGAAGACGAACCAGCCGGGCGGATCGACGGCCACAGCGGCGCTGAGCACCTGCTTGCCGTTCAAATCGCGGGCCACGCTCGCGCGCGGCGCCCCGCCCTGTCGGACCGCCCGTACCTGCCCGACCTGCGAGAGATCGGTGTTGCGCAGTACGAGGCTCAGATCCGGATGCGCGATCAGCCGGCCGCCGCCGTCCACCACATAGGCGAGGCCGTGACGGCCGACCTTGATGCCGGAGACCACGTCCCAGACGAACTTGAGGTTGACGTTCGCCAGCGTGACGCCGCCGTCCGGGCCGGCACCGGCCAGCGCGACCGTCATGTACGGCTCGGAGCCGTCGCGGAAAAAGACGGGGCCGAAGGAAGGCCGCTCCGGCCGCGCCGCTTGCACCGACGGATCGTGCGACAGATCGGCGCCGCTGCCGACGACATCCAGCGCCACGCGCGAGACGAACACCTGCTCGCGCCCGCTGCCATCGACGTGGCGGATATCGGTGATCGCGGGGAGCTGGCGCAGCACCTGCACGTACTGCGTGCGGCGCTCTTCGGCGGCGCCTGCCGCCACCTGCTCAGCGGTCTGGTCGGCCGCCAGCAGCGGCGGCACGACGCTGCCGAAGAACTGCTCGATGCGCACCGCGGCCACCTGCGCCTGGCCCTGCTCGATTCGCTCCAGACCGGCGCGGGCGTCCTGATAGGCGAAGTACGCCTGCAGGCCGCCGCTCAGCAGGAGCACGAGGGCGACCAGGGCCACCAGCACACGCAGGTAGCGCCAGAAAAGCCGGCTGCGCCAGGCCAACGCCGGCGTGATATCCTCGCGCGACCTGCTCATTCCCTTATCTCCAGGCGGGCATGCGGGCGCCATGCGTTGCTGCGGCAGAGTATACGCGTCCGCTGCGCCGGCGCGCCGCTCGCACTCACGCGAGGCCGTCTCGCACAGCAAAGGCGGTGGCCTCGGCAACACGCTTACCGTGAGCGCAAATCGATGACGCGCAGGTGTTCGCCGTCGGATTCGAGCTGAAGCTGCTTGATCAGCAGACGGGCCTGCGCCAGCTCGTCCGGCGTACCGTCTGCAACGGCGATGGCGTGCGGGTCGAGCAGCGTCGGCTGCAGCGCCTCGGCCGCGGCCTGGGAATCGACCAGGTAGACCGTGAAGGTCGTCGGCGGGGGCACGGTGCCGAACGCGGATGCGGGGCTGGCAGCGGCAGCCTGGCCGGAGGCCACGACCGTCGCCACGTCGGCGCTCGATCCGCTTGTCGCCGGCGCGGTGAGGCTGCCGGACGGTGCGACGCCCCCGCTGTGCCTGCCGGTTTGCCAGGCGACGGCGCCGGCGGCGATGCCGGCTGTCAGGATGAGGGACGCGGCCAGCGCCTGCGCCACGCGGCGACGCCGTCGGCCGTACGCTGCGGCCACTCCCATGCTCTGCTCGGTCATTGCGGCACCTCCTGGGGGCGTGCGGAGCGTTCTCGCTCCGCCTGAAGTCAGTCTGCCGCCGGGCCAGCGCGCTGCCGCCCGCCGCGGGCGGAGGATCCTCCCCGCCGCCTGACGGGTTTCCGAGAAGTCCGACGAGCTGGAGGCAACCCGTCAGGCGCGCTCATCCGCCGCGCCGGACGCGACCGCGGCGCGCCGAGTAGAGAGCGCGTCAGGATGTTGGCCGAACTGTTGCGCGGATGCCGGTGTGTACGCAGCCGGTCTCAGTGCACGGATGGCGTCACCGCGATGATCGGACCGACGACGATCGGGCTGCCTGGCACGAACGGTGCATTCAGGGTCACGCCGGGCGCGGGAGCAGGCGTAGGCGTGGGCGACGCCGTGAGGACGGGTGGCGTCGCAGCCGCTGCCGGCGCCGGTGCTGGCGTTGCAGTGTGTGAGGCTGCGGGCGTGGGCGCAACCGTCCCGCCTGTTGCAGCGCTGGCGCTCGCGGTCACCGCGGCGGCGGCAGGCGCGGTGGGAGTCGGAGACGCGGCCGGCGTGCCGGGAGTCACTGTTGGCGGCGCCGCCGCTGGCGTGGCCGCGGCCGGGCTGGCCGCCGCGCCGGGACAGGCGCCCAGCAGGAGCGCAGCAGTAATGGCTCCTCCCGGCTGCATGGTGATCGGCAGCGGCTCGGGCTGGAAGTTGGCCACAGAGACGCCGAGCGGCGGCGGCACGATCGCGCAGGTGGCCGAGTCGCCGCTGCGCATGTAGCGCACATCCAGCGCTGCCGCGCGCAGTGAGACGGCCGCGTCCGGCTGGCCGCAGGAAGCGGGCAGCGTCAACACCACCGTCTGACCAGCGAGCGCCGTGCCGCGCACGCACGGCGCACCATCCACGTACGCGGTAACGGTCGGCCGCTCCAGCGGGGCGCCGGGCGTATCTTTCTGCAAGATGCTGAGCGTGAGCGTGGTCTCGGGTGTCGGCGCGGCCGGAGCCTCCGCCCCCGGCGCCGGGCAATCCGGCAGGTCCGCGAGGATCAGTGGAACGAAGCGCGGGCCCGCGGCCAGCGTCACGGGCTGGTAGGCCGGCGATATCTGCCCGGCCCCGTCGAACACCAGCTCGAACGGGCAGGCCGGCGCCGGATCGCTCGCGGCGGCCGCGCGGCTGTCCAGGCCGCCCGCCTCGAAGCTCAGCAGGTCGCCGGGCTGGCCGCAGGAATCGGGCAGCGCGATTTGTACGAGAATCGCGCCGGTACCGGTCGCATCCGCACACTCCACGCCAGCGGCGAAGACGCGCACCACCGGCGAAACGAGCGCATCGGGCCGGTCGGCCGCGCGCACGGCGAACGTCAGCAGCATCGTGCCGGAGAGTTGGCCGGCCGGCGCCGGCGCAGCCAGAATCGGCACGGATGGCGCGGCCACAACGCTCTGCACGACCGGCGCCGCGACGGACGGAGGGCTAATCGCGGGCGCGGGGTTCACGACCAGCGGCGGCGGCACGACCACTGCCGGCGGCGTGGGAATGCCGCCGGGCGGCGAACTCGGCGGCGGCGGGGTGGAGACTCCGGCCGGCAAATTTGGCGGGGGCGGCGTCGCGCCAAAGGGCGGCGGGGCGGACTGCCCGGGCGCCAGCGCGGCGGGCATGCCCGGCAGCGTAGGCGGTGTCGGAAATTGCGCAAGCGGCGGCGGGCTGGCGTCGCCCGCGATCGCCCCCGGAAAGCCCGCGATCAGCGTGGCCGCGGACGCAGCGGACGGCGGCGGCTCCGGCGTGCCGGACGCCGTGGAGTTGGGGCTGCCGGGCGCAACGCTTGTCTGCAACGCGGTGCGGCGCGGGCTGCCGCCCGATCCGGCGCCCGCCACGGCGGCCACGACGGCGATCACAGCGGCCAGCGCCAGCAGCAGAGCGGCCGCGGGCAGATACGCCGCACCACCAGCACCGCGCCGGCTGCCGCCACGACGCAGGGAGGCGGCGGCTAATGTTCGCTCCAACCAGCGCCAGGGACCGATCGGCACGACCACTCCTCGCAGGCGCTCGCCGGGCAGGATTACCGTACCTGCGCCACGGCCCGTGCGCGATGCTCGGCCACTGGATCGTAGGCCGCAATCGCGGGGCCGGTAAAGCACCCATGCGGCCATGCACGGCATGACTCGGCACGCTGCACGCGGCCCGTGGCGGCAGAGGATGAGGCGGGTATCCGTTGCGCCGAACCATCGTGCGGCTGCACTCTCGGAAGGATTGGCCCGTGGCGCGCCGGTTGCGTCGCGGATCGGCTGCACCTACGCTGAGCAGTGCGGCGCTGCGTGCAGGCAGGAGAAGGTGCGGAACGCGTGAGCGAGGTTTCCTTCCGAATCTGGCTGGACGATGCCTTGTGGGAGACGCTGCGCCGCCGCGCCGTGGCTGAGCGGGTGACCGCGCGCGATCTGATTCCGCGGCTGCTGGCGCAGACGGCGGCAGGCTCACGGCCAGCGCCCGCCGCTGCTGCGCCGGCGCGGATGGGCGCCACGGGACTGCCGATCGTGCCCTTGGCGGAGCAGTACGAATGCGGCGTTTGCGGCGCGACGCTGCGCCTCGGCGCGGTGAGCCAGCACGTCAACAAGCACCTGCGCGAACATCAGGCTGCAACGGGCAGTGAAGCGACGGAAGGGAGCTGACCGTGCCAGTAACATCCGAACGGATGCAGGAGATCAGGCTCGATCTGCTGAACCTGATCGAGGTCTACAAAGACATGCTGGAGTCGGTGAACCCCGTCTTTTTGTTGAGTGAATACACCACGGAAGAGGGCGCACCCACCGACGACGAGATGAACCGGCTGCGTGATGAGGTGTTGCCCAAGATCCACCAGCGCTATCTGACGCTGTACAGCACGATCGAAGACAAGGTGTCGGCGATGCTGCGCCAGTACGGTGAACTCTGTCAAGAGGCGTTGCAGACGATCAGCGATGGCGCGGGTGGCGACCGCATGGACCTGCGGCTGGGCCTGTCTACCGAGGTGCAGCGCGGCATCACCGTGATCACCGATGCGCTGAAGGCATTGAAGCCGCGCGATATCTTGCAGTCGTACCGCACGGCGAAGCGCCCGCCGAGCCGCACCTTTGACATGATGTTTCGCGAGCTGGAGCCGAAGATTCAGAAGAAGTACCTTGATACGGTCAGCGACTCGTACGAGATCCTGACGATGCTGGCGGAGAAGGCCTCGCTGGCCGCGATGTCGCTCGGCCGCGAAAACAGCCGCGCGGGCGAGAACGCGGCGCTGTGAAGCGCACCGCCGCGAATCCGCCGACGGCGCTGCCTCGCTGTTATGCTGTTACAAAGACCTTGACGAATTTCGCGGCTCCATCTAGCATCGGAAGGCCGGGCAGCGTGCCGGCGCGCCGAAGTAGCTCAGTTGGTAGAGCAGCTCATTCGTAATGAGCGGGTCGGGGGTTCGAGTCCCTTCTTCGGCTCCGGAATCAGCAGAAATGGCCGCTCAGTGAGCGGCCATTCGCGTTGTCCATGCCCACTTCGGTGTGGATTCCGCACGTTGTGCCGCCGCTCCGGGAAACCGTACCCACACGTATACCCACACGCGGCAAAACCTGCGGCTACGCGCCGCCGAGCGCGCGTTGCAGCCGCTCGGCGGCTTCCTGCATCAGTGCCGGAGCGACATGGCTGTAGGTGTTTGCGGTGAGCGCCATCTGGCTGTGGCCGAGCTGTTCCATCACCACGCGCATTGGCGTACCGGCGGCAAGCAAGAGTGAGGCGCAGCCGTGGCGCAGGTCGTGCCAGCGAATGCGGTCAAGGCCAGCCGTGGCAAGCCGCTTCTGGAAGACGTGCGTTACGGTCGAGCCGTTCAGGTAGCCGCCGAGCGCGGTCACGAAGACGTGGCCGAAGCCCTGCCACGCATCGCCGGCCGCCAGCCGTGCTTCGGCCTGCCTCACCCGCTCACGGCGCAGCGCGTCAACGGCCACCGGCGGCAGCGGCAGCGTGCGGTTCGAGGTCTCACTCTTCGTCGGCGTCAGCCGGTACGCGCCGTCAATGCGCTGCAACTGCTTCTCGATGGTCACGGTGCAGGCGTCGAGGTTGACATCCTCCCAGCCGAGTCCCAGAAGCTCCGCCTGCCGCGCGCCAGTGCCAAGCGCGACGGTCACGAGTGGTTCCAGCCAATGGCCGCTGAAGGCGTCCATGATGCAGCGGGCATCCTCCGGCGTAAGCGCCTTCACCTTGCGGCGGCGCAGGGACGGCGTCTCCGCACGCTTCGCCGCGTTGTAGGTCACGAGCCCGTCGCCCAGCGCCTTCTCAAGCGCTACCGACAGCGTGGCGCGGGTGTGAATCACCGTCGCCGCGGAAAGCCCGCGTTCGCTGAGCCCATTGAGCATCGCCTGTACGCGCGGGCGGGTCACGTCACCCAGCTTGAGTTTGCCGAGCGCCGGCACGATGTAGAGCTTCACGGCCATGCGGTAATGCAGCAATGACTTCGGCGCCAGTCCGGGCGGCGGCGCCGTCACGAAGTAGTCTTGGAGGAACTCGCCCAGCGTGAGCCGCGCCGGGGCGGGTGCATGGCCCTGCTCAACCGCGCGCTGCGCGTCGCGCAGCTTCTTCACAACCTCGCTGCGCGTCTTGCCGTAGAAGGATCGTTGCGCGCCATCCGGCAGCCGAAGCCGGGCCTCGAACAGGCCGTTTTGGCGCTCGCGGATACTGCCCTCGCCGTCGTTGCGTTTGCCCATCGCCGTTTCCTCCGTGTCGGTCAGTGCAGCGTGAGTCGCAGGGTGAAGTTCATGGCCTGTAGTTGCTCGTACGAATAGGCGGGACCGCCGTGTGTCCCGATCATGACCTGGTAAAACTGCGCGCGTGGGACTGATACGGAGAACTCGACGTGGCACGGGCTCGTGAGGTCGAGCCTGGCCGCGAGCCGATCGTGCTGCTGTTTCGCCGGGTCGCCGGTGAGCCCGGCGACCCCAGAGCCGATCACCTCGTTGCGCTCGTTGCGCACGGTGACGCTCGCGTCGATGAGTTGGTAGCCGCCCCCACAAGCCGGCGCATCGACCGAGCCTGTCAGCAGGAACGCCTCCGGCGTTGGCGTTGCTGTCGGCGGTGCGGAAACGGGAGCAGCAGTGGGCGCCGCTGTGCTGGCCGCAGACGGTTTCGTACGGCCGCTCCCGCAGGCGCCTGCGCAGAGCAGGCCGCAAGCGAGGACAGCGGCCGCCCCCATCGTACCCACCCGCCGCATGTCCACCGCATGGCGTGCGTTCAGCACGCCTACCCCGCCGTAACCCTCAGCGCCGGCTTTCCAGAAGAACCAGAGTGCGCACCACGCCCGCCGCTCGCCGCGGCGCGCCGGGGCTCGCGCTGCGCCACGATTGCGCCAAACCTGCGCCAGGCGTTACGTCGCCGAGCGCCAGTTGACCGCCGGTTACGCCGCGGCTGCTCAGCGGCGCTCTCGCCGGCTGCGGGGCGCGTGGGGGCGTGGTGGGGCGAATGTGGCCGCGCGAGCGGGCCGCGGAAACGGTGGTAACCATCACGTTTTTCTGCATTACGGAAGAGTTTTCCTCATCAGCCCACGCGCCCACGCGTC
>Ga0102924_1002164_pt1 | contig 21770 bp, 23 predicted proteins | sample PaiPotPPM11metaG_FD_80116 | JGI IMG/M metagenome (GOLD analysis project Ga0102924, IMG submission 80116) | Iron sulfur acid spring bacterial and archeal communities from Banff, Canada, to study Microbial Dark Matter (Phase II) - Paint Pots PPM... ...
CTGGCCGGCGTTGCCGGCAACGCCGGCCAGCGAGGAGACGTTCACGATCCGCCCATAGCGCTGCTTGAGCATGGGCTTGAGCGCAGCCTTGGAGCAGAGGAAAGCCGCCCGCAGGTTGGTCTGCAGCACGAGATCCCAATCCGCTTCGCTCATCCGCATCACCAGGGTGTCGCGGGTAAGTCCAGCGTTGTTCACCAGGATGTCCAGCCGGCCCCAGCGCCTGACCACAGCCTCAACCGCCAAACCGGGGGCCGCGCTTTCGGCAAAATCAGCCTGGATGGCCATCGCCTCGCCGCCTGCCCTGGAGATCTCCTCCACCAGGGCTTCGGCCTCCGGCTTACGGCTTCGGTAGGTTATCGCTACCCTTGCCCCTGCCTGGGCGAAGCGTGCCGCCGCCGCCCGACCGATCCCGCGGCTTCCGCCGGTGACGAGGGCGACCTGCTCCCGCCACTCAGGCGGCATGAGCCACCCGCAGGTACGATTCCAAGCCTTCCATGTCTTCGATATTGTGGACCACGGCACCCGGGAGGATCTTTTTCACCAGGCCACTGAGCGTTCGGCCGGGTCCGACTTCCACGAACCGGTCTACCCCCAGTTCCTGAAGACGGAGTACGGTAGCGGTCCAGCGCACCGGGCCGGTCAGCTGCGCCACCATCAGCGGCCGCACCTCGGTCGGCTCTTCATGAACGGCGCCGTCCGCATTGAATACCTGCGGCCGGTCGAGCCGGGCAAGATGCACGCGCTCCCAGGGAGTGCGGAAGGCGTCCGCCGCACCAGCCATCAGCGGTGAGTGAAAGGCGCCGCTCACCGGCAGACGGATGACCCGCTTCGCACCGGCCCGTTGCAGCAAGAGGCTGACCTGGTCGAGGCCCTGGTTCGTCCCGGAGATCACCACCTGTCCCGGGGCGTTGAAGTTAGCAGCGACGACGGCGTCGCTCTCGCCGCAGATCCTGACCACCGTGTCATCGTCCAGACCGAGCACGGCCGCCATCCCGGTACCGGCAGGAGCCGCGGCCGCCATGGCACGTCCGCGGGCCTGGACAGCGACCAGGGCATCGAGTGGATCGAGCGCGTGGGCGGCTACCAGGCCAGCGAACTCACCCAGGCTGTGCCCGGCGACCGCCGCCACTACCGCACCCCTCCGCTCCAGCATCTCCAGCAGGGCGAGGCTGTGAAAGAGGATCGCGGGTTGGGCCCGGTCGGTTGCCTGCAGCTCGGCCGGCGGTCCCTCCAGCATCAGGCGGCGGAGCGGTATCGAGAGGCGCAGCTCGGCCGCCTCAAGAAACGGCGCTGACTCGGAACCGGGCTCGAGCAAGCCGCGGGCCATCCCCACGAATTGGGCGCCCTGGCCGGGAAAGAGAAAGGCCGCGGACAGCTGGGGTTACTCGGTCTTGATCACTTCGCGCCCGTCGTAGTAGCCACAGTTCTTACAGATGGTATGCGGCCGCCTGGGCTGGTGACACTGCGAGCAATCGACGTGCTGAATCCGCTTTAAAGCCAGGTTGGCGCGGCGCTCACCCTGGCGGGCGTGCGCGTAGCGTGTCTTCGGGAGTGCCATGAGCAGGCATTATAGAGCGGCGCCGCCATTACGCTCGCCGCTGGCTGGATAGCTCGACCTCCTTGACGGGAGGCGTTCGCAGCGCTTCGACGCCCTTCTTGACGGTCGCCACGGTCCGGAGCAGCTGGGCCTCGAGCGACTGCATCACGTCCCAGGCATAGCGGTCGGCCGCCCGGCGGATCTCCTCGGCGCGGGCAGAGGCGTCGCGCAAGACCGTCTCGGCCTGCTTCTCAGCCCGCTTGATCAGCTCCTGCTGCCCCATCATCGTCTGGGCGCGCTCGCTCGCCCGGGTAATCGTTCGTGCCGCCTCAGCCTGCGCCTCGGAAAGGAGTCGCTGCTGCTCCTGCAGCGTCCAGCGTGCCTGCTTGATCTCATCCGGCAAGCTCAGCCGCAGGTCGTCGATGGAGGCCAGCACCTGCTCCTGGTCAATCACGACCGTGCGGGTCAGCGGAATCTGGCGACTGTGGGCGATGAGATATTCGAGGCGGTCGATGGCTTCATGGATGGTCATCTGAGCTCTCCCTTGTTGCAAGACGTTGTTTGAGTGGTTCGACGACGCTCTCTGGGACGAATTCTGCGATGTCGCCGCCGAACGCGGTCAGCTCCTTGATAAGGCTGGAACTCAAAAAAAGGTGCCGCAGGCTGGTCGGGATGAAGACGGTAGTCACATCCGGCTCCAGGCGGCGATTCATCAGCGCCATCTGGAACTCGCTCTCGAAATCGGAGACGGCCCGAAGACCGCGGACGATGACTCGTGCGCCCGCCCGTCGGGCGAACTCGATCGTCAGACCATTGAAGGTATTCACCTCCACCCTGGGCATCGCTCCTATACTGGCCCGGATCATTGCCACGCGCTCTTCGGTACTGAACAAAGGCCGCTTGCTCGGATTCTCGATCACGGCGATGACCACGCGTTCGAAAATCCCCGCGGCACGATGAAGGATGTCGAGGTGCCCGTACGTGAGCGGGTCGAAACTTCCCGGATAGACCGCGGTCGTCATGGAAACCGCAGGAAGGTCAGTCGGCTGGCACCATAATCCCGCTCGCGCACGGGAGCGAGGAGTTGTAGTTGCGGGAGCGGCTGACTCCGGTGGTGCTCGACAACCACCATTGCCTGCGGCCGGAGCGGCGAGTGGTCGAGGGTGATCAGCGTTTCGCCAAGCGCCACCGAGTCCTGGTAGGGCGGGTCGAGCATGACAAGGTTGAAAGTTGTGAGGTCGTTCTGATGCGCCCGCAGCCAGTGGGTGGCCTCGGCGCAGACGACATCGCCGTGCTGGGCGAAGCCCGTTAAGGCCAAATTCTCGGCCACGATGTTAGCACAGGTTCGATCGGAATCAACAAACGTCGCGGACGCGGCTCCTCGCGAGAGCGCCTCGACGCCGAGTGTCCCCGCGCCCGCGAACAGGTCGAGCACGCGTGTACCGCGTATGCTGTCGCCGATGATGTTGAAGAGGGCTTCGCGGACCAGCGAAGTGGTCGGTCGGGTTGATTTTCCGGGCGGGGTCTTGAGGCCACGGCCACGATGCGTCCCGGCCGTGATGCGGGTTGCTGGGCCAGCCACTTGATCAGTAAAACACGCGCGGAGCGAGCCAGATAGTTGTCATAGAGACGCTCCTGGGCATCGCGCTGGTCCTGGCGCTTCCGGTAGCAGCCGGAATGGTGGTGGGCTGGGCACTCTCCACCGTGCGACCGCTTCCCCCGCGGGAGCAACCGGGGCCGCCGCCTGCGCCAGAGCCCCGCATCAGTCCAGAGCAAACACCTGACGGTAAGCCGAAAGCTGGCGGCGGAGGGCCGGCTCGTGGGAAAGGGACGGGTCGCGGTCCAAGAGGCGGACGGCCTCGGACTGGGCGTCGGTGATGAGGAAGACATCGAGCAGGTTCGCCATCCTGAAGTCCCTGCCATGCTGGCGGTAACCATGCAGATCACCCATACCCCTCAGCCGAAGGTCGATCTCGGCGAGGTCGAAGCCGCTCTGGTGGGCTACGAGCGCATTCAGTCGTTCGAAGGTTGAAGCGTCATCGGCGTCTGTGAATAGCAGGCAGTAAGACTCACTGGCGCCGCGCCCAACCCGGCCCCGGAACTGGTGAAGCTGGGCCAGTCCGAAGCGATCGGCACCCTCGATCATCATGACGGTCGCGTTCGGGATGTCGATGCCAACCTCTACCACCGAGGTGGAGACCAGGATCGCAACCTCGCCGCGCTGGAAGCTCGCCATCGTCGCTTCTTTCTCGGCCGCCTTGAGGCGCCCGTGCAGCAGGGCGATCCGCCCAGCAAGCTCGGGGAAGACGCTGGTACGTAACTTTTCCGCCTCCGCTGTGGCGGAACGCACGCCCAGCTTGTCCGATTCTTGGATCAGGGGGCAGATAACAAAAACCTGGCGCCCCGCTGTTACCTGCTCTCTGATGAATTGATAGGCGAGGTCGCGGCCGCCCGGGGGGACGAGTCGAGTGATCACCGGACGACGGCCTGGTGGCATTTCTTTTATTACCGATATGTCGAGGTCGCCAAAGAGGGTGAGACCGAGCGTGCGAGGTATCGGGGTCGCCGTCATCGACAGAAAATGCGGCCGGCGATCGGTTTTCTGTCGCAGCGCCAGGCGCTGACTTACGCCGAATCGGTGCTGCTCGTCGACCACAACCAGCGCCAGCTCGCTGAAGCGGACCTCCTGCTGGATCAGGGCGTGGGTACCGACGAGAACCTGGAGGGTACCGTCCGCCAGGGCTACAAGCATCGGCCGCCTGGCCGCCGCCGGCGTGCTGCCGAGCAGCAGTCCAACGCTGATACCGAATGGCCTGAGCAGCGACTCGATCACTTCGGCGTGCTGTCGCGCCAGCAACTCCGTGGGCGCGAGCAGGGCCGCCTGGAACCGGGCGTGCGCCGCGTGGTGCATCGCCATGGCAGCGACCACCGTCTTGCCCGAGCCGACGTCCCCCTCGAGCAGCCTGTTCATGGGATAGGGATGGGCCAGGTCCTTGAGGATCTGCCAGGCGGCCAGGCGCTGGGCGTTGGTCAGCTGGAATGGGAGCGACGCAACGAAGCCGCGCGCCGCCGGCACGTCGAAGGGGACCTCGTGCGCGGTATGAGCGCGGCGGGCGAGCTTTGCCATTTGGGCCGCCATCTCGTAGAGAAAGATCTCCTCGAAGGCCAGCCGCTGACGGGCGGCATCCAGCGATTCCAGCGAGTCGGGAAAGTGCACCTGCCGGACCGCCGTCGGACGCTGCATCAAGTGACGTCTGTCCAGCAACTCGACCGGAAGGAATTCCTCCAGCTGCCCGGCGAGGCCGAGCACTAACTGGACTTTCGACCTGAGCCAGCGCGAGGTGAGCTTCTCCGTTTCGTGGTAGATCGGCACCAGCCGCGCCACGTGTCGCGGGTCGCCGGAGACCGGCTCGTAGTCAGGATTCTTCATCTGCAGGCCGCTATCGAGCGTGACCTCACCAGCGAGAAATACCGTGTCCCCAACGTGAAGCTGGTTCGCAACCCAGGGCTGGTTGAACCAGACCACCCGCATGCGCCCCGAGGGGTCCGCCACCAGCGCCTCAGTCAACGGCATCCGTTTGTAAGGCGTTCTGCGAGCCGCGATTTGCTCGATCCGGCCGCGGACCGTCGTCTTGAGACCGGGACTTACCTCGGCGATCGGCACGACCGCCGTGAAGTCCTCGTGCTTGCGGGGAAAAAACAGGAGCAAATCCGCAACCGTGCGGATTCCCAGCTTTTCCAGACGGCCCTCGTAAACGTCACTCACTCCGGTGATCGCGCTCACCGGTTCCTCCAGGCTGCGAGCCGGCATGGTCAGGCGGTTAAGTACGTGATCCCGATCACACCTGGCCCGGTGTGGGTCGCCAGTACGGGTCCGATTTCGCTCACGATGACGTCAACGCCAGGGTAGTCGCCGGCGAGCCGGGCCCGAAGGTGTTCGGCCTCGCCTGCGGCGGCCCCGTGCAGCACCGCCAGCCGCGTGATCGCGCCGTCCCGGCGCAGCATCTCGGCCAGGCGGTCGAGCATCTGCGGCCGTCCACGTGCCCTGCCGAGGGGAACGACCTCGCCGTCTCGAAGCGTGATCAGCGGCTTGAAGTTGAGGAGCGAACCAACCAGGGCCCGCGCCTTGCCGATGCGGCCTCCCCGTTCCAGGTAGGTCAGGGTGTCGATGGCGCAGAGGATGCGCGCTTTCGGCACCAGCTTTCGGACCGCCTCGGTCACCGCCGCTCGATCGGCGCCCCCCGCTGCCAGTCGCGCGGCTTCGAGGGCGAGAAATCCGAGCGCCATCGAGGCGCTCTCGGAGTCAATCACGTCGACCTTTCCAGGAACAGCCTGGGCGGCCATCAGCGCCGCGTTGTAGGTCCCCGAGACCTTGGAGGAGAGGAGGACAGCCACCACCTCGTCCCCTTCGCCGGTAAGGCTGCGGAAGACCTCTTCGAAAACGCCCACCGACGGCTGGGATGTCCGGGGCAACTGGGTGGCCGCCTTCAGCTTGCGAAAAAACTCAGCGCCGTTGAGATCCACGCGATCGCGAAAGACCTCGTCACCGAAATGGACATTGAGCGGGACTACCGTGATTCCGGCGGCCCGCTGCTGTTCTAGCGACAGGTCCGCGGTGGAATCCGTAACGATTCGCACCACGCTGGGAAGTATAGGCGAGCCCTGACGTGCGTCTCACGGGATGGCAACGGCCCTGTTCCGTAAGGTTCAGATAAGGTTTGAACTGGTACACCAGTACTGCCGTGCTTGCCCGACCCGTTCCCGGCCGACCGCTTCGCCGGCAGGCAACCATCCTGATTGCCTTCCTTGGATTCCAGGGACTCGATGCGCTCACGACTCACATCGGGCTCCAGGGTCAGCACCAGGAATTGAACCGGGTAATGGGACCCGTCATCGCCCTGCACGGCGAACTGGCAGGTTATGCCGTCAAGGGAATCGCCGTCGCGGTGCTTCTTGCCATCCTGATGCTCCTTCAGCACCGCAAGCCGCACGTATGGCAGGCGTACCACGTGGCCGCGTGGGTGAGCGCGACGGCAGTGCTGGCCAACGTTATTCAGCTCATCTAGTAGATCTTTCGGGTCATTCGACGGCCACGATGTAAGGGTAAAGCGCCTGGTCGCCGGACTGCAGCTCGACCGATGCATTCGGAAAACGTCTCACGATCGAGGCGCGAACCGACTCGCGCTCGTCGTCTGGAGCGTCTGTGCCGGCATACACGGTGACAGTCCGAACCGTCTCTAGAGGGACCTGGTTCAGGACCGAGGACACCACCGATTCATGGGAGGGGCCGGTGGCAACTATCCGATCGTTCAGCAGCCCGATCACGTCCCCTTCCTTGACCTCCACCCCGTCCATTGCCGTGGCTCTGACCGCCCTGGTCACCTCGATCGTCTTGACCTCGTTGAGCGCGTGCGTCATTGCATTCGCGTTCTCTTCGAGGTCGGCGCTGAAGTCGAAGGCAAAGAGCGCCGCGATGCCCTGGGGCAGACTGCGGGAAGGCACCACCCTCACCCTCTTCTTGCTCAGCTCAGGAACCTGCTGCGCGGCCATGATGGTGTTGGCGTTGTTCGGAAGCAGCAGGACATCGTTCGAGGGGACCGACTCAACCGCCGAGAGCATGTCCTCGGTCGAGGGGTTCATCGTGGTGCCCCCGCTGACGACCGAGTCAACTCCCAAGCTCTCGAGGATGCGGCGAAAACCTTCGCCGTTGGCAACCGCGACCACGGCCAGGTGCTTGAGGCTGGCTGGTCGCCGCGCGACGTCGCCCTGCAGCCGGTGATGCTGGGCCGACATGTCATCGACCTTGAGCCGGCTCAGCTTGCCGACGCCGCTGGCGTAGCTGATCACGTCCGCCGGCTCATGCGTGTGCACATGCACCTTGATCGCCGACTCATCCCCGACCACGAGCGCGGACTCACCTCTGCGCTGGATCTCGGTACGCACGGCCTCAACCGGGAGCGAGTCCCCGTTGATGATGAACTCGGTGCAATAGCCCCAACCCGCTTCGGGCGCCGCCACCTGCTGGGGACGTGCATGCTGCGCCACCGGCCTCTCGAAGGCCGCAAGCGCCTCTCCCCGCATCCGCTTGAGGAAGCCCTCGAGGATGAGCTGGAGGCCGTAGCCACCCGAGTCGACCACGCCCGCCTGCTTGAGGACGTCCAGCTGGTCCGGCGTCTTTTCAACGGCGACCTGGGCCGCCTCAAGGGCAGCCCGCACGACCTCCGTCAGGTCGGCGCTACTGTTGGCCATTTCACAGGCACCGGCCGCCGCCTCGCGTGCCACCGTGAGCATGGTTCCCTCGGTCGGTTTGATCACCGCCCTGTAGGCCACTGTCGCACCTTCGCTGAAGGCGGCCGCCAGTCCCCTGGCGTCGACGGAGGCCTTACTGCCGACGCCGGCAGCGAAGCCACGAAATATCTGCGAGAGGATCACTCCGGAATTTCCACGGGCTCCCATCAGCGCGCCGTGAGCCGCCCGCTTGGCCATCAACGAAAGGTCGGCCTCGTCGAGGTTGCGGATGTCCTCGACCGCAGATTGGAGGGTGAGTAGCATGTTCGTCCCCGTGTCACCGTCGGGCACGGGAAAGACGTTCAGAGCATCGACCTCGTCGCGATTAAGGGTCAGCCAGGCCAGCGACCCTAGCAGCGCCTCCTTGAAGAGCCGCCCGTCACAGTCGGTCAGGGGCATGGTCGCCGCGGCGGCCCGGGTCGCCGTGGTCAGTGGCCGCCGCTGACATGAATTCCCTGAACGTTCACGTTGACCTCGACGACGGACAATCCCAAAGTCCGCTCGACGGAGTAGCGGACCGCATTGCCCAGGTTATTGGCTACCTCGGAGACTCGCGTCCCGAATTCGACTATCACGAACAGGGAGACGGCAATGCCGTCCTCACCTACCTCCACCTCGACGCCTCGATGGATGTTGTCCCGGTGCAGTCGCTCTGCCAGGCCGTCTCGGAGGCCCTGTGCGGCCATCGCCACCACCCCGTAGCAGCCGGCGGCTGCATGCCCGGCGATGGTCGCCACTACGTGGCGCGATACCTCGATACGACCGAGATCTCTGGCCTGGATCAGCGTCGTTACCGGCTTACCTGTCCGAGGCGGGTTTGCCTTAGTTTTTGAATCCATCGTGTGCTAGTATGTGACGCTGATTTCGCCTCAATCATACGCGATACCACGCGAGGCGCAATACTTCAAGATCATGGCAAAGAGATGCGATATCTGCGCGAAAGGGCCCCAGTACGGGCATAACGTGAGTCACTCGAAGGTGCGCACGAAACGTCGCTTCATGCCCAACCTGCACAAGGCCCGGGTCATGATCGACGGCCGGCTCCAGACCGCGATGGTCTGCACGCGCTGCATCCGGACCCAGGCCAAGTCCGCTTAGCCGGCCTTAGCGCTTGGCGCCGCGGGTTCGATAGCGCCAACCTGGCTCCTCGGCGACACCCAGATGACGACCGGGGCACCTCGCTTCAACCAGGTCGAGGAGGAGGTCAGTTGCCGGTCCGATAAGACCAGGTAGTAGGTCTGCTTGGCTCCTTCCAGCTGGAGGGTCCGCCCCTGGAAGCGGCTCACGACCCCGGCAACCGAGCTCGGCAGCGCGGCGTAGGTTCCCACCGTCACGACCGCTACCAGCGTCGCCAGCGCAGTGCCTGCCAGGGCAACAGCGCCAAGGATCAGTGCGCCCCGATTGGCACCCTTCCAGAGCATGGCGTAGGTGAGCCATGGCAAAAAGCAGCCGACCAAACCCAGGCTGACCTGTACCTGCGTCCAGAGGTTCTCCGCGTAAACGCGCTGGGCGGGATCGGCCAGGTCGGCGCCAGCCGGCAGAAAGGCGGGGAGGTGCAATGCGCCGAACAGCATGACAACCGTGGTGGCGGCGAAGACCGCCAGCCGGCCGGGACGGACCTGTCCCTTAAGCCGTTCCAGGGCAATTCCCGGACGCCTGGTTGCAACCATAGCCACGGCGGTGTAACTTGACTCGCCGCCGAATCTGACGCTCACGGCCGGACCACAAGGAGGCGCGAGATGCTAAAACCACCGCAGCTACTGCCGACCAGGCTCGAAGAAGGCACGGCTCCCGGCGTTCGCTACCGGATCGCCGGCGAGCTCGTACCGGTGCTCCACACCTGGCTGGACGGCTCTGTTTCGGTCTTTGTCGAGCACCATGTGGTTCTCTGGAAAGACCCGCAGCTGAACATCGGGATCCGCGCCATGAAAGGAACGTTCAAGCGGGTGGTTGCCGGCATGCCGATCTTTCTCACCGAGGCGCAGGGCCCTGGAGAGATCGCCTTCTCACGCGACGGTGCGGGCCACCTCTTCGCTCTCCACCTGCAGCCGGGCACCTCTGTCCTCGTCCGCGAGCACCAGTTCCTGGCCGCTACCGGAAACCTCGAGTACACCTTCAACCGGGTCAAGGGCGTTACCAACATGATGTTTGCCTCGACCGGTTTCTTCGGCGACCGCTTCAGCGCTACCCATCAAGAGGGCGTCCTCTGGCTGCACGGCTACGGGAACGTCTTCGAAAAGACGCTGGCGTCGAATGAGCAGATCGACATCGAGCCGGGCGGCTGGGTCTATCGCGACGAGAGCGTCAGGATGGATGTCCAGATGTTCGGGCTGAAGACAGGTATGTTCGGCGGCGGCGGCAACATGATCTGGAATAGGTTCACCGGACCCGGCCGCGTCGGCGTCCAGTCCATGTACCTGCATCTGCCAACCAGCGAGTAATAACGGACCCGGCCGGCAGGGGGCTCAGCGCAACTCTGAGATCGCGGCCTTCTTTCCCTTGGGGTGCGTGTAGACGTAGCTTCCAGCCACCAGCACGGTGGCGCCCTGCTCGAGAGATTGACCACCCGTTTCGGCAGTCACTCCGCCGTCGATCTCGATATCGAGCTTCGGGTTCAATCGGTCGCGTAGCAGGCGGGCGGCCTTGATGCGCTCCAGGCTGCCGTCGATGAAGCTCTGGCCACCCCAGCCCGGATTGACGCACATCATCACCAGCAGGTCGGCATCCTTGAGCACCGGTTCAACCAGAGCCAGCGGGCTGCCGGGGTTGAGGCAAACACCGGGACGCATGCCCGCTTTGCGGATGGTGTCCAGCACTCGGTGGATATGGCGGGTCGCCTCGACATGCACCGAGAGGGTGTTGGCGCCAGCGTCTCGGAAGGCGTCGATACTCCGTTCCGGGTTCTCGATCATCAGGTGCACGTCGAAGGGCAGCCTGACGTACCGGCGACAGTCCTGAATCAGCTTGGAGCCGAACGTAATCGGGGGCACGAAGTGCCCGTCCATCACGTCGATGTGGATCCAGTCGGCCCCGGCCTCTTCGAGGGCGGCCATCTCTTCTCCGAGACGGCTGAAGTCCGCCGACAGGATCGAGGGGGCGACCAGCAAGCTCAGCTGACGGTCGGAACCGTGATCGTCACCTGCGAGTCGAAGTCGTGGTAGTTGATCACCATGTGGGCGACGGCGTGGATATTGGAACCCGTCGGAACCCGCGAGTTGTTGGCCGAGCCTGTCCCGAGCGAGTTCATCAATTGGCCGAGGTCCATGTTGTAGTCGGCGTCCGTCTGCAGCCTCCGAACCAGGTGATCATCCTTTCCAAACCAGACCTCGATCGTCATGGTGCCGTTGTCCAGCACCTGCTTGAGGGCGGCGCGCGCCTGGGCGTCCTTCGCGCTCGAGCCGGGGCCCGCGGCTGCCAACAGCTTGTCCTTGTCGGGGATGAGCTGGTAGTGGTGAACGGTAGTGCCGCCGATCGTGGCGTCGCCCAGATCCTTTATCGACTTCACGTTCTTCAGCAACTGCGCGTAGGAAAGCGGATCGGGCTGATTCAGCTGCCCGGCAATACCACCTGGAACGGCAGAGGCAGTCCATTTCCCGTTAAGCGGGTTCTTGAGGTAAGCCGTGCCCGCGATGCTGACGACCTCGCTGGTGAGAGCGACCCCGCCGAGCCTGGCATTGATGACGGCGTGGTAGCGATCAGGAAATTGCGCTTCACCGTTGCCCGTCAGATCAAGGGCAAAGGAGCCGGCCGTCGCCCCCGACTGGGCAAACATTGAGGCGAGCTGCGGCGGGAAGGTGAGATTGACGTGTCCCTGTAGATCGAACCTGGCTGAATGCAGCTGAGTCGCCCGATTGGCTGCCGCCGCCACCGCCTGCTGCGGTGTCTCCGGCTTCGCCAGCGGCGAGGCGCAGGCCGCCAGCAACCCCACGGTCAGGAGCCCGGTAAGGAGGCGTTTCATGGGCGCCTTGAGTATAGGGTCGAATCCAGGGAGATTTTTGAGTCCCGGATCAACGAGACTGTGACGAAGCTGCCTCCAACCATTGAGGTAGCTCATTCAGGCCGGTGATTACGTGGGTGGGAACGATCGTCGAGTTTGGTGCGGCCCCCGGATGCCGAAGCCAGATCGCGGGGATCCCGGAGTTGATCGCCCCGGCGATATCCGTGTCCAACCGGTCTCCCACCATGCAGGTCTGAGGAAGCGGGACCCCGAGCCGCCGGGCACCCTCGATGTAGATCGCCGGATCCGGCTTGGCGCGGCCGAAATCCCGGGATGTGACCAGCGAGTCGATCAGGCCGCTCATGCCGGCGCGCGCCAGAACTTCGGTGAGCTCCCGGTCCCCGGAGCCCACCGTGTTGGAGATGATCCCGATTCGATACCGGCCCTTGAGCGCCGTCAGCACCTGGAGCGCATCGGGCAATGGCGTTACCGCCATTTCCCACATATGCTTGCCCGGTTCTTCGACGATCAGCGTATTGCCGACATCGAACAGGACCCCGCTGAGCCTGGACAAGGCCACTAAAGCGCCGGTGCAGCCAAAGGCTGGCGCGCCCGGAGTTGGCCGCAGGCGGCGTCGATGTCGAGGCCGCGCGTTGCACGGATGGTGACCGAGACGCCGGCGGTCTGTAGCACCGCCTCGAAGGCCAGGGCGCGCCGCCTCGACGGCGGGCTCAGGGCGCTGCCATCGATCGGGTTCATCGGTATCAGGTTGACGTGACTGAGCGGGTGGCGGACGAGCCTGGCCAATCGCCCGGCTTGCTCCGGGCTGTCATTGACGCCATCGAGCAAGACATACTCGTAGCTGGTTCTGCGACCGGTTCGTTGTGAATGTGCCCGGGCGGCCCCGATTACCGCGGCGATCGGATACTTACGGTTGACCGGAATCAGGCTGCTGCGGAGCTCATCGTCGGGGGCGTGAAGGGAGATGGCGAGATTGACGGGCAGGCCTTCCTGGCTGAGGCGTTCGATGAAGGGAACCAGGCCGATCGTCGAGACCGTTACCCGGCGCGGGCTGACTCGAAGCGTATCCTCTCGAGCCCAGCGGCGAATCGCTCCCAGCACGGCGCCATAGTTGTTCATGGGCTCACCCATGCCCATGAATACGACGTTGGTCAGTGCCCGGTCGGCCTCCTTGAGCTCGCGAGCCGCGTGGAGGAACTGGTCGACGATCTCGGCCTCGCTCAGATTACGGTCGAAGCCTGACTGGCCAGTGGCGCAAAAACTGCATCCGATCGGGCAGCCGACCTGGGAACTGACGCAGATCGTCGTTCGGCGCCGCGATCGCTCGCTGGCCTCGTAGTGCATAACAACGGTTTCGATCGTCCTTTGGTCCGCGAGTTTGAAGAGATACTTGACGGTTTGACCCCGATCGGCCTCACGCCGGAGGTGGGCTGTGACGGTGCTGAAGGAGTACGACTCCTCCAGGTGGCGCCGGGCTCGCGCCGGAAGCGTGCGCATGGCCTCAAACGACGGCATCAGCGAGTTCCAGAAAAACTGGGATGCCTGAGTCGCCCGGTAGGCGGGTTCACCCAGACTTTTCAGGCTGGCCTTTACCTCCTCCGGCTCAGCCGTGGAGTAGGCCGGCAACTCAGTCCTCGCGGCGACTGCCGAGCACCAGGGAAACGTAATAGAGAAGCGTCACGATGGCGCCGAAGAGAGCTACCCAGTAAGTGAATGCGGCGGCCCGCAGCATCCGCCGGGCTCCGGCCTGTTCGTCGGAAAGGATGACGCCGTTCTCCGCCAGCAGGCGCAACGCTCTCTGGCTGGCATTTAGCTCGACCGGAGTGGTTATCAGCTGAAAGAGCACCACGCCGGCGAAGAGGATAAGGCCAGCGAGCGCGACATAGAAACCGACGCCGCTTCGCGTGAACGCGGAGAGAATCAGGCCGGCGATCACGATCAGCGGCCCTGCCTGGGAGCCGAGGTTGGCCGCCGGAACCAGCGAGGAACGCCAGCGCATGGCGAAGTATCCTTGCTGGTCCTGCTGGGCGTGCCCGATCTCGTGGGCGACAACCGCCTCCGAGGCGACCGACCTTCCCTCCGCCACCGCCCGGGAGAGGTTCAGTGTTTTGGTTCGTGGATCGTAGTTGTCGCTCAGATCGCCGTCGATCACCTGGATCGTGACGTCTGAAAGCCCGGCTCCCCGCAGGATGCTTCGAGCGACGTCGATCCCTGACTGGCCGCTCGAGTTACGCAGCTGCGAGTAGTGCTGGTAGGTCCGCTTCACCCAGCTCGAGGCCAGGAAGCTGAGCGCCATGATCGGCAGCGCCACGAAAAGCAGGTAGCGGACATCGAAGAACATCAGCTGCTTCAAATTCTACCCAGCCCAAATCGGCTCCAAGCGCGCTCGAGCGCGACCGGATTGTCGTTACCCCCGTTCGTACACGTGTCCTGCTCGTCACTCTGCGTGAAAGGATCGCACTTATGGGCTCGTTTCATCCCTATCGGCGCCGGCCCACCGGCCTCGACCCCGATGGAAGAGCAGCATCTGACAATGTCGGACGTTTTTAGTCTCTTCGGCCGCCACGCCGAGGACACCCGCTGGGTAGCGTCGGCAGATTCGCAGGAATACCTGACCGTTGTCCTTTATTTGGTACAGCGGAACAACGCGCGCTGACCGACTCGGCATTCCGGTCGTTTACCTGATAGGATGAATATCAGGTTAACCGTCATTGCAGCAATCGATTATCTGAGAGGTTGACACCTACCATGAAGCCCATCACGCACGGAGAACCGACATGTCTGAGAAGCTGACCCTGACTGAGCTGTTCGCCCTCTTCGGCCGAACGACTGACGAGACCCGCTGGGTCGGTTCGGCCGACTCGGAGGAGTACCTCGCCGTCGTGACCTACCTGGTGCAACGCTCTTCAGCCCATTCCTGATCGCGCCCCAGAGCCCTGAAAGGCCCGGGTCACGAAGTGGCGACAAAGGGACCACGACCCGTGGGAAAGACCCAAACGGATCGTTGTACCGGCATACTCGATTTGCGGGAAGTCTCGCCCGCGAAGACAAGGAAAAGCAAAGCATGGTAACCCTTGTGGCGGCAAGAACCCGGATGCTCTTCGGCTGGCGTGACAGCGAAAACGGTCAGGCCCTGGTCGAGTATTCGCTGATCATGTGCCTGGTAGTGATCGTCATCCTGGTCACCCTGATCGTGCTGGGCAACCAGGTGCGCAACACCTACTGCAACATCCAGGGCGCCGTCGTCAGCGCCTGACCTACTGGTCCTGGACCAGGGTGGCGGGATTGCCCATTACCACAGCACCTGCCGGAACGTCGGAGGCGACCACCGAGCCCCAGCGCACCACCGCCGCTTCCCCCACCGCGACGCCCTTGAGCAGCGTTGCCTTGCCCTCCACGACCGCCCGCCGGCCGATACGAATCGGCCGCCTGACGCCTACCTCGCCTGCCCGTCGTTGACCGGCGCCAATCGGATGGAAATCGGTATCCACCAGCAGGCACGGCCCAAGCGCCGCCTCGTCCTCGATCAAGATCTGGCTGGCCGCCATCAGCCCTGCGCCGTCGATCTCCACCCGGTCGCCGATTTCGATCAGGGAGTCGCGGCGAAAGGTGATGATCGCAGTCCGACCCGACCGGTTCGAGATCCTCACGTCGCGGCCGATGACCACCCGGCCAGGGCCACGGATGCGCAGCCGGAAGGGTGCCGTGAGTCCGGCGCCGAAGGCGTGCCGCCGGTAACGCCAGCGCAGGTACAGGGCGCTCAACCGGGTGAGGTCCATCGTTTGGGGCTCTGCCCGGGAAGGGATTTGAACCCTTACAAGCTTGCGCTCACAGCCCCCTCAAAGCTGCGTGTCTACCAGTTCCACCACCCGGGCTAGGGCGAAGTGGATTCTAACGCAGGTTTGTAACAAGCGTCGTAAGCCCGGCTGACTAAGGTGAGCCTGCGGCCACCCAGAACCCGGTGACTCTGTGTGACCCTGACGCGACAAGAGTCATCACATCGTAAAGAGGAAACGTAAGGAAATGAGCGACCCCGGCCATATACTTCTGCCGGCTTACCACTCGGATCTGAGCGAAGCGCAGGTCCAAATCCATGGCGGCCGGTCCGCCGCGCGACGCGCGCTGGCGGCAGGGAGAGAGGGGTCAACCATCGTCAATCGCTACCGGATCCTGATCGTCGACGACGACGCCATGGCCCGCGAGATTTTGAAGCGGATCCTGGAGCACTCCGGCTATGAAGTGATGACCGCCGGCAGTGGTCCCGAAGCCCTTCGAAAGCTTCATGAGGGGATTCCGCACCTCGTGGTTGTCGACCTGATGATGCCCGAGATGGATGGTTTTGAGCTCTGCCGCCGCATCAAGAGCCACCTCGACGTCCCGATCGTCATCCTCAGCGCCGTGGCCGCGGTCGAGAGCAAGGTCGAAGGACTGCAGATGTACGCCGAGGATTACATCGTCAAGCCGTTCGAGAAAGAAGAGCTGGTGGCTCGCGTGCAGCGGGTGCTGCGCCGCTACGGCGAGTCCGCGGGCGTCGACCAGCCGGAGGTTGTCATCGACCAGGACTTCCAGATCAATTTTGTCCAGCACTGGGCTCGAGTCAAGGGCCAGCAGGTGACCCTGACTCCGACCGAGTCGAAGCTTCTCTTCCTCCTGGTACGCAACGCCGGTCGCGTCGTTACCAACGAAACCCTTCTGGCCAAAGCCTGGGCCGGGGACGAAGAGGCCTATGAGGAGGGTCTGCGGGTTCACATCTCGCGGCTTCGCAGCAAGATCGAGCCCAACCCGGGCAAGCCGATCTATATCCAGACCAAGCGGGGCGTCGGCTACCGGTTCGCGGCCAAGGTGAGTTACCCGGCCGGACAGGAACCGATGGCGCTGGCGGGTTAGGGATGATTCAGCAAGCTGGTAACAGGCTCGCGTCGCTGCCGAGCTGGCGCACCATTGTCCTGGGTGTCGCGGTTTTCGCACTTACACTGCCGCTCTGGCTGCGCTGAGCCAAGGTGGCCCACGAATCCGCGCATACGGGTTGAGAGCGGGTAGTCCCGGTTCGGAGCGCTGAAGCCCGATGCGGGCACCAGGCCCTCAGCAAAACCCGCCCAGAGGCCAAGCCCCGTAACCAGCCCGGCCAAGAAGGCAAGTGGAGAGCGCGGCGCACAAGGCTGTAGACCTGGGCGCCCATTAGATAGTGGTATAGGGAGTGACCGCTTTCTCCTTTTCTTTGTCCGCCCCAGGGCGAGCTCGTAGAGGCGGCTCGTGACCAGGTTCATCACCCCGAGGGCCGCGTAGCCGGCGGCCGCCCGCCTCGATCAGGCGGCAGCGGTGAGATCGAGGGGCTGGGGGAAGGCACGCTGCGGGATGGTGAAGGTGAAGGTGCTGCCCTGCCCGGCAGTGCTTTTGACCCAGATGCGTCCGCCGTGCATCTCGACCAGCCGGCGCGAGATCGCCAGCCCAAGCCCCGTTCCCTGGTATTTCCCACTCATGCTGCTGTTACCCTGCTGAAAGCTCTCGAAGATTCGCTCCAGGTCTTCACTCGGAACGCCGATCCCGGTGTCTCGTACGCTGACCCTCAAATCGGTCCCCTGGCGTTCGACCGCGACTCGAACCCCGCCGGCTTCCGTGAACTTGATCGCATTTCCAAGCAGGTTGAGGAGAATCTGCTTCAGCTTCGGACCGTCGGCAAACACGGTGCCGACCTCGACAGACACGCCGCTCGTCAGCTCCAGGTGCTTGGTCTTGGCGAGCGAGCTGACGCTGTCGACGCACTCGGAAACGAGCGATGCCATGTCGACCTCCCCCCGGTGGAGTTGTGCTTTGCCCGCCTCCAGCTTGGAGATGTCGAGGAGGTCGTTGATCAGCGAGAGCAAGTGCTGGCCGTTCTGGCTGATGATCTCGACGTCCTGGCGCTGCTCGCCCGAGAGGACGCCACCGTCGCCTTCGAGCAGTAGTTGCGAGAAGCCGAGGATGGAGTTGAGCGGCGTGCGCAGCTCGTGGGACATGTTTGCCAGGAACTCGGACTTGTGCTGGTTGGCCCGGTGCAACTCGGCATTGACCGCCCCGAGGCGGGCCGTCTGCTCGGTGGCCAGATGAAAGAGACGAGCCTCCTGGATTGCCGTTGCCGCGTGTTGCGCAAACAGTGTCAGCAGGTCGATCGTGTTGCGATCGAGTGGCCGCCGATGGTACACGGCAAGCACGCCGAGCAACTGCTCTCCGACCACCAGCGGAAAGCCGGCGAACGCCTGGATCCCCTCCTCCTCCATCCAGGGGTTGAGCGATCCCTGCCTGTGGTTGGCCGGGTCGTTGGTAATGATCGGTACCCTCAGCTCGGCCACCTGGCCGATCTCGGTCATGCCGCGCTCTACCCGCGATGCCACCGGCGGAGCCATCGTCGTGTTGTGCTGGCCCGCCCGACGGTAGAGCGCGCCGTCGGTTGCCTCGACCAGCCAGAGCTGAGCCGCAGCCAGGCCGAGGTGACCCGTAAGCGCCGACGCCACCACGTCCAGGAACTCGGGTTCGAAAAGCTTTCGGTTCATATCATCGATCGACTGGTTCAACAGTTCCAATCGCCTCGCCCGCTTCTCTGTCTCTTCGAAGAGGCGGAGGTTCCTCAGCGCCACGGCCAACTGCTGGGCAAGTAGCTCGAGCGCTTCCTCCTCCCAGCGGGTGAGGCGCCTCTGGAAGTCGCCGGTGTTGAGATGGAGAACGCCGCAGACACGACCCTCGAGCAGCAGCGGAGTGCCGAAGGTCCGCGCGTAGGCCGGGCCGTTGAGCGCCGGCAAGTCGAAGAGTGGAGCCTCGCTCAGCATTACGAACCCGCGCTCGCGTACAACTCGACCCACGATCCCGTCCGCCGCCTGGACCGTGGTCCCCTCGAGCGCCTCCGGCATGCGGACCACTGCCCGAAGCACGAAGGTACCTCGGTCCTCGTCCTGGAGGACCACCGCCCCCGAATCCATCTGGAGCATCTCCATGCCGCAGCGGATAACCGTGTAGAGCATCCGTCCGATGTCCAGCTGGCCAACCAGCTCGCCGAGAACGCTGCGCAGCTGCTCTGTCTGGGCCAGCCTGCGACGCGTTCCACGCACTTCGGTATTGGTCGCTCGAACCGCGAGCCCGAGACCGGTGATCGCCGCAACAGTCGGGACCGCGCGTAGCACGGCGTCCCGCACCGAGATGGCGAAGCCGAGATCCCCGGTTTGAAAGAGGATGATGCCGCCCGTGAAAAAAACGCTGGTGCCGATCCCGCCCCACAGATCGAAGCGAAAGACCGCCTCCGCCGCGACAAGCGCGTAGAGAAGGTAGGGCATGCTCGTCGTCTCGGAGGCGAAGAGAACAATCCAGCCGCTGATGACCAGGTGGTCCAGCGCCAGCAGAACCGCCGCGACCGATACCGGCATCCGGATGTCACGCCGTCTGCCGCCAACAAGCGCCGCACTGTTGTAGATGGCTAGAAGGCCGGCCAACGCCAGGGTTAGCTGAACGGACCGTGACGGAAGCCAGAGGAGCAGCCCGACCGGTATCGCGAGCGCTCCAAAGCGGAGCTTGATCAGGTGGCGGTCCAGGACGGTCATCCCGGCCGATCCATCGGACTAGCTCGCTTGCGCGGTTTGAAGATTGTTGATCATCTCGAGGAAGCGATCCTTGCCGAAATCGCCCTTCTGGATGATCGTCTGGATATTCCCCTGAAGACGTTCACGGTCTTCGCTTGTGATGTTCTTTGCGGTGTAGATCAGGATCGGAATCTGGGCCGACTCCGGATCCTCGCGCAGCTTCGAGACGACCTCGAACCCATCGACGTCGGGCATCATCAGGTCGAGGATTATGAGGTCCGGCTTCTTCTTCATGGCAAGCTCGAGGCCCGCCTTTCCGCCGTCCGCAATCATGATTTCCATGTTGAACGGCTTCAACATCGCCTTCACCAACCTTATGTTCTGCGGGTCGTCGTCGACGATCAGGATCGACGACGGTGTCTTCTTGCCTCGCTTGCCGTCGGCAAGCAGGTCGAACTTGACCATCATCTGCAACAACTGCTGACGGTCGATCGGCTTGGTTAGGAAGTCCGCCTGGCCGATGTCGAAGGGGAGCGATTCCTTGTTGACCTTCGAGGTCAGCACAATCGGGATGTCCTTGGTCTTGGACTCGCGCCGCAGATCGTAGACCAGGCCGCTGCCGCCGTTGGGCGGTAGCTGGGTATCGATCAGTACCGCAAGCGGCTGCAGTTGCACCGCCTTTCTGAGCGCCTCCTGGGCGCTTGCCGCGATCACGACCTCGTAGCCGGCGTGGCTCAGGAAAGGTTCGATGCGTTCCTTGACGGACGGATCGTTGTCGGCGACCAGGATCACCGGGGCCTTGGTGCTGGCACCAACCGGCGGCAGCATCTGCACCGGGCGCTCCTGGATTCCAGACTCCTGCTTGGCGAACTCGATCAGCTCACGGATGTGCTCGACCAGACGTTTGCCGCTCTCATTGATATGGGCCACGAACTCGCGGCGCTCTTCCGGCGTCGTCTTGTTCCCCTTCTCGTCGAGCAGGATTTCGGAAAAGCCGATGATGGCGTCTAGCGGCGAGTTCAGATCATGGCTCTGGTCGTAGATGACCCGGAACTTGGCCTCGAAGTCGCGCTTGGCCTGGAGCAGGCCCGCGCCTGCGTCCTTGTTCTTGCCGAAGGCCGCAAGTTCGGTCCGAGCTCCGTCGAGTTGCGCCTGCATGGCGCGCTTCTCCGCCTCGTAGCGGGCGATCACCTGGCTGGAGGGCGGACCGCTTCCCGCCGCCTTGCGCGCCTCTTCCAGCTGGCTCTTCAGCGAGGCTTTCTCGCGCTGCCAGGCCAGTTCCAGCTCCTTGAGTTCGTTGGCGCGCCGGCTCTGGAGCTCGTTGGTCTGGCTCGACATTTCGGACAGCTGTCCCTGGACCCGCTCCAGGTCGACCTTCAGCTGGTTCTTTTCCGAGGTCAGCCGCTGCTCCCGTGCCGTCCACTCCTCGGCTTTTCGCCCCGATTCGCCCGCCAGGTCGTCATGCAGCGCCTTGACCTTCTCGTAGTCCTGCTGCGTGGCGGCCAGCTTGGCGCTGACGTCCTGCACCTGCTTCTTCAGCGCTGCCTTCTCTTCGGCAATCGAGGTCTCGCGGACCTGCCAATCCTTTTCCAGCGCCTTGACCTTGGTCAGCAGTGCAGACCGCTCATCGCTGACGCGCTGGAACTCGGCTTCCGCCTTGTCGAGGTCCGCGCCCTTCTTGCGCGCCTCGTCCAGCTGGTTCTGCAGCAGCTTCCGGTCCGCCTTGAACTGGCCTTGCGCAGTCTGCGCTTCCTGCTCGAGGCGAGCAACGTCCGCAATCAGTCGCTGACGTTCCGCCTGCCAATTGTCGCGGGCGCTTTTGATTGGGTCGAGCTCCGCCTGGAGACTCTCGAGCTGTTGCTGTAGCTGAGCGTTAGCCTCGCTTAGATTGGTCCGTTCGCCGCTCAAGGCGGTCCTGGCAGCCTGCCATTCCTGCTCCAGCTGGGCGAGCCTGGCGACGGCCCCGTCGCGATCCTTGAGCAGAGTCTCGCGGTCCATCGCCCAGTGCAATTGGGCCGACTGCAGGGTGTCGAGGTCTCCCTGGACAGTCTTCAGCTCGGCGGCGATTTTCTTTTGCTCGGCCTCGAACTTCTGCGTGAGGCCCATCCGCTCCTGTTCCAGCTGGCGAAGCTGGCTGCGACGTTCCTCGTCGCGGGTCTTGGCCCGGGTGACATCCTCCTGCAGACGTCCGAGCTCTACCCGGACGCGATCGTGACCTTGCTGCAGGTCCTTGTGCGCCTGTGCGATCGTGTCGTGACGCTCGAGCAGCGACTGCCGCTCGGCAGCCCACTGGGCCTGCGCTTTTACAAGCTCGGCTTCGGCACGCTGGTGACGCTCCTGCAGCTCCTGGTGCCCCTTCTGGGTGGCGGCGTGCTCCTCGAGAAGGGCCTGGCGGTCCATCGCCCATTGCAGCTGTGCGTTCTGAAGCTCGTTGAGCTCC
>Ga0102924_1002166_pt1 | contig 21759 bp, 19 predicted proteins | sample PaiPotPPM11metaG_FD_80116 | JGI IMG/M metagenome (GOLD analysis project Ga0102924, IMG submission 80116) | Iron sulfur acid spring bacterial and archeal communities from Banff, Canada, to study Microbial Dark Matter (Phase II) - Paint Pots PPM... ...
ATTCGAAGACCTAGCCAGCTACGAATATCAACGGCGCAACGAAACGCGCGAGATTTTCATTCCGGTGGCGGAGCGCCTCGGCGATCGCGTCATCGTTTTCGACGGCGTTACCAAGGCTTTCGGCGATCGCTTGTTGATGGAAGACGTGAGTTTCACGATTCCGCCCGGCGCAATCGTCGGAATCATCGGTCCTAACGGCGCCGGAAAGACGACGCTGTTTCGCATGGTTGCCGGTCGCGAAGCGCCCGACGCCGGCACCATTACGGTCGGTCCTTCGGTGACGCTCGGTTTCGTCCAGCAAAGCCGCGAGTCGCTCGACGATTCGAAGACGGTGTTCGACGCGGTAAGCGGCGGTCTCGACATCGTTACGGTCGGAAAGTTTCAAATGCCGGCTCGCGCGTATCTCGGCCGCTTCAACTTCAAAGGTGGCGATCAACAGAAACTCGTCGGCGCACTTTCGGGCGGCGAGCGCGCGCGCCTGCATTTGGCCAAGACGCTGCTGAGCGGCGCGAACGTATTGCTGCTCGACGAGCCGTCGAACGATCTCGACGTCGAGACGCTGCGCGCGCTCGAAGACGCGCTCGCCGAATTCGCCGGCACCGTGCTGGTCGCCAGCCACGACCGCTGGTTCCTCGATCGCATCGCCACGCACATCCTCGCCTTCGAAGGTGATTCGCGCGTCTATCTTTTCGAAGGCAATTATCAAGAGTACGAAGCGAATAAACGCACGCGTCTGGGTGACGCCGCGGCGGCGCCGCATCGTATTCGCTTTCGCCCAATCACCCGCGCGTCGTAAGGTTCACCGCCCTACTTTTTCTTGGGGGTGCCCAGCGTTGCAGCGGCTGTAACTGCCGATGCCGCCGCCAGCAATGCACATGCGGCGGCGACGAAGCGGAAACCATCGACGTACGCCGCCTTGACGACGGCGCTTTCGCGCGGATCGCGCAGACGTGCGCCGGCCATCGCTGCGCGTTGCGCGTTAATCTCGCCGCGTTGAATTGACGAGAATCCAGCCGCAGCGATGCGCGCGTCGAGGCGCGGGCTGAATGCGGCTGCGAGCAACGCGCCGAGCACCGCAATCGCGAGCAGCCCGGCAACTCGGGACACTGCGTTGTTGATGCCGGAGGCCAAGCCGACGTGCTGCTCGGGAATCGAGTCGATCAAGACGGCTACCAGCGGCGCAACCGTGAACCCCATGCCGGCGCCGATCAATACGATGCTCGGGAAGATGCCGCTCCAATACTGCAGGTTCGGTAACGCTGCAAACGCGGCGAATCCGAGCGCCGCCAGCGATGGCCCCACAACCAGCAACACGCGCCGGCCGACGCGATAAACCAGCGCACCGGAGTAGCGCGAGAGAACGACGATCAACGCGAGAAACGGGAGCATCGCCAGCCCCGTAAAGGTTGCACTGTAGCCGTTCACCTGAATCATCACGAACGGCAGGAAATAAAAGAGTCCGCCGAGCCCGCCGTAGAGGAGAAACGTCATCACGTTGATTCCGGTAAACGCCCGTTCGGCGAAAAGATCGAACGGGAGGATCGGATTCTTGACGTGCCGCTCGACATATACGAAAGCGCCGAGCGCGATTGCACCGGCTACCAGTGCGCCGACCGTCCGTGAGTTCCAGCCTTCGAGACCGCTGGCGACGAACGCATATACGATTCCGCCCAACGCCGCGGTAATCAGCGCCGAACCGAACAGATCGAGCGATCCGCTTTCCGATTCATCGCGGCTTTCGCGCACGTGTCGGAGCGCGATCGCGACGACGGCAATCACGATCGGAACGTTGATGAAGAACACCCAGCGCCATCCGAGATGATCGACGATCGTACCGCCGGCGACTGGACCGATTGCGCCGGCCACCGCCGTTAGCCCGGACCATACTCCGATCGCGCGTCCACGCGCGCCGCCTGTGAACGACGCGCCGATAAGCGCCAAACTCGCCGGCGCGAGCATCGTGCCGCCGGCGCCTTGGAGTACGCGAGCGGCGATGAGCGCGGGCATCGAAGGCGCGAGTCCGCACAGAACCGATCCGATTGCAAACACGACGACGCCGGAAATGAAGAGCCGTTTGCGTCCGTAACGATCGCCCAGCGCTCCGGAGAGCAGCATGAGTGCGCCGAGCACGAGCGTGTATGCTTCGACGACCCATTGCGCGTCGAATGCGCTCGCATGGAAACCGGTTTGAATCACCGGAAGCGCGATCGCGACAATCGTACCGTCGATGAAGACCAGGCTCGAGCCGAGAACCGTTGCGGCGACGATCCACCGCCCCGAAGCCGAGCTCACTGACTGCGCCATAGGCTTGCGCTTTGGCGCGACGAAGGCGCCCTCATGCCGCCGGTGACGCGCAGGCAGATAATTCAGACCGGAGCCGCCGGCAGCGCGTTGCTTGCGCTCGCATCGTGTGCGCGCTCGAACGCACCGTTCACGGACGGCGGCAATCGCTATCGGGTGCTGACGGCCGGCGACCGCGAACTCATCGCTGCCGTAGCCGGCGCGATGCTGACCGGCGTTTTACCCGGCGATGCCACGCAACGGCAAGACGCCCTGGTGCGCACCGTGCGCGGCGCCGACGTCGTAATCGCCGGCTTACCACCTCGGGTGATCGACGAGCTGCGGCAACTCTTAGCGCTGCTGGAGTTTCCGCCGACGCGCGGCTTTGTCGCCGGCATATGGACGGCATGGCCGCAGACTGCGTCCGAAACCGTCGCGCGCTTTCTCACGCGCTGGCGTTACAGCGGTTCGGCGCTGCAGCGCAGCGGGTATCAGGCGCTGCATCAGGTCGTGATGGCGGCCTGGTACGGCAACGCGTCATCGTGGAGCCGGATCGGCTACCCGGGTCCGCCGCAGCCATGACCGATCCGATTGCCGCGGGACTGGGTCGCGGCTGGAACGTCTACGACGCATCCAAAATCGAGCGCGATTTGCAACTCGAGGCCGACGTTGCCATCGTCGGAACCGGCGCGGGCGGTGGAACCGCTGCCGAAACGCTCGCCGATGCAGGCCTGCACGTGGTGATGATCGAGGAAGGTCCGCTGCAGAGTTCGAGCGATTTTCATATGCTCGAAAGCGAAGCCTATCCCGCCCTTTATCAAGAATCGGCCGCGCGCAAGACGAAAGACCAAGCGATTACGATTCTCCAGGGTCGCGCCGTCGGCGGATCCACACTGGTAAACTGGACGAGCAGTTTTCGCGCGCCCGCATCAACGCTACGATACTGGCGCGACCGCTACGGGCTGCGAGAGTATACGCCGGAATCGCTCGCGCCCTGGTTCGAGCGCGCGGAGCGGCGACTGAGCATCGCAACGTGGGCGTTGCCGCCCAACGAAAACAACGCCGTGCTGCAGCGCGGCGCACGCACGCTCGGAATTCCAACCGGCATCGTCGCGCGCAACGTGAAGGGTTGCGCGAATCTCGGATACTGCGGGATGGGCTGTCCGATCGATGCCAAACAATCGATGCTGATCACAACGATTCCGGCAGCGCTCGACCGCGGTGCGGTTCTCGTGCATCGCGCACGCGCGCAACGCTTTAGCGTCCAAGGCGATCGCCTTTCCGACTTGCGCGTCAGCGCACTCGACCCCGTGACGCAAAAGCCGTTACCGCACGCCGTTACCATCCGCGCGAAGATTTACGTCGTCGCCGCCGGCGGCATCGGTACGCCGGCATTGCTTCAGCGCAGCGGGGTTCCCGATCCGCGCGGACTGATCGGTGCGCGCACGTTTCTTCACCCGGTGGTGCTGTCGGCGGCGACGATGCGCGAACCGGTGGCCGCTTTCGCGGGAGCGCCGCAATCCGTTTACTCCGATCGTTTCCTCGACGAGCCGTTAGACGGCCGGATCGGCTTCAAACTCGAGGTGCCGCCCGTTCATCCCGTGCTTACGGCCGTGACGATGCCGGGATTCGGCGCGGCCGGCGCGCGCATGATGGAATCGTTTGCTCATTTGCAGGTCACTCTTGCGTTGATGCGCGATGGATTTCACGCCGAGAGTCAGGGCGGGCGCGTAGAACTCGCGTCCGACGGTACGCCGGTGCTCGATTATCCCATTACCGGTTATCTATGGAAGGGAATGCGCCGTGCATTGCTCGCCATGGCGCAGATTCAATTCGCTGCCGGCGCGACCAGCGTCATGCCGGTACACGAGTCGGCGTGGCCGTACGCGTCGTGGAAGGAAGCGCAAGCGCAAATTGCCGCGCTTCCAATGGAGACCATGCTGACGCGCGTCGTCAGCGCGCACGTCATGGGTGGATGCGCGATGGGCGCCGACGAACGCACGTCGGTCGTCGACGGCAGCGGCCGCCATCACCTCCTAGAAAACCTCTACGCGTTCGACGGATCGGTCTTTCCGACGAGCCTCGGCGCGAATCCACAACTCTCGATCTACGCAATCGCGATGCGTAACGCAGCCCAACTTGCCCAGCGCCTCGTGTCCCGCTGAGCGAGGCGTCGAAGCGTCAAAAGAGGATCGTTTGAAAATCGGATACGTGGGCGAAGCCGACGCGCCGGTAGAGGCCGATGGCTCGTTCGTTGAAGTCGTTGACGTAGAGCGAGAGCGTCGGCGAAACTTCCAGCAATCGATCGCAGATGGCGGTGAGTGCGGCGGTTGCGAACCCGCGACCGCGCATCGGCGGCGGCGTCCAAATGCCTTGGAGCTGCATCGTGTGCTCGCACCACGGCCCGATGCTGCAGAAGAAACACAACGCGTCGCCGCGCTGCGCAACCCACCAGGCTTCGCGTTCGATCATCGCCCGTACGCCGGATGCAAAGTCGGGTGAGGTACGGCGCGGATCGTAGCCGAGTTCGCTTTCGATCATCTGCGCCGAACTCTCCGTGACGGCGGTCGATTCGTTCGCACGCGCCGGTCGGACGATAAGCGCTGGGACGCCGGGATGCGCTCGTAACGTCGCGCGATCGACGGCCATAACGAGTTGCCGATCGCGCACGAGGCGTGGCGGCGGACGCCGATCGCGCAGCAGACGCCACAGCGCAGCGACGGTATCGCGCGGCCCGACGATCATGCGTTCGCCGCGCCGCCGTTGCGCCACATCGGCGAAAGCACCGAGTGCGCGAGGTTCGCACGCGAGCACGATCTGGCGTCCGAAGTACGCCGCGCCAACGACGTTGCCGTCGTCCATCGCAACGAACAAGCCGTCGCGAATAACGCTGCTGCGATCGGCGAGCACCAGATGCGAAAGAAAGACGTTGTCGTATGGAGCGCGCGACAAATATGCCAGCACGGCGCGCTCGTTTGCCGGCAAGATGCGCTCGACGTGCATGGCGGCCCTACGTCAGCGGTACGACCAGGATGGGTTTGGACGTCGGCTGTTTGCTGCCGCCCTCAGGTTCGACGCTGACGGCAACGGCTGCCGTCGCGCGCGCATCGGGCGGCAGCGCGACGACCGCGACGCCGTGGGCGTCGGGAACGAAGGTCAGCGAAGGCACCATCTTCGTTGCGCCTTTGGGGAGCGTCCATGCTTGATAGGTTTTGCCGCGCGGCGGTTGCGGCAAGTCGTGCATTGCGACGTACGCACGGCTCCCGCGGGTTACGACTTCGCCGTTGCTTTGCACGTATCGTTTGGCATCGGAGCCCATGAGGTCGGAGAGCATCGTACGTTCGTCGGCAAGCGCGCGCGCAAGCGTTTCCGAGCGCTGGGTGTCGCGTGCTAGTTCTTGTTGTGCCTGTTTGACTTGACCGGTGAGCACGACGTTCCAGACCGAGGAACCTATGGCAATCGCGATGCATGCGGCAGCAACCAAGTAGGCGGGCCACGCCGGAATGCGCCTTCCGGCAGCCGTTTCGCGCGCAGGCACAGTCGATGCGCGAATTTTCGCCATGATGCGCGGTTTTAGCAGCGCGCTCGGACAGTTCGCCGCGTCCGCCACGCTGCTTTCGGCCGACAATCCGACGAGGGCAGCGGCCGATTTCAAGCGTGCATACTCTTGCGCGCATTCATCGCACGTGGCGATGTGCCGGCGCACGGCGGCCGCTTCGGCGGGCGGCAGCGCGCCAAGCGCATAGACGGCTACGTTGTCGAACATGTCGTGGGGCGGTTCGCGGTGTTGGTTCATACCGTCACGGCCTCATCGAGCGCCGAACGTAAGCGTCGCAATCCCGAACGGATGCGCGTCTTCACCGTTCCGAGCGGCGTCTGCGAGCGGCGTGCGATCTCCTGATGCGTAACGCCGCCGAAAAAGCCGAGTTCGATGGGTTCGCGCTGTTCGGGCGGAAGCGCTGCCAGCGCACTGCGAACCCGCTCGGCGTCGAGGCGCGCAAACGCGGCCTCTTCCATCGACTCGTCTTCCGGTAACGATTCGGGCAGTTCTGCCTCGGGGCGCACGTTGCGTCCGCGCACGACGTCGAGCGCGCGGTTGCGCGTGACGCGAACGATCCACGCCGCAAAGTTGCCGCCGCGAAAAAGATTAGGAGTATTCCACACTTTGAGAAAGACCGTTTGCGTGACGTCTTCGGCGGCGCTGCGATCGCCCAGGATGCGTAGTGCGACGCCGAAGACAACCCGATGGTATGCGTCGTATAACGCTTCAAACGCATCGGCATCCTGCCGTCGGACTCGCGCCATCAACACGTCGGCGTCGTCGGTCACCTCCATATCCTTCGCTTCATTGGGGCGCTCCACTGCCTAAACGGTCGCCGGGGCTCGGCAGATTCCGCATGCTCTACTCGCGAATCAATCGCCGGTGGAGGATCTCGTTGCCAAGTTGCGAGCCGCGCGTCGCGTATTGGCGCTGACCGGGTCGGGCATCTCCGCTGAAAGCGGCCTTCCGACGTTTCGCGGTGCCGGCGGACTTTGGCGCGATCGCCGCGTCGAAGAACTTGCTTCGCCGGAGGGATTTGCCGCCGATCCGGCATTGGTGTGGACGTGGTACAACCAACGCCTCGCCGCACACCGTCGCGCGCAGCAGAATGCCGGACACTACGCACTCGCGGACATCGAATCGTGCTGCGCCGAATTCACGCTCGCAACGCAGAACGTCGAAACTCCGGAGTAACGCCGAGGCTTTCTCGTAACTCCTCCCGGGATGCACGGAAAAAGCTGCGGCTGACGCGTGTAGTGGCATGCGTATTGCCAAGCCCTCTGAGCGCGCAGAAGGGCCCTCATTGATCATATTGAGGCGTTGGAGCGGCAGAACAGGTTGCTACTCGCAGAAAATCTGCATTTGACGCGGGAGCTCGCAAAGTACGACCCGATGCTCGGCCGCAAGACGCCAACGGATATTAACGAGGCGCGACATCGTAAGTCGACGAAGAATAGGAGAACGGCAAGCTGAAGAACCGCTCGGTTGTGGAGGATCTTCTTTCGCGCCTACGGTCCGCGCGCTCGGTGTTTGTTCTCACCGGCTCCGGTATATCAGCGGAGAGCGGTCTCCCTACGTTTCGCGGTGTCGGTGGTCTTTGGCGGACGCATCGGGTCGAGGAACTCGCGTCACCTGAAGGTTTCGGGCGCGATCCTCACCTTGTTTGGACGTGGTACAACGAGCGGAAGGCCGCACATCATCGCGCGAAGCCCAACGCTGGGCACTATGCACTTGCCCAACTCGAAACAACGATCGCGGACTTCACCCTTTGTACGCAAAATGTCGATTCCTTGCACTTAAGAGCCGGATCGCGAAACATAATAGAACTACATGGCAATCTGCGAGAAGCGCGCTGTACGCGGTGCGATGTTAGGCGACCACTAGATGGCGCTGGTCTTCCCCTTGACGAGCTCCACCACTCTTGCGGCGGTTTATTTCGTCCCAACATCGTTTGGTTTGGTGAGCCGCTGCCACGGGCGCCCTGGCGTCGGGCTCGGGTAGGCGCGGCGCAAGCCGACGTCATTCTTGTTGTCGGGACAAGCGCTGTGGTCTACCCTGCGGCGTCACTTGCGACTAGGTACAGCGCGAAAGCGTACATCGCGGAAATCAACCCCGAGGACACCGCGATCAGCGGACGGGTTGATTGCGTGATTCGTGAGACGGCTGCCAGCGCCTTACCAAAAATCGTAAAGGCCGTGTCACTCAATAGTCGCGCCGATGGCTAGAAACGGCATGCGCGCCGCCCTCTTTGTAGCCCTGCTGATGGTCGCGATCGCCATACCGGCACGTGCCGATCTGCCGCAAGTCGACGAAACCGGCACCATTCCATGCTGTCCCAGTCCATTTTTCTTGGGCCCACGCTGGGCTGACGGACATGGTACACAAGCGGCGTTTGATGCGCCCAGTGCGATCGCATACGACTCTCACGACGGTGCGTTCTACATAACCGACTCCGGTTCGCAGACGATTCGTCGTTACGGTTCCGATGGAAAGGTCACCACGCTTGCCGGAGCTTGCGATCGAGAGCTATTCATGGCACGGTGCGCTGGCCGCGAGCTCGATGGCGAAGGTGAAACCGCGAGGTTCGACGGCCCCGCACTCATAGCGTACGAACCGAGAGCACACGGATTGCTCGTTTACGATGCCGGATCCTCGGCATTACGATTTGTCGGCGAGAATGGCATCGTCGAGACGCTCGGCAGAATCGCCAATCTCACCGGGTTAGCAGTCGATTCGAAAACCGGGCGATGGTATGGAGCGCTGGAGCGGTCAGTAGTCGATCTCACGCTCAACGGGGACATCTTTCCCATACCGCTTTGGGCGGCGACGAACCCAGCCGAACTAAGGCACGCACCGGCTTACGATGTAAACGACGTTACGGTCGACCCGCAAAGTGGCGATCTCTTCGCAACTGTGTATGCGAGTATCATTGTTCGGATCGATCGGGCGCGGAGTTTCAAAGGCTCGACGCTCGCGGGCGACCCGAAAGCGGGATTCGCGCTGGACGGATACGTAGGTGTGGATGGTGTCGGACCCAGTGCGAAGTTTCAAGGTTTGGAAAGAATCGTGTTCGACCCGATCAGGCAGAGGCTAGTCGTAAGCGAATACAGTACGATTCGTAGCGTCTCTTTAGGCGGAGTCGTTACAACACTGGTTCCGCGTACCGCGACCCGCCGGCGCAGATCTTGGATTAACGGCATCGCCGTCAACGGACGTGATGGAACGATAGCCTTTCTCGATGGGTCCTTCTTACGGATGCTTAGTCCGGATGGAAAGCTGCGGACCGTCGCAGGTAACGGGAAACCTCCAGCCATAATGCCGTCTCGTTGGAATGCGCGGTACCTCAACACTGACTCAGGCGAAACGCTCGACGTATTTGTGGACGGCGACTCGGAGATCGAGATATTTCGAAACGCTCAGGGCAAGATATATGACGCGCGGAGGGGTAGCCGAAGTGCTGCGCTCGACGTGGCACAGTTTTGGACGTCCGACAACTATGTACGAGTTGGAAGTGCCCAGGGCACAGGATCCTTCGAAGATGCCGTCGCTAGTCTCTCGTGCGGTCCGCTAGCCGATAAGAGCAGCGACAACCCGATTCATGGTTATCCGATTGACAGGGGTTCAGAAAAGCTGTTCTTTGTGTGGTACGGTAACTTCGCTCGTTCACAAACCCCTAGATACTCACTCAGCTCGCGATGTGCGGCGGTGCAGGTCACCAATGCGAAAGGGGACGAGACGTACGCTGACTACGAGAGCCGTGCCATTCCCCACGCGGTCCCATACGGGCTGACCGAGTACACCGACGAGCGAGTTCCGCTACCCGAGCCATAGTGGCGCCGGAGATTGCGACCCAGCCGACCCTTCCGCTGCGGCCTCGATGCGGCTAAGAGGGTTAGGAATTGAGAGGGGCTACTCCGGAGTCCGTCGATTCGCTGCACCTGCGCGCCGGCTCGCGCCGGTTGCTCGAACTTCACGGCAACTTGCGCGAGGCGCGCTGTACGCGCTGCGACGCGCGGCGCACGCTAGATGAGGGCGGCTTGCCGCTCGACGAAATCGAGCACGATTGTGGAGGACGCATGCGCCCGGACATCGTGTGGTTTGGTGAATCCCTACCGTTCGATACCTGGTCGCAAGCGCAACAGGCCGCGTCGCACGCCGACGTGATCCTCGTCATCGGCACGAGCGCGCTCGTGTATCCCGCCGCCGCGCTGGCAACGTCGTTCGCACGCAATGCGTTCGTCGCCGAGATCAACATCGAACAAACGCCCATCAGCGACCGCGTCCACGCGATTCTGCGCGAGCCGGCCGCCGTCGCCTTGCCCCGTATCGCCGGCGCCTTGCGCATGTCACCGTGAGCGGAGGCACGGCGCCGATTCGCGGCGTACCATCGCGCATGCAGCCGTTGGAATCGTTGAAGGCCGTAATCGCCGACTTTCCGGGATACGACGAAAATCTTGCGCGCGATCGCTCGGACGAGTTGGTGCGTTCGTACGCCGGCGAGCGGCTCGCTGAGATGCAGGAACGGCTGGAACCGCTTGACGCGGCGCTCGACGATCGGATCAGCCAGTTACTGTTGCGTACGGCGTTTGCCAGTCAAGTTTCGCACAAACTGTATGCGAGCAGCGAACGATCGGAAGTCGATGCAGGCCCGGTGGCGGCGGCCGACGCGCAAACGATCGCGCTAGCCGATCGCGCAGCATCGATCGTGGCCGGCGGCGTTGGAGCCTATCTCGACGAAATCACTGCGGTACTCGATCGCCGCGACGCTGCCATGAGGGGGCAGCCGGTTTAGCCGGCTACGCGGCGGCGATTTTCTGTCGGCCGAGTTCTAGCTGCACGTCGATTGCGCCGGTGCTGGGCTTGGCGAAGATTTCTTCTTGAAGAGACCGCCGAGCGTGTTGATCACGGTCGTGCCGTAGCCGCCGGTGACGTTGTTGACGGCGCCCCCGGCGTAGCCGACGACTTCGCCTTTGGCCGCATCCCAACTCGTTGGAACGCCGAAATCGGGTGAGAACTGATTGATCAACTGCTGCGTCAGCTGCTGGACCTCGGTTTGCACGATGCCGTTGACGACGTGCGCGAACAGCGACTGACCGGCGCTGACCGTAAAGATTCTACCCTGTTTCGTCGTCACTTCGACGGGCAGCTGCGGATCGCAGAGTTCGTAGACGTTCACGCGGATCGAGCCGTTGGCTTCGTATTCGACATCGCCTTGCGTTCCGCGAACGCCGACGCTCGCGGTAGCGGTCGAGAAGGTATAGTTTGCCTTCGCCCCTTGCGGATGACGCACCGCGAAGCGGACGCGCCCCTGATACACTACAAACTTCGCCGTTGCGATTTGGGCCTGATTGAAAAACGCGAGTTGAACTTTCGTATCGGACCCGACGAGCACGCGCGAACTGTCGGGCAGCAGCACTTGTGCGAGCGACTCGCCTCCCGTGATCGCGTAGTCCCGGTCGGCGATGCCGATGCTTGCGTTGACGCTCAACGACACCGGTTTTCCGTTGGGGACCTGATAAGCGACGTCGCCTTTTTGACTCTGCAGTTGCTTGTCGTCGCCGGCCGCCGAGGGCGCGCTCGAAGCGATCGCAAGAAGCGCGAGTCCGGCGAGTGCGAGCGCGTGACGCATACGCATATTCGAACGATTAAGCGGCCGCATGCCATGGCCCTGGCGGGAAGCCCCTCGGGCCGCGACTAACGCGCGCAACCGTGAAGGTTCTCGCCGGAGCCTGCATCGCCGCGGCTGCATTCGTGCCGCTGCGAGCCGGTGCGCAAATGCCGCCGCTCCACCTCGTGCCCCGTCCCATTACCGTCGAGTTGCTCGGGTGCCGCACCCCGACTGCGGCGCTGCGCGAAGTGGCGCCCGGTTTCGACGCCGCCGCTCGCGACGAGATCGACGCGCGTTGGGGTGCCCTCGGAATCGGAAGGCTGCGTTCGGCAGCTGCGCCTGCAATTCGGACGCGCGTCGATCCCGCGCTCGGCGCGCAGGCTTATCGCTTAACGGTGCGCGACGGCAGCGCAACCATCGCCGGCGGCGACGCCGCCGGCGTATTTTACGGAGCTATGACGCTGGCACAACTCCCGGTGCGCGCGAACGGCGCGTGGATCGTGCCGTGCGTTGCGATCGCCGACCGGCCCGCGCTTCGTTGGAGAGTTCTTTCCGACGACGTCTCGCGCGGGCCGCTGCCGACGATGCGCTACTTTGAGGAACGCATTCGTACGATCGCGGCCTTCAAGATGAACGGTTACTCGCCGTACATGGAACACGTCTTCGTCAGCCCGACCGATCCGCTGCCCGCGCCACTTGACGGCATCACACCCGAGCAGTTGCGTGAACTTGCACGGTACGCCGCCCGTTTTCACGTTGCCCTCATTCCCGAACAGCAGACGTTCGCGCACATGCACGGCACGCTGCGTCTCGAAACCTACGCGTCGGCTGCCGAATTACCGCACGGATTTCTGCTCTCGCCGAACGTCGCGCTCTCGAATCAGTACCTCGAACGCGTGATCGCGCAGGAACTCGGGGCGGTCGCGCATCCGCCTTTTTTTCACATCGGTTCCGATGAAACGGCGACGCTCGGTTTGGGGCAGACGCGCACCTATGTCGAGAACCTGGGCACGTCGCAGGCGTTCGCGGATCACGTCGCGGCGATGCAGCGCATCATCGCACCGTCGGGTGCGCGCATCATGCTGTGGGACGACGCGATCGAGAAGGACCCGTCGATCATGCAGCGCTTGCCGCGTGATGCCGTCATCGTCAACTACCACTACGACGCGCAGGCACCGTTCGCGCAATACGTCGCCCGAATCGCCGCCGGCGGCTTCGAGCAAATGGTGGCGCCCGGTGCTCACAACTGGGACGAGATCTATCCGGCCATCGACTCGGCGCTCGCCAACGAACGCGAATTCATCGCCGCCGGCCGCAGCGCTCACGTGCTCGGCCTGTTTCAAACGGTGTGGCACGACGACGGCGAGTCACTCTACGAAGCCACGTGGTACCCCATACTGTTCGCTGCAGCCGCAGCTTGGCAAAGCGATTCGGACGAAGGAACGTTTGCGGCGGACTTTCCGAGCGCATTTTTCGGCGTCGACGATCGCCGCTACGCGGGCGATGCACTGGCGCTTGCCACGATTCTGCGCGCGCTCGAAGCGGCGCCGTACGATCGCACCGACGCACTCTTTTGGACGAGTCCCTTCGACGCTGCCGCGGACGCGCGAATGGCAAACGTCGATTTGCGCGGGGTACGCCTAAAGGCCGAAGACGTTGAAGGCAATCTCTATTTCGCGCATCCGCCGCTGCACGCGAATGCGGCGCGCGTGATGTTCTTGGCGGCACGGCGCTACGATGCGCTAGCGCGAAAATTTCAGATTGCGGCCGAGGTACGGGCAATGTATGCAGACGCAATCGCGCACCAAGCGGATACGACTGGCACGACGTTGCGCGATCTCTTCTGGTGCCGCTATTGGATGTGGGAGTTGCGCGACGCCTACGAAGATCTTGCGCCGCTGTATGCCGATGCGTGGCGTTACGAGAGCCGCGACGGCCATCTGGCATCGAATCTCGAGCGCTACCATCTCGCGGCGCAGCGCGCGATTCACTACGCCGATGCGTTCTATCGCGCGACCTACGACGGATACGTCCGTTCGAAAAACTTGCCGTCATTCGATACCGTGATAGCGCCGTGAACGCGATCGCACTGCTTGCCGTCTTCGCCCTGTTTGCGGCGCTGATGTATGCACGGCGGTTGCCGGCCCTCTTGGCGGTTCCGCTGATGGCATTGACGATGTCGCTCGCGGCGGGGGTCCCCTTCAACCGTCTCGGCGGCATCGTGACGGCAGGTGCGGTGGCGCTTGCGCCCGTCTACGTCGCGGTCGTGTTCGGCGCGCTGCTCGGGCGCGTGACGCTCGACACCGGCATCGCGCGCGCGATCGTCAACTTTGCCGCCGAATACGGCGGCGAACGGCCCTTTGCGCTGGCGTTGGGGATGTGCGCCGTGGTTGCGCTGTTGTTTACGTCGCTGCAAGGTCTCGGCGCGATTATCATGGTCGGCTCGATCGTGCTGCCGATCATGATGACGACCGGCGTTCCGCGCATGGTCGCTGCGACGCTCTTTCTCATGGCGTTCGCGCTCGGTTTCATTTTCAATATCGCGAACTGGACGTTCTATACGAAGTATTTCGGCGTGGCGCCGGACCATCTCGTGCGTTACGCCGTGGTCCTCGCGATTTTGGACGCAATTGCATTAATCGTGTATGCGGTCGTAGCATTTCGGCGCGAGCGTGGTTACGCCGCCTGGGCGGTGAAGCGTGGCGATGACGACGAGGCCGGCGCTCGCGTTCCGGCAATCGCGCTGCTCGCACCACTCTTGCCGCTGGCCCTCTACTACGCGCTGCACGTCGAGGCGGCGCCCGCGTTCATCCTTTCGGCGGTGTTTGCCGTTTTGGTGACGCGTCCGCGCGATGCAGTGCAAACGCTGCTGGCGGCGGCGATTCGCGGTGTCGAAGACGTCGCGCCGGCGATTCTGCTGTTCATGGGCATCGGAATGCTGTTGGTGGCAACGCAGCAACCGCAGTTTGCCGCCGCGCTCGGACCGTTGGTGCGCGGCGGCTGGGCAAGTAGTCCATTCTGGTACGTCGTGGTCTTTGGATTGGCCAGCCCGCTCGTGCTCTATCGCGGCCCGCTCAATCCGTTCGGCGTCGGGATCGCGGTGTTCACCGTTTTGCTGTCGTCGCACGCAGTTGCACCGGTCGTGTTGGTGGCGGCGGTGATGGCAGTGGTTCAGGTACAGAACGTCTGCGACCCAACCAATACCGCCAACGTGTGGGTTGCGAACTTCACGGGCGTTGCGATCGACACGATCACGAAGCGGACGCTGCCGTTTCAAACGGCCGTCGCCGTCGCGGCGACGGCGGTGGTGGTGCTGGCGACGCCCGCGCTTTTCGGCGTGCGTGCATTCGCGGCCGCACTCCCGCCGGCGCGTGCCGACGCTCCGCCGGCGAGTCTGGGTTTTACCGCGCCGGCCGCATCCCGCAATCGCATTGCGGTCGGACACGATGCAACGCCTTTGGCGCCCGAGGCTGCGGCGGCGGCGGCAGCTGCACTGGACGGCGGTCAGTGGCGTACGTTTGCAACCGGCGACGATCCCAACGCGACGGATTGCACCGGCAAGCCGTATGCGGCCTACGCATATGTCACGACGTCGTCGTTTGCGCTGGTTGAAGGCACCGATTTCGACGTCGGGTTGCGTTTGGAAGATTGCGGCGGCTGGGTCGTCGACGAATGGCACGATCATGCCGTCCTGTCGCACGCGCCGGGCGCTGCGGATGCGCGCGCGCTCGCGCTCGAAGGCGTGGCGCGCCTGCGTGATTGGGCGCGGACTAACGCGCAACGCAGCGACAACCTGTTCGAATCGGGGGTGGCGAGCACGCGGCAGGATCCGCCGACCTATTTTTATTCGCTATTTAAAACGGTGGACGGAAACATGCGTGCATACGTCCGGGCGGGAGGGCCGGCGTACGCGGCCGGGTTGCGGTCGGGCGACGTCATCGAAAAACTCGACGGTGCCTATTGGTGGGAATACGGCACCTATCAAACGCAACAACGAGCGTACGACGGCAGACCGCACGAGTTCGAAATCGACCGCGCGGGAAAGACGCTCGTCGTACGCTTGGGTACGCCGTACGCTCCGGCAACCGACTCCGCACAAGGACAACCGTTATGACCGCGATCGACCCGGCACTGATTGCATTTTGCGATCGCAACGAAGCGTCGTTTCTCGGCGAACTCGAAGCGCTGATCGCGATACCTTCAATCAGCGCCGATCCGGAGCATCGCAGCGACGTCGCGCGCTGCTGCGATCGCCTCGTCGAATGCATGGCGGAAGCCGGACTCGATGCGCGGCGTCTGGAGACCGGCGGAAATCCGCTTGCCTACGGAGAGTGGCTGCAGGCACCGGGACAACCGACCGTACTCGTCTACGGCCATTACGACGTCCAGCCGGTCGATCCAATCGAGCTGTGGCGCAGTCCGCCTTTTCAAGCGACGGTGCGCGACGGAAAAATTTTCGGCCGCGGCGCCGTCGACGACAAAGGGCAGGTGGTGATGCACCTCGCGGCCGTCGCCGCGCACCTACGCACGCGCGGGCGGCTACCGATCAATCTCAAGATGGTCGTTGAAGGTGAAGAGGAGATCGGCTCGCCCAACTTCGATGCTGCCGTGCAGCGCTATCGCAGCGAGTTTGCCGCCGACGTTGCGGTCATATCCGACACTGCGGTGTTCGCCGAGGACGTTCCGTCGTTGACGACGTCGCTGCGCGGATTGGTGCACTGGGAAATTACCGTCGAAGGGCCCGCCCAAGACGCGCACTCGGGATACTATGGGGGCGTTTTGCGCAATCCGCTCGAGGCGCTCGCTACGATCCTGGCGTCGCTCAAGGATGACGGCGGGCGCGTCGCGGTTCCCGGCTTTTATGATGGGGTGACCGAGTTATCGGCCGAGCGCCTCGCCGAACTCGACGCGCTCGCGTACGACGAAGAACGCGAAGCGACGTTGTTGGGCGTTCCGTCACTCTGGGGCGAAAGCGATCGGACACCGCTCGAACGCATGTGGTTCCGGCCGACGCTTGAGTGCAACGGCATGTGGGGCGGTTACAGCGGTCCGGGAAGCAAAACGATCGTGCCGAGCTTCGCCAAAGCCAAACTTTCTGCGCGACTCGTCGGCGATCAGGATCCGCAGCACGTACGGCGCGTCGTGACCGAGTTCGTCGAGCGAAATGTGCCTGCGGGGGTGCGCGTTCACGTCGCCGACGGCGGCGCCGTGCGGCCAATCGTTGTCGCGCGCGATCATCCGGCGGTCGCGGCAGCCGCACGTGCGATGGAGGCTGGGTTCGGTCGCCCGCCCGTCTTCATCGGCACCGGCGGATCGATCGGTCCAGTCGCGACCTTCGACCGCGAGCTCGGTCTTCCGCAAGTCCTCATCGGGCTCGGACTTCCCGACGACAACATTCACGCACCCAACGAAAAGTTCGACTTGCGGCAGTTCTTCGGCGGCATCAAAACGATTGCGGCTTTCTACGACGAGCTGCCGCGAGCCGATGCGTGATGGCCGATTCCATGCGTTCGACGCAGCGTTTCGGTAACCGCGCGAAGGAGTATGCGGCTCACCGTCCCGGCTATCCGAGCGGTGCAATCGATGCCGTGTTTGCGGGCTTGAGCGATCCGTGCGGTCTGGTCGTCGCCGATGTCGGCGCCGGTACCGGCATCTCCGCGCGACTATTTGCAGATCGCGGCGCGAGCGTCGTTGCCGTCGAGCCGAATGCGGCGATGCGCGCGTCCGCCCAGGCGCATCCGCGTGTGACGTGGCACGACGGAACCGCCGAACGCACTGGCTTGCCCGACGGCAGCGCCGACCTCGTCACGGCGTGCCAGGCGTTCCACTGGTTTGCCACGCCGGAAGCCATGCGCGAATTTGCGCGCGTCGCTCGCCGGCGCGTTGCGATTTTACAATACGAGCGCGACGAGCACGATGCAGGCACGCACGCGTACGGCGAGGTGATACGCGCGTACGCGACCGACGACACCGAAGCGCTGCGCGCCCGCGCGCTTGCGGCATTCGAGCAATTTCCCCACGGACCGGTCAAACGTACGGCAGTATCGTCGGACCAAGCGCTGACACTGGAGGGCCTGCTCGGCGGGCTGCTTCGTCTTCATATCTCCCGAAGCACGGGTCCGCTGCCGACGCACTGCGGCGCGATTTGACGTCGCTCTTCGAACGGTATCGGCGGGGCGACCGCTTCACTTTAACATTGGTAACGCACGCTCTCATCGCGGACGTTACAGGGTCCGTGCCGATTCGTTCGTGACGCGAAAGCTGCGAATCGGGATCGACGTCGGTGGGACGTTTACCGACGTGGTCGCCATCGACGCGGCGACGCGCCGGCTGCTCGCACGTGTCAAGGTTCCGACCACGCACGCCGCCGCCGGCGGGGTGGCCGAGGGCATCGTCGCCGGCATCGAGCGACTGCTCGAAACGTCCGGAGTGGATGCGCGCGACGTTGCGTTTATCGCGCATTCGACGACCCAAGCGACCAATGCGCTGTTAGAAGGCGACGTCGCGCGCGTCGGTATCGTCGGACTGGTTCGTAACGGAGATTGGCTGGCGCGCCGGCATATGCGCATCGGTGACGTGGTGCTCGCGCCCGGGCGCGCGCTCGACGCGCACGTTCGATTCGTCCGCGCGAGCGACGGCGCTGCGATACGCAGCACGGTTGACGCGGCGATTCGCGCAGGTGTGCAGGCGATCGCCGCCAGCGAGGCCTTCGGCGTCGATCGTCCTGCGGCCGAGTCGTACGCGGTGGCGTATGCGCGCGAACGCGGCCTCGACGCAACCAGCGGGCACGACGTTAGTTCGAGTTACGGACTGCGCGCGCGCACGCGCACGGCGGCGCTCAATGCCGCGATGCTGCCATCGATGGTGCGCACCGCTCGCGTTACCGCCGGCGCCGTCGCGCGTGCCGCGATTCCCGCGCCGCTGATGGTCATGCGCAGCGACGGCGGCGTGATGGACGTTCGGGAGATCGAACGCCGTCCGATTCTTACGCTATTGTCCGGTCCGGCGGCCGGCGTTGCCGGCGCGTTGCTGTACGAGCAACTGACGGATGGCATCTTCATCGAGGTCGGCGGAACGAGTTCCGATTGCTCGGCGATTCGCGGCGGCCGGCCGCAGATACGTTCGGCGCGCATCGGCGGCCATCGCACGATGCTCCACACGCTCGACGTTCGAACGGTTGGCGTTGCCGGCGGGAGCATGGTGCGCATCGGCGACGAAGGCATCGTTGACGTAGGGCCGCGCAGCGCCCACATCGGCGGATGCGTCTATGCGTGCTATGCGAACGAAGACGACGTCACCGGTGCACGGCTGGAAACGATCGCACCCGCGCAGCGCGACCCCGCCGACTATGCGGTACTGGTGGCGCGCGACGGTACGCGGATCGCTCCGACGACGACGTGTGCCGCCAATGCACTCGGTATCGTTCCCGAAAATGCGTACGCGCGCGGCAATGCGGCGTGCGCGCGGCGAGCGTTCGGGATCGTTGCAGAGCGCGTGGGCGGCGACGCGGAATCGGTGGCGCGATCGGTTCTCGCGAGTGCGATACGCACGTTGCGCGCAACGGTTTCCGAACTGCTTTCAGACTATCACCTCGACCCGGCGCAAGTGACGCTCGTCGGCGGAGGCGGCGGTGCCGGCGCGCTCGTCCCATTCTTGAGCCACGCAATGCAACTGCCGTACCGGATCGCACGCGATGCTGAGGTTATTGCGCCGATCGGCGTCGCGCTGGCGTTAGTGCGGGACGTCGTCGAGCGCACCGTTGCGTCACCGACCCCAGACGACGTCGCGCGCGTTCGCCGCGAGGCGATCGATCGCGTCGTCGCCTCAGGTGCCGCAGTCGACCGCGTTGACGTGGCCGTCGAGATCGATCCGCGGCGCAATCGCATCCGCGCGGTTGCCTCCGGCGCGACCGCGCTGGTGGAGGCGGCGGTGGCCGGCGTCTGTGACGAATCCGAGCGGCGCGCCTCGGCGGCTCGTTCGCTGCGCTGCGATCCCGGCGAATTAGAACGTATAGACCTAACGCCGGTGCTGGTTGCATATCTGCGGCGCCACCGGCTACCGCGATCCTTTGGCCGGCCCCGCGAGATCGTCGACGTGCGATTGGTGGACGAATGCGGTGTCGTGATTTTGGCGCTGCGCGATGCTGCGATCGTGCGAACGACCGCGAGCAACGCGGAACGGCAGGTCCGCGACGTCGTCGAAACCGCAACGCGATTTGGGGATGTAGGCCGCGCGTTGCCCGCCCTTTACGTCGTTCGCGCCGGCCGGGTTGCCGCGTTTGAAGGTTACGCCGACGTCGAGCAGGCCGTCGCGCTGGCGATGCAAGAGATCGAGGGCTGCGATCCGTCCGAGCCGGTCGCATTGCTGACGACAGTTGCTGCGAGCTCGTAACGCAGCGCGCGGTTTAGTAGGCGCCTCGTTGCGGTATACAACCAACCGGCAATCTCTGACTGAGGGAATTCAACAGATGGTTCGACGCAAAAAGTCTACTACTCGCGCATCCTCCGGCGGCGCTAAAAAATCGCCCGGCCGCAAGAAGTCAACGACACGCAAGAAAACCGGCGGACGCAAGAAATCGTCGAACGGGCGAAAGAAGTCCGGCGGACGTAAGAAATCGACGAACGGACGTAAGAAATCGACGAACGGACGCAAGAAAGGTAAACGGAAATACTCACGCAAGTCCGGACGCAAAGTCGAGCGCGCCATGCACGAGATGAAGCACGGTGAACTAAAATCCGGCCGTTCCGGAAAGAAAGTCAAGAGCCGTAAGCAGGCGATTGCGATCGGTTTGAGCGAGGCTCGTCGCGAAGGCGATAAGGTTCCCGAAAAGAAAAGCTGAACGTTCTCAACGAGCGGAGCGCGTCGAAGTGTCCGCGCGCTCCGCTCGGAAGCCTTGAGGCCCTATGGCCTTGCGGATTTTTGCAGCCTGCTTTTTTCTTCCGACATGGCGGCGCCGCACTCCTGGAGTTCATCGCGGCTCATCGACGTTCGCGCAAGTTTGAAGATTGTCGATTCCTCTTCTTTGACGTGGTGCTTCACCGACTCACCGAGAACCTGAAGTTCGGCTTTGAACTTTTCGTCGGGGCCTCTGTCGGATTTCACCAGCGCCAACAAGTGCTTGATCACGTCGTGTTCGGTATACGCTTCGAAGACGTCGGTGAGTTGTTCTTCGCCTTCGGCGCGGTCGCGCAGTTCGGGATAGAATAGATCCTCCTCGATCTTTGCGTGAGCCGTCAATGCCGTCGCCATCGACTTCGCCAGATCGCGCAGTCGCTCGTCGCCGGCCTCGCATTCCTCTATCTCGTCGATCATCGCGCCGACCGCTTCGTGGTCGGCGTGAAGCAGCGAAAGCGCGTCGGAGGCGCCGTTCGACCTGGGCCGGGTGCGCGCCGCACGTGCGGATTTTTTCTTGCGAGAGGAAGACGCCGTCGCGCGTGACCTCTGAGTAGACGAACGGGTGGGCATTCGCGTTATCTCCTTGTGGAAAACCGTGGAAAATTCAAGCGTTACAGGCGTATTATAGCCCCGTTCCGGTTATCCAAACCTGGCACGTCGGAAAGCCCGCTATTTGTTGGATTTTTGGAATGTCTTCATTCCGCGCTTGATGGCGCGGATCGCATGCTTGCGCGACTGCGCGCCGAGAAATTCGATCTTGTTGCCTTCCGATTCCGAATACTCCACCAGGTAGCGGCAGATGTTTTTCATCGTATCTTTGGGCAGGTCGCCGGCGTTTTTGTAGTCGTCCGTGTCCTGCGTCAAGCCTTCTTGCGGCATCGGACATCCGAGAATGCGATCGTTCTCGAGGCCGTTTTTCTTGAGGTTGATGATCCCAATCAGCCGCGCGTTGACCAAGCAGCCGGTAAAAGTCGGTTCGGAGCCTAAGAAGAGAATGTCCAACGGATCGCCGTCTTGGCCTAGCGTCCGTGGAATGAAGCCGTAGTCGTACGGCCACAATAGCCCTTCGGGTAGCAACAGTTTTTGGCGAAAGATCCCATATTCGGCCTCCAGCGCATACTTGTGACGCTGGCTGCGGGGCGTCTCGATGATCGCGTGAACGACGTCCTTTTCACCCTGGACGAACGCCGGAATTTTCTCGAAATGGGAAGGGTTGACGCTTTTAGCCATTCGCGAGAGTTTACCCGAGGCTACCGGAGGCTCAAACGTTCTGGCGCTAGATGCACGCATAATCTGAGGGTTTTGCTTTTGACGCGCGCGGGAAATGGGCGATGGTGACCGCGCGCGCAAAGCGCGCGCCCTTCGCACAAGGCGTAAGGGCGCGCATCGTCGGCTTCTTTCGAACGCTCGGACCGGGGCTGATTACCGGCGCTGC
>Ga0102924_1002170_pt1 | contig 21748 bp, 12 predicted proteins | sample PaiPotPPM11metaG_FD_80116 | JGI IMG/M metagenome (GOLD analysis project Ga0102924, IMG submission 80116) | Iron sulfur acid spring bacterial and archeal communities from Banff, Canada, to study Microbial Dark Matter (Phase II) - Paint Pots PPM... ...
GCCTTCATCGCCGGCGCCTGCCTGGTTCTCCTCATAGCCGCCGCGTCCCTCCTGGTCAGCCGCGTGCACGCCGCGCCCGCCATCCATTCCCTCGCGGTCCTCCCCCTCGACAATCTCTCCGGCGATCCCTCCCAGGAGTACTTCGCCGACGGCATGACCGACGAGTTGATCACCCAGCTTGCGCGCATTCCCAATCTCCGCGTCGTCTCCCGCACCTCCGTCATGGCCGACAAGGGCTCCCGCCGCTCACTCCCCGACATCGCCCGGCAGCTCGACGTCGACGCCATCGTCGAGGGCTCCACGGTCCGCTCCGGCGACCGCATCCGCATCACCGCCCAACTGATCGACGCTCGCACCGACCGCCATCTCTGGGCCCAGTCCTTCGAGGGCCCCGCGACGGACGTCCTCGCTCTCCAGGACAACGTCGCCCAGCAGATCGCCACCCAGGCCCGCCTCGTCCTCGCCCCTCCCTCGCCGCACCGGCCCGTGAACCCCGCCGCGCACGACGCCTATCTCCGCGGCCGCTACTTCTTCAACAAGCAGGACCTCCCTCACAGCCTCGATTCCTTCCAGCAGGCCATCGCTCTCGACCCCACCTACGCGTCCGCCTACGCCGGCTACGCGTCCGCGCTTGACGCCGCATCCGCCTTCGAGATCGGGCAGCCCGAACAGCTGATGCCCAAAGCGCTCGCCGCCGCCCAGCGCGCGATCCAGCTCGACCCTCAGAACGGCGAAGCCTACACCGAACTGGGCAGCGTCCAAACCATCTACCAGTGGGACTGGACTGCGGCCGAACAGAACCTCACCCGTGGCATCTCCCTGAATCCCAACGACTCGATCGCCGAGTTCAAATATGCCGTTTACCTCGACGCCGTTGGCCGTCCGCAGGATGCTGTCACCCACATGCGCCGCGCGCTTGAGCTGGATCCGCTATCCTTCTTCATCAATCGCCGGCTCGGCGCTACTCTCTACCTCGCCCGCCAGTACGATGCCGCACTCGCTCAGCTACAACGCGCCGCCGAGATGGAACACCAGCCCGGCTCCATCGACAACTACATGAGCCTGATCTACGAGCAGAAGGGACAACGCGATGAGGCTGTGCAGCACGATGTGGTAGCGCTGCAGGTAGATCAGCCACACCTCGACACCGCCGCTCTCCTTGACGTGTACCGGCAACAAGGATGGGAGTCCTACTGGCGCGCTCGCACCAAAGGTCTCCTTTCCACCTCGGCCCGGCCCTGCACCGCTTACGAGATCGGTGTCGACGATCTTCGCGTCAACCAGCTCGACCACGCCTTCGACTCGTTCCAGCACGCGCTGGACGGCCACTGCTTCTACATGGCGCTCGCCCGCGTGGACCCGCTGCTCGACTCCGTCCGCCACGACTCCCGCTACGCCGCTCTCCTGACGCGCATGCATCAGTAAACAAACCGCGCCTTTGCAGATCGCTGCCAGAAAACGGCTCTCAGTCCCGCAATCCGCCCCAGCTAGTCAAGGAGCACATCATCGCCATAGCGCGTTTCCACGCTGATCATTCCTGGAAACGTGCAATGGCCTGTCATCGACGATTGAAACGTCGAAAGGCGAACGAAGCCGACTCCCAGGGATTTTAGACGCCTCAAACGATTCGCTAGAATGAAAGTGCCGCTGCGGAACCATTTACCCCCAAATGAGAATTTCAGTTGAACTCGTCCCTCGCAATTCCACCGACCTACTTACCGACGCGACGACAGTTCGGGCGGTCATGCCCGAAGCCAGTGCCTTCAACATTCCGGACCTCTCCCGATTTTCTCTTCGAAGTTGGGAGGCGTGTGCCCTGACCAGCAAGCTTATGCATTCTATTCCGCATATTCGCGCGATGGACATTCCGCCGGGGGACGAGGTTCCTGTGGCGCGCACGATCCTGGAATCGGGATTGTCCGAAGTGCTCGTCATTCAGGGCGATCCTCCACATGATCTCAGCAAGCGCACCTATCCCCATACGAGTGTCGACATCATTCGCCGTTTCAAGAAGCATCATCCAGAACTGAAAGTCTTCGCTGGCTACGATCCGTATCGCCAGAGTTTCCAGGATGAACAGAAGGCGCTCGCGCGCAAGCTCGACGCTGGGGCCGACGGTATTTTCACGCAACCTATCTTCGACCTTCGGCTGCTTGAGATTTGCGCGGAGATGCTGCGGGGACAGAACGTGTTTTGGGGTATATCTCCAGTTCTCGGAGACCGCTCACGCTCCTATTGGGAGACGACGAATAAGATCGTCTTCCCGTCTGACTTCAGCGCGACTCTCGATTGGAATCGAGAATTCGCCAGGTCGGCGCTGCGGGTGATACGGTCGCTCCAGGCGAACGTATATTTCATGCCCATCCGTGTCGATTTGGCTAAGTATCTGACTGGACTTGCTTGAGAGGGCGCCGACGAACTCCATGCAGGATAAATCGCTCTCGATCCCAGGAACGCGCTTCTCGAAGCTGACGCGTCTGGTTGACGCAATATCGCCAAGTCACTCATCAGCGGACGGACTAGTACCGGCAGGCACGTTTCCCGTTACGAATCCCCTCGATCATGCAAAATCTTGCGGGCTCGCACTCGTACATTAACAAATTATTCCGGACTAACAGTTGTGAATTCTTGATTTGAAGTTGTAAGCTACAGTGGAAATTCGCAGAGGTAGATGGCGCATGCGACGTCTCAGAACAGAAAAGTGAAGACGTTGTCCGCCTGAGTCCATTTTCTTGGTCACGCTGCTTGTCTTGGTTTGCCCGCTTGGGTTGCTGAGTCGTCACCCTAAGAAAGAGTGCAGACCTTCTCTCAGAGTAGTTCCGCTGGCACGCCTAAGGATGTATCCGCGCCAGCGCATCCGGGCAGTTGTCCTGGAGTCCACTTTGAGAGGAGAAAGACCATGGCAGGATCCTGGGCACTTCTAACTCATCAACCGCCCGCTAGCGTCGATACGATGTTGTTGTTGACCGATGGCACGGTTGTCGCGCATCAATCCAACTCACCCAACTGGTATCGGCTTACGCCGACCTCGACCGGAAGTTATGACGCCGGCACTTGGTCGAGCATCGCTCCGATGCCACCCAATCCGGCAATTGCGGCAGTCAACAATGGGCCGACCTATGGCCCTCTGTTTTTTGGTTCCGCCGTTCTGAAAGATGGAACCATGCTGGTGATCGGCGGGGAATACAACGTTGGCAAGTCGTGCGATCTGGCCGCAGCGACACTGTATGATCCCGTCGCCAATAGCTGGACCAATCTGACAACGCCAAGCGGCTGGGGGAATGTTGGCGATGTTCCTCTTTGCGTAATGCCAAACGGCCAGGTCATGCTGGGCAACATCAACAGCAATCAGACGGTGTTCTTCGATCCGCCTACCAAGACCTACATCGCCGGCCCGAGCAAGGGCGATCGGTGCGCCGAGGAGTCGTTTACGCTGATGCCCGACGGTACGGTCGTCACTGTGGATTGCACCTCGATTCCGCACGCGGAGAAATATATCCCGGCGACCAACTCGTGGGTGACGGCGGGTTCGACACCCTCCACATTACCGCAGGCCTGCGCTGGAATCGTGCCGGAGATCGGCCCCAGTGTTCTCCTGCCGAACGGGCATCTCTTCGTGATTGGTGCAACCGGCAACACGGCGATCTACACGCCGCCCGCAATCCCGTCTCAGCCCGGCACATGGGCCGCAGGCCCCTCGCTCAAGAATGCCGCCGGAGCCACGATTTTTCCGATCGATGCGCCTGCCGCACTGCTTCCGAATGGCAAGGTACTGCTGGCCGGAAGTCCCGGGCCACCCTGCGGCTTCCCCGGACCGACCGTCTTCTTCGAGTACGACCCGAATACCAACACGGTAGCGTTGGTCCCGGTTCCATCGAACTCAGGTGGTGCATGCTTCACCGGCCGGTTGGTGCTCACTGGAAGCGGAAAGGTGTTGTTCTCCAATCAGAGCGGCACGGTGTCCATCTACACTCCGGACCTTGCGCCGCTTAACGCGTGGCGACCCGTGATTACGGCCTGCCCGACCGCGTTGCAGGCAGGACATAGTTATGTCATCTCGGGCCAGCAGTTCAACGGCTTGTCGCAGGCTTGCAGCTACGGGGACGATGCCACGATGGCCACCAACTATCCCCTCGTCCAGTTGACCAGCCACGCGACGGGAGCGGTGACGTACTGCCGGACCGCCAATCACTCGACCATGGCCGTGGCAACTGGAGCAACCACGGTGAGTACCAACTTCACAGTGCACGCAGGACTGGCAACGGGGAGTTACACGCTCGTCGTCATTGCCAACGGCATCCCGTCCCTGGGCTACGGCGTCAGTATTGTCACTATCAAGAAAATAGAAATCAAGGAAGTCAAAGAAGCAAAGCTGGAGATCAAGGAGATCAAAGAGAAAGAGATCAAGGAAATCAAGGAAGGCAAGATCGAAATCAAGGAGATCAAGGAGAAGGAGAAGGAGAAAGAGAAGGAGAAAGAGAAGGAGAAAGAGATCAAGGAAATCAAGGAAAGCAAGCTCGAGATCAAGGAGCTCGAGCACAAGTTGGTCGAGAACAAGTTGAAGGACGCAGAGGGTGGTCCTGGTCCAGGTCCGCAGCCGGGACCAGCCGATCCTGCGTTGGCAGGCGCGCTCCAGGAAATCAGCAACCGAATCGATGCGTTGGAAGCGACAGTTCAACAGCAGCGAGCCACCATCACGCCGGAAGAACGGCCTGATGTGGGCGAAGCGGCCCTGCACCACTCAACCAAGAAGGTGATGAAAGAGGAAAAGTCGAAAAAGGAACGTGATTAATCATGCTGCTGATCGTCGGTGGCAGCTATGACGCTGAGGCACGCTCCGCTGTGGCCCATTTGAATCGAAGACCCGGGCCACAGCGGGCGGCGCTGCTCGATGCCGCAGATCTCTCTCGTCCGGGATGGCGGTTGCTGGCGAACGATCCGCACGGTGGCTCCCTCGTCGCGGAGGGCAAGGTGTTGCCCGTAAGCGATCTCACCGGCGTGCTGGTTCGGCGGCTCGCCGTGTATCCGGAAGAACTGCAACATGTGCATGCGGACGACCGTGCCTATGTTGCCAGCGAAATGACCGCACTACTGGCATGGTGGCTGCGGGTGCTGCCCGTGCCGGTGCTCAATCGCCCCGCCGGCGGAATTCTGTGCGGGCCGGGACGTCGCCCGGAGCAGTGGCGAGTTGCCGCGCGAGACCTGGGATTTCCCGTTGTCCTGCTGCGCAGGGAGGCCACTCGACCACCGGTCTTGCCTGCCATTCATACCGAGATCGTGGCTGTCGGGGAAGAGATCGTCGGCGAGGCGCTGCAAACGCAGGCAGACTGCGTTCTTGCATTGTCGCGCGAAGCCAATGTCCCACTGCTGTATGCCGGCTTCGACGAGTTCGGAGCGCTTGTCATGGCGCACTCTTTGCCTCGGCTGTCGGTCGATCTGATAGAAGCAGTGGAACGCTACGTCGAGTTGAATCGGGAAAGCGACCAGTCGCTTGCGGAATGGTCGACTTCTCCAACGACGCGCGTTGCTTCCAACTGCGTGCCCGCGGGAGCGCAGCCATGATCCTCGTGTGGGGCATCTCTGAGGACGGCCCCGTGCGCGCGGTCCGTGAAGCGCTGGCTCGCGAGGGCGAGGCGCCGCTGATGCTGGATCAGTTTGACGTAGCGCAATCCGACCTGAGCTTTGCAGAAACCGATGCGTCCGATGGATGGCTGACGTTTGGCGATAAGTGCATCGAGCTGTCCTCCATTACGACGGTGTATCCGCGTCCATATGAGAGTGCTCGAGTGCTGAAGGCGGCCGGAGAAGTAGACTTCGAAGCCGCGCAACACGCGGCGAAATTCGACGACACCTTGCTGCTATGGCTCGAGCTGACCCCGGCACTCGTGGTGAATGTACCGTCGGCCATGACGTCCAACGGATCCAAGCCGCTGCAATCCGCCATGATCGCCGCCGCAGGATTCGATGTTCCCGATACACTGCTCACCACCGATGCGCAGGCGGCAGCCGAGTTTCGAGACCGGCATGGCAGAGTGATCTACAAATCGATTGGCGGAGTTCGTAGCCGCGTGTCTCTCCTGGAAGAGCAAGCTCTGGGACGAATTGCAAATGGAGCTTCCCCCCTTCAGTTGCAGGAATACATCCCCGGGACGGACCTGCGCGTTCACGTGGTGGGCAACGAGGTGTTTGCCTGCACCATCGAGAGCGAAGCCGTGGATTACCGCTATCCAAGCACGCAGCCGGAGGAGCCGAGAATCAAGGCATGTTCGCTGCCGGCGATGATTTCCGATCGATGCATCGCTCTCACTCGGCTGCTTGGGCTCTCTCTTGCCGGGATCGATTTGCGACGCGGGAACGATGGACGATGGGTATGCTTCGAGGCGAATCCATCGCCAGGCTACACGTTCTACGAACAAGCGACTGGCGCGGGGATTACCGCGGCGCTGGCACGCCTGTTACGCAGCCCCGAAAACTGACTGGCTCTTCGCTCAACTTCATTGGTTGCGATTGAAAGCGCGAACGGCTCGCACGATCTGGACCGGTCCGAGTAGGCCGGACGGCAACAGAGCGGAATCGGCGCGATAGAATCGCGCAGTTGTGTAGGTGTACTTCGTGGTCGCGTCGGGCTGTTGATCGCCGATCAACCGGTTGACCCAGAGATTCGTCACCTTGATTTCCAGCACGTTCGTGCCCGGCTTCATTGCTCCGGTTACATCCACCCGGAACGGTGGCTTCCAAAGTATCCCCAGGGATTTGCCGTTCACGGATACCTCGGCGATATTCTTCACATCGCCGAGATCGATCCATAGCCGCGCACCCGTGTTGAACCACTTCGCTGGAGCCTGGAATGATTTCGAATAAGCCGCAGTGCCGGAGAAATATTTCACTCCAGAATCCTGGTTCTCCGTCCAGGAACCCAGCTTTTCAAAGCTACTCTCCGCCGGCCCGCCTCGGCCCGATTGAAACTGCACCTTCCATGGACCCTCGATGCTGGCAACGGTAGTCTCGATCGGGAGCGGTATGCTTCGCGAGGTCGCGCCTGCGTTTTTGCGGAACACCACGAACACGGCTTCGTTGGGCCCAAGGCGGAGCGGCACGATCGTGCGATGGTCTGCGATTCGGTACGATGCGGCTTCCAGTTTGCCAGTATCGGCATGCCACAACTCCGGAGCCTTGCCCGCGACGCGGAATACGGCGTTCACGGCCTCGACCCGGTCGTTCCTGTTATTCACCCAGTAAATCTCGCCGTCAGAAATGCGGCGGTGCGTGAAGAGCAAGTCTGGACCGGATTGCCCTTCGCTGACCTGGAAGTCGGGCATCACATTCAGTTTTCGCAGTGCTTCGGCGACTGTTTGTCCTGCAAGCACTCGGCCATTGCCATAGCTGTGGTCACCTGTTCCCGAGCCGAAGAGCTGATCCGCGATCGTTTTGAATTCGGCCGGATCGTCGTTCAGGCTAGGACTATCCATCGGCATCGGCCCCACCACCACCGCGCCATCGTTAACCAGCTCACGAAGCCTCCGCAGCACCGGCAGCGTCATGCGGCGCGTACTCGAATCCAGCGCCAGCACGCGATAGCTGGTGCCTCCCGGAGTCCAGAGCAGTCCGTCCTTCACGCTCAGGCGATGCAGAACAACATCGCTGTTGACGTAATCGAAGTTGTAGCCCGCAGGCACCTCGGGCCCCTGGACCGCGAAGAGTTGTGTGATGTTGGCGTCTTGACCATAAAGATAGGCCACGTCGGCCACAAAGTTGCCCTGCTGCAGCATGTACGAACTCCGGGCCAGGTAAGTCATCCAGGGTTTTGCCAACTCCGCCCACGTCTCATGCCGCGTGAACCATTGTCCGTACCCTCCGAGCCCAAGCCCAGGGACCTTGTCATCCAGCGGCTGGTGCACCGACGTGTGAATCACAAACCGGTTGACACCCATCGCCAATTCTCTATCGGCAGCCGGCTTCAGCGTTTCGGGCGACCACGCCCACGGTCCACTGCCCGTCGTCAGCGACTCGGCCGCTACGAATCGCTGTCCGTAAATATGCGCTACGGACGCTGTTTCCCGGATGTCGGCATCGCGAGTGATGCTGGCATTCGGAACCCACATTGCGCCCATCGGGATATCCGCGGTTCGTTTCACTTCCATGCCATCGGCGATCAACGAGCGGCTTTGCTCGTGCGACTCGGAGTAGCGTCCCATACCCCGCGCATGCAGGATCGCAGTCAGTTGGTCGTAATGATTCTCGGTAACAAGATCGGCTAAGGTCTGTCGAAAGTCATAAAGAAAGCGGTCGCTGGCCTCAGAGCTTTCGACCACATGGCCGGTCAGCACCGGCAGCCACGGAAGCATGTCGTAGCCTCGATGCGCCTTGAACTCAGCCAACATGTTGTCGGTCCAGTTCTCAGTTCCATCTTCCCAGCTATCGGTAATCATGTACTGGAGGCCGCGCTTGCCCATCAAACCGCCGGTGGCGTCCTTCAGGTTGTCGAGGTATTTCTCGAAGTATTCCCTGACGTAGGTCGAGCTGAGCTTATCAATCTCGAGCCCGGTGGCCTCCGGTTCAGCGGGGTTATTCGTTATGCCCGTGAGCGAATAGCCCAGTCGCACGATGGCCCATCGCCCCGGCGGTGCGGTCCAATCGAGTGTGCCGTCGGAGTGCATTCTGCCGGTCAAATCCACCACATCGGATTTCCGGATCGCGTCTCCGGCAACAGCCGGCGGCGTTGCAACAGAGAGTAAGTTGCCTTCTCGACCGAACGCCGCTTTTGTCTCGAATCGATTAATCGGCATGGTGGAGCGAAACGCCAGCTCAGAGATGCGCGCCCCCACCGCGGAGGCCTCTTTCGCAGGTGTCTTGAAAGTGACCCGAAAGAACTTCGCAGTCACCGCAGGAAATGCAATCGTGCGTGCTGGAAATTGTCCTAATGCCCAGGGAACGGCCGCGACGGAACGAAATTCCCGCCCATCGTCACTCGCCTCCACCGCCACGTCGGTGAGAGACATAACCCGGCGCTCTTCTCCGTTCTTAAAGCTGAAGGCGATGCTCATTCCGCAAATCCGTTGCGGCTCGGAATATTCAAATTGAATCCACGACTTTTCATTCGGCGCAGCAGCGGGGAGCAACGTCGCCTTTGCGAGATCACCATCCGTCAACGTCTCCAGATCGAACTGGCCGCCGCTCGATGCAATCCGCGGCAGATCGTGAGGACGCGTGTCGTTCGCCGGCAGTCGATACGCAATGACCGCGCTATCTGCATAGAAATCCGGCGCCGTCGCATTCAAAGGGATGTTCTGAAACGGCCCCGCGTTCGAAGGCGGCCTCTTCAACACTCCATGAAACGCCTCGCCTCCGTTGATCTCGGTCTCGGACCAGACAAACTTCTTCATCGCGTGGGCAGGCAGTACCCATGACCCACCGGATAGGTTCCATCCTGCGGAGCTCGCAACCCCCATCTCCAGCCCCAACTGATCGGCCAGCGTGGTTGCGTATCGGAAAGCATCCTTCCACTCCGGTGTCATGTAGACCAACCGTTTCTCGACGATCTGCGGCGTGCCCAAAGACGCATCGAAGTTCTGGAAGCCTCCGATGCCCACACGGTTCATCCATTCCAGGTCAGCCTTGATGCCCTCTTTCGTAACATTGCCATTCATCCAGTGCCACCAGACCCGCGGCTTTGCGCTGGCTGGAGGCTGCTGAAATCCACGTGCGAGCGAATCGTCCGTTTTCTGCCCTGACGCAAGGCTCGTTCCCAGGAGAGCGATCATCCCTGCGACGAGGCCGCGTCGTACCGCACTCCGGACTTTTCGCCGCCGAAGTTCTGTTCGTGCCGCGGGGACGAACGCGCCAGCACCGCAAGGATCGGATTGCGTGTCCCTTACGTGCCCCAAGGACCCCTGAGAGAAACCGGTATCTCCTGACATTTCTCGATTGTTCCAGATTTGACAGCTAAGTGTCGATAAGGCCCCGTTTCAGAAGTTCATCGTCGACGAAGCGCGTAGTCGCGGGTTGCCACCCGAGGGTCTGGGGGAAGCTGTCGGCCTCTGGCAATCAGTATGAGAACGGAGGCATATCGAGCCAGTTTTCAACGCCTCCCGCTCTCTGCTACAAAAGCAGAATGCGCGCGATCCACTTCTGCTTGTTCCTGCTTTTATTCTGCAGCCCCAGATCTATCCTTTCCGCGGTAGACCCGTCGTGGACTACACCGGTAGCGCCGTTCAGAATTACTGACAACCTGTACTACGTGGGAAGCGAGGACCTTGCCAGCTACCTCGTCGTCACGCCAAAAGGAAATATCCTCATCAATGCAAACCTTGCCAGCTCACCGCCGCAGATCCGTGCAAGCGTGGAGAAGCTGGGCTTTCACTGGAGTGACATCAAGATTCTGCTCAACAGCCAGGCGCACTCCGATCATATGGGCGGGGCAGCGGAGGTGGTTCGCGAGACCCATGCAAAGAACATGGTGATGGACGGCGATGTGAGTGTGGTTGAAACCGGCGCACGCACCGACTTCTTATCGCCTTCACCGAACATCGCCCCATACGCTCCTGTACCTGTGGATCGCATTCTCCATGACAGGGATACGGTAAGCCTCGGGGATGTGACTCTGACCGCTCATAAAACCGCAGGACATACGCGCGGATGTACTACATGGACGATGCGCTCTCACCTTCCAGGAGAGCAAACGGGAACGATTCGGAATATCGTCATCGTCGGAGGGGTAAGTTTTTGGTCGGAGTACCACTTCGTCGCCACACCCGGCCATCCCGTAAGCTATCCCGGCATCGCTCAGGATTTTCAGCATACGTTTTCGGAGCTGCGCGCTTTGCCCTGCGACGTATTTCTCGGAGCCCATGGCGGATACTTCGACATGCTCACCAAACTAAAGCGTTATCCGCATGCAGGTTCCCGTGTCTTTATCGACCCGGCTGGTTATCAGGCGTTTGTCGCTGACGCTCAAGAAACTTTCAGCAAGGCGCTAAGTAAACAGCAAGCTGCGGCACCTCATTGATGCTCCGCTCTCGCCCACGCAAAAAGAGAAACCGGATTAAGCCACGACGTTTGCCGACGTCCCCGGCACTGGAGTCCCACCCTGTGCCCAATGTGCCTTTCGCTGTGACAACGGACGACTTGTACGTTTAGGGCTTCGGATGAGTGGCGGCCCGGACCATCGTTGGGGCGCCGCGACGTGCCTGGAAAAAGTAAAACTGGCCGCCGAGCGTGTTCTTCATATCGACCATCTGTTTGCGCAAATGCACCGTCTCAACACATACGAAGCAAAGACGAATGCCATGACGAGAATCGGATCGAATTTATCCCAGGTACTGTCACCGCCATTCAGTTGTGAATAGAACGCGAGGAAGAGATCGATCGAGAGACCAGCATAAACCCACTCAGTCAATCGAGGCACATTGGGAATCAGAAGTCCCACGCCGCCAAGGATGTGGGTCACGCCAATCAGAGGGATGATATAGAGCGGGTATCCGAGCTGCTGATTGGCGATCCGCCATTCGCCGGGATCGTGAATCAGATATAACCTTCCGAAGTACACCCAGATGAAGGCGACGAGGCCGGTGATTACCATCGCGGCTATTTGAGTTGCTCGGCCTGCCCGTGCCGGTTTATCGATTGTGTGTTCAGCTTTCATATTTAAATTGATCCTCTTCTTACCGGTTAAATGGTTTAAGTCGTTCCGCAATAAGTCGGCCATGGATGAGCAGCAAAGGCAGGAACCGCCGGTCGAACACGATGCCGCGGTGGCCACGGCTGGCTGTTCCCGCCCCCAGGGCGCTGAAGCTGCTTGCCCCTGACTTACGCCTTGACTGCGTTCTGTGCAGCCGCAAACACATCGCGTGCGGACGTCGTACCCGCTACGTGTTCCGTACCCGCGACTCCGAGGTCCATGCATCCCGCGTTAACGCTTTCAAACATTTCTTCGGCCGGCCCAGTGTGGCCCTTCGGGATGCCGAACTGCTGGAACGCTTCCGCCCACCCTGCACGTGGGATCGCAAAGGCTTTTACGTCGAGTGCCAGGACCTCACCCAATTGTCTGGCCACTTCATCCGCGCTTACCATCGAACCCAGCTCGATGACGCGATGCCCTGACCACGCCGGCCCGGTCAGAAGCGTTGCCACTTCTGCGCCGATGTCGTCTGACGCGACCATTGTCGATTTCCGGTTTGGAGGATTGTAGAAGACCGGGAGTGTTCCGCCCTGTCCGGCCTGTAAACCGTAAAGAAAGTTTTCGAAAAAGCCACCAGCGCGCACAAATGCGATCGGAGAGGGCAGCCTACCGAGACCTTGCTCCAGGAGTGATAAGGCCGTGACATTCCCCACTCCGCTTGTTCGATTCGCGCCCATCGACGAGAGCGCTACCACCCGCGGAGGCACTACCTTGGTCAGCGCCTCGACATAGTTCGCAATCACGCCCTTTGCTTCTCTGTAATCAGGCGAGGGGGCCCATACAGCCGGCAACATAACAAACGCGCCCTCAACACCTTTGAGCGCCGCCGCTATGGCTGTCGCATCGTTCCAGTCTCCGTCCACCAACTCCACGCCTTGGTCTGCCCACTTGGCCGCTTTCTCGCGATCGCGCACAAGTGCTCGCACCTGTTTACCTTGCTTCAGCAGATGCCGCGCGGTGGAGCCCCCAACTTTTCCTGTAATGCCGATGACTAAATACATGCTCGTGTTCTCCTTTTGCCTCGTATTTGGCCGCCCATCCAAATGAGCGACCTGATGATTAGAGGCATATGCAAACCATTGGTTACAAATTAATCAATGGTTGCGTATCGTAGGCAGATCAACCCCTACGCCATAAGGGTGGCGCGTTGCAACCATTGGTTATAAATCAACAATCGGTCGCACAAATCGGCAAAAGGGGCTAAGCTATCGAAGTGACATCCCCATCACCAAGTCGCCGGCTAGAGCGCAAGGAAAAGCTGCGGGGCGAAATCCTTGCGGCTGCCAGCAAAATGTTTGCCGATCGCGGCTACGAGGCCGTGACGCTTCGCGAGATCGCTAAAGAGATCGGCTATACCCACGCCGTGATCTATCAGCATTTCTCCGACAAATGGCACATTCTTGCCGAGTTGAGCCGCGAGACGATCGGGCTGATGGTCCAGAACTTCGACGCGATTGCCGCTCAACATCTTTCACCGAAAGAGCGTCTTTTTGCGACTTCACGCGGCTTGATTCAGTTCTGCACTGCTCATCCACAGCAGTTCCGTAACGTCTTCTTCGGGCCTGAGAACCGCAATGGCGTCCGCGCTGGACAATATATCAACGACATTGGCGCGCCGTTGTTCGGACGATTTGTGCAGCTCTTTTTCGATGTTGCCAGGGATGAGGGATTGCCAAATAGGAATGACATAGTGGTAGCTCACACCTGGTGGTTTACGATATTTGGCCTCGCCACGCTCATGGTCATCCAGGGAGTTGTGCCTGACTTGCCTGACCAGAGTCTCGTGGTCGAGCAAACGATCGCAACGCTTTGGGCGGGCGTTCAGGCTGTTCCGCGATTGCCGAAGAGCGCAATCACGAAGCGATCCGGCCGATCCCGTGCCTCAAAGCACTAGTAGCTTCTGTCCACTTTGGAGTCGTTGGAGGGTGGCGGCGATAGGAAACGATTTTGAGGCGTCAAATACGATAGATCGCCGCTTGACAGGTGTCCTTCGGGCTCCCATATAATCCGCGCACAAACATCGGAGGATTTTGATGATCCCGAATCGGTTGAGGGCAGAATCGTTCCGCCAAGTTCCCCGGAGGGGCACGACACGCTTCTTCAGCCTGTGCCTTCTCGCGATATCGATCTTCGCGCTGGCGAGCCAATCGATGGCACACGGACAGGCAGTCGGCAGCGGCCAGATCCAGGGCACCGTTCTGGATCCCTCCGATTCTCAGGTACCCAATGCCACCGTCGAGGCGGTTCAAACTGAATCGGGACTTCGTCGCGTAGTGACCAGTGGAGTGGATGGAGGATATAGCCTGCCCAGCCTGCCTGTCGGCCACTATCAACTCACGGTCAAAGCAACCGGCTTCAGCACTCTCAATCAATCAGGGATTGAGATCCAGGTGGGCAACAACCTTCACCTCGACTTGAAGCTCAACGTGGGTGGCGTCACGCAGACGGTTCAGGTGGACTCCGAAGCACCGATGGTTCAGACGGAAGAGCAGTCGGTCTCGCAGGTTATCGACCAGCAGCGGATGGTTGACATCCCGTTGAATGGACGGCAGGCCACGCAGCTGATTCTGCTCACCGGCGCAGCCACCGTGGCGCCGGCAGGCGACAACGTGGGATCGAAAAACTATCCCAGCGAAGTAACATACTCAGTGGCAGGCAGCCAGGGAACGCAAACCGACTACCTGATGGACGGCGCTGATAACACCGACTCGTTCTCAAACGTGAACTTGCCCTTTCCCTTCCCTGATGCGATTCAGGAATTCAGCGTGCAAACGTCGGGCCTTTCGGCGCAGTATGGCTTCCACCCCGGCTCGGTTGTGAACATCGTCACTCGTTCCGGCGGCAACGCCTTTCACGGCACGGCTTTTGATTTCCTCAGAAACAACGCATTCAACGCCCTGAACTACTTCTCCACAAGCGATACGTTGAAGCGGAATCAGTTCGGTGGCACATTGGGCGGTCCCATCGTTAAAGACAAGCTGTTCTTTTTCGGTGGTTACCAGGGCACGATCACCCACCAACAATCCACCAGCACCACCTACATCCTGCCGACGCAGGCTGTGCTGAACGGCGACTGGACCGCATTTGAGGGGACAAAGACTCTGAAGGGTCCCTTCACCAACAACACCATCAATCCGAAGCTGTACAACCAATCGGCGCTGCAACTTGTGATGAGCTATCTGCCGCTCGCCACCGCAGCCAATGGGCACTATCTGTTTGGCCCGCCAAATCCCAATACCGAGCACCAGTTCATCGGACGAATCGACTGGAACAAAAGCGCCAAACAGACCATCTTCGGCCGCTATTACCTCACCCACTACCTCGCGCCGGGATTCTTCAGCAATAATCTTCTGAACACGTCGAATCCTCAACTCAACGACCAGGAACAGTCACTGACTCTGGGTCACACCTACACCATTACTTCAAATCTGGTGAACTCCTTCCGCCTGGGCGGGACGCGTAGCTTCATTAATCGCGGCCAGGTCTCGAGCCTGATCAATCCCAAGACCGTCGGGATCAATGTGGCCACGCCGGTTCCCAATTACATCTACATGGCAGTTTCCGGCGACTTCACGCTCTCCTGCGGGACGTGTGAATCCTACGAGGTCACCACGAACCAGGAAAATGTAGTTGATGACGTCTTCTGGACCAAAGGGAAGCACCATCTCGCATTCGGTGCAGACTACATCCACCAGCACTTGAACCTGCAGGGCACTAACAACGCCAACGGGCAGTTCACATTCAACGGTTCGTTCACCAACGACGCGCTGGCGGACTTTATGCTGGGCGACCTGTATAGCCTTTATCAAGGCAACAATACCGGCAGCACTTTTTCCAAGAATCTGATCGCCTTCTACGGGCAAGACAGCTACCAGGTCACGCCTCGATTAGTCCTGAACGCCGGTATACGGTGGGAATCGGATCTGCCCGAGGTGGAGACAGCCGGCCGCGGCGACACCTTTTCCATGTCGGCTTTTATGGCGGGGCAGACTTCGAAGGTCTTCACAACAGCGCCTCCGGGACTGCTTTTTGTCGGCGATCCTGGAATTCCGAAGGGCTACATCAACAGCCACTGGAACCATTTCGAGCCCCGCATAGGCCTGGCCTGGGATCCGCGTGGCGCAGGCCGTGAGAGCATTCGCGCATCGTATACGATGGGCTTCTCGCAACCGATTCTTTACATGGAAGACCGTTATGAGAACAACGCTCCGTACGGAGATGCCATCACGATCAATCCGGCCGCCGGTTCGTTGTCAAATCCCTACGCTGCTTACCCGGGAGGCAATCCGTTCCCTCAGCCGTACCCACCACCCAAAGCCACCGCTTTCTTTCCTACCGCGGGTTCGTACTTCCTGTTCCCCGTGAACATGAAGCCCAGCTACACCCAGACGTGGAACCTCACACTTGAGAAACAACTTGGCGCCAGTTGGAAAATCAGCGCCGCTTATCTCGGGAACCACGTGGTGCACATTCCATCCGGAAACGAAGAGAACCCGGCGGTGTACATTCCCGGCACGTGGAGCGGTCCGGGAAGTTGCGGCGCGCTCACCGTCTCTCCCGGCACCGGCGCTGCCTGTTCGGGTACAGGAAACACCAATGCCCGGCGCATCACGGCGCTGGCAAATCCGACCGCGGGAGCCTATTACTCCGAGGTCAGCGTGATGTACGACGGCTCCAGCAGTCTGTATGACGGCCTTCTGCTTACGGTCGAACATCGCTTCGCCCACTACTTTACGCTACTCACCAACTACACCTGGTCGCATTGCATTACGGGTGGAACGGACGTGGGCGATCTGGGGGGCAATACCTTCCAGAACCCTGCCAATCCGGCCTCCGACCGCAGCAACTGCGGCGAAGACGTGCGCAACAACTTCGTCACCTCCATGGTGGCAAGAAGCGAATCGAACAACGGGAGCGCCCTGAAGCGCGCCCTGCTTGGCGGATGGCAGGTCGCGCCCATCGTTTCGGCTGCATCCGGTACGCGGGTTAGCCCGACGACCGGTACCGATGCTTCGCTCACAGGCGTTAATGTGGATCGCCCCAACCTTGTCGGCGATCCCTACGTCCACGGCCAGCCGCGAAAGTTCTGGCTCAATACAGCATCGTTTCAAAAGAATGCCGCCGGCACCTACGGCAACACCAAGCCGTATTCGCTGGTAGGCCCCATGTATGTGGACTTCGATGCGGCGGTATCGCGGTACTTCCCAATTATTGAGGCCGTGAACCTCGAGTTCCGCACCGAATGCTTCAACTGTCTGAATCATCCCAACCTGCTGGGTCCCACCGCCGCCCTCAACAGCTCACTTTTCGGCCAGATCACAACCGCTGCGCCACCTCGAATCCTGCAGCTCAGCCTGAAGGTGAATTTCTAACAACTGCGGTCAACGAGGTTGGGCGATCTTGGTCAACTCGTCAACACCGGTCCATTTTGCCGGTTTGCGCCGGATGATCGATTCCCGTAGTTTGACAGGACAATAAAGTTAGGTGAACCTAATTGTTAGGTGTACCTAAATTATGCTTAGAAAACTTGCAGGTGCGACCATAGTGCTTCTTGCGCTTTGGGCAGTGGCTGAAATATCGCCGCTGCACGCGCAGAGCGGTACCAGCAGCGCCATTGCGGGCACCATGGTAGACCAGAGCGATGCGGCGATTGCGGGTGCGGAGGTGAAGGCGACCGAAGTGAATACGGGCGCGGTCCGCGTCGTCAAGAGCAATGGCGAGGGCCGATTCCTCTTCTCCCAGGTGAATCCGGGGACCTACCGGATTGAAGTCCACGTTACGGGATTCGGTCTTGGTGTATCGCAGCAAACCAGCGTCTCGGTGGGCCAGACTGCCACGGTGAACTTCACGCTGGCTCTGGCAGCGACCTCGCAGTCGGTTGAAGTGATCGAGCAATCCGGGCTGATGAGTCTTGAAAATGCGAACGCGTCCACCACGCTGGAGGCGAAGGCAATCAAGAGCCTGCCGAATCCCGGCCAGGATCTGACCTATGTGGCCCAGTTCGCCGAGGGGGCACTGATGAATACCGCGGGCTCTTCGAACGACGCCAAGGCCGCGGGTGGCTACGGCAACGTGGAGTTCAACGGCCTGCCCGCGACCTCGAACGGCTTTGTGCTGGACGGCTTCGATGCGAACGATCCGTTCCTGGGGTTGAACATCGGCCTCTCGACCAATCTCGTCATCGGTCTGGACGCGTTGCAGGAGGCGACGGTCAACACCAACTCCTACGCGGTCGATCAGGGGCGCTACGGCGCGTCGCAGGTGGACTACTTCACCAAGTCGGGAACGAACCAGTTTCACGGCGATGCGTACGAGATATGGAACGGCTCGCTGTTGAATGGGACCGATTACTTCCTGCACGCCAACGACACGCCGGGCAACATTGCGAAGAAGCCGAGGTCGACCGTGAATGAGTTCGGCGTCAGCGTTGGCGGGCCGATACGCCCGAACAAGCTCTTCTTCTTCGCGCATTATGAAGGCATCCGCATTGCGCTGCCGATAGTGGCGCGAACGACGGTGCCGTCGGTGGCCTATCAGCAGTATGTATTGCAGCAGCTGCCGCTGGGCGGGACCGATCCGATCAATGGAACCATGCTCCCTGCGCAGCCGCAGGAGGTCGCGTTCTATACAAATATGTTCGGGCTCTACAGCAATACTGCGGGAACGGCCACTCCCGTACTTTCCTGTCCGCTCGATGCGAACGGCGTGCTGCTGGCTGGCGTGCAGACCTTGGCGAACCTGTTCAACGGCGCGGGCTGCGCGAACAGGCGAACGCAGTCCCTGAACAACTCCGACAGCGAGAATCTGATTGTGTTGAAGATCGATCACACAATCGACGCAAACGACAGCGTCTGGTACCGATTCCAGCAGGACACCGGATTGCAGGCCGCGTACACCGATCCGATCAACGCAATCTTCAACTCCTACTCGCCGCAACCGCAGCGGACGCTGGTGGTGGGCTACACGCACCTGTTCACGCCGAATCTAGTGAATCAATTCAACCCAGGCGCTAGTTGGTATTCCAGCCTCTTTCTGCCGAACAACTACGCGCAGGTTCTGCAGACCTTTCCGATCGTGCTCGCCGGGGGCAGTTCCAACGCGCCGTTCACGACGATCGGCGGCAACGACCAGACCTACACGCAGGGCCGCAAAGTGACACAGTGGCAGATCAACGACAACCTGATCTGGACGCGCGGACGCCACAGTTTCAAGTTTGGCGTGAACTCGCGCAGGCTGGACGTCAGCGACTACGACCTGGGCGAAGGTGTGGTGCCCGAAGTGGTCTACAACGACCTGGCGCAGTTCACCTATGGTGCCGCATCCACTGCGACCGCTTCGTTCCCAATCACGCAGAAGGAGCGCGTCACGGTTGGCAATCTCGATCTCTACGCGATGGACACGTACAAACTGAGCCAGCGATGGACCGTGATTGCGGGGCTGCGCGCGACCCGGAACACGAATCCGGTGAACCAGCATGGCCTGTTTGCGCGGCCCGCGGGATCGTTCGTGGACATGGGGCACGATGCCGCGCAGCCTTTGAGCCAGGCGATCCGGACCAATGTGCGCAGCTTGTTTCCCGGCACGCCGCTGTTCAGTTGGCAGCCGCGCGCGTCCCTTGCCTACAAGCTGTCGAACACGATGGCTCTGCACGCAGGCGGTGGCATCTTCAACGACATCATCCCGGCGCAGGTGGCCGACCTCGGCGCAACCAATCCCCCGTATGCTCCGGTTTTCGTAGGAGGAATCAACGGACAGGTCGGCGGTGTCGGGATTGCGCCAGGGGTCGCGAACAGCGCCGTGGATGCGATCGCGCAGGCGAACCAGGCCTTCCAGTCGGCCTTCCGCGCCAACGCTCCATCGCCATTCGCCGTCAATCTCAACACGTTCCCGAGCGGCACGCTGAAGACGCCGTACTTCCTCGAATGGAGTCTGGGTCTCGAGCGCGAACTCGGTGCGCGCGGCTCGCTCCGCATCGATTACGTTGGTACACGCGCTGTGCAGGAGCCGTACGAGGTCCAGTTGAACGGCTACCAGACTGTTTGCAACGGCTGCTTTGCGCCGTTCGGCTACAATCAGCCGCTCGATTCGCGCTTTGGCAACGTCAACGAATTCCGCACCGGCGCGGGAAGCCACTACGCCGGTCTGCAAACCAGCGCCACCAAACAATTCGCCGGACTCACCCTGCGCGCCAACTACACCTTCAGCCATTGCATCGACGAGATCTCCAACGGCGGCCTGCTTCCGTTCTCTTCACTCGGCATCCTCACTCCGCTTCCCGGCAGTCTGCGCCCCGAGTATGGCAACTGCGATTACGACGTTCGCCACAACCTTACTGCGTTCGCCATCTATGAGATCCCGTTTCGCTCAAGCCACGCGCTGCTGCGCTGGGCGCTGGGCGGGTGGCAGGCCTCGGGGACTGCGATTCTGCATAGCGGATTGCCATTCAGCGTTCTTAGCGCGCCCTACACCGCGAACAACCATGGCATCTTCCAGGGCAGCGGGCCACAATATGCGAATCGGATGCCAGGCGTGCCCCTGTACCGCAAGACTCCCGTCTCCGGCGTGACCCAAACCGGCAGCCTGCAATGGCTCAACCCGGACGCGTTCGCCTCGGTGGTCGATCCTGGCACGGGGGCATGTGTGGGCGGCGATTCGCCGGCAACCTGCCAGTTCGGCAACTCCGGCCGCAACACCTATCGCGGACCGCGCTTCACCTACTCCGAGGTCTACGTGACGAAGAAGGTTTCAATCACGGAACGTGTAACCTTCCGCTTCGACACGCAGATTTTTAATCTCTTCAACCACCCGAACTTCGCCCTCCCCACCAACCAGGCTGGAACGCCTGGCGAGCTGGCGACGCAGACGGGCTTTGGCGCGCTGACCAGCACCATCTCTCCACCCACCGGACTGCTCGGAGTCGGCCTCGGCGGCGACAGTTCGCCGCGCATGATCGCGTTTCAGGGAAGAGTCGAATTCTAAGTCCTGTGCAGAGTTGCCGTGAACAGCATACTGACCTCAGTTGTTGCGAATCGCCAATTCGCTCATCGACGGCAGGATAGTCCTGACTAGTCCGCTTCTCGTCAGCAATTTCTGGCCCCGCACCCTCAAAAGAATTTCGCAACAGTCTCAATACCCGGGCAGCCGCGGAGTCTTTACTCTTCGAGTCCATCCCACGACCAGCGTGGAATGCTGAGCCCCTTCGGCACATCGGCGGCCGACCGGTGATAACGCGACATCGTAGTCGTAGTCGCCCACGCGAAATAGTCGTGCAGCACCTGTCGCAAAGCGACATCGTGGTCGAGTCCGACGTCGACGAGGGCCTGGTCGAAGCAGGCAATCGCGCGGCGATCCATCTCCTCGTGTTCACCATTCCCGCTGTGCATCTTGACCACCCTGGTCTCGTCCCCATAGGAATTGGAATACAACGCAGGGCCGCCGAGCGCCTCTGCCCAGTAAGCGGTGAGCCGCTCCCCATGCTGGGGGTGGAAACCATGGCTGAACGCGTGCGCGACTACCTCATCGGCCATCACCCGGCGATGCCACGCGTCGGCAAGACGCCGCATCCCGTCCATACCACCCGCCGCCTCGAACACAGTCTGCATCCCTCCATATTCGCAAGCCCCCCACATCGACGCAACGCCACCCATGCGTTCCGACTAAGCCAGACCGAGGAACTGCCCGGCTTCCGACCGGGCGAATTTTCAATATGTAACAAACAACGTTACAAATAAATCTTGAACCCCACCCTTCATCCCTAGTACCCTGTACCTGGTACCTGGTACCTGGTACCTGGTACCTAGTACCTGGCAACTAGCAACTCCCTATGAAACCTCGCATCGCCATCCCCATCCCCACCAGCTTCGATGCCGCCTACAACGACCGTTCCTGGCCGGCCTATGCGCAGGCGGTCGAGCGTTCCGGCGGCGAACCCGTCGCCGTCCCTCTCGACGCGCCGCCTGCCGCGACTGCCAGGCTCATCGCCTCCTGTTCCGCGGTTCTGCTCCCCGGCTCCGGCGCTGACGTCAACACCCAGAAGTATGGTGAGGAGACGTCCCCCGACTCCGCCCCCGC
>Ga0102924_1002172_pt1 | contig 21746 bp, 26 predicted proteins | sample PaiPotPPM11metaG_FD_80116 | JGI IMG/M metagenome (GOLD analysis project Ga0102924, IMG submission 80116) | Iron sulfur acid spring bacterial and archeal communities from Banff, Canada, to study Microbial Dark Matter (Phase II) - Paint Pots PPM... ...
CTGTGAGGTATGATCCCCTGCGGAAATCTGCGAGGTCGGGCCCCCGCCGATTACGATTGGGGGAGCGCGTTTCGGCCGGGACAGCGTTCCGTCGCGCGCCATCTGTCCTCAATGATTGGGAATTTGTATAGTTTTGGAAAAGACGTCGTATGTTTTCCTCCATTATAATTTCGCTAGCATCTCAATCGCGATGTCGAGCAATCTCAATCGCGATTTTAGTCGCGACAGCGAGCAGAGGAGAACACTATGCTGAAATCGATTTCTAGTCTGATCGTCCTTGCTGCTCTTGTTACGCCTGCACTGGCCGACGAGTTTTTGGTCGTGCAAGGGCCGAATGAGACGTGCTCGGTGGTGGAAAAGAAGTCCGACGGGACCGTGATTGACCTGGCCACAGGCGCGGTGGCGAACAGTCCCAAGATCATTGGCAGCGCATTTCCCACTCGGGCAGGAGCCGAGAGCTCAATAGGTCATATGCGCAAGTGCGGTTCCGCTGAATAATTTGGCTTGAGACGCTCGAGAATGCGCTATCCGAGAGCACCGACCTCCGCTCCCGATATTCGCGTAGAGTCAGCCCAATTGCCGTCAAAGTAGCATGAACATTCTTGTCATCGAAGACGATAGCGAGACTGCCGCGCTCATCAGGGAAGCGCTCGCCGGGCAAAGCCACGTCGTAGACCTTGTGGCCGACGGGAGTTCCGGGCTTTCGCTCGCCACCGCGGGAAACTATGACGTAGCTATTGTCGACCGTATGCTGCCCGGACTTGACGGCCTCTCTCTTGTGAAGGCACTACGCGCCCACGGTACTCCCAGCGCGGTGCTCTTTCTCACCAATCTGGACGGCATCGATGACCGCGTCGAAGGCCTGGAGGCCGGTGGCGACGACTATCTGGTCAAGCCGTTTGCGATGGCTGAGCTACTCGCACGCGTAAATGCACTTGGACGCCGCCCGAGCACCAGCGAAACGGTATTGCGCGTTGGCGGTCTCGAACTCGATCTCGTCAAGCGCGGCGTGGTACGGCAGGGTCGCACGATCGACCTGCAGCCCCGGGAATTTGAGCTTTTGGAATGCCTGATGCGGCACGCCGGCCGCATCGTCACGCGCACGATGCTTTTGGAAATGGTCTGGGATTTCCATTTCGATCCCAAAACCAACATCGTCGAGACCCACATCAGTCGCCTACGCGCAAAAGTCGACCGCGGCTTCGATTGCGATTTAATTCACACGGTGCGCGGTTCCGGGTATTCGCTGCGTGCGCCCACCTAGAGTCCTGCAGACAACGACGTTCCGCCTTGCGACCATCTATGTCGCGGCATTTGCGATCTCGGTCGCGACCTTCGGCGTCGTCATTTACACCTTCACCGCGGACGCATTAGAGCGGCGACTCGAAGCCCGGATCGAAAACGACATGCGGGCACTGCGGGCGGACTACCGCTCCGGTGGCTTAAGCGGGCTCGTTGCGGCCGTGAGCGCGCACGAGCGGGCGCATCCGAACGGCGCGCTCGAATATGCAGTCCTCGTGACGGGTAACCAGGTGGCGGGACATCTCTCCCTCTGGCCCAAGACGGCAGGCTGGTCGACGCTCTTCTACCCGGAAAGCGCTGGAGACATAGGCCGCCGCCGTTTCCTAGTCATCGATCTCGGTCAGAGCGTCACTCTTGTGATTGCGGCCGATCCAGAACAGATTGATCAACTGAAGGGGGCTGTCTTCGATGGCTTTCTGTCCGCCTTCGGCGCTGTGCTCATTCTAGGTATTCTCGGTGGAATCGGACTGAGCCTCTCTCTGCTCAGGCGCGTCGAGGCGATGCGTCGCGCTGCGGAGGCAATCATCGCCGGCGATCTTTCTCAGCGAATTCCCGTACGGGGATCGGGAGACGATCTCGACCGCCTGTCGCAGACGCTCAACCATATGCTCGACCGGATCGGTGAACTCATGGAGAGCTTGCGTGAGGTCTCCGCCAACATCGCACACGATCTAAAGACGCCGCTGGCTCGCCTGCGGCAGCGTTTGGAGGTGGCCCAAACGCAGCCGGACGATGCTCGTAAAGACGCACTGGTGGCGGCGGTTGCGCAAGTCGATGAGATTCTGGCGACGTTCGCCGCACTCCTGCGCATTGCCCAGATCGAGTCCGGCAGCCGGCGCGCCGTCTTCGCCCCCGTGAACCTGAGCGACGTATTCATCATCGTCGCCGATGCCTTTGCACCAGCAGCGGAGGACGCCGGACAGACGCTCACCGTGAAGATTGCATCGAACATCACCATTCTTGGCGACCGCGAACTGCTGACGCAGATGCTCGCGAATCTGATCGACAATGCGGTCCGCCACACCAGCGCGGGCACAGCAATCGTCGTCGGCTTGCATCCGGACAGTGACGGGATCGTCGGCTTTGTCAGCGACAATGGCCGGGGCATACCGGCGGCCGAGCATGAGCGCATTTTTCAGCGGTTTCATCGTTTGCCCGAGAGCGAGTCAGTTTCCGGCAGCGGCCTCGGGCTCAGTCTCGTCAAGGCAGTCGCGGACATCCATGGGATCGTCTTGACGGCCGAAGACGCCGCTCCGGGCTTGCGAATCAAAATGCGCTTTCCGGCAGTGGGCAACTCGGGACCAGCCGCGGCGGCGGCGGACATTATCAAAAGTAAGAGGAAATAACGGCATGCATCAGAGAATCGCACAGCTCACGTTGAACAAAGTCCCCGAGGTCACGCTTGTCTTCTGGATTATCAAGATCGCCGCGACGACGCTCGGCGAGACTGGCGGGGACTCGGTCACGATGACACTCAACTGGGGTTATCTTGCCGGCACATTGCTGTTTCTTGGATTGCTGATCGCGCTGGTCATCGCGCAAATTTTGGCGTGGCGATTCCATCCGTTCCTGTATTGGGCGACGATCGTCGCGTCGACCACGTTTGGCACCACCATGGCGGATTTCGCAGACCGCTCGCTCGGCATCGGCTACACCGGCGGCTCTTCGCTGCTATTCTGCTGCCTGATGCTAATCCTCGCCATTTGGTACTGGTCGGAAGGTACTATTTCGGTGAACACCGTCACGACACCGCGGGTTGAGGCATTCTATTGGGCTGCAATTACCTTCTCGCAGACGCTGGGCACCGCGCTTGGCGATTGGATCGCCGACACTGGCGGCCTTGGCTATGAAGGCGGCGCTCTGGTCTTCGCTGCCGGACTCGCGATCCTGGCGATCCTTTACTACCGCACGAGCGTTTCGCGCGTATTCCTGTTCTGGGCAGCATTCATCCTGACACGGCCACTCGGGGCCACCGTCGGCGATTTTCTTGATAAACCGGTGAGCAATGGAGGACTGGCGCTAAGCCGGCCGCTCGCCTCTGCAGTCATCGCAGTATTCATTGTTCTATGCGTTGCTCTGCTGCCGCAACGGGCTGGAAGACACCCGGGCCAGGTCTTACCGGACCTGGGCACCTCCGGGCGATGACAGGCGATAAAACTGCGCCGATATCGGTGCCGGCGATGGACTTCGCGCCGCGGCGAGCGCGTGCTGCCCTATGCGAAGTGGATGGACGGCTACAAGCTCACCCTGATGCGCGAGATCGCCGCCAATCTGCGTTATCGCTGAGGCGATGATCCCCTCTGCCGCGGCAGTGCGGCCATGTCGCCGTTTGACCCAAAGCGGACATTGTGGGCCATTTTTATAACCCCTCAAAGTCTCTTGTCCCCGTCGCTCTATTCCATGACTTTCGCTGCCGCTCGTCGGGGATGAATGTTCCTCATCCGTTGTGAATCAAAACTCATTTGTGCGTCGGGCTCGCATGGCTCATGTTGCGAGGGTTACGTGCCGTCGACCGTAAGATCTCAATAATTGTGAAATGAGGGATCAACATTGGCATCGCTCTTCGATTACCACAAAGCGCGCCTTCTTCTGCTCTGCAGAGAGGGCGAAAGAGGGGAGCGATACAATCGTAGCCAGTCCTGCGGCGAGTTCACTTCGATATTTACCTTTGTCGTCAGGGCGAGACATTGGGATTATCACTTTGAGCATTAATGCAGCTGCAAAGCCGGGGGTAGCGCCAAAGGTTTTTTCGAGTTTCGACCCGCGCGTCTGGCTACTTGCGCTCGGTACCTTCGCTGTCGGAACTGATTCCTTTGTTGTCTCGGGCATTCTGAATCAACTCGCGCACGATCTCGCCATCAACCTTGATGTCGCCGGTAACATCGCCAGTTCTTATTCGCTTGCCTATGGATTATCGACGCCATTTCTTGCCGCGCTCACTAGTCGCTTTCGCAAAGATCGCGTCGTGCTCACGGCGATCGCCGCATTCGGTGCCGCCAATACGCTCTGTGCCGTCGCGCCAAACTATATGACGCTCATTGCCGCGCGTATCCTGACCGGGTTTGCCGCAGGTCTTTATACGCCAACCGCGTACGCGCTCGCCGCCTCGGTGGCTGCGCCAGACCGCAAAGCCTCTGCGTTGGGTGCCGTCGCGCTCGGGATCACGGCTTCATTCGTTGCTGGAGTCCCCCTGGGCACGGCCATCGGGAGCCGTTTCGGATGGCATGCGAGCTTCTGGCTTGTCGCCGGATTATCCCTGGTGGCGTTCGCAGCAATGGGTCTGTTCCCGCCGCGGGGTTTGCGGGCGGGCAAATCCACGCTCAGTCTCGCTGCAAAACTTGCGCCGCTCGTCCATGGTCGCACGCTGCTTGCGCTATTACCGACCTTGCTCTTTACCGCAGGTACCTTCGCGACCTACACCTATTTCGGAGCCCTGCTGCGTGCCCATCAGTTCTCCCCGCATGCCGTCATCGCATATTATTTCGTCTTCGGTGCAGGGGGTTTGATCAGTACCCAGCTTGGGGGACGGGCGATCGATCGCTTCGGCCCGATTACGCTTCTGACGTTGTTTCTGGTCATCGGCATCCTCAATACCGCTCTCTTTCCGATGTCGCTTTCCAGCATGCCTGCATTGGCAGTCATGACGTTCGTGCTTCACTTCAGCTTTTGGCTGTTGATGATTGGACAGCAGCGTCGATTGATCAAGTTATCACCAGAGCACACCGACGTTGTTTTGGCGCTTAACAACTCTTGCGTCTACGTTGGTGTCGCGGTCGGTGCGGCGATCGGCGGCCTGATTATCGCCCACGGATTTGGCCTCGAGCGTACCCCGTTGGCATCCTGCGCTCTTTTCGCCGGGGCCCTGCTGTTTTTTCTGTCGAGCATCTATTTGGACCATCCTTCTCGAACCAGGGCGCCTGAAGGTGAAGCGCCGCGGCGAGATGCGCGCTCGATCCGCAGATGAAGGCCAACGGGCTGCGGCTGTCCGCTTTCGGGGGTAAATCGAACATGTCGCAAACCTGACGCGATGTCCGCTAATGACCCAACTCCGTCATTCGCAAGCATCGCATGTTGAGTAAGGACGCCAATGACCCGGACCAGAAATCGAGGTGCGGATTTCAGCTCTGCTTTGCCACGCGATTCGCTGGAGTGTCGGGTGGCAATGCGACCCAGGGGTGGCGTGACTCCTCCCACACCGCAATGGTCGGCGCTGGGAATTTTGGATCAGCGAAGTTACCGATGGCTACGGCGACGTATCCGGGAAAGCCTTTGCCCTCCCAGTAGACGGTGGAGCCGCATGTCGGACAGAAATAAAAGGTCAGCGCGTTCCCGCTCTCGGCTTTCCGGCTCCGTGCCGTAGCTTGACCGGCGAAGGTGATCTGCTCGCGGTGGAAGCGCGCTTGGTTGCTGATCACGGCACCCGTGCGGCGCTGACACTCCAGGCAGTGGCACATGGAGACGCGCGATGGTTCGCCCTCAATCTCAAGACGGAGCTGCCCGCAACTGCAGGCGGCCTGTCGGGTCATCATCGCTTTGCTCCATGGCTATCGATAGGACGCAGTATACTCCGAATGTCGGGTCGCTTCGGACTCTAATGACGCCGCTCAGCGGAGCCGTCGTACGAAGTGAAGATCGAGGCCGGACAAAGGCGCGCCAACCTGATGCAGTGCGCCACCCTTGGCGAGGGACCCGAGGTCAATAGCCACGAAGCCAATGCTATCGATCAGATCGATCACGGTTTTCTTAGCTTCGCTGTCGTCTCCTGACGTGAAGATGACTGTCTTTGGCTTATGCGATGAAAAGTCTTGTATCCAAGCCATTGGCATATTGCTGATCGACTTCACAAGTCTTGCGCCTGGGGCCATTTCTGCGACCATCTCGCTCGAAGTGCGCCCGTTCAAGGCGGCTATCGATCTATTCACGCCTTGGAGACTCACATCGGGTTTGGAATCCATATGGGCATTGGTCGCATCGATCAGGATCCGCCCATGCCAGTCGATATCCTTGAGTGCCTCGGGCACGTTCACCCAATTCGTGGCGAGGATGACGATATCGCTTTCAGCGGCTTGCCTCTTCGTACCAGCCGTTGCGCCTGGGCCGAGATCGGCGACGAGGCCTGTCAACGTCTCCGGCCCTCTCGAATTGGATACGACAATCGCATGACCGGCGTTGATGAGGTGACGCCCGAAAGTCTTGGTCAAAGTTCCGGCGCCTACGAAGCCTACTCGCATGATGGTGTTTCCTGTCTGGACGTTTTTGTCGGTGCTCATAGAATCTCCTCCATTTTCCTCGGATCGGATCGTGTCCGATCTACTTCATGGTTAGGCCCAGCGACTGGCCTCCTCAAAACTAAGGCGAGGATTGCGCGGAAACACAGAAGCTGGATCGCCGTAGCCAATGCTGCAGATGAAGTTCGACTGGATTCGCGTGCCAGAGAAAAAGGCCTTATCCACACCGGCGTTGTCGAAGCCCGACATGGGGCCGCAGTCCAGTCCCAACGCCCGGGCAGCGACGATGAGGTAAGCGCCCTGCAGCGTCCCGTTTCGCATTGCCGTCACCTCGGCCACGCCTGGTCCCGCAAAGTACTTCTGCATGACCTCGGCATTGTGAGGCAAAAGCTTTGGAAGCTGGCCGGCGAAATCCAAATCGTGGCCGATAATGACCGTGACGGGAGCCTGAAGAATCTTCGGCTTATTCTGTTCCGCCGCAAGCCCGGCGAGCGTTGCCTTTCCGTCGGCGCTACGCACCCAAACGAAACGGGCGGGGCTGCAGTTCGCAGACGTCGGCCCCCATTTCATGAGATCGTAGATCTCGCGGACGTTTGCGTCCGCCACAGCACGATCGGCCCAGCCGTTAAAGGTGCGAGCGGAACGAAAGATTTGATCGAGCGAGGGGTCGGATAACGCGGCTGTCATGGATAGATCCTTTTCAGATGGCGCTGGGTTGATCCGCTCGCGTGTGGCGACCTTGCTCCCGCCGATTAGCCACTTTTCGGCGATCCGGCGCGAATTCAGATGGCCGAGAAGCCGCCGTCGACAGACAACTCCACGCCATTCACGAAGCTCGAATCGTTTGAAGCAAGAAACAGCGCGGCCGCCGCAATTTCCTCAGGACGACCCATCTTTCCCCGCGGGATCAGGGATTCGAACATCTGCTTCGCCTCCTCGGTGAGAACTTGGTCCTGCATCGGTGTGGCGATCGGTCCCGGGTGCAGTACGTTCACCCGGATGTTCCTGCCCTTGAGTTCGTTGAGCCACCCGCGTGCGAAAGCGTGCAGCGTCGCCTTGCTCGCCGCATACACGCTGTAACCAGGAAAACCTTTGATCGACGCAACTGACCCGGTCATGAAGATCGATCCGCCGTCGTTGAACAGCGGCAACGCCTTTTGGACGGTAAACAGCGTGCCGCGCGCATTCAGGCCGAAGGTCGCGTCGAAGTGCTGCTCGGTAATTTCGCCCAGTGGGACGGCTTCGCCCGTGCCAGCGCTCGCATACAGGATGTCGATCTTGCCCTTTACCCGCTTGACCGTATCGAACAGGCGGTCGAGGTCATCGAGATTGGCCGCGTCGCCGCGAACGCCGGTTACGTTCCGGCCAATCACCTTGACGGCCTCATCGAGCGCCTCCTGCCTCCGGCCCGTGATGAAGACATAAGCGCCTTCGTCAACGAACCGCTTGGCGCTTGCCATCGCCATGCCGCTCGATCCACCCGTGATGACTGCAACCTTACCGTCTAGCTTTCCCATGACTTTTCCTTCCAGGCTTCCGCCTTTGGTCGTTCGGGGGACGCCTCCCTAGAGCCTCCACGTAGGTCGGCCGGCGGCAGGCGGTGAGTGCGGAATCGCGCACATCGGTGGTGCAAAATCGATCCGGCTGGACGCCCTGACGCCAGCCGCGTCGATCGGTGTCCGCCGCTCGAAATTGGGCCGCGCTCGCACGATAAGCTATGATAACCGCCCATACTGGGGTTCGATGTGTTAGATACGGGCTTTGGAAGGCGCACCGCGCGCGGTGCCGAAACGCACCATGATCGACTGGGATGACGTCCGCTACTTTCTCGCCGTCGCGCGCGGAGGCTCGGTACGGGCTGCCGCCGCGCACCTCGGGGTGAATCATTCAACCGTGCTGCGACGCATCGCCCAGCTCGAGGAACGTCTTGGGGCGCACATGTTCGAAAAGCTGCCTTCGGGCTACCGCCTGACGGCTGCGGGGGAGGAGGTCCTCGAGCTCGCGGACCGGATGGAAGCGTCGTCGCACCAGTTGGAGACGCGCGTCCTGGGACGCGACCAGAGCGTGCGCGGGCTTCTGCGGGTGACGTTGGCACCGCCACTCGCGACACACCTGCTCATGCCGGACTTCGCCGAATTCGCGCGTCTGCATCCGGACATCGAGATGGAAATCCAGTCGTCCGGCGAACTGGCAAATCTGACCAACCGAGAGGCCGACGTCGCGATCCGCGTCGTCTACGACCGCAAAACCCTGCCGCTCAATCTTCACGGCCTGAAGGGACCGGAGGTGTTCGGGGGCGTCTACATGTCCCGGGATCGACTAGCGGCGTGGCGTGCGGCCGCGCCTGATCCCATCCGGTGGATCGTCATAAGCAGTCATGGCATCCCGGATTGGGCCCGCGAGGTTCGCACCACGGGGGTTCCGTTCAGGACCACGGACGGCGAGGCGCAGATCGTTGCTGTACGGCAAGGACTCGGGATCACGACACTGCCTTGCTTCATCGGAGATACCGATCCCCTGCTGGTGAGGGTGCCGGGCACCGACCTGCATATGTACGGAACGCTCTGGCTTCTCACACAGGGTGACACGCGCAAGACCAAGCGCGTGCGGCTCTTCACCGAGTTCGTATCCCACAGGCTCGCGGGATACGCTCCGCTTCTCGCGGGGCTGTCCATATCGCGCGACTGATGCGCAGCAAGTCCGCTAAGCGAATGGTAGGTAAGTGGATAAATGTGCCCAAAAGGCAAGATTTCCGCTTCTGGCACTTAGCGGACGTTCGGCCGCAGCAGCATCGATGTTCGCTAATGACCCAAAGCGAACACGCTTATGGCTCCTTACGCGACTCGGGTTACCGTTGCTGCGAATGTGGCGTGAGTGACCGACACTATCGTGCCCTCAGGCCCAGCTAATGTTTCAACTTTGGCGTTGAGGTCTTGCGCCAGCGCCTTGATGATGCCCGTTCCGAGACCGGTCTTTGGTTGGGCAAAGACACCGTCCGGTTTGCCAATTCCATTGTCGGCAACCGTGAGTTTCCAATTCGTGCCGTCGACATCGTACGCGATGTTGATTCGGCCTTTCATCTCTTCGCTGGGGAATGCGTGCTTGAGAGCATTCATGACGAGTTCGGTAGTGATCAAGCCAATACTCTCAGCCTCACGGGAATTCAAACTACCTCCCGTGCCCACAACTTTCACCGTAACTGGTCGAATGTCCCCAATCATTGATACCGCGAGGGCATCACCCAGCATGGTGAGATAAGGGAGCATTTCGATAGACCCTATTGTCCCCGACACATGGAGTTGTTGTTGAATGGTCGCAAGCGAAATGACTCGATCATGAGTGTCCCGCAAGAAGCGGCGCGTTTCTTCGGAACTGACGGTATTTGCCTTCATCAGAATAATGCCCGCAATAATTTGTAGGCTATTGGAAATGCGGTGCTGCATCTCGTCGAGCAACGTCTCCTTCTGCTTCAAAAGCTCGTCTTTTTGTCGTTCCAACATGTGACGCTCGGTGACATCCTCAATTCCGAGCAGGATAGTGGTGTCGGCACCTTCTTCGTAGAACGCTTGGCGGGCGTTGAGGCGCATGGTGCGGTGTCCGAGGTTCGGGAACTCATGCTCGACCTCATAATCCTCCATCACGCCGTGTTCTGGTAAGATTTTTTCCAGCAGCACGCGAAGTTTTGGAATATCCCATTGGCCATCACCCAATGTGTAAAGGAGCCTCCCCTGGGTCTCCTCGGGACTTACTTTGAATGCCGAATAGAAGGAGCGGCTCGCCGCGATAACGCGCAACCCTTTGTCGAGTACAATGACCGGCTCGCGGACGGTATCGACAATACTCTGGGCCAGTGCGCAAGCATCTGCGGCGTTCGTAAACTGCTTCCTGAAATTGGTGTTCTGCATAAACCCCGCGGACGGTTGGTAGAGCGGTTGTAAAAACACGCCGACCGGTGCGGTCGAGCTTCGATATTTACCAAACTGAGGTCGGGAACAACGCGAAGGCTACGGCTCTTCCGGAAGGCGAGTCTGTGTCCAATTGGCCACCAATTGTCTTTGCGCGTGAGACAAAACCCTCGCGCCGCAATTAGCGATCATTCTACCAACACGGCGTTGGACTTGCAGATCGGCCGAATATTCCGGCAGCCCTATTGCGGGCGACTTCATCCACGCGCGGAAGTCCTCGCGTAGAACATCGCTTTCGATTGTCATTGTAATCCTTCAGTACAACAACAACCTTGAGGGTAATTGGTTCAAGTTCACATCCTTCGCGTTGAACCAGGCGGAATGTCTCCTTCTGACCCAAAGGGGACATTTGGCGTTTTAGGTCCCCTTCGGTCGCTAACCAATAAAACGCGAAGTAAGTTTGCCAAGAAATGGCAATAAGTAGCTGCGCAAATGTCGTTGTGCGTGCGAGCAGAAGGCGCGCTTCAGCGAGCCGAGACTTCGCCTCATGTCGGTAGCGAAAAAAATGGGACCGGCTGCCTCACTGCGGTCGCCCTTTTCATCGCTGCGATTGTCATCTGGTACCAGTTCAGCTTTCCGACTGCATCGAGATTTGCCGGATCGATGTGCAGCTGAGACAACCGCATCGTCGTCCCGCGCCCTGCATCGAACTGGAGCTTTAATTCACTGCAGTCATTCCCGTCGTCGCCATAGCGCACCAGCGTGCCGGGGCCAGCCAGACCATTAAATACCGCGGGACCGGGTCCGGTGCCGGTCAGGGTTACCGTCAGACACGGCGCCGCTTCCGCCCGCGATATGATTGCAGCCACTGCGAGGCAAATGATGAAAAGGCTTTTCATGTCGTCCACCCTCAGCTGCTGAATTGGACGCGGCCGTTTACGGCGTCATATGCCGTTTAAGCCCAATGCATATTATCCAGAACCGCCAACAATGTCCGCTTCTGCCACTTGGCGGACGTTTGGCGGTGATCGTCTGAATGTCCGCTTTTGACCCGGCGCGGACATGGCGCGAGATGCGACACGGCCCGCGAGGCACGCCAAACGCGTTCAGCGCTCGCTCAGAACCATTGAGTCATCGTTCGCGTATTTGCTTCAAATAATTTGGTTGCGGCTCGCTGCCGCGCTTTGTTTGCAACCATCGTGTTGTTGCTGTGATGTGTGTCACTCACTTTTCGCGAGACGTTCGCTAATCTTCCTGCCAGTTGGAAGTGGAACTTGGCACAGGTGAGGTGAGCCATGGGAAGTGGCAGCGATGTCGTATCCGGGCGAGACAATGGCTTCGAGAGCACCACGCGGATGGTTGGTCAGCGGACCAGACCAGACTTCACGGCCTTTGCTGGTGACGTGATCTTTGAGGTGGTTGGGATAAATGACCCTTTCCTTGGCATCAACGCGACGTGCAACGCTATCCGGGGGTATGGCACAAACGGTGCCGGCACCTCCGGTGGAACCGGAGTGTGGGGAATGGGCGGTCCCAACGCTGGAACCGGCGTTTTTGGCCAGGGTGGCGTAGTGTCGCTCGCCCCGGCGCACAGCAGCGGCGGCGTTGGCGTCAATGGAATTGGCGGAAACGCCGGCACTAACAATGCGGGGGCCGGTGTCCTAGGCCAAGGTGGCGCTGGCTTGGACTCTGGACCGAATGGTGCGGGAGTTGTCGGTGTTGCCGGCAGCACTCCCGTTCCCGACCATAGCCTGACCGATGAATCGGGCGTCGTTGGTGCTAGTGCGATCGGTGTTGGCGTACTTGGACGCGCCGAGAGCACAATCGGCGTGTCTGGCTTTTGCCCCCAGGGTTCAGGGGTCTCTGGCGAGGGCAAGATTGGCGTGGCTGGGGTCTCTCTCGGAAACGGGGTGGGAGGTGTGTTCGCGCTCGGAGAATTGAACCTGGCCGACGTAACGGTGGTTCCTCCGAACCGCGCCGCGGTATTCGGCGCGCGTCCTGGACCGCTCCAGCAGAACTTGGTCGCACAGGTGCACCTGATCCCGCAGCAGACGGCGCCGTTCCCTGGTGTCCAGCCAGCCACTCCGGGCGCTTTCAACACAAAGGGAGTGGCCCCTCTGCTCCGCGCGGCTGGCAAGGCTGGCGATCTCCTTTACACGACTCCATTCAACGAACCCGGCGCTCCCGGCGCGCTGTGGCTTTGCGTGGTCAGCGGCACGGACAAGAACAATCCGGCCCGGTGGCAGCAGGTCCTGCTCGGGCCGATATTCGCCGCCACCGGTTGACGACGAGCGAATGCGCGCCAGCACCGATCGCGAGCCACACGTGACTCGCCACCACCGGCATTGGACGAGCGCCGAAGGCAGTTATTCGCGCCTCGCGGATCCGTTCGCAGCCCCCATTATGATAGTTCGAATTCTCAAACGCACGGCTGGATCGGCAAACCATTCGTCAAGATCAGGCGCCGTCGAATTGTGCACAAGAGCAGCGGCATCTGTGATGCCGTGTTGCTCAAGGTGATCGGCCAACTCTCCCCACGATTGCGCCGCATCAAGCAGCGCCACTTTGCGGGCAGAGTCCGACGTGCGTTGCGCAGTTTCTACGCAGTAAGCGGCAAACAGCCGGTAGCACGCGACAACTTCCTTCGACGACATGCCCCATATCCTGGGGGTCGGTTGACGACAAATGACGATCTCTGGCCTTCGTTCCCAAATAGTCCGTGAAGCTGCTGGCCGGTAAGTCCGCGCGTCTTTGTAGTTCCGCTCGCTGATCGCTTTTCTGCATCCGGGCTATTCGGGGCCGCGTTCGGGAACGGACGCGTTGGTTCCACCTTATTCAGGCGTGTCGTTGCCTTCACACCTGAAAAAGACGAGGCCGCCACAAGTTAGACGACCTCGCCAGGGTTACGGCTTGTTTTCGTCCCGCCCTCAATCTCTTCCCCGACAACGAGACCCCCCGATTTCAAACTGGGATTGTGCAATTCCAACGGCCACAAAATGGCAGTTTTCAAAACATCGGGACTGTTGCAGATACGGCACAGCGATAAACCGCATCGTCCATTGTGTTCACGGTGACGCTTTCTCGAAGACGCTCCAGAAGTGTAGCTCTTCGGCGCTAATGTCGGCAAAGCGGTGTGGGTGAATGATGGTCGTGAGGATCAGATGACGCTTTCGACGTCCCTTCACGGCTTTCTTGCGCGTCCGTCAAGATTATGCGGCCGACCTTACCGTCGTCACCGGCGTGGCTGAGGATTCATTACCCCACTTATTGCGGAACTGTGCTGACGCACCGCGAGCGATAGGCTTGCCGTGGCCAAATCCGGCAGCATCGAATGAAAAGCTGGCAAGTCTACATTGGCTCGCACGACCTTCATCCAAATTCTCGAAACCAACGGGATCAGCGAGGCCCATGAGGTTCATGCACACATCGCCTGCGAATAGCATGCTTCGCGGACGCCACAGCAGTGCGACCTGTCCCGCACAGTGTCCAGGAACATGTATGACTTCGATGCCCCCCGCGATGGGCAGTATTTCCCCATCAGTCAAAGGCTGGTCGATGGCTACCGGCTCCAGTCGCTCGTCAGGATGAAAAAACAGCCTGCACATAACTTGCCGCAACAGACCGGGTGCCGGCGTCATGGGCCGAAAAGGACCTCCACTTTCAGCCATAGGAATATCGAGCGGGTGCATGTAGGTCCTCGCCCCGGTTTCCCGCACGATGGCAGCGGCGCTGCCGATATGATCAGGGTGGCCGTGAGTGAAAATCAGGTGCTTGAGCTGGTCTGGCGAACGGCCAAGTCCGCGAATAGTCTCAAACACGGCTTCCTGCTTATTTGGAAAACCAGCGTCGATCAGCGTCAGTCCGTCGTCGCCCTCAACGAGGTAGGCATTTGCCATACCCATCGGAACGATGTGCACGCCATTGATCACAAGTTCCACGCCCATAGGCAGAACTCCTCGCATAGCTTTGGCGCTAAACGCTCTAGCTCATTGTCTGTTCCTGGAACATCAGCGACATAGCGCCGTGTCCGGCTTTTGTCTGAAATGCGCAGCAAAGGAGACGTTGAGTTATCTCGTGGCGAAGCCTGTGTGCGGTTCGCGTTTACGAATCATCGTTGAGTGACGCGCTTCCGGCCGCCATCACGTTGCGAAATCGCCGGCTCCGCGAAAAAATTTATTCTTCCATTCTCTCAATATCTTGGTCACTGAAAGAGTGACAGTACCCTTTCGCCGGGTTTGACGGCCAGCGGTTTTTGGCGCATTTCATCGCGCGCATGCGGGCTTTGCAGAACTGCGCCCGCGGCAATCCCAAGCCTCCCAGTCCCAGCAAACGCCGGCTGTAGCGTCGCTCAAACAGCGACGCCGCGGCCGCGCGATTTTGCGCGCGTGCTCATGCGCAAGCTTTGGCGAGGAGGCCATTCCTTCCGCAACGAGCATGGCAGGTGAACACGTGAGCACCAAAGGCAAGGTGAAGTTTTTCAACGAGACCAAAGGCTACGGCTTCCTGACTCGCGACGAGGGCGGCGATGTCTTCGTGCATCGCACCGATCTGCCCGCCGATATCGGTCCGCTCTATGAAGGCCGGGCGATGAATTTCGATGTCGAGATGACGACGCGGGGGCTGCGCGCCATCAATATAGCGCCGGCCTTGGGTGCGGAATAACAGCCCTTCAGATCCCGTGCAGTCTCGACCGTGCGCCGCCGCGCCGCATCCAGCGCGTGGGCGGGCGCCGCAAGAAGGACAACCACACGGAAGCGAATGGACAGCCCGAGAGAAGCGTCTCAGCCGTCCGTAGCGAAGTTCATCCTCACACCCCGACAGCAGGAGGCGGAGCGGTTGTTGCTGACGCCGCGGCGGCATACGCTGCTCGTCGGCGGCGCGCGTTCCGGCAAGACCTCGCTCCTGGTGCGCGCGATCGCCGAACGCGCCGTTCGTGTCGACGAATCCCGCCACGCCATCCTGCGCCTGCGAGCGAATGCCGCGCGCGCTTCGATTGCCCTCGATACGCTGCCCAAAATCTTCCGGCTCTGCCATCCCGGTGCAGCCCTCAAGCAGCACAAGAGCGAGGGCTACTTCTCGCTGACCAACGGATCGGAAATCTGGATCGGCGGCCTCGACGATCAGGAGCGCATCGAGAAGATCCTCGGCAAGGAATATGCGACCATCTTTCTCAACGAATGTTCGCAGATTCCCTACGCCACCGTCCTGGTCGCGCTGACGCGGTTAGCGCAGGTCGTAGGCGACCTGACGCAGGCTGCGTTCTACGATCTCAATCCGACCAGCAAGGCGCATTGGACCAACATCCTGTTCGGCGAGAGGCGCGATCCCATTTCGCGCCAGCCGCTCGACGATCCGGAAAACTATGTGCGGATGTTTCTCAATCCGCGCGACAACGCGGCCAATCTGAGCGCCGAATATCTTGCCAGCCTGGAGCGGCTGCCGGAGCGGCAGCGCCGGCGCTTCTTCGAAGGCGTCTATATCGACGATCTCGACGGCGCGCTGTTCAGCTATGAGGCAATCGCGCGGGCGCGGGTCCCGCAATTCGCGCGCGAGCGCTGCCGCCGCATCGTGGTTGCGGTCGATCCGTCCGGCGCGTCTGGTGCCGACGACGAGGGCCGGGACGAAATCGGCATCATCGTCGTGGCGCGCGGCGATGATGGTGACGCCTATGTGCTCGCCGACCGCTCGCTGCGCGACGCGCCTGCGGTGTGGGGACGCGCCGCGGTGCGCGCCTATCATGAATTCGGCGCCGACCGCATCGTCGCCGAGGAAAATTTCGGCGGCGAGATGGTGCGCTTTGTGATCCGCGCCGCGGACGCCAATGTCGGCGTGCGGGTGATCTCCGCCTCGCGCGGCAAGGTGCAGCGTGCCGAGCCGATTTCGGCGCTCTACGAGCAGGGCCTGGTGCATCACGTCGGCCGCTTCGCCGAGCTCGAAGACCAGCTCTGCGCCTTCACCACGCAGGGCTATCGCGGCGAGGGCAGTCCCGACCGCGCCGATGCGCTGGTCTGGGCGCTGACCGAGCTGATGCTCGGCGAGACCCAGGGCTGGGGCATTTTCGAGCACTATCGCCGCGCTGCCGAGGCCAAAGCCGGCGCCGGAGCCGCCGTGTCATTGCCGGCCGCGCCGTTGTCCGCCGCGCTCACGCGCAAGAACGACACCATCACGCTCAAGGCGCCGCCAAATATCTCGATCGTGCACGGCCGCTATGGCGACCTCTACCTCGTCGGCGCCGATGGCCTGGTCGAAGTCGCGTCGCACGAGGCTGAGCCGCTGTTCGCGCGCGGATTTGAAGCCGCGAGCATCACCGCAAAGACCGCTCACGCTCATACGCCCAAATAATAGTCCTAACCAGAGCGACGGCCAGCAGGATCAGGCCGGTCAGAGCGTAGTAATTTGGGGAAAGCGTCATCCAGAATCGGTCCCACAGCGTCATTGGATTACGATCGTGCCAACCGGATTCTGAACCAAGATTAGCGTGACCTAACGAGGCCCAAAACGAAAACCAGCTTCCGAGCAGCAGCGCCGCGCCTGAAGCCGTCATGATGATCTGCGATTTTCGTATCGCCATAAGCGTAGCCATCTACGGGTTCATCGCGGAGTATCAGGCGTCTTTGTTGCTGCCGCTACGATTACCCATACCAGGGCAATCACGAGCGGCGCCAATCCCAAGGCCAGAAGATAGCCGGAAGGAAAATTTATCCAAAAACGTTCCCATCCGGTCATCGGATATGGGTCCACCCAGCCAAAAGGGGGTGTACCAATGGTGTGGTGCCTCGACCACGCATCTATCGAGAGGTATCCCGTCACGAGGCCTAAGAGCAACAGAGACGCGCCTGCAGCGGCGACGATTGTCCGCGGTTTTCGTATCGCCATTGAAATAACCTAGCAGAACTAGCGAGCCACGTACCGCTCGCTCCAAAAACTCACCGACACATCGGAAACACCAACATGGCGGAACCGCAACGCGGTGCCGGCGCGGCCGTTTGGCCGCTGTCGCCGTATCAAATCAATGTGCAATCCGCGGCAGCTGACGGCACTGGCGGCATCGCCTCGACCGGCATCGCGCGCGGCAGTGGCGCCGACTGGTTCGGCCCGCTCGATCCGCTGCGCCCGATCGCGCCGCCGGATGTCGCCGGCCGGCGTTTCGATTTTCCGGTCGGCTACAATCTCGTCATCCGCCCGCGCGCCTATGAGCCGGTCGGCTTTGCCGAGCTGCGCGGCTTTGCCGACGCTTACGATCTCCTTCGGCTCGTCATCGAGACGCGCAAGGACCAGATGGAGCGCCAGCGTTGGCGCGTCCGGCCGCGCGATCCGAAATTCAAGCGCAAAAGCCAAAACAAGAGCGCCGCGATCGATGCCGACATGTCGGCGCGCATCGCGGCATGCGAAAAATTCCTGCACAAGCCCGACGGCATCACGCGCTGGAAAACCTGGCTGCGCGCGCTCCTTGAAGACATGTTCGTCATCGACGCGGCGACGCTCTATTGTCAGCGCACCCGCGCGGGTCAGCTCTGCGCTGCAGCAGCTCGATGGCGCGACCATCAAGCGCGTGATCGACGATTGGGGCCGCACGCCGCAGCCTTATGCCGGGCCGGACGGCGGAACCGTCTATCCGCCGGCCTACCAGCAGGTGCTCAAGGGCCTGCCCGCGGTCAATTACGCCGCGCGCGACATTATCTATCGGCCGCGCAATGTCCGCGCCCACCGGGTCTATGGCTATTCGCCGGTGCAGCAGATCCTGATGACGGTGAACATCGCGCTGCGCCGCCAGCTCTGGCAGCTCGACTATTACGCCGAGGGCTCGATCCCCGATGCGCTGATCGGCGTGCCACAAGGGTGGACGCCGGACCAGATCAAACAATTCCAGGATTATTGGGACACCGAATTCTCAGGCGACCTCGCCCGGCGCCGCCGCGCCAAATTCGTGCCGGGCGAGGCCGCCGCGCGGGTGCACCAGACCAAGGAGCCCGAGCAGAAGAACGATTTCGACGAATGGCTCGCCCGCATCGTCTGCTTCGCCTTCTCGGTGCCGCCGCAATGGGCGGTGAAGGCGATGAACCGCGCCACCGCCGACAATCAGTCGGCGCAGGCGGAAGAGGAGGGCCTCGAGCCGACCAAGGAGTGGGTGAAGGACCTCATCGACGAGCTCCTCGCCGAGGAATTCGGCTCGCCCGATCTCGAGCTCGCCTGGCTCGACGAGGACACCAACGAGAAGACCGAGCAGGCGCAATTCGAAGCGCGCGTAAAGATCGGCGCCGCCACGCTCAACGAGCTGCGCGACGCGCTCGGCCTCGATCCATTCGATGTGCCGGCGGCCGATCGGCCGATGGTGCTCACGGCCACGGGTTATGTTCCGATCGAGGCGGGAGCGGGTGGGCAGGAAGCGAGTGCCCACGGGGCGGATGCGCAAAGCACGCCGGTTCGGGCTAAGATGCAAAATGCTTTGCCCGTTCAGAACACAGCGCGGATCAAGTACGAACGCCCGATGTCAGCCGAGCAAGTGACAACGCGTCAGTATCGCTTGCAAAGGCAAGTGCCGACGATCCGGAGCATCCTGGCTGGCCGGCAAAGACTCCGGGCGGTTTGGGAGGGAAATTTCGTCCGAAGGATGATAATGCTGAAACGGAAGCCACCACGAGTGATCAGGTATATCCGGGCGTCTTGCCGAAGAACCCGTTAGTGATCGGCGGTGCGTCTTCTTTAGGAGCATCGCCGAACACACCTGCACTTATCCCTGTCGTTGACTTTAGCGGCGGAGCACATGGTGCGCTAGTAGACGCCTTCATGGCCCTCTTCAAGAAACAAGGCTTCCCAGCAGCTAAGGAAGTGCCCGTCAGTTTGGTTGGGAGTGCAGGCGTGTTTGGCCGGCTTGACATACTGGCAAAGCTACCAATGTGTATCGTGGTATGCGCCCTTGAGATGAAGACCGGGATTGATCCGACCTTTACCGAAAACCAGAGAGTTTATCTTCCATTGCTTCCATTGGGTGGTCATCTCTATTCGACCGACCTAAGAATCCAAGAGCTCGGCTTGCTGCCTGGTGTCCCATTTCCACCCATGCACGTCTTTATAGTTTGGTCAGTACCGTTGGAGCCGGGGTACAGAGTATGGGAAATATCCCCGAAGAAACTCAACCAACCTTAGTTATTCGTTTGATTTAGGGGAGCGGAATGGCAAAGCCTGTTGGTGGAATTATAGCGAACGATGACGTAGCCATCAAAATCGGCGAGTTACTGTGTGAGGCGCTGTATGGCGACTTGTCGAAGCAAAAGCCCCTGACAGCTATTGATAAGTCGAACCTTTGGCGGATCGAAGGTAGTCGGAACCGGGGTGGCACCGAAGAGGGCGCCGCTCAATTCTTCTTGTCGATTGATAAGTCCGATGGGCGCGTGAGGGGCGTTGGCGAGACTATGCTGCTTAATCCGCATCCATCTGTTGTATCAATCCTCGATAAGTATTTAGCGACCGGGAGTGACGACCAATTTGAAGATGACCGATCCAGCTCTGACGCTTGCATGTTGCTACTAAATAGTCTTGGCCGCGGCGGCCTGATCTTTTCGGCCGATCTAGCAGCAAAGATTGGTGAGGTGCTTTGTGAAGCACACTACGGCGATCTCTCGCGCCAGATGCCGCTGTCCGTAACCGACAAGGAAACCTACTGGCGCGTAGAAGGAGATTGGAATCGAGACGGGAATCTCGACGGACCCGGTCCCTTCTACATTTCGATCGAGAAGGATGACGGCCGAATCGCCGAGATCGGTGAATAAGCGCTGCGCCGCCAGCTCTGGCAGCTCGACTATTATGCCGAAGGCTCGATCCCCGATGCGCTGGTCGGCGTGCCGCAGGGCTGGACGCCCGACCAGATCAAGCAATTCCAGGATTATTGGGACACCGAATTCTCCGGCGACCTCGCCCGGCGCCGCCGCGCCAAATTCGTGCCGGGCGAGGCCGCCGCGCGCGTGCATCAGACCAAGGAGCCCGGGCAGAAGAACGACTTCGACGAATGGCTCGCCCGCATCGTCTGCTTCGCGGCCGCCTGGGTGGTGTTGACAAGTGGGAAGCAAGTCAGGCTTTTCGCGACGTCTGCGGCGGCCGCGTGTTGAGGCACTATCGGCGCTTAAAGCTGTCCGACACCACGCCGAGCCGCGCCGCCATGCTTGTGGAGGGATCGCTGCACTCGCCGGTGCCTTCGTCCCTGGTTTTGCCGGTCACGTTGTCGAATTTCAGATGCCGGCAGGCCTGCAGGTCGCGTGACAGGATAATGATCGAGCCGGTGCGCAGATCCGGCGCCGCGCTCGGCGGCGGCGGGTGCAGGTGCGAGAGCGTGAGATAGGCGCCGCTGGCCGTCACCAGCAAAAGGCCGCCGGCGACAATGGGCTTTAGCCACGAGGTGGGCTTGCGCCGCGGCGCCGGCGCGCCGCGTGTCGCCGTGCTTCGTGCAGCCGTCATAGCCGCCTTGATCGACGCATCCCGCACGCCGATGGCCTCTCCACCTTGAAGATCGTTCCCGCAGGCAATGATAGTCACAGATCATTAACAAAGTTCGCCGTCGCCAGAGGACGGAAACATCGGGAAGGAGACATGCGGGTGGAAACATTGGGACGAGCCACTGCGGCGAGACATTATTATGGGGGCAGAGGCGCGTGCTATACCGGCTCGTCCTTGCATGGAGAGCACGATGCCAAATCGCCGACAAGTCGCCGCCGCCGGCCTCCTTCTCGCCGGCAATCTCGTTGATCCCGCGCTCGCCCAATCCAATGTGTCGCCGCAGTCGCTCGCCGAAAACTTCGCCGCGACCTTGAGCGCGCACGATATCGATGCTTTCGCCGCGCTGTTTGCCGACAATTACCTCAACCATCAGGTCAGCGCCGCCGCCCCGCCGCCGGCCGCCAATGTCAGTCCGAAACAGGGCACTGTCGCCTTCTTCAAGGCACGGCTCACTGGATTGCCGGATCTGAAAGTGGTTATCGAGGCAATGGTTGTCGATAAGGATCAGGTTGCCGCAAGCTTCGTCTATACCGGCACACACAACGGTCCGTATTTCGGCATCGCGCCGACCGGCAAGGCGCTGCGCTTCACCTCGTGCGACATCTTTCGCTTGCAGAACGGGCTGATCGCCGAGCATTGGGGCATGGGCGACATCGCCGGCGTGCTGGCGCAGCTGCGCAGCTAATCGCCGGCGAATGCCGCTGCAATCCAGCGCAGTCGCCTAGCGGCCGAAGCCCTTGGCGATCGCGCCGAAACGCTCCGTGTTGGCGGCGCCGGACGCCGCCGGCGGCGAAGCCGCGTCGGCTTCCTCGCACGAAGC
>Ga0102924_1002177_pt1 | contig 21732 bp, 18 predicted proteins | sample PaiPotPPM11metaG_FD_80116 | JGI IMG/M metagenome (GOLD analysis project Ga0102924, IMG submission 80116) | Iron sulfur acid spring bacterial and archeal communities from Banff, Canada, to study Microbial Dark Matter (Phase II) - Paint Pots PPM... ...
CGTACAGGTCTTCCTCCGCGACGGACGCCGTCCCGGCGGCGACCGCATGGGCGAGTGGCGTACCCTCCTCGACGGTGAGCGAATAGGCGGAGAGATGATCGGGATGCAGCGCGATCGCGCTGCGGAGGTCGTCCTGCCAATCGGCGAGCGTTTGATTCTGCCAGCCGAAGATGAGGTCGGCACTGATGCTCGCAAACCCGGCGGCGCGGGCATGCTCAATTGCCTGCCGCCCTTCCTCCGGTGTATGGAGGCGTCCGAGCGCATCGAGGCCACGTGGGTTGAAGGTCTGCACGCCGAGCGAGAGGCGCGTCACGCCCGCCGCGCGGAAACCGGCGAGATGACGCGGGCGGAGCGGCCCCGGATTCGCCTCCAATGTGATTTCCGCGTCTGGTTGGACGTTAAATACATCGTGAATGGTCGTGAGGATGCGGCCAATCTGCGCGGCGGGGAGCAGGGACGGTGTGCCACCGCCGAGGAAGATTGTCGCCACGGGTGGGTTCGGCGCGGAACGTTCCGCGCCTTGCCGGATTTCCTGGCAGAGGGCATCCACATACATGGGCGCCGTATGTAGCATCCCCTCGACGACCGCGAAATCGCAATACGGGCAATGCTTCTGGCAGAAGGGAATATGGACGTAGATGCCAATCTGCGCGTCGGGATTGACGATGGGCACTTCCTCAATTGCATCCGGGACCTGTGCGGTGGGATGATTTCCTATCTGCTTTCGTATGGCATCCCGCACGGCTAAGCCACAAGCGTGGGATACACAACTTCAACATTGTCGGCAATGCACGTCGGTTCGGGGGTCACGTCGCCGTTCTCCACTATGCCGCGCAAGTGGAACGCAATCGCATCGCGAATCTTTCGCCGTGTCTCCGCAATTGTGTGGCCGGTGGAGACGCAGCCGGGCAAGTCGGGGACATATGCTGAGTAGTTCCGTGGGCCGGATTCAATAATACCAGCGAATTTCATGATTTCTTCTCCTTCAGCCATCTGGCCTTCTCCTGGATCGTTTTCCATGTCTTCGGGTTCAAATCATCGTTCGGATGACCGGGCAGCGTTACTTTCCTGGGTTTCGACGGGCATTGTATTGCCGGTGGCTGCCTTCCTGATTCTTGAGATACCCCCCATCGTCCATGAGTCGCCGAATGGCATCGCGCACCTTCTTCTTTATTCCCGATTCGCGTGAGTGTCAAGCATCTCTTCACACTGGCTTCCCGCGCGATGCCGGAGACTTCCCCGCTTTGCTTGATTGATCGTTGATGATCGTATGGAAGGCTGTTTCCGCCGCAGTGGCGTCATCGGCGGTTGCGGGACGATCGCTGTACCGGGCCGCGCGGTAGACATCGGTGATCGTCAGGAGCGGTGCGCCCGCATGCGGGTAGACGCCTTCGAGCGGTGGCACATGCTCGCGCGGCGCGGCGGATGGGAGGCGGGGCGCACCCGCCCGCGCGCCGCGATGGAGCAGGCGCGAGTACAGCGTGCGGACTCTGAGAGTATATTGCCAGCGCGGATCACCCCGAAGATCCGCCCAAGGATCGGCGCCCGTACGTCGCAGCCGCGCCGCGAGATTCGCGAGCATCCCCTTCAAGCCCGCGCCAACCTCATTCCAGTCCATCACCGATTCTCGCTCCTCATTGCCACGTTGGCGTCGCGTTGGCCGCCGGAAGATGAACCGGGTGAGGAGCCAGATAATCCCCACGAGCACAATGGCGAGTAGGATGAAGCGGATCGAATCGGGTAGCGAGGCCACCTTGTGGTTCGCCTGATCCGCCACTTGCCGGGGTGGGGTGGTGAGTCGTGGCAGTTCGGCGACCTTGCCGCCGGTAATCTTGTTCACGAAGGAGGAGAGCACCAGGTAGAACAAATAGGCGATCCAACTGATGACCGCGATAATGAGATCGAGGATGAAATTCAGTACGACAAAGAGCGGATGCAGGATTGCCGTGACAGTCTGCAGGAAGGTATGGGAGAGGATCGCCGCAGCCAGCAGCCCAACGATCAGGATAAGCGCGACCGGCAGGACGAGTGGCCCGATCCACTGGGGGCCGAGCCGCCCCTGGGCGCGGAGTCCCTCGATTTGCAGGCGCGCCAGTGTCACCGCGCTCAGTGCGAAGAAGAAAAAGCCGACGACGAGGAGATGGACGTACGCGCGCCCTGGCGTATTCGTCTCTTGCGCGGTGACGGTCAGGATGCTCGTCACCGCGACGACGAGCACGCCGACGCGCAGCATCGTATACGTCGTGTCGAGCGACGGCGTCTCACGCAGTCGCCCGCGCGCCCAGGTGTAGACAATCACGATCGTGATCAGCCAGACGGACGATTGTGCCATCGTCGGGCGGAAGATGTACGCACGTACGGCCTGACGGAACCACTCCGGATTCCACGGCGTGTACTGCCGGAAGGCGCCGACATAGAGCAGGCCGACGAGGGTAAGGACGATCCCTGCGCCGATAGCGATCTCATAATCCGGGCTCCACAACTGGAACGCCTCGACGAGCCGCGGGATCGCCGCGGCTACAATCATGGCGACGAGGATCGCCAGCGGCGGGATCCCCCCCGTCCTGCCCGTTGAGATCGTGCCCGGCGACTCGATCAAGCCTACGACGAGCGAGACGAGCATCGCCTCCGCGCAAATCAGCGTGAAACTGAGCGCGGCGGATCGCCAATCCCACGTCTTCAGCAGACGACCGAAATAGCCGTGCAGGGCTGCGGACTGCGGGTGCCCTTTAGGCGGCATGAGGACTAAGTTGTCTCTATCGTCGTCCAACGTCTTCCTCGCGATGCGCCCGAGCGCGCTCACTCACTCCGCAGTCCGCAGTCCTCGCCCTACGTCTTTCGTTGCCGCCGCGACAGCCTGCCAGGGGAGCCGGTGCACAAGCACGCCCGGCAGGCCGGGATCGTCCACGAAGCCGAGCGCGACGATCACGACGCGCAAGCCGCGCTGCACGAGGCTCGCCAGCGCCCGGCGGAGCGGATCGGTCATCGTCATCGTGACGACAATCACGGTGCTGCCCCACGGAAAGCGGGGCGATTCCTGTTCGAGCGTGCCCGCAATGTTCACATACGTGAACGGCGTCAGGCGTGCGAGACCTTCGAGAATACGGGCGTACTGATCCTCACGACGGCCGGGCGGGACACGAAGCGTCTGATCGGTCTGTGCGAGAAGCCCATTTGCGAAGATGCCGACGGCGAACTTCTCTGCGTTCGCCCACTGCGCGATGGAGGCAGCGACGCTAATCGCCCGCTCCAAGTGCTCCTGATCCACGCCCTCGTAATACCGCGTGACGGTATCGAGGTTGAGGAAGATGGCGATCTGGAGGTTCGCGGTCGGTTCGTAGACCTTCGTCTGGTACGCCCCGGCACGGGCTGACGCCTTCCAGTGGATCGCTTTGAACGGGTCTTCCGGGCGGTATTCGCGCGTGCCGATGGTACGCGTCGGATCGGTGATGACGGTGCGGCGCACGTTCGTTTCGCCGAGCAGATGGCGTGGCGGCAGGCCGAGTTCATCGAGCGGGACGAGCCGTGGGTAGACCGTCAGATATTGCTCGCCGGGCAGGGATTGTCGGTGGGCGAAGAAGCCGAATGGATCGCCCGCGCGGATCGTCACGGGGCCGACACGGAAATAGCCTCGGTGCGGGCATTGGAGCGTCAGATGCCAGGTGATGCGCTCGTACCAGCGGAGTGCGGTGAAGAAGGAGACAATCTGCGTCCCCGGAGACTCCGATTGGAACGCCTCCCAATCGCGTACGCGAACGCGCGCCGCCACCGCGTCCTCTACCCGCACCCACGGCATCGGCAGCAACTTCTTGTTCGTCATCCGCAGCGTAAGATGGAGCGATTCCCCCGCGAAGCAGCGGTCGGCGTCCGTGTTGCGCTCGAAGAGCAGCCGGTCGAGCACATGCTTGTTCCAGAACCACGACAAGGCGAGGGTCAGGAGCGTGATCGTGCCGATGACGGTCACGGCGGGTTGGCCGAGAATCATCCCAAACAGGATGACGACGACGGAACCCGTGACCCATGCCTGGCCGTAAATGGCCCCGGTGCCCATCGCTAGACAGCCTCGACCGGCACCGGCACCTGGGCGACAACGTCGCGCAGGATGCTCTCGACATTGCGGCCACGCAGACGGCTCTCGGACGAGAGGATGATGCGGTGCGTCAGGATCGGCGCCCAGAGCGCCTTGATATCCTCCGGCGTCACGTAATCCCGCCCCCGGATGGCGGCGAATGCCTGCGCCGCGCGGTAGAGGGCGAGCGACCCGCGCGGTGACGCGCCGAGCGCGATGGATTCGTGGCCGCGCGTGGCGCGGACGAGGCGGGTGATGTACTGCCGCAGTTCGTCATCTACATGGATGGCGCGTACATCCGCTTGCAGCGATGGGAAAGCGACGATGTCGCCCACCGGCTGCAAGTCCGCGAGCGGGTTCGTATCCTGAAAGCGCGTGAGGATCGCCGCTTCGTCGTCCTCATCGGGGTAGCCGACCTTCAGTTTCAGGAAGAAGCGATCCAACTGCGCTTCCGGCAGCGGAAACGTCCCTTCCAGTTCAATCGGGTTCTCCGTCGCGATCAGGATGAAAGGGCGCGGCAGAGGGAACGTCTCGTTCTCGATCGTTACCGTCCGCTCTTCCATCGCTTCGAGGAGGGCGGACTGGGTGCGCGGGGTGGCACGGTTGATCTCGTCGGCGAGAACGACATTGCCGAAGATCGGGCCGGGGCGGAATTGGAACTCCTGCACGCGCTGGTTGAAGTACGTCAGGCCGCTAATGTCGGACGGCAGCAGATCGGGCGTGCATTGGATACGCCGGAAATCGCCGCCGATCGCGCGGGCGAGCGATCGGGCCAGCGTCGTCTTGCCGACACCGGGCACGTCTTCGAGCAGGATATGACCCTCGCATAGCAACGCGACGAGTGCGAGATCCACCACCTCTCGCTTGCCCACCATTACCTCACCGACACGATCCAAAACCGCGTCGGCGTACTCCTGCACACGGCCCACCGGCTGCTCCTTCCTGCCCTTCGCGCATGCCAGATTGTAACACGAGTCGTTAGTCGTCAGTAGTTCGGTAGGCAGTAGCCGAAACCGGAAGCCGGCGAGCGGAGGCGCGGCAACACGGTCCGACATTTCGATGCCGCTTTCGACCGCTCATTGCTGCCTGCTATACTCTCAAGTGCCTCGCCCGACCGGCGGGCGGCTCGGCGCGACGATGAAAGGGGCGCATCAATGGGCAAGACATTTCGGCAGATGGTGGCGGACGCGCGCGGCGAAATTGGTGTGGTCAGCCCGCAGGACGCGAAGCGCGAGATTGACAAGGGCGGTGCGACCGTTATTGATGTGCGCGAGCCGGACGAAGTCGCGGAGAGCGGCACCGTCCCCGGCGCGCGGAATATCCCGCGCGGCGTGCTGGAAATCAAGGCGGACACCGAACTGCCGATGAAAGACCCGCAATTGCAGGACCGTAATCAGAAGATGCTCATAGTCTGCGGCGCGGGCGGGCAGGCGGCGCTCGCCGCGAAGTCCCTCAAGGATATGGGCTTCACGGATGTCTCGATCATTGACGGCGGCATGAAGGGCTGGAAAGACGCCGGATACGAAACCGCCGCGCCGAAGAAGTAAACGGGGACCTCACCCCCGACCCCTCTCCATCGCGATGGAGAGGGGTCGGGGGTGAGGTCCCTCAGTTCAATAATTCGAAGATGCCCGCCGCGCCCATGCCGCCGCCGACGCACATCGTCACCATGCCGTATCGGCCACCGCGCCGCCGCAGTTCGTTGATGAGGCTCACGGTCAGTTTGGCGCCCGTTGCGCCCATCGGGTGGCCGAGGGCGATCGCGCCGCCGTTGACGTTTACCTTTTCGATGTCCATCCCCAGTTCATTGATGACGGCGAGGGATTGGGAGGCGAACGCTTCGTTCAGTTCGATCAGGTCCATGTCCTCCAGCGTGAGCCCGGCCAGTTTCAGCACTTTCGGCACGGCGACGAGCGGCCCAATCCCCATCACATCGGGCCGCACCCCCCCGACCGCGAAGGCGACAAACCGGGCGAGGGGCGTTAAGCCGTGCCGCTCCGCCGCCTCGCGCTCCATCAGGAGGACGGCGGCGGCTCCATCGCTCGTTTGCGATGAGTTGCCCGCCGTGATCGTCCCGCGCGCCGCGAAAACGGGCCGCAGTTTGGCGAGCGCCTCCATCGAGGTCTCGCGGCGCGGCCCTTCGTCGGTCGCGAAGATCGTCTCCGATTGGCGCGTCTTGCCGTCGTCATCCACCCAGACGGTTTCGACATGGAGCGGCACAATTTCGTCCTTGAACTTCCCCTCGGCAATTGCCGCCATCGCGCGCTGATGTGAACGGAGCGCGAAAGCATCCTGCTCCTCGCGGCTGATGTTGAATTCACGCGCGACATTCTCGCCCGTCAGCCCCATGCTGAGGTAGACATCGGGGCATTCGGCGGCGAGTGTCGGGTTCGGGCTATTGCGCATCGTCGCGATCTGCACGAGGCTCATGCTCTCGGTGCCGCCCGCGAGGATGCAACTGCCGAAACCCGCCATGATCCGCTCGGCGGATTGCGCGATCGTTTGCAGGCCGGAGGAGCAGAAACGGTTGACCGTCTGCGCCGCGATGCTATCCGGTAATCCGGCGCGCAGAGCGGCGATCCGCGCGACATTCATCCCCTGCTCGCCCTCGGGGATCGCGCAGCCGATCACCACATCCTCGATCTCCGCCGGGTCCAACCCCTCCGCCCGTCGGACAACATCGGCGAGCGCCGACGCCGCCATATCATCCGGCCGCGTTGCCCGAAGCGTTCCCCGTGGCGCTTTCCCCACCGCCGTCCGCGCGCCCGCAACGATGACTGCCTCTTTGACCATTTTCCTACCCCCTGCCCCCTCCCGAAACGGGAAGGGGTGACGTAATCCAAATGCCGTGCCCTTCCCCTTCATGCCTCGATCTTTCAGAGGTTCGCTGCCCCTTCCTTTTCGGGAAGGGGGGCCGGGGGATTAGGTTCCTCTAATTCCGCAACGGCTTCCCCGTCTGCAACATCTGTGCGATGCGCTCCTGCGTTTTATGGTTCTTGAGGAGGCGGAGGAAGGATTCGCGTTCGAGGCGCAGGAAGTATTCTTCGCCCACCCATTGCGGTGCGGAGAGATTGCCGCCGCAGACGACGGTCGCGATCTCCCGCAGGATCGTCGCGTCGTGGACGGAGATGAAGCCGCCCGCGCGGTATTGGTGAATGCCGACAAGCAGCGCGGCGAGCGCGCTCTGCCCGGCGGCGTAGCAGTGCGTACCGGGCAGCGGCGGTTGGTAGCCTGCGGCCGCGAGATCGAGCGCCATCCGCTTCGCTTCCGCCAGCAACCGATCTCGCCCGAGGATGATGCGGTCGGTATCACCGAGATAGCCGAGTTCACGCGCTTCGGTCGCGCTCGTGCTCACCTTCGCCTGGCCGATTGTTTCGAGAATGCGCGACAGGAACGGGAGCGCGTTCGCACCAGGTACCTTCATGGAAGGCGAGACGATGCGGCGGACGAGTTCCTTGCAACCTCCGCCACCGGGGATCAGCCCGACGCCCGCCTCAGCCAGCCCCATGTACGTCTCACCCTCGGCGCAGATGCCCGCGCTGGCGAGGGCGAGTTCGACCCCAAGCCCAAGCGTGTTCCCAAACGGGGCCGTGACGACCGGTTTCAGCGAGAACCGTAGGCGTTGCAGGAGGTGATGCCCCGATTCGAGCAGCCCGGCGAACACGCCCGGATTCGCCCGCGCGATCTCACCGATCTCGCGCAAATCTACCCCGGCGGAGAAGTATTCGCCCTGGTTGCCGATCACCATTGCCCGCCATGCGCTCTCTGCTTCGAGCCGCGTCAGCGCGCGGTCGAGCAACTGCATCGCGTCCTGGCTGATGGCGTTCGCTTTGGTGTGCATCTCGAAGCAGAGCACGCCATCGCCGAGGTCAATCAGGCTCGCGCCCTTCGATCCCTCGATTTCCTTCCCCGCCGCCTTGAGCGCCGCGAGATCAATGATCCCCGGGTCGCGCGGGATCAGTTCGTACCGCTTCGTGATCGGGCTGTACACCTCGGTCTGGCCGTTCGTCTGTCGGTAGAAGGTCGGATGTCCGCTGGCGAGCATCTCCGTTACCCACGGCGCGACGGCGATTCCGTGCCGCTCCATCCGCGCGACGGTCTCCGCGACGCCGAGGAGATCCCATGTCTCGAACGGGCCGCGTTCCTGCGCGAAGCCCCAGCGCATCGCGTCATCTATGCCGATGATCGTATCGCTGATCTCCGGGACGCGCCGGGCGGTATAGGCGAGTGTCGGGACAATCGTCGCCTCGATCAGTTGCGCGTAGCGGTCGCCTGCATCCGCGCCTTCCATGATGAAGCGCAGCCGCTCGCCGAGGTCACGGATCGCTCCGGCTTCCTTCAGCAGCGGGATGTCCGGCTCTTGCGGCGGGTGGTATTCCAGCGTGTCGAGATCAATGACGTGAAATGCGCGCGTGCCGCCGGGGCCGTCCACGCGCTTATAGAAACCCGCGCCGGTCTTGTTGCCGCGCATGCCTGCCTCGACCATTCGCTTGACCGGCTCCGGCACACGATATTCGTCGCGCGATTCGTCGTCCGGCACGAGATCGTAGAGGTTCTCCGCGACATCCACCATGATGTCCACGCCTGCGAGGTCGGCGAGGCGGAACGACGCCGTCTTCGGCCTGCCGATCAGCGGCCCGGTGAGCGCGTCTACTTCCTCAATCGAGAAGCCGTGGTCGAATGCGTAGCGCATCCCGGTCATACCGCTGTACGTGCCGATCCGGTTGGCGATGAAGTTCGGCGTGTCCTTGCAGCGCACGGCGCCCTTGCCGAGCGTCTGCTCCGCGAGCCGCCGCACCCGTGCGACGACGTCCGGGTTGGTGTCCGCAGTCGGGATGATTTCGAGCAGTTTCATGTAGCGCGGCGGGTTGAAGAAGTGCGTGCCGAGGAAATGGCGGCGGAACTCCTCGGAACGCCCCGCCGCAATCTGATGAAGCGGGATGCCGGAGGTGTTCGAGGTGACGATGCTCCCCGGCTTGCGCGTTTGCTCGATCCGCGCCATCAGCGCCTGCTTGGGCGCCAGTTGCTCGATAATCACCTCGATGATCCAGTCCGCCTCACCGACGCGCGCGAAGTCGTCGGTGAAGTTGCCGAGCGCGATCCGCTCCGCCACGGCGGCGCTGTAGAGCGACGCCGGGCGCGATTTTGCCATGCGCTCAAACCCGGCGCGGACGATCCGGTCGCGCACCGCCCTGCTTTCCAGCGTCAGCCCTTTCTTCTCCTCGTCCGGCGTCAGGGAATCCGGGGCGATGTCCAGCAGCGTGACGCGTAGCCCGGCGTTCGCGCAGTGCCCGGCAATCGCCGCCCCCATCGTGCCTGCTCCCAGCACCGCTACTCGTTGCATCGTCTCATGCATGCATCGCCCCTCATACTTTGAACCGCGAAAACTAAAAAACGGAACCACAGGGACACAGAGGACCGAGGGTTTTACGGGGTTTCGCCCTTTTCTCCTTTGTATCCCTCTGCGCTCTCTGTGCCTCTGTGGTTCAATCGTCTCTCCCCTCATGTGCCGAGGCGGTTGCAAGGTGGCGGGCATCATCGCGCAGGACGCGGCGGAGGATTTTTCCGGTCGGCAGTTTCGGTAGTTCGGGACGGAACTCGATGTGGCGAGGCGCTTTGAAGGTCGCGAGATGCTCGCGGCAGTAGGCAATCAGGTCGTCCGCAGTGGCGGTCTGGCCATCTTTCAGGGCGACAAAGGCCATCGGGCGCTCGCCGGTGTAGGGGTCGGACATCGCGACGACCGCTGCTTCTTGCACCGCCGGGTGCCGGTAGAGGACTTCTTCCACCTCGCGCGGCCAGACCTTGAAGCCGCCCGCGTTGATCATGTCCTTCTTGCGGTCCACGATGGTGTAGTAGCCATCCTTATCCACGGTCGCGATGTCGCCGGTATGGAACCAGCCGCCGCGCAATGCCTCCGCCGTCGCCTCCGGCATCCGCCAGTAGCCGGAAAGGATATTGTCGCCACGCAGGAGGATCTCGCCCTCCGCTCCGGGCGGCACATCGTTATCGTCATCGTCCACGAGCCGCACCGCGACGCCGGGGATCGCGGGGCCAATCGTGCCGGGTTTGTTGACCAGACCGGCCGCGTTGGTGTGCGAGATCGGTGAGGCCTCGGTGAGGCCGTATCCCTCGATGATCTCTACGCCAGTCTTGTCGCGAAACGTCTCCAGCACCTGTACGGGCAATGCCGCCGCGCCGGAGAAGGCGAAACGAACGCTGGAAAGATCGAACGATGCGAGATCGGGATGGTTGACCCAGGCGACGAACATCGGCGGCGCGCCATAGAGAGCAGTGCAGCGATGTTTCTGAATCTGTTCAAGCACCTGCGTCGGCTCGAAGCGCGGCAGGAGCACCATCGTCGCGCCGACGCGGAGCATCGCCGTCATGCAGACATTCATGCCATAGATATGGAAGAGCGGCAGGACGACGAGGGCGCGATCATCCTCTTGCGCATTGCAGCGCACGAGCCGGTCGCATTGCTCGCAGTTCGCGAGGAAGTTCCGGTGCGAGAGCATCGCGCCCTTCGACCTCCCGGTCGTGCCGGAGGTGTAACAGATCGTGGCGAGATCATCCGGGGAAATCTCCCGTGGCGCACGCTCCGGCGCGGAGCCATCGGTGAGCGCGCTCCACGTCGTCGTGCCATCGGGGGCCTCGCCTGTTCCGACGAAGAAGACATGCGCGACCGAGGGGGCATGGAGCAGGGCCTCCGCCGCGTTCGGGTAGAAGCCCTCGTAGACAACGAGCGCCGTCGCCTCGCTGTCGTTGAGGACGTAGGCGATCTCCTCCGCCTTATACAGCACATTGATTGGCACAACCACCCCGCCGACGCGCTGGATGGCGTAGTATGCGATAACGAACTGCGGCAGATTGGGAAGCAGGATCCCCACCCGGTCGCCGTGCGTGATACCGCGCGTCGCCAGACCGTTCGCGGCCCGCTCGATAGCCGCGTCGAGGGCGGCGTAACTGATCTCAGTATCCTGGAAGATGATCGCGGGTTTTGCACCGTTGCGTTGGGTTACGGCGCGCACCAATTCCGCAAGCGTCGCTGGATTGGCAGGCATTCGGTCTCCTCCTCCCGCTGTTTCGTGAACGCAATTGCATGGTTTTCGCGATGATAGCACATTCTTCATACGCGAAATCGGGCATGGTGTGCCGGATTCAGACCGATGAGCGGGTTGAGAACGTCCGGCGAATCCACATCGCAATCGGCACGGTCGAATCATAGATGATGGTGTCCGGCTCATCGTTTGGGGGCTCAAACCGTTGGAGCACATCATCAAAGTCTGCGTCCCGGACGTCGTGACGGGTATGGTTCATGCGATTGGTGAGGAGACGCGCTTGTGCCTCGTCGGGCGCTATCGGGAGATAGATGACCCGCGTCGTCGCGCGGTGCCGGGCAGCGATTGCACGCGCATCATCCCGCTCTCGTCGCGTCGCGTTCGGCGCATCGTAGATGACGGTTGGGCATGAGCGGCATCCATGGACACGCACCGGCTGAGAAACAGAAAGGAGAGGCAGTCGCCTCTCCTGATGGCTACGGCGATAGGAGAATCAGACGCGGCGGGAGTAGAACTCGACGATCAACCGCTCATCCACTTGAATGGGGATGTCGCCGCGTTCCGGCATCGTCACGAGTCGGCCGGACATCGCAGTGCGGTCGAAGGTCATGTAGGGCGGGACGCTCGCATGCTGATCGAGCGCGTCGAGCACAATCGGGTTCTCGCGCATCTTCGGGGCGAGCGTAATCGTGTCACCCGGCTTGACGCGGTACGACGGGATGTTTACCTTCTTGCCATTGACCTGGACGTGGCCGTGGTTGACGAATTGGCGCGCCCCCCAGATCGTGGTGGAGAAGCCGAGGCGATGCACCATGTTATCCAGGCGACACTCAAGCAATTGCACGAGGATCGTGCCGCTGTTGCCGGGGAGGGAGACCGCCTCTTTCATGTAATTCATCATCTGCTTTTCGAGCACATTGTAGAGATAGCGCAACTTCTGCTTCTCGATCAACCGCTTCGCGTACTCGGACTGCTTTGGGCGTCGCCGGTTCCCCTGGGGTGAGGCGCCCGGTGGATTCGGATGCCGCTTGAGAATCTTGACGTATTTCGGCGAGTTCGTCATCGCCATGCCGAAGCGGCGCATTTCCTTCGCCTTCGGGCCGGTATAGTTTGCCATCTGCGGGTCTTCTCCCTGCTCTCGTAGACACCATCAAACGCCGCAGCCGCGCGGACAGACGTGTAGTGTACCCAATGTGGGCCGATGCCGTCAAGGCCAAAAAAGTAACGAGTAACGAGTGGGTTGCAGTGCCCTTCTCGTACTCGTTACTTCTCAGGTGTACCAATGCGGCGCGCGGCGGAGGCGCGGCCATTGGTCGGGATCGTGGGAGAGGAAGAAGGTCGCGTCGCGCTCGCCCGCGAGGCGCAGGAGGCGCGCGCGGCTCACCTTCCATGCGGTTTGGTCCGGACCGGTGCCGTGGCTCGTGCCATCCACGCACTCGCGCATCGGGAGTGCATCCACCGGGAGGAGCAGCGCGCCGGTTTCGGGTAGCATGACTATCAGCGAGACGTGCCCGACCGCGTGCCCCGGCGTGTGGATGACGGTGACGCCCGGCGCGATCTCCGCCATCTCCTGATCCGGCAGGAATTTGTAGGTGTCGGCGGCGGAGAGGAAGTCCCGTTTGCCGACGCGTGGGTTGACTTCCTTCGCCCATGTTTCCAGGCAATCCTGCCGAAGATAGACCGTCGCCCGCGGGAAGAGATGCGTCTGCCCGCAGTGATCCCAGTGGAGATGCGAGAGGATGACGGTATCAATGCTGTTCGTCGAGACGCCCATTTGCTGCAACCGGTTCGGTAGGAGGTCACTGTAGGTCATCACGGCGGGCATCAGGCCCTCCGCCTTCGTCCCCTCGTATGTCGCGTCCGGATGACCGATGTGGTCCGGGTGCATGCCCGTGTCGAGGATAATTCGCCGCCCGTCGTCCGTCTCGATCAGCGCACTCCAGACGGGCACATGGATGCGCACGCCTACATCCACGCCGGGAGTGACGGCACGGCCTTTGTCGAGGTAAATGGAACCGCCGGGGAGCAACGCTAATCGCATCGCGACCCTCCTCCATATGATGGTGGAGCAATGAGTGAAGCCTCCGTATTGTACATGTTATTCGAGGATTGGTCGCCCGTCGTATCGGTCAGGTCTCCCAGCGTTTCGCGGTAGAGATCGAGGATGTCCGGCAGTGCATCGCGGGAAGGGCTGCGAATCACAGTGGCACGGTTAATGCGAGCAAAAGAATACGGACGCGAACGCTTTGTTTTTCTTGTTCCTGATATTAGCGGCGATCCTAAGACGTATCGGCAAGGAGCGGACCGTCCGTTCCCTCCCACGTTCCGCGCATCGGGTGAGCAGCATGGCAGATCCAGGGCCCAACCCAGTCCGGCCACCCTCCCTCCACTTCGCATGCGGCTGCGCGTCCGCGACTACGCCCCCTACCGACCCGTGGGCGCCCCTCGTGCGGCAGGGCAAACTGCGCGATGGCACGAAGGAGCGGATCCTCAACGCGCTCCACCACGCTCCATCCACGATCACCCAACTCGCGGAACGGTTCGGCCTTTCGCAACCGACGATCCACCGCCATATCACCGACCTGCTCGCCAGCGAACTGATCCGCGAAGAATCGGTGCCGGAAGACGAGCGCGCCTGGGTGGTGGAGCGATATTATCGCCCCAACTTCCCGATTATCCATGCCACTGATCTCGCCGCAGTATCGCCCCTGCTGGACGAACTCTCCGACATATTTGCCGACACGTTCCAGCGCTTCCTCCCATCGTTGCAGACCGCGATGGCGCGCGCACACCTGCCCGAGCGGGAGGAAGAGCGCGACGCCGTCCTCCACTATCTGTACACCACGGCGACTCGGCTCGGGCGAGCGAAACTCGAACAGGCCGGCACGCTCCCCACATGGCCCGCGCACCGCGACGGGTCCCGCTGGCTATGGTGGGCGGAAGAACCGCCCCCAGAGGCGGATGGATGAAGAGGGCGCATGGACATCGCTTACCGTAGGACCTGAACTGGTTACGTGGTGACAGAGAAAGGAGTCGCTGACATGGAAAGTAGAGCAAAGCTCTTTGGTCATCCGGTCCATCAAATGCTGATCGTCTTCCCCCTCGGCCTGCTCGCCACCTCCCTCATCCTCGACATCGTGTACTTGATTACGGACAGCGGAAAGTGGTCGCAGGCCGCCTTTTATGACATGGGCATCGGCATCATCGGCGGGCTGCTTGCGGCGCTCTTCGGCCTCATTGATTGGCTGGCGATCCCGAACGACACGCGGGCGAAGTCCATCGGCGCCCGGCACGGCCTCGGCAACCTGATCGTCGTCGTACTCTTCGCCGTGAACTGGGTGCTGCGCAAGGGGAATCCGCAGGAACCAAGCGTTGTCTCGATTGTGCTCTCCTTCGTCGCCATCGCGCTCGCCCTGATAACCGCGTGGCTCGGCGGGGAGTTGGTGGACCGACTGCGGGTTGGCGTAGATGAGGGTGCGCATCTTAATGCCCCAAGTTCCCTCTCCGGTCGCCCGGCGAGCGAAGGAATGACTGGCGCACAGGGTGGCGATTAGTCGTCTAGGAGTCCGTGATGCCACGCCCCATCAGTGATCAGATCATCGTGATCACCGGTGCCTCGTCGGGCATCGGGCGGGAAACGGCCCTGACGTTCGGGGAGCGCGGCGCAGCAGTTGTCCTCGCTGCCCGTAACGAGACCGCGCTCGAATCGGTCGCGAAAGAAGTTGAGCGCACCGGCGGTCGTGCGCACGCCGTCATCACCGATGTCGCGGTGTGGGAGCAAGTGGAGCGCCTTGCGCGACAGGCCGTGGAGCGCTTCGGGCGCATTGATGCCTGGGTGAACAACGCGGGGATCAGCACCTATGCCACGGTCGAGGATCTGACCGTCGCGGAGATCGAGCGCGTCATCCAAGTCAATCTCCTCGGACAGATCTATGGGATGAAAGCGGCGCTGCCCTATCTGAAGCGCCAGGGACAAGGGACAATCATCAATGTGGCATCCGCCCTCGCCGAGCGGGCGGTGCCGCTGCAGGCCGCGTATTGCGCCTCCAAGCACGGCATCAAGGGCTTCACGGAGGCGCTGCGGCTCGAACTCGCCCGCGAACAGAGCGGCATCACGGTGACGCTCATCGAGCCATCCTCCATCAATACGCCCTTATTCACCCATGCCCGCTCGAAGATGGGCGTCAAACCAATGCCCATTCCGCCGATCTACGAACCGCGCGTGGTGGCGGAGGCGATCCTCTTCGCTGCCGAACATCCCCGCCGCACGATCGTCGCCGGTGGCGCTGGCAAACTCATGACGGTCATGCAGCGGATCAGTCCCGCGCTCCTGGATCGGTACATGCTCCAAGGCGATCGGATGGTCACGCAGCAGAAGACGGACCAGCCCGACGATGGCCGAGACAACCTCGATGCGCCGATGCCGGGGAGCGGCATGACGACAGGCGACTTCGGTCAGCAGGCAAAGGCGATCAGCCCCTACACACGCTACCTGGAGCAGTATCCCAACCGCGTAGGCGCTCTGCTCGCGGCGGGATTCGTCGGGGCGGTATCCCTCGTTCGCCGCGTCGGGCGGTGATCGGTGCACCACAGGATCGCCCTGCGCGCCCGCGCTAATCAACACTACGTCTACAGCGGCCGTTCCGTCCTCGTCACCAATCTCGATGGTGCCGTGACGGGCAGCGGAACGGAGGGGTTCTACTTCGCCAATACCCGGCTCCTCTCCCACGATGAGCTGACCGCGGATGGCCAGCCACTCACGCCCGTCGCCGCCAGCCCCGTCTCCGGCGCTGGCTTCCTCGCCTACGCCGAAGTCCCGGCCGGACCGAACGTCCCGCGGGGCGCCGTGTACGTCGCGGTTCTGCGAGCCGTGGATGACGGGATGCGCACGGTGCTCCGCATCGAAAACTACAAACCACACACACAGGCGCGCTTCAATCTCGCGCTCCGTCTCGACGCCGACTTCGCGGACACAGAAGAGACCGAATCGGGCGAGCGACAACAGACTGCGGCGGTCGAAACCGAGTGGTCTGAGCCCCGCCACGAACTGACGTTTCGGTACTGCCATCCGGCGCTCGATCGCGCCGTGGCGATCCGCGTCGAGCAGGCGCCGGTATCTGTGCGATTCGAGGGTGGCGCACTCGTCCTCGCTCTCGATCTTGTCCCGCATCATCCCGTGGAGGTGTGCTTCGTCGTCGAACCGATCTTCGACGGCAAGCGGCACGCTGCGCCGAAGGATACCTCTGACACAACGAACATGCCGATCGGTCAGGTACGACAGCGGTTGCGCGACGAAACACCGATCCTGACGACGACGAATGCCACCGTCGCGAAGGCTTGGGAGACGGCGACGGCGGACCTCGCCTCGCTCCCGCTCGGGCTCCCGGAAGGGCCTGCTACGCCTATCGCGGGTTTGCCAAACTATCAGCAGTTCTTTGGCCGCGATTCGCTGACGATCGGCTGGCAGGCGCTCCTCGCCATGCCGACGATGCTGCGGGACGCGCTGCGTGCGAATGCGGCATGGCAAGGGACAGTGATCAATGATTGGCTCGACGAGGAACCGGGCAAGATGATTCATCAGGCACGCTGGGGGCCCCGCTCTCTCCTTGGTTTCGATCCCTTCATCCGCTATTATGGGGATTACGCGACGCCCCCGGACTTCCTCCTCATGCTCAGCCAATACCTCGCCTGGATGGATGACCGTGAGACCGTGCGCGCACTCTTACCCGCCGCCCGCAAGGCAGTGACGTGGCTGGAACGGTACGGCGACATGGATGGTGACGGCTTCCTGGAATACGTTACCCGCTCCGAGAAAGGCGTCAAGAACCAGGGATGGAAGGATTCGGACGAGGCGATCATTGACGAGCACGGCACGATCATCGAGAACCCGATCGTTGCCAGCGAACTGCAGGCGTACTGGTATGCGGCGCTGCAACTGGTCGCCGTCCCCTTTTTCCTCGCGGGCGACCGCGCCTACGCGCTGGAACTCCTGAGCAAGGCTCGCGCGCTCCGGCATCGCTTTGACCAAGCATTCTGGATGGAAGAAGAAGGATGCTACGCGCTTGCGCTCGGGCCGAACAAGGAGCAGATCCGCTCCATCGCCTCGAATGCCGGGCATCTCCTTGCCGCCGGCATCGTCCCGCGCGACAAGGGCATCCAGGTCGCAAGGCGGCTCATGCAGCCCGACATGTTCAGCGGCTGGGGCATCCGCACGCTCTCCAGCGATCATATTGCCTACAACCCCTTCAGCTACCATCTCGGCAGCGTCTGGCCGGTCGAGAATGGCACAATCGCCCTGGGTTTCGCACGGTACGGGTGCTGGGAGGAACTGCATCGCCTGGCGGAGGGAATTTTTGCCTCGACGGAGCTCTTCGTCGCCAACCGTTTGCCCGAGGCGATCGGCGGGTTGCCCCGGGAAGCGCGCTATCCGCACCCCGGCATCTATCCGAAGAGTTGCGAGCCACAGGGATGGTCAGCGAGCATGATCGTCCTGCTCATCCAGTCGCTGCTCGGCATGCGCGCGGTGGCGCCGCTACATTTGCTCCTCGTTGATCCGCATCTCCCACCCTGGCTTCCTGACCTGCGCATCGAGGGCATCCATGTCGGTCGGGCTATCATCGATCTCGCCTTCTGGCGTGAAAAGAGTGGCAAGAGCCGCTACCGCGTACTGCGGCACGACGGATCAGTGCGGGTGCTACGGCAACCTGTCCCTCAAGGGCCGGAAGCATCGCTCGGCGGGCGTGCCCGCGCGCTCGTCGCCTCGTGAAGAAGCGCCGTGCCCGCCCGTACGCGCGAGGCGCGGGGGATTCTTCGGACTTATGCGTAATTTGTAACTCTCGCGCGTGCATCGTCGTATACTACTATCATGAGGAGGCATGCTCCTCTATGGTGCTTCGGAGAGGGTCGTAAATCATGCTGCGTGCGATTTCCGGCGTTCGGCTGGTCGTTTTTCTCATTGTTGCGGCAGTGCTTGCCTTCCTGATCGCGAAGGTGCTTGCCTTTGCCTTGCATCTCTTCTGGGTGCTCACGGGGTACGTCTTCGCGTTTGTGATCGCGGTCGTGCTACTCGGCTGGCTCTGGGGACGGTTCACGAAGCCGAGTCACCGTACGCAAGACCGCTATGATGAGGAGCGCGACGAGTACGGGCGGCGGCGATATTAGGACGTGAGTATCGCGGGTCAGGTTGAAAACCTATGCCACCGTGAAACTGAGCGCAACAAAGAGGGGCGGCAGATCGCCGTCCCTCTGTCGTTACCTTGTGGATAGGCGCGATTACTTGCCCTTTGCCGCCATCCGGCCCGTTTTGGTGAGCGTGCGAAGGGCACGCGCGGAAATCTGGATGCGCACCATCTTGCCATCAATCATCACGCGCTTCTTTTGCACATTCGGCAGCCAGTACCGGTTCGTACGGTTCTTGGCGTGCGACACGTTGTGCCCGAAGGAGCGCTGCCTACCAGTGATCTCACACTTCATTGCGTTTCATTCCTTTGCCAGTCGCCGCGCCCTCCGCTACAATGGCGGCGCGGGCCCTTTGCTGCATCTTCGGCGTCGTTTCGTACCGTGCTCGGACGGCACCGTTCGATGCCGCAGACTGCGTATGCTACCATCCCGTCCGCATGGATGCAAGCGAGGACAGACAGCCCAATGACGACAGTGCTGGAGGAGCCAACAGAGATGCGGACCGCCACACCGGGGAAGGCGGTCGTTTCGGCGCGAGCAATCGGGTCCGTCGCCTATCAGGCAACGCTTGGCTGTTACGGGATTGTCGAACTCGTACCGCAGGATTTGCGGAGCCGTGTCGGCCGCCGCTTCGGTCATCCATCACCGCCGGACGCGCGGGATGGCATCGCGGTGCAAATGGATGGGGACCGCGTGACGATCACCCTCCATGTCGTCATGGAATACGGGTTGCCGATCGCGGCGGTCGCGCACAACGCCATCCGGACAGTCTATTTCGCTGTCGAGCGGGCATTCGCGTTCCGGCCCGCCGCGGTCAATGTCCATGTCCACGGACTGCGGTTCAGCGACGGTCGGGGAGAACGAGCAGTATGAGCGCGGCAACGCGTCGTGGAGTAAGCGTGACGCGACAGGGCGGGACGGAGAGACCGGGGGGCGAAGCGCCGACTTGGGCGGTCGTGGACGGCGTCGGCCTGCTGCGGGCATTGCGCGCCGGGACGGGCTGGCTCGAACGCAATGTCGCGGGTGTCAACGCGCTCAATGTCTTCCCGGTGCCGGATGGTGATACCGGCACGAACATGTTCCTGACGATGAAGTCCGCCTACGCCGCCGCAGCCGAAGGGGGCGAGGGCGAAGAGCGATCTGTCAGTGATGTGGCAAGCCGCGCTGCCTATGGCGCCTTGATGGGCGCGCGTGGCAACAGCGGTGTGATCCTCTCGCAGATTTTCCGTGGCCTGGCGAAGGCGCTCGATGGGCACGTAACGCTGGATGGCGCGCTGCTCGCCGCCGCGCTCACCGAGGCGTCCGCGATGGCCTACAAAGCGGTGATGAAGCCGGTCGAGGGCACGCTCCTGACTGTCTCGCGCGGCGCGGCGGAAGCTGCCGAGACTGCCGCGAAGGCTGGAGGCGATGTGCAGATCGTGCTGGACGGCGCGCTGGCAGGCGCTCGCGCGACGCTGGCGAAGACGCCGGAGATGCTGCCACTCCTGCGCGAGGCGGGTGTTGTGGATGCCGGCGGGCAGGGATACGTCGTTGTCCTCGAAGGGATGCGCCTCCATCTTGCGGGTCGGAGCGTCGAGGCGGAGGAGTTGTCGGCGATCGCATCAAGTGGCGCGGGGATGGCTTTCGATGTCGTCGGGATGCAGGAAAAGCACGGCGCGGACGACTACGGCTACTGCACAAACTACCTGCTCGCCGCCGCGCCCGGCACGGTGCTCGATTTCGCGCTGATCCGCGAGACAATGGCCGCGATGGGGCATAGTGCGGTGATCGTTGGCGACGAGCAGTATGTCAAGGCACATATCCACACGACCGATCCGGGCGCGCTCCTTTCGTATGCCGTGCGGTTCGGCTCGCTGACGCAGATCAAGATAGACAACATGGATATGCAAGTCGAGCACCTCGAAGGATCGGCGCCGCCTGATGTGGCCCCTGCGGAACCGATGGGGCACATTTCGGTCGTGGCAGTTGCGGCAGGCGAGGGGTTGTCCGCCGTGCTTCGTGGCCTCGGCGCGGCGAAAATCGTCCGGGGCGGGCAGACGATGAACCCCTCCACACAGGAATTGCTCGACGCGATCAACCATGCGCCGACGGACGCGGTGATCCTTTTGCCGAACAATGGCAACGTCGTCCTCACCGCGCGGCAGGCGGCGGAGATGGCCTCCAAGCAGGTGCGCGTCGTACCCACGAAGTCTATTCCGCAAGGAATCGCCGCGCTGTCCGCCTTCACGTTCACCGCCGATCTCGACACGAACGCTGAGGATATGACGGCAGTGGCGAGTGGCGTGCGCACCGGCGAGGTGACACGCGCCGTCCGCGACGCGACGATCGGCGGTGTCGCGGTCAAGGCGGGGGCAGTGATCGGCTTACTCGATGATGTCCTGACCGTCTCCGGCGACGACAGTGCAACCGTCGCGCTCGATCTCCTCCAGCGCATGGACGCCGAACACGCCGAACTCGTCACGCTCTACACCGGCGCGAGCGTCGCCGACGCGGCGGCGGAGTCCTTGAGCGCGCGCATCGGGGAGCGCTACCCAACTCTCGCGGTTGAAACGGTCCGGGGCGGGCAGCCACACTACGATTTCATTGTGTCGGTGGAATAAGCAACGAGCAATGAGCAATGAGCAATGAGTGCAGCTACTTACCTCGTTGTCGTTGCTGAGGAGGACGGAATGGCGGAGCCTGGACGGGTACGGATCGTCACGGACAGCACATCGGACATTTTGCCGGAGTGGCGAGAGCGGTACGGGATCGAGACCGTGCCGCTGACGGTGCAGTTCGGTACGGACGTCTACCAGGACAATATTGACCTCACGCCAGAGGAATTTTACGCGAAGCAGGAGGCGGGGCCATTCCCGACGACCGCACAGCCGCCCGTCGGCGCCTTCGAGGAGGCATTTCGCCGGATGCAGGCCGAGGGCGCGTCCGGCGTCTGCGCGGTGATTTTCTCCTCGAAACTGAGCGGCACATATAACTCAGCGGCGCTCGCGGCGAAGAATTTGGAAGGTGAATTTCCTGTCGAGGTGATTGACACGCTGAGCGCTTCGATGGGCGTCGGCTATCTCGCGCTGGAGGCTGCCAAACTGGCCGAAACGGGCGCGTCGCTCGATGCGGTGAGCGCGCGGGTGCGGGAACTGATGCCGCATGTGGAAGTGCTCTTCCTCGTCGAGACGCTGAAATGGCTCGAACGTGGCGGACGGATCAACAAGGCGAAATCGCTGCTCGGTTCCGTCCTCTCGATCAAACCGCTCTTGCGGTTGCACGAGGGGCAGTTAGAACCGTTCCAGCAGCCCCGAACGCGCTCGAAAGCGATTGAGGAGATGATTGAGTGGATCAAGGGTTTCCCCGACCCCGCCGGCGTGACCGTCCTCTATGACGGCACCTCTGCAACGCGCGCCGAAGCCGAGGGAATCGCGGACCGCCTCGGGC